>Ga0307374_10006168_pt1 | contig 18986 bp, 15 predicted proteins | sample OX3MG_FD_202532 | JGI IMG/M metagenome (GOLD analysis project Ga0307374, IMG submission 202532) | Soil microbial communities from Risofladan, Vaasa, Finland - OX-3 | ecosystem: Environmental > Terrestrial > Soil > Coastal area > Acid sulfate soil | place: Finland: Risofladan, Vaasa | collected...
CCGAACGCTACATCGAGGTGATCGATCATCTCGTGGCGGCCGCCCGCGCTCCCGTCCTGACCGAGATGGCCGCGTCGCCCGCGCGCGACGTGCTCTCGGGCCTCGTTCGCCGGCCGTGGCGATCGCTCAAGGCGGGGGCCGTCGCCGCTCGTGGGGATGTGCCCGACGAGCAGCTGCACGATCTGCGTATTCGGGCGAAACGCTGCCGCTACGCGGCTGAGGCCGCGGCCTCAGCCACCGGGAAGCATGCGGCGAGGTTCGCCAGGGAGGTGGCCGCGCTGCAGGAAGTCCTCGGAGAGCTGCACGACGCCGTGGTGGCCGAGGCATGGCTGCGCGAACGATCGGCGGCACCTCGGATTCACGAGACCGCGCTGTTCGCGGCCGGCGAGCTGGTCGCACTCCAGCGGGATGCCGCGGACCGGGCGAGAACCGGGTGGCCATCGGTATGGAAGCGCGTCGAGGAGGGGTGGGCCGGTGCCTGGCGTTGAGGTCACCAGCTACCTCGTCCGCCACGCCAAGGCGGGATCCCGCGAGCGCTGGACCGCGCCCGACCGCGACCGGCCGCTGACCGCTGCAGGAAGGATTCAGGCCGCAGCCCTGGCGCGCCTTCTCGGGCCGACCACGCGCCTGGTCAGGTCGAGCCCGTACCTGCGCTGCGTGGAGACGGTGGCGCCCCTCGCGGAGGCTCTCGGCCTCCTCGTCGAGAACGAGGATCGGCTGGCGGAGGGCGCCGATCCCGGCTGGGCGTTGCGTCAGCTCGCGTCGACTCCCGGGTCGGTGCTGTGCACCCACGGGGACGTTATGGCGTCCATCGTGACGACCCTCGCTGATGACCACGTGCCGATGGTCGGTGGACTGGAGTGGGCCAAGGCCGGCACATGGGCCTTCGACATCGCCGCCGGACGGATTGCCGGTGCCCGCTACCTGCCGCCTCCGGGCTGATGAACCCAGGCGACCCCGTCGCGGTCGCCGGCGACGCGGATGAGCACCCCGGCCCAGGTTCGGAAGGGGCGCCAGGCTTCCGCGAGGCTCGAGATCTCGCCGGGCGTCGCCGCGTGATCCAGCCCGTAGAAATGGCGGACGTACGACGGGATGCGCGGCTCGCCGAGGGTCAGGATGTCGGTCGCTCCGGTCGAGCGCAACAGGATGAGCCCGGCATACGTCGGGCCGATCCCGGGCAGCCGTTGCAGGCTGGTCATCGCCTCATCCGGCGTCATCGCCAGCAGCCCCGCCGGGTCGAGCTGGCCCGCCAGAGCGGCTCGGGCGACAGCGTGCAGGCGGTCGATGCGCTGCGGCTCCAGGCTCGGGAACGAATCGACGCGCAGCAGGTCCCCCGGTGTCGGGAACGCGTCGAGATCGCCGCCGGGGAGCGCGAAGACCCGGCCGTGCGCCGCCGAGAGCCGCCGCCGTACGGCCGTCGCCTGGGTTCGATGCCTGCGCTGGCTCAGGATCGACCAGGCGGCCGCCTCGTACGGGGAGTGGAAGAGCACCGGACGCAGCCCTGGAAGCTCCAACTGGAGCCTGCCGATCACGGGATCTCGGCCCCCGACCTCGGCCCACGCCGAACCGGGCTGGTCGAGTGACAGCACTCGCCGAACCTGGTCAACCACCCCAACCGGATCCGCGTCACCGAACACGCTGCAGTGGAGCATGCCGCCGGCGTCCTGGGTGAGGTGAGCGGCGGCGTGGTGGACGAGGTCGTCGGCGACGAACGCCAGTGACATCGAGTTTCCGTCCGGCCGGGGACGCCCCGTGTTGGGACCGAATCCAAAGCTCGCCGCCGCCGCGAGGGAGAACGTCCCATCGAGCGTGATCGTCTGCTCCCGCGTTACGGAGTCGCCCAACCCCTGCTCGCTACTGGCGGAGGCGGACGATCAGGTTGATGACCACGGTCAGGACCACGCTGACCACGATGCAGAACGCGACCGGGAAGAAGAACGAGAAGTTCCCGCTGCTCACCGAGATGCTCCCCGGCAGCTGGGTCACGCCCAGTCGAGTGAGCAGCACGAGCACGCCACCGAGGACCAGGATCACCGCGCCGGCGATCACGAGCAGCTTGCCCACGTCACCGAGTGCCATGACGACACTCTAAGGTAGAATCCGCCAAACGCATCCACTTCAAGCAGGTCCGGAGAGGCCGGCAAGGGATCGCGGCGCCGCTGCGCGGCCGCCCTTGCCCGAACCCGCCCGGGCTGGAGGGCGAAGCCCGATGACGGCAACGACGGCGCGAAACCGGATGCTCGGCCACGTGATCAGCGCCGAGCAGTTCGATCGCGGGTTGCTCGACCTCCTGTTCCTGCGAGCCACGGCCCTCGCGGGCGTGCGCGACGACCGGTTGGCGCACCGGGTGATGGCGACCCTGTTCTATGAGCCGAGCACCCGAACGCGATTGAGCTTTGAATCAGCGATGCTCCGCCTCGGCGGCTCGGTGATCGGAACCGAGGCGGCTCACACGTTCTCCAGCGCGATCAAGGGCGAGACCCTCGAGGACACCGTTCGCATGGTGTCGACGTACGCCGATCTCATCGTGCTGCGCCACGATGAGGCAGGAGCCGCCGCTCGAGCCGCGAGTGTGGCGTCTGTGCCGGTCGTCAATGCCGGCGACGGACCCGGCGAGCATCCCACACAGGCGCTGCTCGACCTCTACACCATCGAGCGCGAGCTCGGCCGCGTCGAGGGGGTGAGCGTCGCCTTCTGTGGCGACCTCCGCTTCGGCAGGACGGCACGTTCCCTTGCGCTGCTGCTCGCCCTGTACCCGGGCGTACGCCTGGCGTTCGTCGCTCCCGCCGTGATCCAGGTGGGCGGGGACATCCTCGCCAGGCTCGAGGCGCGCGGGGTCGAATGCCGCCTTGCAGAGCAGCTGACCGACGTGCTCGATGACGTCGACGTCGTCTATCAGACCCGAGTGCAGAAGGAGCGTTTCACCGACCCGGTAGAGTTCGAGCAGGCGAGAACGGCGATCCGCATCGACGGGGCGATCATGCGACAGCTCCCGGCGAAGGCGATCGTGATGCACCCGCTGCCACGCGTCGACGAGATCGCGCCCGAGGTGGACGCCGATCCGCGCGCCGCCTACTTCCGCCAGGCGGCCAACGGCGTCGCGATCCGGATGGCGGTGCTCGAGATGCTGCTCTCATGACGGCGAAGCTGTGACCGGACTCGCCCAGCCACTCGACGACAGCCCGCAACTCCTCGATGCGGGAGCCGTGCAGCGCATCACCCTGCGGCTCGCGCACGAGATCGCCGAGCGCCATCCCACGCTGGGCGGCGTTGTGCTGGTCGGGATTCCGACCCGCGGTGTCCCACTGGCTCGCGTCGTGGCGCGCCAGCTCGCGAGCCTCGGCCACCCCGCCCCGCCGGTGGCGGCGCTCGACCCGAGCGCGCATCGCGACGACCGTCCGCGCCCGGCGACGCCCCATTCAGCGCTGTACGACGTCGACGGCGGTTCCGCCCCGCGCATCGACGGCTCCGTGGTGATCGTTGTGGACGACGTGCTCTTCACCGGCCGCACGCTTCGCGCGGCGCTCGACGCGCTGGTGGACTGCGGACGCCCCGCCGTTGTCGAGCTCCTGACACTGGTCGACCGGGGCCACCGCGAGCTGCCGCTCCGCGCCACCTATGTTGGCAAGAACGTGCCGACCGCCTCGGGCGACCGCGTCTTCGTACGCCTGCGCGAGGTGGACGGTGTCGACGGTGCCTGGCTCCGCCGGAGCGTCCCGTGAACGCCATCCTCCGCGGTGTCCGCGTCATCGACCCGCTCGGCCGCCTGGACGCCGCGGGCCAGGACGTCTGGTTCGACGGCGGGAAGATCCTGGCGATCTATCACCACATCGAAGCGGCGGGCGTGCCCGTCGTCGACCTGACGCCCCCCGAGGGCGTTGATCCCTGCGTGCTCTGCCCGGGATTCATCGACCTTCACGCCCACCTGCGCCAGCCGGGTGATGACGAGGCGGAGACCCTGGAGAGTGGCTCGCGTGCGGCCGCGGCGGGCGGATTCACGCATGTGGTGGTGATGGCCAACACCGTGCCGCCGATCGACACGCCCGAAAGGGTTGCGGCAGCACGGCTCGCCGCCGGCAACCTGCCCGTGTCGATCCTGCAGGTCGCCGCGCTCACCCTGGGACTCGAGGGCCAGGAGCTGGTGGACATCCGCAAATGCATCGAGGCAGGGGCGGTTGCCGTCGGCGATGACGGACGCAATGGCGTGTCCCCTCGCCAGCTTGCGATCGCGCTCGCCGAAACCGCGCATCTCTCGCGCGCGGTGTTCGTCCACCCCGAGGACGAGGAGATGATCGCCCAGGCCAACGCGACGCAGGGCTCGGTGACGCGCAGCCCGATCCGCCCCGTCGAGACCGAGACGCGCGCGGTGAACCTCGCGATTCGCGCGCTCTCACACGCGCGCTCCGGACACCTGCACCTGCAGCACCTCTCTTCCGAGGGCTCGGTTGCGTCGCTGCGGCGCGCGCGCCAGCAGGGCCTCGCCGTGAGTGCGGAGGTAACCCCTCATCACCTGTCGATGTGGCTCCCGCTCGCCGAGGAACCCGATCCCCAGGCCCTGCGCAAGGTCAATCCGCCGCTGCGGGCGGAGCGTGACCGGAACGCACTGGTTCAGGCGCTGCGCGAAGGGATCATCGAGGCGGTCGCTACCGACCACGCACCGCACCGTGCCGCCGAGAAGTCGCTCGCATACGACGATGCGGCGCCGGGCATGATCGGTCTCGAGACGGCCCTCGCGGTCTGCATCACCATCGGCGGGATGGGAGGGGAATGGCTGGCGACACTCGTCGAGCGAATGACCGTTGGGCCACATCGGGTTCTCGGTCCGGGGACAGGCGTCCCCGAGCCGCGTCTGAGGATCGGCGAGTCCGGGACGTGCACGCTGTTCGACCCGACTACGGAGTGGACGGTGGGCGCGAACCCGCTGCACTCGAGATCGCGCAACACACCCCTGCTCGGCGCGACCCTTCGCGGCACCGTCCTGCTCACCATGGCCGGCGGACGTGTCATCCATCGCGATCCGGCGCGGGTGCCGATCGCATCGGAGCAGGTGCCCGGTGCCTGACGTGCGCGGGCGGCTCGCCCTCGAATCCGGTGCGACGTACGAGGGGGTCCTGTTCGGCGCGCCGCTGGAACAGGCGCACAACGGCGAGGTGGTCTTCAACACCTGCATGACCGGGTACCAGGAGGTGATCACCGACCCTTCCTACGCCGGGCAGGTGGTCGTGATGACCTACCCGCTGATCGGCAACTACGGCTGCCGCGACGACACCGCTGAATCCGCACGGGTGCAGTGCCGCGCGCTGGTGGTGCGTGAACTCTCGGCCGATATCGGACACGCGCGGGGCGAGCGCACACTCGAGGCCGAGCTGCAGCGCCACGGGGTTCCGGGGCTCCGCGGCGTTGACACGCGCGCACTGACGCGCCATCTCCGCGATCACGGCACGCTGCGCGGTGTCATCGCCGCCTGCTCGGAGGTGTCGCCGGAGGAGCAGGTCGCGGCCGCTCGGGCAGCGCCGTTCGTCGGCGACGAGGACCTGGTCGGGATGGTCTCGATCGACGAGCCCTGGCGCGCGTACCGAGAGCCCCTCGACCCGACGCTGCATCGCGGCGTCGTGCTCTCAGGCGGCGAGAACGCCTGGAGCGGGCTCAAGGTCGTGGTGCTCGACTACGGGGTCAAGCTGAACCAGGTGCGCGCGCTGTGCAGCCGTGGCGCAGAGGTGATCCTCGTTCGTCAGGATGCGCGCATCGAGGATGTGCTTCGTCACGATCCGGACGGTGTCGTCCTCTCCAACGGACCCGGCGATCCCTCGCGTCTTCCGCACGCGGTCCAGCTGTGCCGCGACCTCCTCGAGCGGCGCGTTCCGTTGCTTGGCATCTGCCTCGGGCATCAGATCCTCGGTCAGGCTGCCGGCGCATCCACGTCGCGCCTCGGTTTTGGACACCACGGAGGCAATCACCCGGTGCGCGACACCGAGCTCGGCACCGTGTATGTGACGTCGCAGAACCACGAGTTCCAGGTCGATGCGGGGTCGCTGCCCGGGGACTCCGGCTGGTATGTCAGCGAGCGCAATCTCAACGACGGCAGTGTCGAGGGGCTCCGACATCGTGAGCTGCCGGCGTTTTCGGTGCAATACCACCCTGAGGGGGCGCCCGGGCCGCAGGATCGTGCTGGGGTGTTCGACGAGTTTCTGCGGTTGTGCAGTGCCCGGAGACCGGGGGGTGGGGATTCGCTTGCTCAGACAGCGCTACGCGGTTCGCCCTCGCGCAACGAGCGAGCATCGCGCTCGGTCGAACCGCTCCGCGAACTCGCCACGAATCCCCACCCCCCGGTCTCCGAGACCAACGGCGATATCAGCACCAGCGTCATGCGAGCGTCAGATCTCACATCGGCCGACGACGGCGGGACGCGGGAACTCTCGGCGGAAAGACCCAGGTGCGTGCTCGTGATCGGGTCGGGGCCGGTGATCATCGGGCAGGCGGCGGAGTTCGACTATGCGGGGACGCAGGCTTGCAGGGCGTTGCGCGAGGAGGGGATTCGCGTCGTCCTTGTCAACAGCAACCCGGCGACGATCATGACGGACGACTCGTCGGCGGATGCGGTGTATGTCGAGCCGCTGACGGTGGAGGTGATCGAGCGCATCATCATCACGGAGCGGCCGGATGGGTTGCTGGCCACGCTGGGTGGGCAGACGGGATTGAATCTCGCCGTCGCGCTCGACGATGCGGGTGTGCTTGAACGGCACAACGTGCGCGTGCTCGGCACGGGCCTGCGCGCGATCAGGACCGCGGAGGATCGCGAGCGGTTCAAGGAATTGCTCATCTCGATCGGCGAGCCGGCTCCGGAGTCGGCAACCGTCTCATCGCTGGCAGAGGCGCGGGCTCTGCGCGATCACATGGGCCTTCCCCTGGTGGTGCGTCCGGCATTCACGCTTGGAGGCACGGGTGGGGGCCTGTGCGAAACCGAGGAGCGCTACGCGGAGACGGTGCTCGCGGGCCTCGCGGCGTCGCCGATCAGCCAGGTGCTCGTCGAGCGCTCCGTGGCGGGATGGCGCGAGATCGAGTACGAGGTCATCCGCGACGCGGCGGGGACGTGCATCACGGTCTGCAACATGGAGAACCTCGATCCCATGGGCGTCCACACCGGTGATTCGATGGTCGTCGCGCCGGCGCAGACGCTCACGGATCGCGAGCATCAGCAACTCCGCAGCGCCGCGCTTCGCATCATCAACGCGCTCGAGATTCAAGGCGGTTGCAACGTCCAGTTCGCACTCGCACCGGAATCGCACGAGTACCACGTCATCGAGGTCAACCCTCGCGTGTCGCGCTCGTCGGCGCTCGCGTCCAAGGCCACCGGGTATCCGATCGCGCGAGTTGCCGCGAAGATCGCCGCCGGCAGGCGACTCGACCAGATTCCCAACGCGGTGACCGGCAAGACCTGTGCCGCCTTCGAGCCGGCGCTCGACTACTGCGTCGTCAAGATCCCGCGGTGGCCGTTCGACAAATTCCCCGAGGCCGACCGGCGGCTGGGCACGCAGATGAAGTCCACCGGCGAGGTGATGGCGATCGAGCGGTCCTTCGAGGCCGCGTTCAGCAAGGCGTTGCGATCGCTCGAGCAGCCGCAGCCGGACCCGGCTGCCCTGCACGAGCCGGTGCTCATCGACGTCGCCAACGATCGGCGAGCGGCGGCCCTGCTCGAGGCGCTGCGCGGCGGGGCGGCACCAGAGGACCTGACCCGGCGCAGCGGCATAGCGGCGTGGTTTCTGCGCCGCCTCGGCGCCATCGTGGCGTGTGAAGAGCGGTTGCGCTGGAACGGCATCGATGACGACGCGCTGCGCGCCGCCAAGCGCGCCGGGCTGACCGATGCGCGCATCGCCGCGCTCACCGGGGTCTCAGCGGGGCACGTCCGCGCGCGCCGGCGTGATGCGGGACTGCACCCGGTCTTCAAGTGCGTCGATACATGCGCTGCCGAGTTCGAGGCGGCGACGCCCTACTACTACTCGACCTATGAGACCGAGGACGAGGGACCTGCGGCAACGGCGCCAGCACCGAACACCGTCGTGGTGCTCGGCAGCGGTCCGATTCGCATCGGCCAGGGCATCGAGTTCGACTACTGCAGCGTTCACGCCGCCATGGCACTCCGCGCCCAGGGCGTCGACGCGGTGATGGTCAACAGCAACCCCGAAACCGTCAGCACCGACTTCGACTGCAGCACGCGGCTGTATTTCGAACCCCTCGACGAGGAGGCGGTGACCGCGATCATCCATGAGGAGCAGGCGTCCGGGGTCGTCGTCCAGTTCGGTGGTCAGACCGCGATCAATCTCGCCGAACCGCTGGCCGGCGCCGGCGTCACGATCCTCGGCAGCAGCATCGCGAGCATCGATCTCGCAGAGGATCGCCGTGCCTTCGAAGGGCTGATGCGCTCGCTGTCGATCGCGCAGCCGCAGGGCGCGGCGACGACCGATCTCGACGAGGCGCTCGCCATCGCCGACGACATCGGATTTCCGGTCCTCGTGCGACCGTCGTACGTCCTCGGCGGGCGTGCGATGGAGATCGTGCACAGCCGCAGCCAGCTGCAGCGATACCTCGAGGCCGCCATGGCGGCGCTTCCCGCCGAAGGCGGCCGACGCCGGGGCACGGTACTCATCGATCGGTACCTGTTCGGCACCGAGGTCGACGTCGACGCCATCAGCGATGGCGACACCGTGGTCATTCCCGGGCTCATGGAGCACGTGGAGCGCGCCGGTGTCCACAGCGGCGACTCGATGGCGGCCTACCCGGCCCGGATCCTCAGCGACGACGTTCGCAGCCTGATCGTCGACGCCACCGTGCGCATCACGCGCGCGCTCGACGTGCGCGGGCTCTGCAACATCCAGTTCGCCGTCCATCGCGGTGTTCCCCACGTGCTCGAGGTCAATCCGCGCGCCTCACGCACCGTGCCGTTCCTGAGCAAGGTGACCGGGGTGCCCATGGTTGAGCTCGCGACCCGCGTGATGCGGGGCGCGAGGCTCGCGGATCTCGGGTGGACCACGGGACTCGTTCCCGCCCGGCCTCTGGTCGCAGTGAAGGCGCCCGTCTTCTCGACGGTCAAGCTGATCGACGTGGACACGGCGCTCGGGCCGGAGATGAAGTCGACCGGGGAGGTCATGGGTATCGACACCGACCTCGGGGCCGCGCTCGAGAAGGCGTTTGTGGCCGCGCTCGGCGACGTTCCAACCTCAGGTGGAGCGCTGTGCAGCGTGGCAGACGCCGACAAGGGAGAGGCTCTGCCGATCATCGCCCAGCTCAGCTCCCTCGGCTTCACGATCTATGCGACCGCCGGTACGGCCACGGCGCTTGCGAGTGCGGGAATCTCGGCGGTGTCGGTGGGAAAGATCGGCCACGGGCGCCCCAACGTCATCGATGTGATCGAGGACGGCCGCGTGTCGATCGTGATCAACACGGTCTCGAACTTCAGCACCGACGAGCTCGACTTCCGCGCCGACGGCGGAGCCGTCGCGGCGGTCGGTCGCACCGTGAAGGATGGGTACCGCATCCGTCTCGCCGCCGAACAGCGCCGCATTCCCTGCTGCACGTCGCTCGACACTGCGGCGGCGCTGGTGGACGCCATCGGCCGCCACACGTCCGGAAAGAGCGTCAGGGTCGCGACGGTGCGGGAGTATCGGGACGGCGTGGTCCAGGCGGTGTCGTGACCGCGGATCTGAGCAGGGCGGCGCTCGAGACCGGTGAGGTGCTCGTCGTGGAGCGCCTTGGAGGCGGACTGCTGGAGCTGGTCGCGCGCCTCCCCCACCTTGCAGCCACGGCCATGCCGGGCACCTTCGCGCAGTTGCGATGCGGTCAGAGCACCACGCCGCTGCTCAGACGTCCGTTCAGCGTCGCGTGGACCCAGGACGACACCTGCGGCTTCGTCTTCGAGGCGGTCGGTGCGGGAACCCGCCTGCTCTCGGAGCTCCAGCCGGGCGACCCGCTCGACTCGCTGGGACCGCTGGGGCACGGCTTCAGCGTCGTCGACGGCGGCTCGGTGGTCTGCGTCTCCGGCGGCCTCGGGTGCGCCCCCTTTCCACTGCTCATCAACGAACTGCGCCGCCGAGGCGTTGAAGACATTCTTGTTTTGAACGGGGCGCGCACCGCGACTCGCCTGTACCCCGCCGAGCGATTCGCGCGTCCGGCGGTTCCGGTCGTCGCGGAGGCGACCGATGACGGCACTCGCGGCCACCACGGCCCGGTCACCGACCTGCTCGACCAGGCGTTGAGCGCGCACCCGTCGGCGCTGTACGCATGCGGGCCGAACGCCATGCTCGGCGCGGTGATGCGAACGCTTCTCGAGTCGGGAGCCGGCCTGCCGCCGACCCTCGAGGCGTCGCTGGAGGCGCCCATGGGCTGCGGCTTCGGCACGTGTCTCGGGTGCGCCCTGCCGGTGCTCGGCGAGGACGGAGCCTCGGTCTGGAAGCTGTGCTGCACCGATGGTCCGGTCATGCCCATGCGCGAGGTCGATTGGGACGGGCTTCGAGCGCTGCCGGGGGCTGACGTAGCGTGAACGAGCACGGACTCAACGGCGTCGATCTCGGACGGGGCCTCATCCTCCCGAACGCCGTCGGCCTCGCGAGCGGGACCGCGGGATACGGTTTCGAGCTCCAGCAGTTGATGGACATCAATCGCCTCGGCGCGCTGTACACGAAGGGCACGACCGTGCACGCGCGGGCGGGAAACCCACCGCCGCGGGTTGCCGAGACGGGCGGCGGCATGCTCAACAGCATCGGTCTCCAGAACCCGGGCGTCGAGGTGGTGGCCACCGCCTATGCTCCGCGCTGGCGCGGCTGGGCGATCCCGGTCATCGTCAACGTCGCCGGAGGGTCGGTCGACGACTATGTGCAGTGCGTTCGGATCCTCGACCCGATCGCGGAGGTCGCCGGCGTCGAGCTCAACATCTCGTGTCCGAACATCGCGCAGGGACTTGACTTCGGGCGTGATCCGGGTGCCGCCGCTCGACTCATGGCCGCGGTGCGCGCGGTGACCGAGCGCTGTGTGATCGTGAAGCTCAGCCCGAATGTCAGCGACATCGCGGCGGTGGCACGCGCCGTCGAGGACGCGGGCGCCGACGCGGTGTCGGCCGTGAACACCTACATCGGCAGGAAGATCCACCGAGCAACCGGACGATCGGTCCTTCCTCTCGGAACCGGGGGTCTCAGCGGCCCCGCGATTCAGCCGCTGGCGCTCGCCGCCGTCGCCGCCGTGTGCGACGCCGTGCACATTCCGGTCATCGGCGTGGGCGGCATCGTCGACGCGGGATCCGCCCGGGACTTCCTGATCGTGGGTGCCTGCGCGGTTCAGGTCGGGACCGCGACGTTCGTCAACCCGGAGACCGCCCTGCAGGTGCTTGACGGTCTCCGGGATTGACGACTACTGACTGACGGCGCGCCTCAGGCCGGCGAGCCGGCCTCGACCGGCATCGGACTCAGGTGGCCGTTGAGCGACATCACTTCCTCGGGTGGCTCCATGTCGATCGCCACCTCGCCGTGGAGGAGGAGGTCTCCCACCTCGAGCTCCCGGTCGGTCATGCGCAGCGGCACGATGAGGCCGACGAGCTTGATCACGACGAACGTGGCCACCGCGTCGTACACGATGATGAAACCGAGCGCGAGCGCCTGGAGCGCAAGCTGCTTCGCGTTGCCGTAGACGAGGCCGGTCACGGCAACCGACGCGGTGCCGGCGGTGCCCACGTACACGATCATGTTCGGAGAGGCGAGCACTCCGGTCATCAGGCCGCCGAACGCTCCGGCAACGCCGTGGGTGTGGAACACGCCGAGCGTGTCGTCGACCCTCCCCGTGAAGAGTCTCGTCTTGCCGAGAAGGTTCATCGAAAGCCATGGAAGGATTCCGGCGCCGATGCCGATGGCGAATGCCGCGTAGGCGTTGACGTAACCGGCTCCGGGGGTGATCGCAACCAGGCCGGCGATCATGCCGCTGATCATGCCGATGACGGTCGGCTTCTTCAGGAAGAAGATGTCCATGAGCATCCAGGCCAGCAGCGCGGTGGCCGTGCAGAGGTGCGTGTTGAGCACCGCGGCCGATGCGTCGGCGTTGGCGAAGTACGGATCACCTCCGTTGAAACCGCTCCAGCCGAGCCAGAGGAGGCCGCCTCCGGCGACCGCCATCATGATGTTGCTCGGCGTGTTGTTCTGCCGGTCCTTCAGCATGCGCGGACCGATGACCGCTGCGGCGACGAACGCCGACACCGCAGCAGCAACGTGAATGACATACCCACCGCTGTAGTCGACGGCGCCGAGGGCGCCGAGCCAGCCACCGCCCCAGAGGCTGAAGGCTCCAACCGAATAGACCAGCGTGATCCAGAGCGGCACGAAGAGCGCCCACGCCCGGAAGCTGATGCGCCCGAGCAGCGCGCCGCCGAGGATGATCACCGTGATCGTCGCGAAGACGAACTGGAAGTAGACGAGCGAGGACATCGGGAATCGCAGTGCCGGGATCAGACCGCTGAGCAGCGGGATGCTCGCCTGCGCCTCGAGGTCATTCGCTCCGGCGACCGGGTGCGGTATCCCGACGAACGTCGTCGCGGCCCCGCCGATGTGCAACGGCTGGCCGAAGCTCATGTCGTATGCGAAGAACATCCAGATGACCAGCGTCATCGCGAAGGCGTAGATCACCATGAGCGCTGAGTTGACGGCGAATTTGCGCTTCATCAACCCTGCATAGAGGATCGCGAGACCGGGGATGCTCATGATCCCGACCAGCGTCGCCGATGTCAGCTGCCACGCGGTGTCGCCGGAGTTCAGCCAGCTTGGAGCCTCGTTCAGGGCCGACAACATTGCGATACCTCACCTCAAACTCTGCCGATGTGCATGTACAAGGTCATGCGCCTTGCACCGAACTCTCTCAGAGGAGCGCGCCAGGTTCTTCGGCCGCCACGCACAGATCCGGGGCTGTTGGTCTGTACGCCGCGCACGAGTCACGATGGTCGAGGTGCACAAGCCCGCCGCCCGGCGACCCGCGCTCAGACGGCGGTGCGGAGGTAGGCGGGGACCGGCGCGACGGGCTCGGCGAGCGCCACCCGCAGGGTCGGAACGGTTGGCGCCGCCTCGAACTCCAGGGCGGGCACCGGTCTCCCGGTGAAGTAGCCCTGGGCGCGATCGCAGCCGAGCAATGACAGCAACTCGAGTGTGGCCAGCGTCTCGATACCCTCGGCGACCACCAGCAGCCCGAGGGCGTGACCGAGCTCGATCGTGGCGCGAACCAGCTTCACGTCCTGCTCGCGCCCACTCGCACTCAGCCCGCTGATGAAGGTGCGGTCGAGCTTCAGCTCCGTGATCGGCAGGCTCCCGAGATACGCCAGTGATGTGAATCCAGATCCGAAGTCGTCGATCGACACGCCGAGGCCGAGACCGCGGAGCTCTTCGATGACGCTCTGACAGGCGGCGAAGTCGCGGATGATCGTGGTCTCGGTGATCTCCAGGATCAGGGCCGCGGCGGGCACACGGTGGCGCCGGAGCGCCGCCCGGACGACGTCGATGAATCCCGGGTCGAGCAGGTTGGACGACGAGACGTTCACCGACAGGGCGATGCGGCTGCCGGCGGCACGCCAGATGGCGCACTGGGACAGGGCCTGGTCGAGCACGAGACGGGTCAGCGGTCCCATCAGGCCGGCTTCCTCGGCGAGCGGAAGGAACTCGAGAGGCGGGATCAGGCCGAGGCGCGGATGCGGCCAGCGCACCAATGCCTCGGCGGCGACGACCTCGCCGTTGCGCAGGTCCAGCTGGGGCTGATAGTGCAGGACGAGCCGCTCGTCCTCGACGGCCGCGCGCAGTTCCTCGACCAGGGCGAGGCGGTTGCCACCGTCGTCGATGGACGGCGTGTACACCTCATAGGACTGATGAGTCAGCTTGGCCCGATACATGGCCACGTCGGCGCAGCGCATGAGCCCGATGCTGTCCGTGGCGTCGGTGGGTGCCGCGGCGATACCGATGCTCGCGCTGATGCGGACGCTCACACCGTTGAGGACGAATGGCTGCTCGAGCAGTCCGGTGAGCCTCCTGGCGAGGCCGGTCGCATACGAGGGGTCGCTGTCGATGAGGACAGCGCCGAGCTCATCGCCGCCGATCCGCACCAGGACGTCCGACTCGCGGAGTGAGCTCGTCAGCCGCGGTCCGAGTTGTTTGAGGAGCTCGTCCCCGGCCGAGTGTCCGAAGGAGTCGTTGATCTCCTTGAAGTGGTCCAGATCGACGAAGAGAAAGGCCAGGCCACGAGGGGACGTCGACGGGTCGGCAAGGTCCTCGAAGTACGCGTCGAGCAGAGTCGCGAGCTGGCGGCGGTTGCCGAGCCCGGTGAGCTCATCGGTCACCGCCTGGCGGTGGCGTTCCTCGGTCAGCGCGCGCAGCCCGCGCACGGATAGCCCCAGACGCAGCCCCACCACGACCAGGGTGGCTGTGGCAAGCGCCACCGCGATCAGGATCACCTGATGCTGCAACGCGCCCAGAAACAGGATTACGAGACCCGCAAGGGCGCCAAAGCCGGGAAGCACGAAGCCGGGGAGCTTGCCTCCGTCGAGCAGCTCGCGCCGGCCGGGCGGCACCCACACCGAGACCGACATCAGGGTGATGGCGATCGGCCAGGCGATGCCGTTGAAGACGACCCCAACCTGGGCCGTCGATCCGAAGAGGTTGAACGTGTCTCCGACGCCGTTCACCGCGCATGCGGTGGCGAAGAGGAGCCAGGGCAGGCGTCGCCCGGGGAGGACCGCGGTACCACCGACCACCAGCGCAAGGAGGAGGACGTCGCCGATCGGATAGACGAGATCGACGGCCACCCCGAATGCGTCCCCTCCAAGGGACCGGAAGACGGCATGGAAGGCGAAGGCCGCGCACACGGCCGCGGCCCCCAGACCGGCGATCGCTCCATCGAGCCAGGTCGCCGGCAGGAGCCGCTTGACCTCCTTTCGGAGCATGAGCACGATCGCCGCATAGGCGAGCGGATAGAAGCAGACGTAGAAGGCATCGGCCGGTGAGGGGGCGGTCACGGTGGCGCCTCCCCACGACTCCAGGGTCAGCACCACGTCGCCGCAAGCCCAGGCGAGCACGGCACTGCCCAGAACCAGAGGGACTGCCCGGCCGGGCAGCCTGCTGAACCCACGAGCCACGAGCAGCAGGGCGAGGATGACCTCGTACACCGCAACGCCCCACCCGTCGATCCACGGCCATGCATCGCCCGGGGAGCGTACGAGCAGAGAGACGATATAGGCGGTCAGCAGCGAGCCCATGACCGCGTACACGACCCAGATCGCCCTCGGTGCTCGCCCGGTCGCGCTGAGGAATGTCGGGAGTGCCCGCCGTTCGCGAGGGGCCGCCGAACTCACCCGAGCAGCTTTGCCGATCTCGTGTTGTATTCCGGTTGCGACTGTGGAACGACAATGACCTCTGGCCGCTAAGAAGACGGGCAGATCCGTCGGCTGGAACTGCTCACAACCAGAGGTGAGGCATGCGGGGAGATCGCCATATGGAGATTGGCATCGTTGCCACCGAGGACCAGGTGCGACGGCTGCTGCCGCTGATGCGAGCCTATTGCGACTTCTATCTGGTTCGACCGAGCGATATCGCGCTCCTGTCCATGGCGCGCACGCTCATCGCCGATCCGACCCGGGAAGGGGTGCAACTGATCGCGAGCGACCGCGGCGCGGATGTGGGATTCGCGACGCTGTTCTGGAGTTGGGAGACCACGACCTCCGGCCGGATCGGCGTCATGAATGACCTGTTCGTCAACGCCACCGCACGGGGACGCGGGTTCGGGTCCGCTCTGATCAACGCCTGTCTGGAGCGGTGCAGGGACCACGGTGCGGTTCGGATGACCTGGCAGACTGCGGTCGACAATGTGGCCGCACAGGCCGTCTACGATCATGCCGGAGCCACTCGAGAGACGTGGGTCGACTACTGGCTCGAGACCGGCGTATCGCCCGTTCCGGAGTCCCAGCCTGAGCACGCGTAGTGCCGGCGCAGCTACTTCTTGGCGGCCTGGTAGTAGGGGTTCGCACCCTGGGCGTGATCGGTGGTGTCGCGAACCTCGCTGATCTGCGGGAAGCGTTCGAGGATCGCCACGCGAACGCCCTGGCCGAGGGTGACCTCGGCCATCCCGCAACCCTGACAGCCACCGCCCATGTGGATGAAGGCGACGCCGTCGCTGACCTCGAGCAGATCGATGAATCCGCCGTGGGTGGCGACCGAGGGATTGATCTCCTCGTCGAGGAGCCGCTGAACGTCGCGTGCAAGGTCGTCGAACCAGAGTGGGTTGGGATTGTCGACGGTGAGCGCGCCGCGCATCCTGTCGGCATCGATGGTGATGCCGTCGAGATACGGCGCCGAAGCGAGCGGCATCGTGAACCGCACGCCCGACGGCCCGCTGATCACGAGATCGCCCTCGCGTTCATCTCCCGGATTCACCAAGGACAGGTCGTAGCTGAACGAGCCCGCATGCCTGCCCGTGACGGCGATACGGACGCCCGCATCGGGCTGTTTGCGATTGGCACGCACCTGCTCGATGCGACTAAACGCGAAGTCGGTGATCGCGATTCGCGGTTCCTTCATGGTGCTCGCCCATGGTACGTCGCTGCGAGTCGCGGGCGTAGGCTGATCGCATGCCGCGCGTCATGCTCGTTCTACCGACCGAGACATATCGCGCAACGGCTTTTCTACAAGCTGCCGAGGCGCTCGGACTTGCGGTTGTGGTCGCATCCAACGAGGCGCCGACGCTGGCGGCGCTGATGGAAGGGCGGGTGTTGACGCTCGATCTCCGCCACCCCGCGGAGGCGGCGGAGCGTGCAGCATTGTTCGCAAGGCGGTGGCCGGTCGACGCCGTTGTCGGCGTCGACGAGGGATCCGTCGTCACCGCGGCGGCCATCGCAGAACGTCTGGACATGCCACGGCGGAATCCGGTGCAGTCCGTCAAGGCGACCCGCGACAAACGGCTGCTGCGTGACTGTCTCGCCGGTGCCGGCTTGCCGCAGCCGAGCTGTGCGGAAATCGACCTCGATGACATCGACGGCGCGCTCGATGCGGCGATCGAGCGTGTGGGGCTGCCGTGCGTCATCAAGCCTGTGGATCTCGCGGCGAGTCGAGGTGTGATTCGCGCCGACGACCGCGCCGCCGCCGGCGCTGCCGTGCAGCGAGTCGCGATGTTGCTGCGCGAGATCAACGCGGACGGATCGACCCCACCGCTGCTTGCCGAGAGTTACGTCGACGGCGTCGAGATCGCGCTCGAAGGCCTTGTGCGCCAAGGGCTTCTCGAGGTGATCGCCCTCTTCGACAAGCCGGATCCCCTGACCGGACCGTTCTTCGAGGAGACCATCTACGTGACGCCCTCGCGCCTCGACGAGGAGGCGCAGGTCGCGGTCGTGGGAGCGGTTCGCCGGGGGGTCTCCGCGCTCGGATTGCGGCACGGACCCATCCACGCTGAGGTTCGCATGGCCGGTGATGTTCCCGTGGTCATCGAGGTCGCCGCACGCTCGATCGGCGGACTGTGCTCGCAGGTGATCCGGGTTGCGTGCACGGACGAACCGGGTGAGGTCCGGTCTCTCGAGAACGTCATCCTGCGGGAGGCGTGCGGGCTGCCGTTGGGCGCGATGCACATGGTCGACAGCGCGTCAGGCGTGTTCATGTTGCCCATACCACATGCAGGGATCCTGCGCGGCGTCGGCGGCGTCGATCGCGCGGTGTCGATCGCCGGCATCACCGGGGTGACGATCTCGATACCAGCCGGCGAGCGCGTGCGGCCGCTCCCCGAGGGAGACCGCTATCTCGGCTTCATCTTCGCGCGGGGTGATGTGCCTCAGGCCGTCGAGGCATCGCTGCGACAGGCGCGGGCAACCCTCGACGTGACCGTGACCCCGGCCGGAATATGACGGATCGTGACGGAGTGCCCCCTGGAGGAATCGAACCTCCCTCAACCGGTTAAAAGCCGGCTGCTCTACCGATGAGCTAAGGGGGCCGGACCCAGGATTGTATTGCCGCCCATGCGGCACGCCCTACCATCGGCACCAGTGACTGACGAGATTCCCGGATTTCCCGAGCGGTTTCCCGTCCGCGACGACGGCGTCCGAAGCTGGCGCTACCGGCTGGTCTCCCTGACCTGCCGGGCGTCGCTACGAGGATTCTTCGGCCGGGGACTCCAGGTCGGCTCGATGTCGAAGATCCCCGGCGATGGGCCGCTGCTGATCGTGAGCAACCACCTCAGCAACATCGACCCGTGGATCTTCGGCGGCTTCGGACCGGGGGTCCTGTACTGCCTGTCCAAGCGCGAGCTGTTCAACAACCCGGTCGTGGCCTGGATTCTCGCCGGCTGCAACTGCTTCCCGATCGATCGCGGCACCGCAGATCGCCGGGCCCTGCGCACGGCGCTCGACGTCCTTTCGCGCCGCGGCCGCCTGCTCGTCTTCCTGGAGGGCACCCGCTCCGCCACCCCGGGGATGCGACGCGCCGAAGCCGGGGTCGGATTCCTCGCACGGCGTTCCGGTGCGAGGATTCTGCCCGTCGGCGTCTGGGGCACCGAGGCCGCACTACCTCGGGGCCGGAGGCTTCCAAAGCGGGTGCCCATCCGGCTTGAGATCGGTCCCGTCTTCGACGTGCCGGCGCGAATGCCGGGGGAGCGCCGTGACGACCAGGCAATCGCCGATCTCATCGGATCGCGAATCGCTGAACTCCTGCCCTCCGAATACCGCGGCGTCTACGCGACCCTCGACCGGGCTGAGCCAACGCCCCGAGTCGGGGAGCCTGGAGAAGTGTCAGCGCCCCCGGCGGCTCGCGGCGGGCTTGGCGCGAGCTGACTTCGCGGGCGCGGCGGGCTTGGTGCGAGCTGGCTTCGCAGGCGCCGCGGCCTGGCGTTTGGGGGGCGCGGGCCGAGCAGACTTCGGCGGAGCACCCTTGGCGGCTGACTTCTTCGCCGCCGGCTTGGCCCTCGCCGCCGGCTTGGCCTTCGGCGCGGGCTTGGCCCTC
>Ga0307374_10006171_pt1 | contig 18984 bp, 20 predicted proteins | sample OX3MG_FD_202532 | JGI IMG/M metagenome (GOLD analysis project Ga0307374, IMG submission 202532) | Soil microbial communities from Risofladan, Vaasa, Finland - OX-3 | ecosystem: Environmental > Terrestrial > Soil > Coastal area > Acid sulfate soil | place: Finland: Risofladan, Vaasa | collected...
CATACGTGGCGGGCCCGTAGCTCAGTTCCCATAGTGGAGAGAAGCCAGGATAGAGCATCGGGCTTTTAACCCGAGGGTCAGGCTGGAAACCCCCTAGGCGGGTTCGAATCCCGTCGGGCCCGCCTCCGCTCGAGTCCGAATCCCTTCGTTGCTCTTCGACTCAGTTTCATTGGATTTGGGCACGCAGTTACTTCACTCGCGTTGAATATAAGCCCCACGGCGCTTACCGAATTTACTTGGGACACTCGCTTCTTCCGGCAAGCATTAATGCAGGTTCGAGCCGGAAGGGAACCAACCACTTTTGTGTTCAAGTCGGTCGATGACAAGACTGAGAATGCTTCTGGCGGACGTTACCTCATTGGAACCGTCTAGCGGGGCTATTGGAAGTGAAGGACGTATTCACCCAAGAAGAATGGGAACAGAAAATCAAGAAGAACCTGAAGGCTTGACCTCTTCCTTCTCCTTTCCCTTTTTCGCGGCCTTCCGGTCCATTCGCTCTTTCACCTCGAGAGCATTCCAAGGCTTGTCGTAAGGGTGCTTCAATTCCTTCGGTTTGGGCCTGTGCGGCATCTGGGTCACAACCGTTAGCATGCGGCTTGAATTTAAACCGTGCAACAAACTTTACAGAATCCTTTAGAGTAATAGTTACTTAGAAGGTTCTTCGAATGAAGAACAATGTCCGTTGAATCAGCAGCCTTCCTTGGCGAAAGTGCACTAAGAGCTGCGGAATGGCTTCATGAAAGCCAAAAAGGAGCGGAGATCCATGTCTTGGACATGTTCTACCAGCCGGGAGTAACTGTGCCCGGGATGCGCTGGAAATTTGACGAGACTAGTCTCGAACAAGGATTTCCCGTGAAGGTCGTTAACCACTCCCGAAGCTTGCACTTTACAATCTCATTCTTCCAATTCGAAACCATCTATAAGATTGGAAAAGAGCTTCGCAAACATCAACACGAACCGATTCCCCTTGCTGACAGGAACAACCGTAACCTCGCGCCGAACACCTCTAAGGAATTCGCACTTCCATGGGAAGTGGTAGAATTGGATGCACAGCAAGCTCGTCTCTGGCAAACGACATCTGGCGTCACGAAGTTCAAGTTCGCATTGGTTTTTCATGACGATTATGCGAACGCTGATTTTCCCAAAAATCCCAAACCGCTCTACCCTTTCAGGCTGAGAACCGAAGCTAGCCGGGCCCTTGGGAAGTTGTGAAATTACCAATGGGCGAACCGAGGCTTTTGAAAGGGCCCCTTAAACTACGACGCTCTTGCCAATGAGGTTTCGAAGAGAAGCCTCTCGCGCATTGACAAAGTCAATGAACTGCTTCCTCGTTGCCGGGTCTTCGACCGTTCTCACCACATCTGTTGGAATCAAGTGGTTGTCTTCGATGTTCGGAAGCTGTTTAGCGATGTCGACCGATGCGAGATATGTTGAAGGGGCCTCGTCCTTGATGTAATTTCGATTCGTTTCGTCCTTGATAACCGTCATGTTGACCACAGAGTTCCTTAGTCGCGTGAATTCATCGCTCTTGTCCCCATAATGCCTTTTGAGGTATTTTTGAGGGAAGATATGGTGTTCATCAACTACCGAGGGGCTAGATTGCACCAGGGTCCTTATGTTTTCGCCCGTGACGAAGTCCTGAATACCATTCATGAATAGGTGATTCAGGACTCCCGTGTAGACTGCTCCCCTTGTCGCTTCTCGAAGATTTACTTCCTCTGGCTTGAAAGAAGACACGTATGAAGGAACTTTCGTGCTATCGCTGATCCATTCAACAATGTCTTCCGCGTCGTCCTTGGACTTTGTATCTGTTGAAGAATCGTATCTGTTTGCGAAAACCGATGTCCAGTACCACGAGCGAATCTTCGCAAATGCTTTGCTCTTCGAAGTTGCAGGGACAAGGCGCTCAACGTAATCAAAAACCACCGCGAGTGTAACGAGCATTGTATCATAGGGCATGTACTTTCGAGCAAGAACCCCGTAATCGTTCTCTAACTTGACGAGTACCTGACCGAATATTGTGGCCACCCTGTCCCAATGCGTCATTACATCCGCTGAGCTGAGATCGTTCAGTAGACTGGACCGCTTGCATTCTCCTTTGATTTCAAATGCTGGTCCCGTCGAGGGATTTTTTAGTAACAAGATAGTTTTTAGGATTAGTATCGCGATTGACGTGTCCTTGTCGTCCTTGCCAAACTTGGCAATAATCGGATTCCTTGTCTTGGTCTCATCCCACTTTTCCCTAAGATTGACGTTCTTGAAGAACTTGGCAGTGAGAATTTCGAAGATGTTCAATTCGACGCCGCTCGTATTGAGTTTCTCGAAAATCGTTGCAACTGCGTCTAATCCCAGAGTCGAAGGTAGAACTATCGCGTTAAATTCATACTCTTGAAGATTGTACAACGGTTTGTTCTCTTTGGTGTAAGTATTCATGAAGTCGTTCCGAATCTTGTCATAGAGGTCAATGTTAGACAGATCGACACTTGATTGTAGCCATTTTGTGCGCGCGAAGCGATCTATCCAATCCTTTAGCCCGTCGGTAGCGACCACAGACAGAGGAAGAAGCAGTTTCTTGACTTGAGTGTCAATGTTGTCCAGATCGTATTTGGACACTTCGTTTGGCGAATAGCTCTCAATCGCATCGTCAGGATTCCCAAGCTTGTCGATTCGGACGAAGAACCTTCGTTTCCTACCGCCTTTGAGTTCAGCATAAGGATGCATCAAGGATTGGTAAAGCGACGTGAGTCTCTGTTGACCATCAAGAACAAGGTACTTGATCTCCAGAGTTCCTAGAGATTGTTCGAACTCCCGAGTATCGAGCTTGGCCTTACCGTCCTCAACTTCCCATAGGAGAAGCGTGCCTGCTGGGTATCCCGAAATGATGGTGGAATATAATTCCGCGACATTGTTTGTGTCCCATCGGAAGTCTCTTTGAAACTCTGGAAGTCTGATCTTCCCACTATGAATTTCAGATATGAGATTTGTGATTTTGAAGGCCTTCGGATCGCCTATCTTCAATTCGACTAGCTCCCGCGAGATGTGGGCCGTGAATCATATTTTTACTTGCTGACACTCAACCGACTTCGTTCTCCTTTAGCAAATAGCGCGTGGAGCGCGCTAGACATCTCTTCTGACCCTCGACTTGCAGACTGGGCAGTAAAACATTTGGAAAGCACGAGGATTCTTCCCCTCTTGGGTGATCTGCTGGCTTTGCTGGAGAAACTGATCCCAATGCGGGCACTTTTTCGGATCATTATGAAGAATCAAGTCGAAGTACTTCTCTGCAATTGTGAAATCCCATTGCTCTTCCGGGCTGGAGAAATCCATAGCTTGGAGAACACTTTCGATGTTATTATCCTTGGACGATGATGAAACTCAATTTAGCCTCAAGAGTGAACTGCAGAGAGCCAGGTGTTCCCTGTTTTCTTTTTGAGTGGCGTTACTTCCTTTTTGATGAGTGAGACGCCCGATATTGCGCATTCATTTGATTTGCTCTGTTATCTAACGCTGCCTGATGATCTGTAGAAGTTGGATTGTGTATGTTCGCGTTATGGTCCATTGCCGCTTTGTATTCTGCAGACGTCGCATTGTTAACGTCTGACCGTTGATCATTAGGTGTTCTGACAGATTTCTCGTTGGCCATTGTACTCTCGAGCACGAGTTGTTTCTAATAAGCCTTGTTCAGGTCGCATGGGTCTGTTAATCGGGTTCCGTCAAGTCCTTGGGACATGCCCCGAGTTCTTAGGGCTGTCAACCTTCTGGACATGAACCGCGCTCTGAAAGTAGTCCGATTTGATACTGCGACCGAGACATGAAAGTGACTGTTCGAACGCCACCATTACGGTCTCTATCTCAAGTCTCCCCAGAGTCACCCTCCTTTCGAATTTCTTCCGCTTGCCGCTCAATTCTGAATAACCAAATTCAAACTGGCTCGCCGATATGCTGAAAGACTGGGTCAGCGGAATGTCCCCCGCGTAGTCCTTGGGCAACATCTTGTCGAAATGCTCGAAATAGTCTCTGGCCCTAGAGGCCTTTTCTGTAAGACTGCTAATTCCTTTCCAAGCTTCCCAGATGCAGGGGTTGTCCTTCTCCTTGTTCGCAAATCTCCCGAAATATTTGTTGACCTTGTCCCAACAAACCAGATAAAAGTGAACGTCGAGAATGAAGCGCTCCTTTAGCTGGAAGTCTAACTTCGCCTCTTCAAGGCGCTTCGCAGTCCCCATCTTCGACCTCTCTTGAACGTAGGCCTCCGCTTCTTCCAACGTCCTCGGATAGGCTGACCTCCTTCTGGAACTCTCGGCTTCGTCGCTTTGAATTCTATTCCATTGAACGATTAGGCCATTGATGTAGAACTCAAGATGACCTAGAATCGTGGTTGAGAAGGGACTGAGATTCTTAGCAGGTTGCGCGTGGAAGAAGAAGTAGTGCCAGTCGATTAACTCGGTTGGTGTTTGGTCCCGCTTCGCGCTCAACGCTCCTCACTCTCCTTGTTCTTCTTAAAGTTCTTGGACCTCTTGTGAGACAGGAAACACATCACTCTTCTGGGATTGTTGTAGTCTCAGTAAGCTCGAGATTCCTCGGGTTGAGCCCCCCGAAGAACTCGAGCGTTTGAACAAGATTGGCGGGGTGATTGACGAGACCGACACCTTCTGTTCAACTATTTCCAGTGCTGTCTTACCGACTCTTGAACTGTCCTAAAAAGACTCCCCACCTCTTCCAACTCGTCAAAAAGAACCGGGATGCCTTCCGGGTCATTCCAACCAGGGGCTACGACATTCTTGTTGAAAATCCACACGGCCGTTTGTCTTGTGCGTGAAAACCCGGCTCGCCACGCTTTTCCAGTCGCTGCGGTTACCGAGAGCACGACTATAGGAGTTTGGGTCTGGATATTAATGGTAATGCGAATGGGCCGGAAGGGACTCGCCCAGAATAATTGGGGAGATGATAAAAGGCAAATCGTATCCAAATGGGCTTCCGATGAGTCTCATGCTCTTTTTTTGTCACTTCACGTATTCACGGTAGTCAGTGTGAACCCTATCTAGGAGTTCAAGGTATGGCATCGAACCATATTCCTTTAGGACGCTGTCTGCTGCCTTCTTTACTTCTGGTGGCATCAGCCCGTTCTGAATAGCGTATGTCAGAAAGGCTCTCCCTTCAGAAGTGAGTTCGTACCGATAGACCTGATTCCCCGAGGGCGTGCTCCCCTCCAATTCTCTTACAAGGTCTAGGGCTTCCATGTTCTGCATCCTCAGGTATAGCTTGTAGGAGAGGGGCCCCTGTTGGGCTGGTTTGAAGTCGTAGTCGAATGCATCATCGAGCCGCTTCTGCACAAGAAAGACGAGCTTTTGTAACCTGGTTCTGCCTCTGAACTTGCCGCCTTCCTCTCGGATCAGATAGAGAGGCAAGATTGTGTAGATCGAATACTCACGAGGCACTATCAGTCACCCCTTTTCTTGGCTTCCCCGCCTCTTCAACAGCCTCGAGCTGACTAAACACCTTTTCGTAGAGAGTTCTTTTCTTCTCCGCGAGCTTGGTTTCTATAATCTTGTTCATGTCGCCTGCGCTCTTTAAACGGAAAATTGCCGTTGGAGGACGGCCGTCGATTGGTCCTTCATGAAGGTATTTCTTGCTGGGCGGGAACTTGTCAACAAAACCCATGCTACACAAATCAGCTATCGCTTGGTTCACGCTCTTCCCAGTGGCCTTGATGGGTTTGAACGGTGCAGGGCTCGAGAGATGCAGTGCCCTGACTCCCTGGAAGATCTCATGGCTTGACGATCCCTCGCGCCCTTTGTATGTCCTTTCGTCCCACAGATAGCAGAACACCTCCACCGCGCAGCCCTTGAAGCCCAGTTCCATTGTTAACGCGCCTCCAAAATCGTAAATGTTGGAGATCGTACGCCTTCTGCTATGTTCCGTATCGATTTCCGACCCGCAACACCTCGGCTTATCGTCCCCCGCACTTAGTCCTCAAGCTCCTTCTGACTCGAAAAAGGAGTATTAAGCCTGTTTTCTCCAAAAGGGGAAAACTCCGCTTCAGCCGCCTAAATCGGCCATTCACTTTTCCGCTCTGCGCTACAAATTTGTTTTTAGTTGATTCTGCCAGTATTCCACTACATATGAAGCAACTCACTGTCGTCGCATCTCTGGCAGTCATGCTAATCGTGGTCGCTAGCATGCCCACCGCCCGGGCCGCCAATCCCATCGGCCAGTTCGTAGGGCAGATAGCGAGTCTCCCGGTGGCTCAACCAGGTTCCTGCCAGGGGGTCATCACGGCAATCCAGGGAGGTGGCAAGGTCGAGGCTGACCTCAACCTGGCCCTCGGCACGAACTTCCAGCCATTCACCGTCTCAGGTTCTGAGTGCACCGTCTTGGTTTCTTTCCTCCCCGTAATCGGCACCTACGACAACCTCATCGAAGCCGCAATCGCCTACAACCCCAACAATCCGCGAACAGTTTCAAACTTCTATGAGCAAGCCTTCCTACTGGCGGCAGAAGTCACCATAGTGGGCTTCGCCCTAGATGGAACACTCTACGAGGCGTCTTACGACGCCGTGGGGCAGCTCAACGACGGGCTCAAGCTTGGCAAGCTCAGGTCCGTCTGCGGAAACACGTGCTATCGCGACGTCCTCAGCTCCCTATATTGGTTCATCAAAGATACCGCTGCGGGTGCGCTTGACGGTTTCCTGAACTGGGCAAGTTCCTACCTCCCGGTACAGGACCTTCCGCCACTCCCTCCCGCATGTTCCATTTGGATCATCGGTGCTCTGCTCTCGGCATTCGGGCAATGCAAGCGGTGAGTATGATGGTCAGAACCGAATCCACTTTGGGGGTGAAGTAATAATATGGACGTAGGAGAACTCGTGGGAAGCGCCGTGGCTGCAGTCCTGGGAGTCTGGCTGGTCATCTATCTCATAACTCACCTTCCCTGGTGATTGTTGCCCCATGAGAGAAAACCTCGAAGGGGACTCGACAGGAGACCACTCTGTGGACGTGGAAGAGCATGAGGAGGTCAAGTTCAGTGTTCGCTCTGGTGAGAAGGACGGCGTTTTTGCCAGAGGTACGAGCGAAGGCTGGGTTATAGGGTCGAGAAACCCCGATCACAAGAAGGGTTGTGACGACCACCTCACGCTTGTGGTAAGGGAGGGGGAACTAAAGGAGGTTCACAGGACCGTAGACAACAGGAAGGACTGGAGCCGCCGAGCGGGGACCTTCGACGCCGAGCTGAACAAGCTCCTGACCGAGGGCTCTGAGACGCTCGATACGAGCGAACTCCTCTCTTCCCCTGACACCTTCATCGTTTCATGGGCAAGGGCGAGCATTGCGATGCGCCTCCTAGAGCAGATTGGCGGAGTAGGTGCCTGGATAATTGGCCACAGGTTTCTCAAGCTGGAGGTCGCGAGAGGCGGCAACCGAGAAGTCATCACGGTGAGGTTCGATCATGCCCGCCTCGAGCAATCTATTCACCAGTACCAAAGGATCGTGACCCCGTTCCTTCCACTTGTCTCATTTGTCCTTCGTCGAGTGGGAATGAAGATGGTCAAGAGGGCCGGAAGTCTACTTCTGACCAGCCCGGAGGAGCTCACGCAATCAGGAGATGTGGGCTTCATCATATCCCCCTCAAGGATAGGAATCCTGTCCCCTAGCGCGATGAGTGGCAAGAGTAAGCTGTCCTATCTGCCACTCGCAGCCATGGTGGAGAAGTACGAGGGCATTGAAAGCAGTCTCCCGTTCGGGCGTTTGAGCGATCTCGGGAGCCTTCTCAAGGACGGAACAGAGATCTCCATGCAGAGACGCAGGCGCTAAGACCTCCAGAATGGGTGGTTTTGTCCGCTCTCCGCCTATTTTCCCATGCCCGAAACTCCTCAGAACCAGTTTGCCCGCTTCGGCCCACGATGCGCCAAGTGCGTCTCGTACACTCCGAGGAATGGAGTCAATCGCTACAGCACGAGCGTAGCTGGTTCGCCCCAGAAGAGGCATGAGCGCATCAGGACTGAAAGTGATTTTTAGAGGCTAAGAGATTGATTGAGTTCGACGAGATGCACATTAGGGTGCCACTTCTGGTGGTATTCCTCATGTTCCGTGTGGATGGGAATGAGACACTTTGAGTTAGAACCCTCGATCAGTCCTTTGAGCTGCGGTCCATCAGCATGACCTGATACGTGGACGTGGTGCCAATCGTCCTCGCCAGAAATCAATCCAAAATGTTCAATCCACCTACGCACCCTCGCCTCATCAAATTTCATCTCATCGTCGAAAGGCTCGGTTGACGACCGGATGTATCTTGACCCTTCGTTTGGCCTGATATCGATAAGATTCTGAAGAGAGTAATCGCTACAGAAGATGACAAAATCCTTCTGGTTTGCCGAGATGTCACGACAGTTCACTGCGTTGGGGAGGTCCAGGAATTCCTTTTCCCAATTATGATAATCGCCATCGCGTTGTTTCATTGACCACGAATTGATGTCCTTGTCGATGAGACCCCATGACTTTCTTGAAGCATAAATTTTGATGCCCTTGTCATCTATACGCGGATACACTCCCCTATACCTCGCCGAATCCTGGAAGAGTTTCAACAAGTAAGCCTGCTTCAAGTCTATCGCAAGATATCTTCCAGCCTCTGTTGCCGCGAGATACAAGGACAGTAACCTATCAAGGTCCCGTGGAGGATACATGCAAACAACCAGTTGTGGTGTGGAGGCGATTATTGACCTGACCTCAGCCTCTACATCGAACTCCGTCCTCGCATTGTTCTCTTGAATCCGGGTTCCCTCACACAGAAGGTAGTTGAGATCGGACTTCGAGCATCTCTCGATAAATCGCGCGCTGTCCTTTTTTCGCCTCCCATGGAATCTTATGTCCGCGGTGTATCCCAGGGCTCCTTGCGATGTTTGGATTATGAACCCGCTGACCCCAGGAATCGAATGGTCAATCTCGACCGGTTCGACTTCAAGAGAACCAACCGTGAATTTCCTTGCATTCTCGATGATGGTTATTTTGCGTGGTATCTCTCGGCGGTTCTCGGCGGTGGTTGCTCTGCTGAGCTCGTTGTTTCTATTTCTATAGACCTTGAATTTCTCCTTGTACGTTATGTACTCCTGATCTCCCCCAGTATCTTCGATTGCTTGTAGAATCAACTTGGTTGCTTCGGTGCAGTAAATCGCAATCTCCGGGCGAAGGTAGTGGACGTAGGCCGCGTGGTCTAAGTGTGCGTGTGTTAAGAGAACCCCATCAAAGGCGGTCTCTTCTCGTTCATCTCCGTAGCCGCTGTGTCTCGCGTAGTCCTGACGATAGAGGCCTCGGAGCCGCGGCAGAAGGCCAAACTCAAACAAATCACCCATTCCATTTAGGTCCCTAGGTTGCATGTATTCTGCATAGTACCGATTGGCCTTGCCCATTTGCATACCAAAGTCGAGGAATACTCTCGCGTCTTTGTCTTCCAGCAGAAACTTGTTGCCTCCAATTTCGTGGACCCCACCATGGAAGGTAATCGAGGTGCCCATGGCCGGGTAGCACGATGAAAGGCCGTTCTATAAAGAAAGTTCTATAGCACCTGGCTACTTTCGCTCGCCGAACTCGCCATGGCAAGCGAAGATTCCATCGTGGAGCGAAGAATCGATGACTGGAAATCAAGCCTTGTCAACTAGACATGCCGAAATCCTCTCCTTTATTACCGACGGAACAAGCAAAATAACCTCTCAGTCCGAGCTCCCGACTCCGAAGCATTCTTTCATCGCTTGATGGTCAGTCGCGGGCAGTTGCAGATTTACGTTCTGTTCAGCTTTCGGCTCTAAACGGCGCACGTGCCGCTGGTTCAACAACGTCTTCGACCGTCAGCTTTACATCACTATCAAGGGAGTAGTGAGTGTGGCGCGCAGAAAGAGAGTCACTTTCTACGTAAGAAGAAGAGGGAAGAAGAGGAAGAAGGTAAGCTTCCTGACCAGCTAGCCAAGGAATGTCACATGTTACCTTATCACCGCATCGTTCAACAAGCGATAGATGAGCTTGGTGCGGCTCATCTAAACAAGGAAGTGGCTAGCGTATCGAGAGGCGGTGAAAAATTACAGATTATTCACAGAACTAAAGCGCTGACACCAATAACATTCAAGCCCGACAGAGTCTTCACATTAAGGGATAGGTCAAAGGTTGCTTTTCAAGTGCTAGCATCTCAGGCTGGCAAGCATCGAGAGATTGAGGCCGACATTTTGAGGGCCTTTCTTTGCATTGGCATATCTAAACTGGTCTTCATTGTGCCCTCATCTTCAGACATGGAAAACGTCAATAGAATATGTGACATAATTCAAGACGTCTTAGAAGCCCTGGGCGCCAGAGAGGACTATAATCTGAGCATGACGATCTTGATTCCCAAAAGTGTCAGAAACCAGAAAGACGTCATCGCTGAGCTCGATAGGCCTCAAATCACCCGCGAAATCTTTAGACGCTGACCAGTCTACACCTGTATATCGCAAGGCTCAACCGAATCCATTGGGACCGTAAGGTGAAACCAAAGGTCGCCCTGCGCTTCGCCGCGGGGGCAAGAGTATCTCCCCGGGGCAGGCCGCCGTATTATTTCTTCTTAAGGTCGGACACTTCGGACACGCTTCTGCCCGAAGACGATGGTCTCATCTCCCATCGAGTTCAAGCGATGCTAACGAGCGAGATTTCATCAGGAGAAAGGTCAAAGAAGGCATTCACTATTTTGTTAATCCTTGCTTCCGCTCTGCCAGGTGGGATCTTCCCATCAACTGCTTCCTTTGCTATCTCGGTCAATTCACCAGCTAATCTCGAATCTGATGGTACCGGAATCCTTGAGAGGCGTTTCACATCGACAGACACGTATCCTCCGCGTTTGGCTGCGGCCTTGGATTTCATGATGAAAAACGCGAGATTAGAATTCAGATAAGCTAAGAGAAAGTAGGGACTTACACCATTGTGAGGAGAGACTCCTATGATTCTTGCGCATGGAAAAAGATAGCTCTTGGTATCCAGACAGAACTTGGGCTCCCTTACTTCGCCCTTTGTTAGAATCTTCGGTCCTTCGAAGTTCTGAGGTATCCCCACCCTGTGCAAAGACCACCATTCCCTTCCGAGTTCTCTCCATGTTTTTCTCGAGTCCAATCGATTCAGTAGCACATCTTTGAATCTGAAAAGGAAAGAGTAGGTTAGGGGATATTTCTTGAGATCCTCTTCGCCAATCAGTACGTACTTGTCGTCCTGCTTTCGGTACGGAAAGAATACGATTTTCGTGGGCTCCTTGTATTTCCACCGATTCAAGTCCCTTGATCTGAGTATCTTTTTCCACACCGCTTTCTCAAATCTAGCCTCCTTCCCAGAGATTTCAGTCACATAATAGTCATGTTCCTCCTTCTTCAGAGCGTGTAGCAAGACTGCATCCCTCCCGGTCTTTAGTGGACTTCCAATAAGTCCGAGCTTTCCGAGGCTTTCGGGGCATTTGGCGGCCACTTTGGCGAGTAGGCCTTCTTCTTGACGACTCTTCAAGGTCCATTCTCCATGTCGAAGTGATTCCTTATCCAAGTCAAAGGTTTCAATTTCGGGATGCCTCAAAGTATCCGTAAGGCCTTCTCGGGTCATGTAGGAAATGGCTCTGTCAGAATTGAAAACAACGGCCCGCACTTTTTGCGAAGAGGGTTGCTTGCCACCAATCAGAATGGCCGTGTATATTGAGGCACCCGGAAAGACGGAGTAATGAGTGAATGTGATAATCTTCTTAACATCATAATCAGTTATCAGGATTTCCCGTATCTTTCTTCCATACTCAGCGACCATGTATTGGTTGGCGGTAATCAAGCCAACCATTCCGTCGTCATTGATTCTCTGGAAACTGGTCTGCATGAAAGCTACATAGATGTCGCATCGTTCATGAACTGAGTTATACAACGATTTGTAAAGATCAGCTACCTTGTGATTCAGCGACTCTACTCGAATGTACGGCGGGTTCCCAACAATGACATCAAAGCCTCTGTCCTCCTCAGTTTGATCAAACACATCATAAAACTCGAATCCCCAATGAAACGGCTTGGTCGCCCGGAATTCGTCAACACTCATTCCCAACCTCTTTGCGAAATCGGTATAGAACCTGTTGTCAAAGAGAGCGCGGCACCTTGCAGAGACTTCATCGATGTCTCCCTTGGTTTTCCTTGCCTCTTCACCCGAGAAGTCTTTGTATTTTGTAATCTTCTCCTCTCTTTGTTCCAGCAGGAGCTGAAGAGAGTCTTCCGGGCTGAACCAGTCTACAAGAGTCAGCTTTTCCAGCTTGAATTGCGCAATGTCGACATATCCGATTAGACTATTGCCTACTCGGAGGTTATAATCGATGTTCGGGAGCGCTTCGACTTTCGCTGGTTCATATGCATCCACCAACCATAACCAAAGTCTCAGTTTTGCGATTTCAATCGCTTGTGGATTGATGTCAACGCCATACAGGTTGGACTTCAGAATCCGTTTTCTGAGGTCGATTTCTGAATATCCCAGTCTCAAATCCTCGTTTATCTGTTCGTAGATTTCAAGAATGGCATCAGCACATGCCAATAGGAAAGCACCTGAACCGCAAGCGTCATCACAAATCTTCAAATTCGAAAGAATGTTCTCAAACAGTTCTCTGAGTGTGGACTCTCGCAGGCCGTAAACTTCCTGCCACTCCTTCAGTAACTCGGAATTTTTGTATCCTTTTGCGAGCAATTGTTTGTTTGTCTTCTTCAACACGACCGGATGGAGTGTGTTCTGAGCGATGTAGCGTGTGACGGCCCGTGGGGTGTAGTATGCCCCCGTCCCCTTCCTGTCAGTGGCCGTCATGGCTCTCTCAAAGATGTATCCCAAGATCTCTGGGTTGAGTGTGCCCCCCATTGAGTTGGTCTCTGCGTGTACGAATCTGAAAGAATCAAGAAATCTGATAATGTTTCGGAGAATGAAAGCTCTCATCCTATAGTCTGGACTTTTAGTTTCTATCGCCGTCCTAACGAAGAGGCTTCCATTGAGGTATGGGATGTCCTTGAACTTGGCGTCCACCTCGATTCTATCTTCCCTCGGTGTGTTGAACACGTCAAAGAAGAGTTGCTTCAATTTCTCATTGAGGATGCTCTCGTCCAAAGTCGATAGATAGCCAAGCACGTCGTCCTTTACGATTTGTTTTGCCATCAAGAATTTGATGAAGATTAATCTGTCCATGATTGTCTGAGCTAGCTGTTCTCGTTGATCTTCACTTTGAATCGAAACAATGTTTTCCACTAGGCAATCCTTCTTCGATATGGCTCTGGCTTTGTCCTCGTGGTCTTTGTAATTGCCGCCGTGAAGTAGAGCGTTATACCAATCGTAGAATTTCTTGCTAATTTCTTCCTCAATCCTCTCAGTGGATACCTCTTCCTCGCCGGCGAGAAGCGTCCTAATCTTCGAAAAATCCCTGACCAGGTTCAGCTGGAAGACTACTCTGGAGTTCCTATCAACAAATATCCACTTTAGCCCATCAGTCGCAATTCCGAATTTGTAGTTCTCCTTGACTTCCGCGAGTCTAAACAATCCCTTGATTTGGTTCACCGCGCCGTCAGGACCTTTCTCAAAGAGATCCGCGTTGAGTGGCTTGACCTCGGCGAGGAAAGTGAGATCCTTATGCTTCAGCCTATAGTCAACCTTCCTAAGGTCGTTCCTGACGCCTCTGAAGTGCTTTTGAGGGAGCTTTTCGATATTCAGTATCGCAAAGATTGGTTCAATCAAGAACTCTGCGGTGAAGGCTTCTGGATCGGATTTCTCAATTAGGGAATCAGATGCAAGCTTATTGGAATTCTCAAGAACCCTCTCTCTCCCATCCAATGTGAGACCTGCCTGAAACTTGAGCAAAATCGCCTCAAGTGCAGGAGGGATTGGACCTGTAGCTTTCGTAAAACCCTCAGATTCTGGGTGTCCCTCCGCATCTTCATCTTCACGATCAGGGATTGACACTCTTACACCTGTAACGCTCTGTGTCTGGGAACCTGACTTCTTTAACATTGACCAAGTAACAGTTGCAAGTCTTCGGCGGATTCGCAGAATTCCGGGTGAAGTCCTCTGAACCTCATTAGGCTGTAAATGTCTGGACTTTCGTACGCGCCATGAAGAAGCCGCGCATTCGTATCACGCAATCTTTGTAGGTGGTATTATAGGCGCTCACGCTTGCCCTTGAGTTCGGTCCGCGACACTGCGGCCCGCGTCAGCAAAGAGTCTCTCCGCGATGAAAGGATGCAGGCTCCATGCGCCTTCGGCCAGTTTCGCCAGTGCGGTGTCATCCACTTGCTCCATAGGAATCAATCCTTGAATGAATCGTAGATACCGACCGCTATGGCAGGGATGAGGAAGGCGTTGAATACGTAGAACCAAGGGCCGAAGACCCACGAAGGGATCACGAAGTCTATCATGACAAGGCCGAAGATGAGAAACCCCACGGTCTCTGCGGCGTCGTTCCGTCGTGCCGACTTCGAGGCTTGGTACCCCCTCTCCAGTTCGCGGTTGGCCGCCTCTTGGTTCAGCCGGTAAAACAAGACCTCCCGCGGATCGTCGTACTTCTCGGGGCCCAGCGCGTCGTAAAGGCCCCTTTTCTCAGAATCAGAAAGGACCAAGTAGGCCTCTGACACCTCCTTGAACCTCTCCTCGGCGGAAGAGGAGCTGTTTCTGTCCGGGTGGCATTCGAGAGCCAGCTTCTTGTAGGCTTCCTTGATCTCTGAGATCGAGGCCGTCTTCGGAACCCCCAGCACCTCATAGAAGTCCCTCTCCGTCATTCAGCCATACACACGACGGTACATACATGGGTAGGGATATAACGGCATACATACCGGCGAAGCCACCCAAGTATTATATCGCGTACATACGTGAGCGGCACCCGTTGACAGCCCAGGCCAGAGTCAAGATCTACGTGTCAGGCGGCAGGCACAGCATCAACCTGCCATCCGAGCTTGTCAGGGACAGCGCCTTCCCCTTCAAGCCCCTCGAGGAGCTGGTCGCCAGGATAGACGGCAAGCGCGTCGTGATAGAGAAGGCGTAGACCAGCCAGAACCTGCCGAGAGGGTGGCTAGGCTGGTAGCGAGGCAGAAAAAACGGGCCAAAAAAAGAAGAGAGGCGGATATGCTGAAGAGGGCTCAAGACTCCAAGTTAAAGGAGCTACCAAGTGGATGACGATAATCAAGAACGCGGCCAGGAGCCTCAGTGACTAGGCCGGTTCGACTGCGAAGTGGGCGATCTGCAGCGCACCCCATTCATCGCCGCACACGACGGTGTACTGTCCTGCAGGGAGCGTGACGTCCATGGGTTTGAGGATTACCGTCAGATTCATCGGCACGTTTTGGGGCAACGAGTTAGCCGATAGAGTCGCATTGTTGCTCTCGGGCTGGAACAGCCAACTAGAAGAACCAAGCCAGGTACCATCTGGGATGTAGACGTAGCAATAGTTGAACGGGCTATTTGCGGGCCAGGGGAAGATTGACAGGGGCGTCCCGCTGGAGTAGTTGCCAGAGTCGTAGGACCCTCTGAGCAGGAGAACCCGGAAAGGCCCCATGCCGTCGGAGCAGGCCCCTGGCCCGAAGGAAGAGGAGTTGCTGAGTTCGGACTGGTTGCTCAGCTGCCAGTCTTCAGCGGAAGCGACATCGTTGGTCTCGTTCAGCGTATTGTACAGGCTCATCTGGACCGCGACGGCGTGCCCCTGAACCGCACTTGACGAGTTCAAGGTCATCGTAAACTCAAGGGCGTTTGCCGATGACGCAGACGATGTTGTCAGCGACGTCGTCATTGTTTGGCTCGGGATTGGTATGCTCGTCCCGTTGATTATGGGCTGCCCGTCGTAGTAAGCCTGGTGGTAGTCGTTTGAGAATGTTATTCCCGGGATAAGTGCAAGCTGATTGGTCTGCAGATTGACGTAGAAGGCGTTCAGGTAGCCGTTCGTGGTGATGGCCGGAAGGTTCGGGTCGCACGTTACATTAATCTGGCCGACCCCTGAAGAACCCAGCGAAGCCGGTTGTCCCACGCTCATCGTGATGATCTTGCCGGTGGTCGTGTTGTAGGCGATGAAGTAGGTCCCTGTCGTGGCGCATGTCGTCGCGCTGCTGCTCTGCGAAATGGTGCTGTTGGGGTTAGGAGATGGCTTTGACGAAGATGATGGCGATGACGCTCCTGGGAGTAGGTTCATCGTAAAAGCGACGCCCAGCACAGCGGCCAAAGACACTGCACAAATCACCAAAGGGAGAACGGGTGAGACTCCTCGACTTCCTCTCACGCGTGGTGACACTTACTTCATCCAGTGATAACGGTGCCCAGCCAGAGATAAGGCTTGTGAACATGAAGGATTGTCCTTCGGGGCCGCGCTTGACTGGATACTCGCATCTTTACCATTCGTCCCCGGGAGTCTTCCTCCAAACCTTCTTACGCCAGCACGGCCACCTGACCTACAATGAGAGGGCTCACGGAAAGGAAGATGTACGCCATCGTTATGCTGGTCGCTCTTCTGCCGATTGGAATGCTCTTGGCCAGTTCTCTCGCAGCCGATGTGCGCGACATGCAGAATCCTTGCTTCACATGGGGGGCGGTCAACGGCGGCAGCGTCGTTGTCTCGCAGGGAGGCCCGTGCACGTCGGCGGGAGGCACGTCTGAGACGATCCCGCAAATGCTGATTCGGAATGCGCTTGTCCCGGGCGGGATCCTCCTCGGAGGGGCCTTGGGCGTAGCAGGAGTTGTCAGGGGCCGTCTGATTCTCTTGGAGGTGGGCTCCGCAGCCTTGTTCCTGGAGTCCATACCCCTGGTCCTGGGGGGAGCCTTCGTGTTGACACTAGTGCCAGCCGCGTTCTTGACTTGGCGCGCCTTGATCGAGGGTCGTTCGACTTGTTCCGGCGCGTCCCAGTGAGATGGCCATGGCGTACGGTCTCGCCAGGCTCTGAGGCCTCTTCGCGGCAGAGGCGAATCCTGTCAGCCAAATTTGACTCGTGATTGCCACCAGCCTTCGTTCGACCGAGAGCCTCCTTAGTCGTTGACGTGCCGAAACGTGGGTTCTACTGCGTCTCTTGCGCATGCCCTATACGATGTCTCAGGACTTGTGGCAGAGAATGAAAAGTACTTGGACCCAACCGACAGTCCTGCAGAGTTGCCAAGCGTCGTCAGCTTGGCAAAGCACAGGTGATTTGGATGTCCATTCGGAATCAGGTTTAACTGAAACCATCAGCTGTTGACGGTTGTTGCGCAGAGCTCAGAAGGTCGGTCTAATGATATTCGTGACAGCACTAGTCGTGCTTGCCTTGGACATAGCCTCGTCTATGTCACTCTATTGGTTCGCCGGAGGTACTTTTTCCCTTCTACTCGCACTGAGCGGAGCCACGCTGGGTTTCGACTTTATCTCAAAGAGGATGAGACTTGGCGCGGGAGGGAAAGTGCTCGCGGCGCTTGTGTTGATCGGAGTCGTACTGCTATTCTTCGCGCCGGCCATCCAAACGCTTCCGAGCGGCGGGAGTAGCGGGTCCACTTGCAACCTCAGCGGCTGCTCCAGCGTCACACAGATCGAGTCGGTCGGTGATTATCTGTGGTGTGTGGGGTCGGAGTATTCGTACTCGCTGCCGCCAGTAACGGAGTTCTTCTTCCAGCTCTACGTGGGCTGCCTTCCGAATGTCTAGGTGTTCTATTTTCCAATAGGCTAGAATCCCGATGACAGCCGATCGCTACGCCTCGCAGTTCCCGAATGTCTCCACCCTCGCAGCAGATTGAACACCGAGAAAGGTTCCTAGTTTCGGTGCAGAGGAGACGCAGTAGAAACATCACAAGGGCCGGGTGTCCTCGAACCGAGCTTCCTACGAGGCCGCCCGCGAATACAGACTAGGCACACTGGGATTCGAACAAGAGGTGCACGGGTATCTCAGAGAACTCGAGCAAGAGGGCCGGGTGGAGAAGGTCAGGAAATCGGTTCCAGACGGGTTCGTGTGGCACGATGAAAAGGGCTCGAGGCACTCCGTTCAGCTTTGGCGCTTGACCAAGGCAGAGAGAGCCAGGCTGGGCCGCACGGGTGTCAGCCCAGCAGAACCTGGCTCGGGCGCTGAAAGCGGTCCAAAAAAAGGGAAGAGGCGGATATGAATCATATCCGCAACGGCGTTCAAGCGTTCGTGTGTTTGCGTGAGTGGAAGACAGGCCTCGGTTTGACGAGACTCTCGTCTGCCGTCGCGGTCTATGCCGAAGGCGCTGAATAGACTAGCTCCAGGAAGCGCTTTTGTTGCGAAATGGCTCGACGGCCTTCTAATGCGTCTTGCGTTCTAGCTCGTCAATCCGGCGGCAGAGTTCCGAGGCGAACTAGATTGACTTCGATTTCTCGAATCTTTCCTTGCCGATGAACTGTCTGAATGTGGTCTTGGTTTCGTCCCTCATGACGTTGACTTCCAAGTACGCAATTGTACCTGGCTCCTTGATGTATGGAGTCAGGTAGTAAGTGAAACCTTGGTCTTGGAACGTTAGCGGTGGCACTGGCTTCATCACACTGAGATACCGGACCTTAGCAATTTATCTTCTATGCCTTCGAACCATGACCGGCTGTGCGATGGCGTCCGCTGGCGCCAAGCTTCACGGTATCGTCCGAAGACAGAGAGAAAGAAAGAATACGGCCTGAAAGGCTCCCTGAGTATTTAACGCGGGCCGGGGAGGTTGCCATCCACGGGGATGGCCATTGCCAATTTGGCAACCTTGGGGATGCATTTTGGCAACCCTGAGGCCGTTTTTGGCAACCTTCAACCCAAAATTGGCAACCTTGGGCGCAAGGTTGGCAACCCCGCGTCGACACCTCGTCAAAATGCCGGAATCAAGCACGAATGGGTGCGAATCAGCATAGCGTACGTCCGGTCGAACTCCCCAGACTGTATACAGTCTGCACACACCAATTTCCCGGAGTGTATACTGACTGTACTGCGCAACCCAGACTGTACACAGACTGTGCACACCGATTTCCCGGACTGTATACACTCCGCTGGAGCACTCCGG
>Ga0307374_10006174_pt1 | contig 18975 bp, 20 predicted proteins | sample OX3MG_FD_202532 | JGI IMG/M metagenome (GOLD analysis project Ga0307374, IMG submission 202532) | Soil microbial communities from Risofladan, Vaasa, Finland - OX-3 | ecosystem: Environmental > Terrestrial > Soil > Coastal area > Acid sulfate soil | place: Finland: Risofladan, Vaasa | collected...
TTCGCCGAGTGTAAGTGCGTAAGCGCGGCCTCCGCCCTTAAGGCGTTCACCCCTGTTGCGATCTGCGGAGGTTGATCGGGCTGCCTATCAGGGTGATCGATTGGTTCGCGTTACCGTAGGTTCGGCCACCCGCGATCGGGAGTCGAACTGCGCCAGCGGCAGTGATCAGGGGACCTTGGTCGGCCCAGCCTGCAAGCCCGCAGAAGATCGGAAACGGTCCAGGGGTCTCAACCCACGGCGCCGGTCCAAACAGCCGAGTTCGCCGTGGCTGTATATCCAGTCGGAGGCACATCAAGGCGTGGGTCGTGTACCTCGGGCCGGCTGAGTCCGTACACTGCGACGATTCCTGGGTGGTGGTTTGGCTGCCCAGAGTTGACCCTTTCGTACACCGGCCTCGTGCCCTTTTAAGGATCTGTCGCTCACGGCCGGCCACCACTGTTCCGGCGCGACTCGCCGAGCGAGCAGTGACCTGATAGGAGGCTGGCACAAGCCCCATCGCAGTGCTGTCCGCCCGCCCGGGAGTCGACCACCGATCACCCCGATAAAGGAGAGCCGATGGCAGCAGCCAGCATCGCACACGCACACGATCCAGTACGCGTCACGGTCGGCGTCGACACCCACAAGGACACCCATGTCGGGCATGCCAAAGACGAGCTCGGTCGCGATCTTGGGCACCTCGAGGTCCCGACCACGGCTCGCGGCTATGCGGCTCTTCTGGCTTGGGCGAGGAGCCACGGTGAGGTGGTCGCTTTCGGGGTTGAGGGGACCAGCAGCTACGGCATCGGACTGAGCCGCTACCTGCAGGGCGAAGGCCACCTGGTCCTGGAGGTCATCCGGCCGGCCCGACAGGATCGACGCTTCCGCGGCAAGTCGGACCCCATCGAAGCCGAGGCGGCAGCCGCTGCCGTTCTCTCCGGCAAGGCGCACAACCTCCCCCGCGCGTCCGCCCAGAGGGTCGAGATGATTCGGTCTCTCCGAATTGCGCGCGCGTCCGCCACCAAGGCCCGGACTCAGGCGATGAACGCCATCAAGGCTCTCATCGTGATGGCTCCTGAGTCAGTCCGAGACGCGCTTCGCAACTTGCCCAATGCCCACCTCACGAGCACTTGCGCGCGCCTTCGCCCCGGCCACATCGTCGACCCGACCGCCGCCACCAAGACCGCGCTCAGATCGCTGGCCATGCGTTGCCAAGCCTTGGAAGCGGAGGCCCGCGAGCTGGAGATCCAGCTCGATCAGCTGACTTCCGACAGTGCGCCGGTTTTGCGCAGCCGTTTCGGGGTTGGCTCGGACTCAGCTGCAGCCTTACTCATCGCCGCCGGCGACAACCCCGCCCGCCTGCGCTCGGACTCAGCCTTCTCCATGCTGTGTGGCTCCTCGCCTCTTCCGGCATCGTCAGGCCAGACGAAGCGGCATCGGTTGAACCGCGGGGGTGACCGTCAGGCCAATGCGGCCCTACATCGAATCGTGATGACCAGACTGCGTTGGCACGGGCCAACGAAGGCCTACATGGCGCGGCGCCTGGCTGAGGGTAAGTCCAAGCCCGAGGTCATTCGCTGCTTGAAGCGCTACGTCGCTCGTGAGATCTACGCCGTCCTGGCGCCCGTGCGCACGGGGGCTTGACGTCCATAGGAGGATCTGTATTTCGCCGCGGAGGGAGTGCGCGCATTGATCGCTTTGCATGCGACGCCCATCTAGCTGTACCTGGCGCGAATCTCTGGACGGAACGCCTCCGGCCACGAAACTGCCCTAGCCACGTTGTTGCAAGCGGCCCAACTCTAGGGGCGATCGTGCCGGGTCTCGGCCGGGGTGGCCCCGTCTATGCTCCTAATCCACCTCACGGGCTACCCACGTGGCCCACCACCTCCTATTGGGGAGCCGAGTTCAAGTTGATGCACTTTTAGAACACGGGGCACGGCGCGGTGGTGGTTTGCACGTGCAATCGCAAGGCATGCACAGCGCTGCCTTACGGGTGAGACTTGGCAGATGCCACTTCAGAATCGTGGGACGCGCATCGCGGTGCTCTGCGACATCCACGGCAACCTGCCGGCCCTGCACGCGGTCCTTGCCGAGGTCGAGGAAGCCGGGGTCGACCTGGTCGTGTTCGGCGGGGACGTGGCTGCCGGCCCCATGCCGGTCGAGACGATCGAGGTGCTGGCCGTCTACGGCGGCCGAGCCCGGTTCGTTCGCGGTAATGCAGACCGCCTTATGGTCGAGATCTTCGACGGCGCTCGAGAGGTGGGCGAAGCGATGGACTCCTGGTCGGCGAGTATGCTCAGCCGCGCCCACCGCGACTTCCTGAGCAGCTTCGAACGAGCGGTAGAGGTAGCCGTGAACGGGCTTGGCCTGGTGCTCTGCTGCCACGCCGGTCCCGACAGCGACGAGTTGCCGATCATCACGCCGGCCACACCGGACGAAGTCATCGCCGAGACGCTCGCATCCACACAGGCCAGCCTGATAGTTGCTGGCCATACGCACATGCAGTTCGACCGCCAGGTCGCCGGTCGGCGGATGGTGAACGCGGGCAGTGTTGGCATGCCCTACGCCGACCAGCCCGGCGCCTACTGGGCCTTGCTCGGCCCCGAGGTCGATCTCCGGCGGACTGCGTACGACTTCGAAGTGGCGGCTGAGGCGGTGCGCCGCACCGAGTTCCCGGAGCGTGAGGACTTGGCCGGAAGAATTGTGCGGCCACCGACCGCCGAGGAGGCGATCACCGCGTTCGAGCGCATGGCTGGCAGGACCTATCCGCGCTAAGTGCCGGCTGCAATGCCTTGGCGGCTCGCCCGCCGCTCCTTAGCAAGGGCTCTCGGGGCAACTGGTATCGCTGGACTCGTCTTGCTGGTCCCTGTCCGTCGTCCGCCGGCCGGGACCTCGGACAGCCAGGGGGCGCAGCGGCCGTGGCCGGGGTTACGGCTCGTGGTGGCTGGCGTCGAGGACACGAAGCGCTGTCTCGGCTCAGTCCTGAGTTCAAGTTGATGCACTTATAGCGAACACGGGCATCCGGCGGCTCGGTGCATCAACCGAAATGGAATCGTGCATTTACTTGCGATCTATTTGCCCAGGTGCCCCCAATCGACTGAGCGTGGGACCGCCTGGGCGATTGATAACAAATGATGCAGCCAGAACGTAATCATTCAACGGGTTCACCAGGCCGCTACCGTTGCGCCAGGCTCTCGAGCCGGTCACGGTGGGCCCTGATGAGATCGAGGACGCCGCCGCGGACTTTGCCCGGTCGGTTCAAATAGTGTCCCCCCTCCCCGACCATCTTCCGAACTCGAGATCGGCCCACCGGCACACTTTTGACCCCTACGCTGACCCCCAATGGAACCGCAACCGTTCGGCCGCCAGCGCGTTATGCTCCTTGAATATGGTCAACGTGGCGGACGTTCTGGTGGGGGCGACCACTGATCAGCAGGCTCATGCTGTGTCGGTGGCCATGCCAAGTGGAGAGGAGCCTCCCTACCGGGTGGAGGCAGTGGCCGAGATCACTGTGGGCAGCTTCACGTTCGTGGCGAGGACGGTGACCCTGGGCCGATCAAGCTCATTCCTCGCCGCGGCAGGGGATGCCATCCTTGGCGCGCGGACCTTCGGTGACGATTCCGCAGACGCCATCCGCGAGGCGCGCGGGCAACGTCGGTAACGCCCCCGCCCGCTGCGGCGGTTGCTGATGCCAGCCTTGCGGTCAAGTGGGTCGTCCGAGAAGCCCTCAGCGGAGAGGCCCGCCGACTGCTTGAGGACTGGGAGAGCACCAACATCAGCCCGGTAGCACCGATCCTGTTCGCCACGGAGTGCGCGCAAGCCTTCTACCGGAGGGTCAACGAAGGTCAGATCACCATTCAGCAGGCTCAGGCGCTTTTTGATGCTCTGTTCGCGCGCGGCGTGCGATTGATCAGGCCATCACCCGCCGTACTCAAGCGGAGCATCGAATTGGCTGCGGGTTTCGGACTGCCGAACCTCTACGACTGCCAGTACGCGGCCACGGCGGAGCAGCTTCAAGCCGAATTCTGGACGGGCGACAAAGCGTTTCGCGACGTCGCCCAGGCTACCCTGCCCTTCGTGCATTGGATTGGTGAACGGATGGGACGAGTTTGAGAGCGCTCTTTGCCATGCTTGCCGACGTTGCCCTCGGACACCCGGACGGAAAGGTCTACATCCTGGGGGGCGGCGTCGAGATTCTGAAACCGCCAGCCCTGCCGTTTGTCGTGCCGAATATCTCATTCGTTGCGAAGATCGAGTTCACTCCTGCCGAAACGGGACGGCCTCGGGTAATCGAAGTCGTACCGCTGGACAGCGACGCTAGACAACTGGGACCGCCTGCGCGAGTCGATATAACTCCACAGCAGAACCCCGAGTATCCCGGCCTTCCAGTCTCGGTCCAGATCGTGCTTAACATCCGAGACCTGCCGATCGAACGCCCTCAATCACTTGCGTTCGCCGTATTGGTCGATGGGCACGAAGTTGCCTCCGTTCCCCTTCACATTATCGCGCCGCGCGCTCCAGCGTAGCGCTTCCACTTCTCAGCGCGACAGTAGCTCGTCCATAATTCGCGCGGCCTCCCGGTGCATTGCAGGCGTTACGTGGCTATAGACGTCGAGCGTTGATTGCCACCGTCGAGTGACCGAACATCTCGTCTCCTCGAAGGTCGATTCGAGTTCAGGGTCGGGCCTCACGCAGCGTTTGCGCCCCTACGTCTGACCCCTACGCGACCTAAAAAACGCAAGCGATCCGGCTACGTCGCATAGTGGGGGAGAGGGTGCGGGTTCCCGCGATCAGCAAATGGTCAAGTAGGGTAGGTTGGTGGCCGTGGTCGTGACTGTAGGTTTCTCCTGAAGTGACCCTTGTTCCGATCGGAATCTGGGTGCGGCTCGCGGCCTTGGGAGGAATGGCGGCTGCGCTCGGACTGTTGGTGGCGATCCTGTGGGCAATCGCTGACAGGACTTGGCGAGCAATCGATGTGGGGATTCTGGTGATTATGTTGGTTGGTCCGACCGCCCTACTGATCCGGAGGCCACGTAATTGGGCCAAGTTCTTGACCGTTGAATTGCTAGCTTCCATAGCCGGGCTGACTCTGACCGCCTTAGTTCTGATGCTGTCAATGGCCATCTCAAAGTCCGCGGTTTTGGCCAACTGAAAGTCCGCACCCTTTGAGGCTTCTCAGGCCTTCTTTTTAGCCAGCTCACCTCCTCTGGTCTTGGCCTCTTTCATGCGGAATGACTCGCCCTCGGTGACGACCACGACGGCGTGGTGGAGGATGCGATCAATCATCGAAACAGCGGTGGTCTCGTCGGGTAGGAAGTGACCCCACTGGTCGAATGGCCAGTGACTGGCGAGGCCCAGGCTGCGTCGCTCATAGGCAGCTGCGATGAAGCGGAAGAAGAGTTGACTTCCGGTCGGGTCAAGCGGCGCGAAGCCGAGCTCGTCGAGGATGACGAGGTCGACGCGGAGCAGATTGTCGATGACACGACCGACCGAGTTGTCGGCCAGACCGCGGTACAGCGTCTCGACCAGGTCGGAGGCGGTGAAGTAGCGAACGCGCAGTCCGGCCTGCACCGCTGTGTGACCGACACCCACCAGGAGATGGGACTTACCGGTGCCGGCGGGACCGACCAGGCAGAGGTTCTCTTTGGCGCGGATCCATTCCAGGCCGGCGATGTAGTTGAAGGTTGCCTGCGGCACCGACGAGGCCTGGACCTTGAAGTCATCCAGACTCTTGACCACCGGGAAGCCGGCCTGCTTGATGCGCCCACGCAGGTTGGACTCGTCGCGGGCGGCAATCTCGGCCTCGATGAGTGTGCGCAAGAACTCGTCTGGTGCCCAGCGCTGAGTCTTGGCGGTCTGGCAAAGCTCGGGTGCGATGACCCTGACGCGAGCGAGCTTGAGTCGACGCAGTCCGGCGACCAAGTCGGGCGCCAGGGCGGCGGCCGGAGCGGTCATCGGACCCTCTCCAAGGCGTAAGCACTCAGAGGTCGGACGGGGACTTCGGGCAGATTCAGTTTCAAGGTCTTGCCGGGCGGTGCGGGGTTGGGCGCGAGCCAGCCCGCGGCAAGAATGTCGCGCACGTCCTTGGCCTTGAAGCGGCGAAAGCGAGTCGCCCTTTCCAGGGCGGTCAGCAGCTGGTCGCGGCCCCAGCTTCGCTCCAGGGTGACGATGTCAGCCAGCTCAGCGGCCAGGCGCGAGCTGCCGGTCGCCGCAGCTGAGCGGAGAAATGCTTCAGCTGCAGGGCCGAGCGCGATGAAGGCGCGCTCGGTTCCGGTGCGAACACGAATCGCCCGCGCTGGCACTCTGGGCTTGCCCTTGTAGTGCTCGTCCTTAATAGAGACCTCGCCTGGTGCCATGAGCGGATGGCAGTCGATCTGACGACCGTCATAGGCCAACACAACCTCGTGGTCGACGACCGAGACCTCGACCACCTTGCCGACCCACTCGGTCGGCAGCGAGTAGCGCGCCGAGCCGAAGCGAATCGTCTGCGTCTTGTTCACCTTGCGCAGCTCGCCGCGGCAGAGCGCCGGCCGCAAGGACGGCAGCGGTCGCATCAGTTGACGCTCCTGCTCGAGGCGCTTGGCCGGCACGGCTTGGGTCTCGCTATGGAGGCGGGCATTGACCTCGATTCCCCACAGCTTGGCTTGACGGTTGCCCTCGGCGATGTTGCCGCCGAAGTTGCTTTCCGGAACCACCAGGTCGCGCTGGGCATAGCCGACCAGGTTTTCAACCACGCCTTTGGATTCCGGGTCGCCGCCCTCACAGAAGTCGGGGCGGAAACCATAGTGAGCGGCGAAGCGGACGTACTCCGGATGCGGCACCACGACGTTGGCAACGATTCCGTTCTTCAGGCAGGCCATGCGGTCGCTGAGCACCACCGCCGCAACCGCGCCGAGCTCCTCGAAGCACTCGGCCAACAGCCCCAGCGTGGTTTCCCTGGTCTCGTTGTTGGCGAAGCGCACGAAGCGATATCGGCTCCAGGCCAACACCGCACAGAACATATGCAGCCCGGCGGTGATCTTGGTCCAGTCGATGACCAGGTGCTGGCCCGGCGTGGCCACCCAAGGTCGATACAGGCGACGCTTGTGCCGCCAGTCCGATTTCATCTTCGCCACCGCCCGCCGCAGGTTGCGCGTCGAGCCGGTGTAGCCGGCCGCCCTTGCCACCGGCACCAATCGCTTGGCCGAGATGCGGCCGTCGGTCGCCTCCACCTTCTTGGCGATGACTGCCAACACCGAATCCGTGTTCTTGCTCAGTGGCCGCGGTCGGCGCACCCATGGTCCGCCGGCTTGATGTCGCTCGACCGCACGCTTGACTGTTTTGTCGGTGGTGCCGCAAGCGCGCGCCGCCGCCCGGTAGCTCCCCAGTTGGTGAAACGCATCGATGATGTTCAAATGCTCCCTCGTCGTCTTCAATAGGTAGGTCCTCCGGTCGGGTTGGTGGGACTGAAGCAACCCCACTGTGCCCGGTCCGGGGGACGTCCCGGTTGGCTAGGTCAGACGCTCGAGGGTGCGGACTTTCGCTGGCCACAGATGCGTACTTTCACATGGCCACGCGCAGATGCATGCTGGGGCGGTCTAGTGCCCTGGAACCGAAGTTCGTTGACTAGAGCGGCGGACGCTGTCGAAGATGTGATCGACTGTCTTCACCCGTACGAATGTCTTGGAGTTCCTGTTGTAGACAGCCAGGGATAGACAGCCAGGTAAAGGCGAATCGCGTCCTCGAGCCCGGTCGCGGTGGGCCCTGATGAGTTCGAGGACACCCCCCGCGGAGTTCGCCTGGTCGGTTCAAATAGAGTCCCGCTTCCCCGACCAGACATGCCTTCCCGACCAATTTCTGAATTCAGATCCGACAGCCTGAGCGAAGTTATCGTGACAACTTCGCTGTATTACTGCAGTAGTTCCCTCGAAGGACGGAGCACAAACGTGGTCGCGTGGCCTCGCCACCTGCCCTCGGCGGGAAGGGAGGGAGTCAAACCCTCTCATCCCGGCCAGACGCGCTACCTGCTGATCCCCTGAGGTAGTCTCCCGCGAGTGCGTCGAGGAATTACACCTAGGACGCCCGCCGGTGGTCTAGTCGCGCTGCGGCGATTTTGGTTCGAGTTCGACCGCGCGTCGTCCAAGCGCGCATTCATCACGCCCTGGTGTGGTGTCACGGCTTTCATCCGTTGAGCGCCGACTTACCGGACATAATGCGCGGCATGCCAGACGCCCAGGTGGACTACGTCGACTTCCCCGTCTACCACCACGAGCTCGAGTTAGCTCTTCGATTCGCCGACTGATCTCGAGGCGAATCGCCAGGGCCGGCTCTCCATACCACAGCGGGTGCTGCTTGTAAAAGACGACGCCAAGCGAATCGCCGCGGCGACCGTGAGCATCGTGGTCGGCGTCGGCTGCGTCATGCTCGCCTTGGCGATTGGAATCACCACCGAGCTGTCAGCCCGAATTCTCCTGCTCGTCCCGGCTGCGGTGGCCGTTGCCGGCTTGCTGGGCTGGATCTCTTTCAGGTTCTGGGAGGACATCCGGCGCGGAGCGGTATCCAGCGTCGAGGGGTTTGTAACGCTGACTGACAAGTTGATCTAGACGGGCACTGCGTACGGACCAGTCCTCGACTTCTTCTGGGTCGTCGGCCAGCAGCGCTTCCGGGTCCCGGGAAACGCGTACCCCGTTCTGACACCGGCCCGGCATCGGATCTACTTCCTGCCGCTGACGCGCAAGATCGTTGCGGCAGAACCCACTGGTCGCGACTCGGCCGCGGCGACGGGGCAGGTCCGGATCGAGCCTGAGGCGGGCCTGACGTCAGTGCCGACCGAGCACGCTGGCGGGCGAAGGGTCGGCCACGAAAAATACTTGCAAATGGCGGGAAGGGAGGCGGGAAGGGAGGTGGGAAGGGAGGGATTTGAACCCTCAGTTGGCGAAGCCCCGTTCTGCGGCCCTCGGACCTAGCTGGCTGAAGCCTGCGCGCGCGTCCTCTTTATCGACACGCGGGACGCGAGCCCTGAGGCGCTGACCGCCGCCACCTTCAGGTCCGAGACGGCGACGTTGGCGGCTTCCGCTCGCTTACGATTCCGTGGTCCTGGCAACCTCGGTGAGCCTGCGGCGCGCCTCCGCAAGGTTCGAACAAGCGAACGTGTGGTGCTCCAACTTGGTTGCCATCAATGCAAGCATTTGATAGCAATGAGTTGCTTTGCTATCATGGAGCCGTGAAGCGCAAAACTCCTGTCAGGCGTGCTGGACGAAGAACTGCGGTTGCCGAGCGCCCGACCATCACGGTGAGGTTCCATGACCCGGCGCAGCACGAGCTGCTCTCTTTGGTGGCGGACGAGCGTCATACCTCGGTCAATCAGCTCATCCAGGACCTCATCGATGACCCGCTACACGAGGCGGCTGGCGAACTGGAAGGGAAACTCATGCGAATGGCCGAAAAGCTTCGCAGCATGACCAAAGTGCAAAGAGCTCGATCGATCACCACTGCGGCAACGGAAACATCCGCAGCCGAGGGCAAGTACCAGGACCCTCTCCGGGCCAGGCGCATCTCCCGGGAGGATGCTCTGAAGCTGCGACGGGCTCTCGACGAGGGACGCGCTGAGCCAGATCTGGGGTAGGGAAACTCCAGAGTCTCAAGACCGGATTGCGCGCAACTGCGCACAGATCCTCCGCAGCGTCATCGCCAATTCGAGAGATCGGGTCGCATTCTCGATAGATCTCGTGCGTGGCTGGCATCGCGACGTATATGCCGGGGTAAAGACCGATCCGGACTATCCGTTAGGAGAGTTCCGCGGATCCGTTGTCACGAAGTCCATGCGGGAGTGCAATGTCGCCGTCGGGAATGTCCCCGGCGTCTTGGCCGAGCGAGTAGCGGCCGAGCTTCGGCGTTTTGAAGAATCCTTGAGTCGGCGGCTCGTGAACCTAGATGCGGAAAGCTCGGGCGATGTCAGCGAGTCCGCCGCCTTGCTGAGAGTCGTTGAGCTTGCCTCCTTGGGACATGGGGAGTGGGTCCGGATCCACCCATTTGCTGATGGAAACGGCCGGACCGCTCGCATCTTGAGCAACTGGATTCTTGTTCGCTATGGACTGCCACCCGTGTTGAGGCTGCGGCCCAGGCCCCATTCAGTCGACTACGCGAACGCCTCCAAACAGTCCATGGCGACGGGCGATCACCGCTTAATGGAGCGGTACATCGTCGATCAGCTCAGCCGGCAGTTGGGCTGACCCCCTGTTGATACCAACCAGCGCATCCGCTCGCGGGCGTCGTGAAGGTTCGAACAAGCGAACGTATGGTGCTCCAATTTTGAATCCGCGCAGCCGCCCCGCCAGGCCGTTTTGACCCGTCGCTGATCCCTACGACGATCAGCTAGTTAGGCCCCGGCCCCTGGCGGCAAACTCCAACAGGACGGCCGGGGGCACGATCGCGACCGCTACCAACAGGCCAACGAAAAGCCAGTTGCGCCGCCTCATTTTACGAGCGATTCTAGGTGCCCGGGTGGCCGGTGATTGCGAGATGGCCGACGGTCCACCCCGTGAAGCCGCCCCCGCCACAGCCCCAACCCGCGATGAAGGTCTCGGTACCCATGATCGCAGTGGCGGTCCAGCCCGAGCCGTTCTTACTGGCACCGGTGATGGTGATGGTCAGGCGCTGCTCGGGCTTCGGAACGGCTGCTGAGGGCGGGCATTTATAGCCCCCGAAGCCGGAGATCGGGATCGTTTGAGAGTAAGCCGCGCCTGACTGGGTCATCGGCGTGCTGACCGGCGGACCCTGCAGGTCCGTCGTAGAGCTGTAGAACGCGTAGAAGGTCTGCTTGCTCGCGTCCGGGCCCGAGGGTCCCCAGAGCTGCACTGTGCACGAGCCGGCGGCAGCGCAAGTAGATACGAACACGACGTCGTCGACTCCGCGATGCCCAGCCTGAAAGACGTTGGTCGAAGGCGGCGGCGGTCCGGTGTACTGCTGCACCACCACCGTCAGCTGCCAGTGCCCGCCGACAGATGCCGCGGCGAGGTCGGCCTGGGATGTACCCACCGAAGTGTTGGCGGTGCTCGATGTGCCGCAGCCGCCACAGGCGCCCATCAACCACAGCACTGAAATCGCTATCGCGGCCGTTCTCAGATCACGCAACGCGTGTCGCACCATACACTCGCGGCGAACTTGCGCGCGATTTACACATGGCTGCCGGCGGTGGCGGGTTTCATCGTGCTGTTCGCGCCCGCCGCGTTCGCGCCTACGGTCAGCCCGATCCAGCCCCGTTCGTCCCGACCGAGTTCGCCACCCACTACGGCAGGGCTCAATCGCAGACGCGAGATGGGGCTTTCTCTCAGCAAGATTCCGCATGGGCTGCGCATGAGGCTCCTCAGCCGAGTCGATACATGAATTCGACCGAGGGCTTGGTACTCGGGGCCGAGAGTCCCGTCTCCCGCTCCATTTTTTTGATTTCAGATTTGCGGTTTGACCCCACATTGACCCCATTCCTGACCCCAGTAGCTCGAAGACTTTTCCGGTCGTGCATGGTCGCGCATGTCGCAGTACCATCGAGAGAGGTCGAATGGGAATCCCGATTGGCGCTTTGGTCGCAGTGTTTGTCGCAGTGTTTGTGGCCCTGTACGTTGTGCTGATCGTCCGCCGCAGAAAGTGATCACATCGGGCACCGCCGCCGAGCGCGACCCAGACAGACCGCGGGGAACCGAGCCAGCTGAATCGCGAGATCGCCGCTGACATCGCCAACGCAATCGTGTTTGTCAAGCCAGTGTTGTAGAGGAAGGCCCACCATGCCAGAGCAAGCAGGCCCTCGCCGGCCATCTGCCGGCTGCGGCTGATAAGAGAGACGAAGAACTGGTTGGCCTCGAGGGCGTGTAGGGCATGCCAGCAGTGGTCGCTGGCGTCGTGGCTGCGTACATCTAATCGGTGCAGACAGCGACCTGCGGACGTCCCGTCTAGGGATTTCATCGGGCCAAATGTCATTCAGGATCGATCGACTCCAACAGGTTTATCTCCGGATTCTATCGGCGCGTCCTCGAATCGCAGGCACAATGCATATAGCTCCGCGTTGACACTCACTTAACGGGTTGCTTAACTGTCCTTGGTTCCCGCCGTTGTATTGCCGGCTAACGCGAGCCAGGGGTCGGTTCGCGCCTGAATGGAGGTCCGCTCAATTGAAACGAGGTTCTCGTGCTGCCCTGTGTATCTCACTCCTCAGCGCACTTGCACTGGTTTACGCCGTGCCTGCGAGTGCAGCAGAGTCACCGCCGTCGGTGCCTGTAACACAACCGTCGACTCTTGGTGGAACACCAGGTCTGTCAGACGTTGTCTTGACACTCAGACCCACTGCCGGGAATAGCCTTGAGGTAGTGATCACGTGCACTCCCAATATTCAATATCCGCATGCGTCCTCGGGCAACGTCAACATACACATGACGGTCTCATGCACCCAAGAAATGACTTATATCCAGGTAGACATCCAACTGTATTACGTGGGCATCGCTAAGGTTGGTGACTCTGGCCTTCAGACCAGGTTCCTCACAAACTATTCGGACCAACACGCGAATTCGACTGGATGCACAAACGGCTACTACCAAGGTTGGGGCTACTTCTACGTGTGGTGCGCGCTATGCTGGCCAAATGAAGGCGGATCTTCATCTGGATGGGGTCCTATTAACTACGTTCAATGTTAGTAGCCAATAGAGGCCGCGCCTGAAGGTCAACAAATCATTCGCAGAGGAGCCCCCGAATAAAAGGGGGCTCCTTCTTTTCCTGGCGATTACTTCCTACTTGCTCCGCTCGATTGCTACTAGTTGATCTACGCCGATTTCGACCTCTAAAGAACGAAGGCCATCATCTCCCTGGCCCTGTTGTGCGAGCTGACGAATGAGGCGCTGGGCATCCTCTTTTGTAACTATCGCTGTCGCGAGGTACCCGTTCTTCAAGCGGCCCGACACAAAGGTGCCGTTATTCACCCTTTCGACTTCCATGGTCACCGTTTCTTCGGTCATAGGGCCAAGTGTAAGTCCAAGCTTGAGTTGATCCGGCTTGGTAGACGCCTCAATACTTGGGCGATGAGCCCAAAATCCAAGGAGGACCATGGAGCCCACCCAGATCCTTCACCCTGACGGCGCGACCAGGACGACCTACCAATACGACATGGCGGGCCGCAAGACGGGTATGACCGACCCCGATCGCGAGACCGAGACGTACGCCTATGACCAGAATGGCAACCCCACGCAGTCGATAGACGCGCGCGGGGCAGGCGGCACCGTCTACGCCGGCTTTGACGGCATCGACCGCCCGATCTGGCGCAACACGGCGAACAGCCCGAGCGGCGCCTACGACGGCATCGGCCGGCTCACAGGCGAGACCTTCTCAGGCGCACCCAACAACACGTTGTCGGGGAGCGACAGCTACGTCTACGACGCGAGAGGCCGGCAGACCGCTGAGACGCTGGTCGTGGGAAGCACCAACTACCCGATTCAAGCGAGCTACGACGACGCCGGCAGCCCGCTCACGCAAACCTATCCCAACGGCGAGACGGTCACCAACTCTTACAGCGCCCAGGACTGGATCACCGGGGTCAGCACCAGCCAGGGCAGCACCACTCTGCTCAGTGGTGCCGGCTACACGGGCCCTGGCGGAGCCGCTGGTTCGATCACGAGCGCCAATCTCGGCGGCACCACCTGTCAGTTCAACGCGACCTACGATCTGCTCGGCCGCGCCTCCGACATCAAGGTCAAGCGCTCGAGCGACGAGGCGACCATGTTCGACCAGGCTCGCACGTTCGACGGCGCGGGCAACGTGACCACGGCCAGCACCACCCTGCCCCTCGGCACAGACAACCAGGCCTTCTGCTACGACGAGCAGAACCGCCTGACCTGGGCGGGTTCGGTCGGAACGCCGCCTTGCACGGGGACGGCGATCAGCGCCGGGACCCTGACTGCGGCGCAGTACACGCAGACCTTGTCCTACGACACGATGGGGCGGCTCATGAGCGGGCCGCTGGGCACGTACACCTACGGCAACAGCGCCCATGTCCACGCGGCGACCTCGGCGGTGCATGCGCAGTCACGCGACCTGACCCCCCCCAGGCCGGCGATCCCACCAGGCCGGCTTGCCGATGCAATCGGCGATCGCACGCTCGTTGGGCTGCATGGGCGGTAGTCGCTTGAAGGGGAGGCGCTGGCCGAGCTTGGTCACGCTAAGGGGTGGCGGCTCGGGGGCACGGTTCTCGACCTCCAGCCAGATCGTGCCGAGCGGACCCCACCAGCGCAGGCGATCGGAGGTGGTGGTCCAGAAGCTGCAGCAGCTATCGCTGCCCAAGTGGGGGCGTGCCTGCCAGATCGTGTACTGCAGCTTGTCCTCGCGATCGTCGGTCGGGACGACGAAAAGCACGTGATGCTGCTCGGCGTTGCGAAAGTGCTCGAAATAGCCAACGTAGGAGGCGATCTTCTGGCGCATCCGGCCCATCGACTCGGTCGCCCGATCCCACTCCAGGTCAAAGAGGATTCGTCCTCTCTCGGCGAGATAGACCCCGCAGCCGTCAGGCGTCGGCGTGGGCCATTTGTACTCGCGCGCCTTCTCGCGGCGCTCAGCCCTGACCTGCTCCTCGCCGTGCCAGAGCAGCAGCCCCTCGCCGGCCAGCTGCCGGCTGCGGCTGATCAGCGAGACGAAGAACTGGTTGGCCTCCAGGTCGTGGAGGGCGTGCCAGCAGTGGTCGCGGGCGTCGTGGCTGCGCTCCAGGTTGGTTGGGAAGCTCAGTTTGATCTTGGAAGGTGGGGTCCTCGTCTTTCGCTTCCTGAAGCGCAGGCCGTGGCGAACCCCCAGAAGCGAAAGGCGAAGCGAAATCGGGCTCGTCCTTGGCCTCTTCCTCGAGACCGTCCTCGGACGCGTCCTCTGGCTCGTCGTCGACGCTGCCAGATTTGTCCGCGGATTCCTCATCGTCGTCCTTCAGCCACGCGGAATGAGGTGACCTCATACTTGCCATCCCCTCCGCGTCTGAGCTCCATCAACGCAGTAGGGCCTCAGCTGTCGACCGCACGCAGAGCGCGCGCTGGGCGCTCGCCGAGCTTGGAAGATTGTTATGGAGGGGGCCGGAGTCTGACCCCTGCCGCAAGATCGCCGGACTATCGAGAGTCTGCCTCCGAGCGCCGTCCAAGGGAGCTCGGGAGAGGAGGGGTGGATCGAAATCGCCTTCGGCCGACCCCGGTCTGGCCGCTCAGCTTTGCGCCGAAGGCCCTGGGTCAAAAGCCATGGGCGTCCCGACAAATGCTTCTATAAATACTCAATGTGGACGATTTCCGTCCTTGGCCTTGAAACTACAAGCTGAAAATGCGATCGCGACAGGTGAAGTCGAGGCTGATCAAGCTCGACGCTGCGGCCAAGCGTCTGGGATGCCACGTCGAAACACTCCGGCTGCGGATCAGGAGCGGGAGGCTGAAGGCAGTTCGCGGGCCGCACGGCGCCTACTTCATCTCGACTCGCTCCTTACGGGGCGTTCGCGTGCGCAAGCCTCCAACGCGGATGCGACGCCGCCCAACCGCGGAAGAGCGCCAGGCAGCCTGGGAGTCGGCGGCGAAGAGACTGCGGCGGCAGCCGCGCGCGTTCGATGAACTCCTACCGTTCCTTGCCGCGCTGAAAGCAAGGCCTTCGCTGAACCCACGCGCCCATCGACTTCTGTGCGCCCATGGCCTCCGCGGACTTGGCTTCGACGTCGCACCCATCGCAGTGGAGCTGGGGGTGTCCGAGCGCCACGCCCGGCGCCTAATGCGAAAGGACCTCGTCGGCGCGGTCGCTGGCGCTGCCCATCGCTGGGCGCAGGTTGAGGCTCGCCGCTTGGTCGGCGATGTGCGCGCCGACCTACAGGCTGCAGGCTTTCGATTTCACCGATGGGTAATGCGTGGTGAGCGTGTGGCTGGACCACCCACGCATCCCGATCGCCCACGGCCGGCCTTCAAGGTGATGGCGCTCACCCGCGACGAGAAGATCACCCTGCGAAGTGCGGGTGTTTCAGAGGATCAGATCTGGGCGATCGGCAGGGCCGGCTTGGGCGCCGACGAGCTGAACGAACTGCTTCTGCGTGGACTTCGATGAGGGGGCTCACTCGCTCGGCTCAGATACAGGGTTTTCAAAGTTGTCGGCTAAGGGATACGTCGTGCGCGTCGTCTACCTGTGGCGCTCGCACGTCGTGTCACTCGAGGTATCACTACGGCCTCAGGCCGGCTTCAGGGGCGGCCGGCACGGGTCAGAGGGTCATGCGTCTCCCGATCCTCCGCAAGATTCTTGGAGGGCTCGGGCCGACGACGGTGATGGTGAACCGTTCGAGATGATTACCGCGCGTTTCGGACGGCCTTGCCTGGTGGCCCGGGGTTCCGCAACGCGAACCGGCTGCCAATGGTTGCGCGTAGCCGATCAGGGTTAGCTATGCACTGGCGCAACCTGGGAAGGCTCGCAACGCTTAGCCATTCACGCCGAACAGGAAGGTAGGGGAGGCAAGTTCGAGGCGTCGACATCCGCAACCACGAATTGCCCAGAGGCCGTTTTTGTGTCGCTGACTGGCCAGTAAATCAATAGCGAATTACCAGACGCAAACCGACCCCCATATTTCGGGGTAAGTTTTGTCACGCTTGAACTGCGCATGTCAAGGGCATAAGGGTCAGAGGATCCGTCCCAGGTAATCAGATCACCAGCGATACCGAGAAAATTGGCAGAGTCCTGAGGGATCGCATTGACGAGACTCGCAGAGTCTTGCCCTGGTCTATATGCCCATATCGACTTTCCGTCCGTCCACGCAACCAAATTGTCGGAAACTGCAAGAAAGGCTAGATGCGTGACGGAGGCAAGCGGCTTCGGCACACTTAGAGGTAGGCCGCTCCGAGTGTCGAGCATTTCCAGGTGTCCGGACTGGCCAGGCACATCAAGATGCATCCAGACTAAGTCAGAGCCCCAAAAGAGAAGAGGAGTCGTGGCTTGCGAACCGACGACTTGGTCCTGTCGGCTTGCAAGTGAAAACTCGTGGACTTCACCTACTCCGGCGGTGTTGGCCTGAACCCAGGCCGCCTTGCCGTTTGACACGACCGGCTCGACAATCGGACCTGAAACAGTGGCCCCATTTGCGCGGGGCGCGGCCTGCACCTGGAAAGCCTGATTAGTTGCGCTGTCCCAGGCCAATATTTGCCAATCATTCGAGTCATCAAGCGAAAGTTGTTCGATCCAGACTAGCCACCGACCATCGAAACCACCGGCGTAGGCCTGGTCGTTCTGCGGATCTGCGAACACGGCAATGCGCCGGATCTCGCTGGAAGACACGGATATTGAAACGACACCCGACCATGTTGACGAGTAGAACTCGGCAAAGAAGACTGAAGGGTCGGCGCCAGTTGCGAATGGAATTACCCGCGAGCCACTTGGCAGTCTCGGACTGGCGTGCTGAATCAACGACTGCCAACTCGCCGGAGTTGGTACTGTGCAAAGCGCTCTGGCTAGACCGGGGGTCGGCGTTACCTGCGCTGCCCGGCTCTGCGTCGGCTCCCCCGTCGGAGTCTTTGTACCGACGGTGCCGGCTGATTGGGAGCAGCCGCTCCCAACCAGCAGAATGCACGCCAGCAGGGCCAGCGTTTTACCAAACGTAGCCACGTCCGCCCAAGATCCCGACCATTGTCGGCGTGTCAAAGCCGTACGTGTACGCGGGGACCGTCGACCAAACCGTGGTAGCGGAGTCCTCGTAGTCCGTTTGATTGCCGTAGTTCCCGTACCCGATGGTTGTGAACCAGTGGTAGATAGTCTGGTTGTGCGGGTGGCCCGTGAGGTGTGGATATCCGGCCACCTCCCATGCATCACTAACGACTGGCCACCAGTTGCTTAGGTCGTAAGTAATGTTGCTCTTGTAGTTGTTGATATCAGTTTGTGAGGGAGTGTAGGGAAGCCCGACGACGACATAACCCGGGCTGTAGCCGTTGTTTGCCCACCACTCGTAATCTATAACGTCGCGCACCGGATAGCCCGTTTGGAATTGAGCGGGAACATTTGCGTTCACGCCGGACCAGGCAGTGCCGCCGGTGGTCGTTTTAAGCAGTGATGCTTCGGTGCCTTGTGAATAGACGTACCCGAGCAGCCCAATGGCCTCAGAAACTGCGGCAGGACCACACCAATACGAGGTCTGCTGACCTTGCTGATTTGTGCCGATTACGAAATCTGAAGGTACGGTCAGAGGGGCCGCTACCCCTTGATGACTCGGTGCGACGCCCTGGTGATGCGGACCGACGTTAATGATCGGCGCGTGAGGATCAGAGTCATGCGCCGCTTTCCAGCCTCCCTGACTCGCTGACCCGCCTGACCCGCCAGCCGGGTTACTGTCGGCGAGCGCCGAGGTGGGCACCGCGGCCGCTAGCACGACAAACGCCGCAGCAGCAACGATCCTGAACAGTATTCTCGACATCGCAACTCCTCCTCGAGTTAACAAGTGAATTGACGATGCGTTAAGCGTGAATTGGGCGTCGATCAGCCAATAGGGTCGAAAGTCCCGAATCTTCCAGGCCTTTGGCAAGCGTGTCTTGCTCGCCACATACCGCGCACTAACTGCTACCTGGGGTTCGTAAACGTCAAAGTGACTGTCGAGAGCAGGTGCTGCCTTCCGGCGTCCCCCGATGTCAGTTCGCGTTTATGGAGATGGTGGGCCGGGGGTTCCATAAACGCGAACCACGTATCGGCACGGGGTTCCCCAACTGGGAGTCTCACAGGCGAGCGGTCGGGCGCCCTTCGGCGCTAATGCACTGCGACGGCCACCTTCAGGTCTGAGACGGCGACGTTGGCGGCTTCCGCCCGCCTACGATTCCGTTGCCCAGGCAACCTCGGTGAGCTTGCGGCGCACCTCCGCAAGGTTCGAACAAGCGAACGTGTGGTGCTCCAGCTCAGTTTGCATCAATATGACTATTTGATAGCAACTAATTGGTTTGCTATCATGGGGTCGTGAAGCGCAAGGCTCCGGTCAGGCGGGCTGCACGAAGATCTGCGGTGGCCGAGCGC
>Ga0307374_10006175_pt1 | contig 18970 bp, 15 predicted proteins | sample OX3MG_FD_202532 | JGI IMG/M metagenome (GOLD analysis project Ga0307374, IMG submission 202532) | Soil microbial communities from Risofladan, Vaasa, Finland - OX-3 | ecosystem: Environmental > Terrestrial > Soil > Coastal area > Acid sulfate soil | place: Finland: Risofladan, Vaasa | collected...
GACTTCACCGTGAAGGGAACGTCGGCGAGGCCCTGGGCCAGGCCCCGGGCCTCGGCTTCGCCGAGCAGGACGACCCCGGACTTGGTGAGGTCGCCGGTCTCGGAGAAGTCCCGTCCACTAGCCACTGGGACCCCGCCCACCGAGGCCAGAGTGGCCCCGAAGGACTGACCCTGGGAGTCGAAGGTCCCCTCGAGGTCCCACCAGTCGCCGGCCCGGAAGCGCATGCGGGCCCGCTCGCGTTCGACCACCATGCGCGTGGCCACACTCTGCACGCGCCCGGCCGACAGCCGCGGCATGACCTTCTTCCACAACACCGGCGAGAGCTCGTAGCCGTAGAGGCGGTCGAGGATGCGACGCGCCTCCTGGGCGTCGACGAGGCGACGGTCGAGCTCGCGCCATTCGTGCACGGCGCGCTCGATGGCGGCCGGGGTGATCTCGTGGAAGACCATGCGCTTCACCGGCACGGTAGGAGCCAGCACTTCGCTCAGGTGCCAAGCAATCGACTCGCCCTCGCGGTCCTCGTCAGTGGCCAGGAAGACTTCGCTGGCCTGCTTGACCAGTGCCTTGAGGCGCGCCACCACGTCGCGCTTCTCCGAGGCCACCACGTACAAGGGCTTGAAGCCGTTGTCGACGTCCACCCCGAGCCGGGCCCACACCTCGCCTTTGTAAGCGGCCGGAACCTCCTGGGCCCCGCGGGGCAGGTCGCGGATGTGGCCCACCGACGACTCGACCACGTAACCGGGGCCGAGCAGCCCGGCGATGGTTCTGGCCTTGGCCGGCGACTCCACGATGACGAGGGGCTTACCCGCCGCCTGGGCGTCGTTGGAGGTGGCTTTGGGAGGAGGGGGCATGGTGGTGGGGGCTGTCAAGGCCGGTGCCGGGCACCTCCCGGCGGCACTCGACGGTACCGGCGGTTGGGCGCCGGCCCGCTACGCCCCAGACCCGACCGCCGCCGCAGCCGGTGCGACCTGGTTGTTCGCGGCCTCCTCCTCGGCGCCGAAGCCCTCCGACTTGCGCTTGGAAAAGGCGATCGAGGCGAGCAGCACGACCAGGGCTCCCGCCGCTATGCCGAATCGAGCGCCGTTGTTGTGGCGCAAGGTGATTACCACCGGCAGGATGAGCAGCGACACCAGGTTCATCACCTTGATGAGGGGGTTGAGCGCCGGCCCGGCGGTGTCCTTGAAGGGGTCTCCCACGGTGTCACCGATCACAGCGGCCTTGTGGGCCTCGGATCCCTTGCCCCCTTCGTGCCCGTCCTCGATGTACTTCTTGGCGTTGTCCCAGGCCCCGCCGGAGTTGGAGAGGAAGTTGGCCATGAGCTGGCCGGTGAGGATGGCGGCGGCCAGAAAGGCGCCCAGGGCCAGGTAGTTGATGCCGAAGCCCACGATCACCGGGGTGAGGATGGCCAACAGCGCCGGGGTGACCAGTTCGCGCTGGGCCGCGGCCGTGCAGATGGCGATGACGCGCCCGTACTCGGGCTTCTCGGTGTAGTCCATGATCCCCGGGTGCTCGCGGAACTGGCGCCTTACCTCCTGCACCACGGTGCCGGCCGAGCGCCCCACGGCGCGGATGGCCAGCGACGAGAACAAGAAGGCCACCGAGCCGCCGATGAGCAGGCCGATGAAGATGGTCGGGTTCGACACGTTGATCTGCGTCTGGGGCAGGCTGAACAGCGCCGCTCCACTGCTGTGCAGGCCGAGCTGCGAGGCGATGGTCTCCACGAAGGAGCCGAAGAGAGACACCGCCGCGATCACAGCCGACCCGATGGCCACTCCCTTGGTGATGGCCTTGGTGGTGTTGCCCACGGCGTCGAGGCTGACCATGATGCGCTCGGCCTCGCCGGAGAACTCCCCTGACATCTCGGCCACGCCGGCGGCGTTGTCGGACACCGGCCCGAAGCTGTCCTCGGAAACGACCATGCCGGCGGTGGACAGCAGGCCGATGCCGGTGAGCGACACCAGGTACAGCGACAGCTCGATGTTGCCGTGGGCCATCCACACCGACACGCTTACGGCCACGGCGATGGCGATGATGGCCCACACCGTGGACTCGAGGCCGTAGGCGATGCCCGACAGGACGGTGGTGGCCGGTCCCGTGCGGGCCGACTCGGCGATCTCACGAACGGGGCTGCGCTCGGTGGAGGTGAAGTGCTCGGTGATCTGGCTGGCCACCAGGGCCAGCAGCACGCCGGTGAGCACAGCGTAGAAGGCCTTCATGTAGTGGAGGTAGAAGCCCGCCACCAGGCCGGCGCCCACCAAAGTGAGCGCGGCGGCGGTCCAGAACCCCCGGTTGATGGGGGCCATGGCCGACTTGTCCTTTTCCCGGGCCCGCACCACGTATACCCCGATGGCCGAGGCCACGATGCCGATGGCCGGGATGATGAGGGGGAAGACCACGGCCCGGGCCGAGTGCTTGAGGAAGGCGCCGCCGAGGGACCCGAAGGCGGCGTAGCCCAGGATGATGGCGGCCACGATGGTGATGACGTAGGACTCGAACAGGTCGGCGGCCATGCCGGCGCAGTCCCCCACGTTGTCACCCACGTTGTCGGCGATGGTGGCGGCGTTGCGGGGGTCGTCTTCGGGGATCCCGGCCTCCACCTTGCCGACGAGGTCGGCCCCCACGTCGGCCGCCTTGGTGAAGATGCCGCCACCGACACGCATGAACAGAGCCAGCAGAGACGCCCCGAAGCCGAAGCCGACCAGCACGGCGGTGGCTGTGTTCTGGAAGGTGAAGACGATGACGGTGGCCCCGAGCAGCCCCAGGCCGACACAAAGCATGCCGGTGATGGCTCCGGTGCGGAAGGCCACGCGCAGCGCTCCAGCCATCTTCCCGTCGCGGGCGGCGGCCGCCGTGCGCACGTTGCCCCGCACGGCCAGGCTCATCCCGATGAAGCCGGTGAGGCCCGAGCAAAGGGCGCCGAAAAGGAAGCACAGCACCCTGAACCCGCCGGCCGAGGCGAACGACAGCGCCACCGAGCCGCCCGGCCTCACCACCTTGGTGGCGGTGAAGAAGATCAGCACGGCCAGGGGCACCAGCACCATGGCGATGGCCCGGAACTGACGGCGCAAGAAGGCCACCGCCCCTTCCTGAATGGCGGCGGCGATGTCTCGCATCTTGTCGGTGCCGGTGTCGGCCTTGAGCACGCCACGCATGAGCACCAGTCCGACGATGATCCCGAACACGGAGGCGGCCAGGGCGACCACGAGCCAGATCTTCTCCGTGCCCGTGAGCAGGAAGTTCTGGTACCCCCCTTCGGCGGCCAGGAGGTGGGTCATGAGGTGGCTGCTCCCTTCGATCGGTGGCACAGGCGGCCCGGCCTCGGGCGCGCCAGCGCCAGAAGCCGGAGAAGAACGGCGGCTGACGATACAGACTCAACGAGCGCAGGGGCAAGGATGGCCGATTCCAGGCGTGGAGATCCCCCGGCCGGGGAGGAATTGTCACCGGGGGTCGGGCCGTGTTGCATGGTGCCGGTGCACGTCGTGGTAGTCGGTTGCGGGCGGGTGGGATCAGGGCTGGCGGCGCGCCTGGTCGACCAGGGCCACACCGTGAGCATCCTCGACAAGGCAGTGAAGGCCTTCCGCCGGCTGCCCGAGGACTGGCCCGGCACCGCCTTGGTGGGCTCGGGGTTCGACCGTGACGACCTGGACCGGGCCGGGGCGTCCCAGGCCGGGGCACTGGCCGCCGTGACCAGCGGGGACAACTCGAACATCCTCACCGCCCGCATCGCCCGGGAGAACTACGGCATCGCCAACGTGGTGGCCCGCATCTACGACCCCCGCCGGGCCGAGATCTACCAGCGTCTGGGCATCCCCACCGTGGCCACGGTGACCTGGACCATCGACCAGGTCATGCGCCGGCTGGTGCCCGAGAGCGTGGTGGGCGAGTGGTCCGACCCGACCGGGCACCTGGTCATGGTGGACCGCCAGCTGCCCGATCACTGGGCCGGCAAGCGCCTGCGCGAGCTGGGGCTGCCCGGGCTGGCCACCTTGGTGGCCGTCACCAGGGCCGGGCACCCACGGCTCGACGTGGCCGACCTGGTGGGCCAGGAAGGCGACACGCTCCACCTGGCTGTCCTCACCGAAGCCGTCGACACCCTCGAGCGCCACGTGGCCGGCCCATGAAGGTGGCCATCGCCGGGGGCGGCAGCGTGGGCACGGCCATCGCCAAGGACCTGCTGGCCAACGGCCACGACGTGCTGCTCATCGAGAAGGAGCCCGAGATCGTCGAGCGATTGCGACCAACCCTCGACATCACCTGGGTGGCCGCCGATGCCTGCGAGGTGAGCTCGCTCGACGCCGCCGGCCTGGGCCACGTCGATGTGGCCGTGGCCGCTACCGGCGACGACGAGGACAACTTGGTGATCTCCTTGCTGGCCAAGCAGGAGTTCGCCGTGCCTCGAGTGGTGGCCAGGGTCAACCATCCGAAGAACCAGTGGCTGTTCAACGAGTCCTGGGGGGTGGACGTGTCGGTGTCCACGCCGCAGCTCATGACGGCGCTGGTGGAGGAGGCGGTGTCGGTCGGGTCGCTAGTGCGACTGCTGCAATTCGAGGGCGGCTCGGCGCACCTGGTCGAAGTGACGTTGGCCGAGCACTCGCCGGCAGAAGGCGTGTCGTTGGCCGACCTGCCGCTTCCCCGGGCGGCCACCGTGGTGGCCGTGGTCCGAGCCGACCACCTGGTCGTTCCCCGCGGCGACACGGTGCTGAGCGCCGGCGACGAGGTTCTCCTGCTCGTGACCGGTGACGCCGAGCAGGACGTGCAGCAACTGCTCGTCGGGCCCTGAGGACTCCCACGGCAGCCGTAGACTCGTCCGGCGTGGAGGCGGCCTTCTTCGATCTCGACAAGACCGTCATCGCTCGGGCTTCCATGGCGGCATTCAGCCGCACCTTCTACCGGGGCGGGATGATCGCCCGCTCGACCGTGGTACGGGCGCTCACGTCGCAACTGGTGTTCATGCACCTGGGGGCGAGCGAGCAGAAGCTGGCCCGTATCCGCGAGCAGGTCTTGCTCATCACCCGGGGCTGGGACCAAAAAGAGGTGGCCCGCATCGTCCGTGAGGCGCTCGACGAGGTTGTCGAGCCGATCATCTATGCCGAGGCGCTCGACCTGATCGACCTCCACCATGCCGCCGGTCGGCGTACCTACATCGTGTCGGCCTCGCCCGACGAGATCGTGACGCCGCTGGCGGAGTACCTCGGGGTCGATGGGTCAATCGCCAGCCGAGCGGTGGTCGACCTCGACGGTCGCTACACCGGCGAGATGGACTTCTACGCCTACGGCCCGTTCAAGGCCCACGCCATTCGGGAGCTGGCCGCCGCCGAGGGCATCGACCTGGCCGAGTCCTTCGCCTACAGCGACTCCTACACCGATGTGCCCATGCTCGAGACGGTGGGCCACCCGGTGGTGGTGAACGCCGATCGCGTCCTGGCCCGATTGGCACGCGAACGCGGCTGGGAATCCCTGCAATTCACCAGGCCGGTGCGTCTGCGCGACCGGGTGCCGGTGCCCAACCTACCCACGGCGGCAGCCATGGGCGGCGTGGCTCTGGCCGCCACCGGGGCGGCCGTGGTGGCCTGGCGCTACGGGCACCGCCTGCGTCGTTCGAACTGAGCCGCCCGGCGCCGGGCGCCGGTATGGGATCAGGCTTCGCGCAGGCGCTTGGCGGCGACGAGCCCGAGGGCGACGAGGATGGCGAGGATGAGGAGCTTCTTCACGGCCGGGATCCTACCCGTGTCCCGGCTCCGGTGCCCCGGGGCGGTACAGCTCAGCCGGTGGGACTGCGGCTTAGACGGTGAGCAAGTCCCGGGCGCCGGTGTCGGAGGACGGGTGGCGCAGCTTCGACATGGCTCGGGCCTCGATCTGGCGAATCCGCTCCCGGGTGAGGTTGAAGTGCTCCCCCACCTCCTCGAGGGTGCGAGGCTCGCCGCGGTCGAGGCCGAAGCGCAGCCGCAGGATCTCGCGCTCGCGCTCGTCTAGGGGCGAGAGCAGGCGGTTGATCTCGTCGGGGAGCAGCGAGGTGGCGGCCACCTCAAAGGGCGACTCGGCCGAACGGTCCTCGACCACGTCGCCCAGCTCGGCGTCGCCGTCCTCGCGAAGGGGCTCGGACAGCGACAGGGGCTCGGCCCGGAACCGAAGGGCCTCGATGAGCTTGTCCTCCGGCATCTCGACCTCGGCGCCCAGCTCGGCCAGGGTGGCCGGGCGGCCGAACTTCAACTCCAGGCGGGCCTGGGCCTTCTGCACCCGGGCCAGGGTGTCGCCGGCATGCACGGGGAGCCGGATGGTGCGGCCGGTGTTGGCGATGCCCCTGGTGATGGCCTGGCGGATCCACCATGTGGCGTAGGTGGAGAACTTGAAGCCCTTGCGCCAGTCGAACTTCTCCACGGCATGCATGAGGCCCAGGTTCCCCTCCTGGATGAGGTCCAGCAGGGGAAGGCCTGAAGCCTGGTACTTCTTGGCGATAGACACCACCAGGCGGAGGTTGGACTGGACGAAGGTCTGCTGGGCCTGCTCGCCGGTCTGCACTTTGCGCTTGAGCTCGCGGCGCTTGGCCGGGGTCAGCTCCTTGGTGGTCTTGCCGACGATCGACTGCTCGGCGTCGCGGCCGGCCTCGATGGTCTGCGCCAGGCGCACCTCGTCGTCCTTGGTGAGCAACGGGTACTGCCCGATATCGGTGAGGTAGAGCCGAACGAGATCCTCTTCATCGCGTTCGACGCGTTCCTTTGCCACCGTCATCCAACCCTTCGTTCGATCGGCATCGACCCCTGATGGGCCATGCTCACGATCAGTCCTTGGCCGCCTTGCCCCACGGTCGTGGAACGGGGGTGGTCGAGCCGTGTCGCCCTTCGGCCGCCCACACACCTGACACGGGATCGCGACTGGCCTGTGGATATCAGTCTACCGGGAGCGTCAAGCCCCCTTGTCACACGGGACGCCGGCGGCCGTCGCCGGGCACCTCGACTTCCCGCTCGAGGCCGTGCACGCAAGAGGAACGGCCCGGCGCCGTCCGAATCACGGCGCGGTGGTCGGCGAAGATCCAGGCCACTGCGCCAGGCCGGGGCCGCTCAGCCCGAGGGAGGCCTCGATCCGGCCGAGCACCTCCCATGCGGCCGCCAGGCTCGCACCCCGCTCGGCGCCGGCCAGGGCTTGGACCAGGCTCTCCGCCTCCACCCAGGCTTCCACCTCGTCGCGCAGCACCAGGCGGAGTGCCCGCACCACCGGGGCGTCGGTGATGGCGGCCGTCGCCAGCAGATGGGCCCGGTAGCCCGCCACCAGACGGGGCAGCACAAGCCGGGCCATCGTGGCCAGGCGGACCAGGGTCCCGGCCATGGCCCCTAGGCCGTCCATGGCCCGGCCGACCTCCGGGCTCGGCGGGGCGATGACATCACCGGCGGGCAGGTGGGCGAGGAGTGGGAGGCGCTCCTCGAACAGAGCAGCGTGCCAGGCGTGCTGCTGGCTCTGGGCGTCGAACAGCACTGCCGCGGCGGCCGACACTTCGTCTGCGGCCCACGCGCCGAGGGCCTCGAAGAGGCGGCGCTCGCTCCAGGCATAGGCACCGAGGAGCCGGGCCGCCTGCTCGATGGGCAGCGGCCTCAGTAGCCGGCCGGCCACGTCACCGGCCATCGCCGCCGCTCCTGGGTCCAGGGTCGACGGGCGCGGCCGACGACCGGTCGCGGTAGCGGTTGGTGATGGGCATGCGCCGATCCTTGCCGAAGGACTTGGCCGATATCCGGATTCCCGGGGGGGACTGCCGCCGCTTGTACTCAGCCACGTCGACCAGGCGTGCCACCCGGCTGACGAGATCGGCCGGGTAGCCCTCGGCCACGACCTCGGCCACCGACCGGTCGAGGGCGACGAGGCCTTCGAGGACAGCGTCGAGCACGTCGTAGGGAGGGAGGCTCTGGTCGTCGCGTTGGCCGGGTCGCAGCTCGGCCGACGGCGCCTTGGTCAGCACCTCGGCCGGGATGAGGTCGGTTCCAGCCACGGCGTTGCGATGGCGGCACAGCCGGTATACAAGGGTCTTGGGCACGTCCTTGATGACGGCGAACCCCCCGGCCGAGTCCCCGTACAGCGTCGAATAGCCGGTGGCCATTTCGCTCTTGTTGCCGGTGGTAAGCACGATCCATCCCTGCGCATTGGACAGTGCCATGAGCAGCACGCCGCGTATGCGCGACTGTAGGTTCTCGTCGGTGAGCCCGGCGGCGGGTGCTCCGAGGGCGGAGTCGATGAGCTCGCTCAGGGCCTGGTGGGCGGGCTCGATGGGGACTACGCGCAGCTCGATCCCGAGGGCTTGGGCGAGCGCGGCGGCGTCGTGGAGGGAACCGTCGCTCGAATACCTCGACGGCATCGACAGGCCATGGACGTGCTCGGAGCCGAGGGCGTCGGAGGCCACCACAGCCACCAGCGACGAGTCGATGCCGCCCGACAAGCCGATGACGGCGTCGGTGAAGCCGTTCTTGCGCAGGTAGTCGCGCGTTCCGAGGACGAGCGCCTGGTAGACCTCGGCCTCCTCGGACAGCTCCTCGGGCTCCGCCGGCCGGGCACCGTCCGCCCCCGCTACCGGCCCGGGCCGGGTGGGGAGGGCCACGGTCTCGAGCGACAACGGCGCCCCTTCCGGCACGGCAACCTCCACCACCACCGTGGCCTCGACGAACTGCGGCGCCGAGCCGACGACCTCGCCTTCTCCCGACACCACCAACGAACCGCCGTCGAACACGAGCTCGTCCTGGCCACCCACTTGGTTCACGTAGGCGATGGCGCAGCCCGCTTCGCGCACCCTGGCGCGCAGCACGGTCAGGCGCTCGTGGCGACGCCCGATGGAGTAGGGCGAGGCGTTGATGTTGACCACCAGGCGGGCTCCCCCCGCCGCTTGGGCCGGGATGGAGCCGTCGGGATACCAGAGGTCTTCGCAGATGGAGACGCCCACCGCCACCGGGCCGAGCATGTACAGCATCGGATCGCCGGTGCCGGGGGTGAACCAACGCTCTTCGTCGAACACGCCGTAGTTCGGCAGGTTGCGCTTGTGGTACACGCCCACGACGCGCCCGCCGGCGCACACGGCCGCCGCGTTGCGAAGGCGTCGCCCGGGCTCCACAACGTCCACGAAGCCGACGATGGCCGCGCACGACGAGGTGGCGGCGGCCACCCGGTGCAGGGCGTCCAAGTTGTCCGACACGAAGGACGCCTTGAGCAGGAGATCCTCGGGCGGATAGCCGGTCAAGGCCAGTTCGGGGAAGGCAGCCAGGTCAGCCGCAGCATGCTCGGCGGCGGCCAGGGCGCCTAGCACCCGCTCGACGTTGCCGTCGATGTCCCCCACCACGGTGTCGATCTGGCACAGAGCGACGCGCACATGCTGCACCCTGGCAGCGTAAACGGAAGCCTGGCGAAGCCGGCCCATGACGCCCCTGGCATGCTGCGGGCATGCCTGATGCCAGGTCCCGGTTGGACGCAGCCGCCGAGCGCTCGGCCGCACCGGGCCCGGTGAGCGCCGTTCTCCTGCGCCTGACCGACGAGCAGCCCGACGCCGTCGAGCGGTTGTTCGACGGCGAAGGGCTCAGTTCGCTCGGCCGGGCCGTCGTGGCCGTGGCCGGCGCCAGCGACGTCCTGGCCCGGTTGTGCCTCACGGACCCAGTCGCCCTGGACGTGCTCGGATCGCTCGAGATCCCCTCACCGTGGAGCGCCACGGATGTGGCGGCCCTGGCTCGCAGCAAGCGGTTGGCCGTCTTGCGCATCGCCGGACGCGACCTGCTCGAGCTCGACCGGCTCGACGACGTGGCCTCAGCCCTGGCCGACCTGGCCGCCAGGGTGCTCGACGACGCCGTGGCCCTGGCCGGCGGCGGCGGTGCCGGCGACGAGACATTGGCTGTCATCGGGATGGGCAAGCTCGGGGGGCGGGAGCTCAACTACGCCAGCGACGTGGACGTGCTCTTCGTCAGTGGCGACGGCGATGACGGTGGAATGGCCCGCCGGGTTCTCGAGGTGGCTCGGCACTGCTTCCGGGTCGACGCCGATCTCCGCCCCGAAGGGCGGGCGGGGCCTCTGGCCCGACCCCTCGACTCCTATGTCTCGTACTGGGGACGATGGGCGTCCACCTGGGAGTTCCAGGCTCTGCTCAAAGCCAGGCCGGTGGCGGGCAGCGCCGCGCTCGGCCGCCGCTTCGACGGCGCTGCGGCCGAGGCGCTATGGGGTCGCGGCTACTCGGCCGACGAGCTGGCCGAGTTGCGGGCCATGAAGGCGCGCACCGAGCAGTTGGTCACCCGCCGAGGTCTCGGCGACCGCGAGCTCAAGCGGGGGCCCGGTGGCATCCGCGACATCGAATTCGCCGTGCAGCTGTTGCAGCTGGTCCACGGAGGCTATGACCCGGCCATCCGCACCCCGTCCACCCTGGGCGCCCTGGCCGAGTTGCGCGGAGCTGGGTACGTGTCGGCCGAGGACGCCGACGAGCTGGCCTCGCACTACCGGTTCCTGCGCACCGTCGAGCACCGGCTGCAATTGGTCGAAGAGGAGCAGACCCATGCCGTGCCGACGGCCGAGGCAGCCCGCCGTCGCCTGGCGCGCGTGCTCGGCTTCGAAGACGACGCCAGGGCCAAGGCGCTGGACCGTTTCGACAATGAGCTCCACCGGCGTCAGAACGCGGTACGGGCCATCCACGAGCGGCTGTTCTTCCGGCCCCTGCTCGAAGCGTTCTCCGGGGCCGGGCCGCCAATGGACCGAGCCGCCATCGATCGCAGGCTGGCCGCCTTCGGTTTCGGCGACGCCAAGAGGACCGCATCGGCCGTCGACGAGTTGATCCGCGGCCTAACCCGCAGTTCACGGCTCATGGCCCAGTTCCTGCCACTGCTGCTCGACTGGCTCTCGCTCACCCCCGACCCCGACCTCGGGCTGCTGGGCCTTCGCAACCTCGCCCTCCAGCGCCATCAGCGGTCCATCATGGTCAACAGCTTCAGAGAGTCCCCCGAAGCGGCCCGGCGCCTGTGCGTGCTGCTGGGCTCGAGCCGGGCCCTAGGAGAAGCCGTCGAGCGCAACCCCGAGCTCATCGCCCAGCTCGACGACGACGAGGCGCTGCGCCCGGGCCAACGCCAGACACTGGTGGCCGACGCCGAGGCGCGCATGGTGCGGGCCCGCGACGACGACGAACGCCGGGCGCAGATGGTCCGACTGCGCCAGGACCAGTTCGTGCGGGTGGCGGCCAGGGACCTGCTCGAGCTCGACACGGTGGAGGAGACCGGCGCCTCGTTGAGTGACACCGCCGAGGTGCTGCTCGAAGCAGCACTGTCGCAGGTGAGTCCCGGAGGTGGGTTCTGTGTGATCGGCATGGGACGACTGGGCGGCGCCGAGCTGGCCTACGCCAGCGACCTCGACGTGCTCCTGGTAGGCGACGACGACGTGGCCGGCGCCCTGCTCCATCTGATGCACGGGCCGAGCCCGGCCCACCGAGTGGCCACCATCGACCTGGGGTTGCGGCCCGAAGGCGCCCAGGGCCGGCTATCTCGGTCGGTGGATGGGTATGAGGCGTACTTCTCGCGCTGGGCGGCCACCTGGGAGCGCCAAGCGCTGGTGCGCGCCCGGGTGGTGGCCGGGGACCGGGCTGTCGGGGCGGACTTCTTGGCCGTGGCCACGCCGTTCGTCTGGGGGCAGCCCTTCGGCGAGGCGGAGGTGGCCGAGATCCGGCGCATGAAGGCGCGCATGGAAAGAGAGAGGATCCCGACGCGCGACGACCCCCAATTCCATCTGAAGCTCGGCCGGGGCTCACTGTCGGACGTCGAGTGGACGGTGCAGCTGTTGCAGCTGCGCCACGGCGTTGCCGCCACTTCGACCATGGAGGGGCTGCGCCTCCTCATGGAAGCGGGCGCCGTGAGCGCCGGCGACGGCGACGTGCTGCGTCAGAGCTACGTATTCTGCGAGCGGACACGCAACCGGCTCCACTTGGTCGGGTCACTCGGTGGTGGGGCACACAGCGGTGACGCCCTGCCGGCCCAAGCTCATCAGATGTCGCGCCTGGCTCGCAGCCTCCAGACCACACCGTCGGCCCTGCGCGACGAATACCGGCGCGTGACCCGCCGAGCCCGCCGGGTAATGGAACGCCTCTTCTACGGCGTGGAGGCACCATGAGCCCCGGCCCTGGCCTGGGCATCCCGGTAGGCTCGAGGCGGTGCATATCGGGGTGGGGCCATGACAGCGGCTGAGAGCCTCGACCCGGGGGGGACGCCCGGTGAGCTGGTGGAAGCCGTCGTCCGGCTGATGCCCGACCCCGCCGTGGTGGTCGACGGCACCGGCCGCATCGTGGCCGCCAACGCGTTGGCCGAGCGGCAATTCGGCTACCCGAACGGCGCCCTGGCCGGGACCTCCATCGAGAACCTCGTACCAGCGCGGTTCCGCAGCCGTCACTCCCGCCACCGCGCCGGCTACACGGAGCGCCCCACGCAGCGCCCCATGGGGGCCGGGTTGTCGCTGTGGGCCGAACGGCGCGACGGGACCATCTTCCCCGTGGACATCAGCCTGGCCCCGCTCGGAGTGCCCGAGCAACCCCTAACCCTGGCCGCCATCCGCGACCTGAGCGAACGCCGGGCCGAGTGGGAAGCCGAAGCCAGGCTGGCGTCGATCGTCGCCTCCTCCGACGACGCCATCATCTCGATGAACCTGACGGGAACGGTCACCAGTTGGAACCCGGGGGCCGAGCGCCTGCTCGGCTTCGAGGCCAAGGAGATGGTGGGGCGATCCTTCTGGCGTATCGTGCCGGCCCAACGGCGCGTCGAAGTCGAGGAGCGCATGGCCCGGGTCCGCGCTTCTATGCGGGTCCCGACACAGGACACCAAGCGCCTGCACAGCAATGGCAGCGAAGTGGACGTGGCCGAGTCGATGTCGCTCACCCCTGATGCCTCGGGCGATGCCGGGGGCTTTGCCGCCCTGCTGCGCGACATCACCGAGCGCAGAAGGGTGGAGAGCGACCTGCGCAGCCTGCTGGCCGAGAGTCAGCGGCGCGAGCGGTGGCTGGCAGCAATGACCGAAGTGCGTACGGCGCTGTTCTCCGGTGAGGATCGCCAGCGCTGGCTCGAGCTCATCACCCGCCGTGTGAGCGAGCTGATCGACGCCGACGGTGTCATGGTCACCTTGCCCCGCGACGCCGACCCCGATGCGCTATTCGTGGCTGCCATACGCGGGGAGGGCGTCATGTTGGCGCTCGATGACCGCATCCCCATCGACACCTCCCTGGCCGGGCGGGTCTTCCGAAGCGGCGAGTCGGTGGTGAGCGATAACTTCCATGCCGACTCGCCCGCCCCTGCCGAAATACTCGAGCGGGTGCCCATCGGGCCGGTGGTGCTGGCCCCTCTCACCAGCTCCGAGGGGCCCGCCGGCACACTCGTCGTTACCCGGGTGCCGGGGCGCCCGAGCTTCGGGCCCGAGGACGTCCGCCTGGTAGAGAGCTTCGCCCAGCAAGCCGGCCTCAGAATGGAATTGGCCCACGCCCAGGACGAGCGATCCCACTACGCCCTGGTGGCCGATCGCGAGCGAATCGCCCGTGACCTGCACGACCATGTGATCCAGCGGCTCTTCGCCGTGGGCATGTCGCTGCAGGCGGCCGCCCACTCCATCACCGACGCCCGGGCCCTTGACCGAATCGAGAACTCGGTGGAGGAGCTCGATGCCACCATTCGCGACGTGCGCAGCACCATCTTCTCATTGGAACTGCAGGCGACCGAGCACGTGGAGACGAGCGCCCGGTCACGCATCTTGGACGTGGCCTCCTTCGCCGCCACCGCCTTGGGCTTCCAGCCTCGCCTGCAGTTCGACGGCCCGGTGGACACCCTGGTGCCCGAGGACATGGTTCCCGACCTGCTGGCCGTGGTGCGCGAGGCGCTGTCCAACACGGCCCGCCACGCCCAGGCGTCCACGGTGGAGGTCCACGTCGGAGTGGGCGACGGACTGGTCGTCGAGATCACCGATGACGGCCAGGGGGCCGAAGGCCGGACGCGCTCGAGCGGGCTGACCAACTTGAGGGCCCGAGCCGAGAACCGCGGCGGTTCGATGACGGTGGAGCCCGGTCGCAAGAGCAAGGGCACCCGCATCGAGTGGCGGGTCCCGCTGCCCTAAGTGGACCGGCCCGCCGGCGTCCTTGGTCAGGCCGCCGTTCGCGCCTGCTCCGCCCGATCCGTCGCCGACGCCAGGACGCCAGCCCGCCGGCGCAGGCCGGTGAGCACCGCCTCCCAGGCCAGCTGGCGCTCGAGCCAGGAGAGCCCTTCCTGCTGCCGCGATTCCGCTGGAAGGTCCATCCGTTTCTCAGATACGGTCATGTATCTATGATACGTATCTGCTGATAGAAGTCAAGGCCGTCTCAACGGGGCAGACTGTGGGGGTGGCCGTGGAGCGCTGGACCCCCGAGCGCAGGCGTGAGCTGACCCGTACCGCGCTCATCGAGGCGGCGACGCAGGTCTTCGCCCGCCGGGGCTTCTACGGCGCCTCATTGGACGAGATCGCCGAAACGGCCGGATTCACCCGGGGCGCCATCTACAAGAACTTCGACGACAAAGAAGGCTTGTTCCTGGCCGCCGTGGACAACCACTCGCAGCGGAACCTGGCCGCCTTCTCCGAATGGTTCGAGCAAGGGCCGGCCACCGCTGTGCTCGACGCCGAGGCGCTGTCGGCCGCCTTCCGCCAGATAATCGCCCGCGACCCTGACTGGTTCGCCCTCGACCTCGAGGCCAGGCTCTACGCCCTGCGCCACCCGGGGTTCCGGGAGCGCTACGCCGCCAATGCCCGGCAGATGACCGACGCCGTGGCCCGGTTCATGGAGGAGCTGGCCTCGTCGGCCGGGCTGACCATGCGCCTGCCCCCGGCCCGCCTCGCCCACATCGTCGAGGTCGCCTCGGAGGGCTTCTTGGCCTGGGCGTTCCTCGACCCCGACGACGGCGAGCTGTTCAAGTCGTTCTTCGAGCTTCTCCTCGGGGCCATCGTGGCCGACGGCCTCTGAGGCCGCTACTTCACCCGAGGTCCTCCTCGACCTCGATGCCCAAGGTACGCAGGACCAGGGCCACCAGGTGGTACTGGCCGACCAGCATGATCAGCTCGATGGTGGCGTCGTCACCGAGGTGGTCGTGGACGGCGGCCCAAGCGCCGTCGGTAAGGGCCAGAGTCTGGTGCATTTCGTCGACCGCCCTGAGCACGTCGAAGTCGGCGGGGTCCCAGTGGTGGTCCCCGAGGGGCCGGCTCAGGGCGTCGATCTCGAGCGCCGACACCCCGGCGGCGCCGGCCATGGGGACGTGGTGTGCCCACTCGTAGTCGGCCCGGCAGTTGGCGGCCGTGCGCAAAATGGCCAGCTCGCGCGTGCGGGGCGGGAGGACACCCGACAGCAGAGCGCCGCCGAAGCCGATCCACCGCCGGAAGAGCTCTCGATGGCGGCCCAAGGTGGCGAAGATGTTGAGGGTGGTCTCGGGCCCCCCGGGGGTGGCGGCGGCCAGCCGGGCCAGGAACTCGTCCCATTCCGAGGCGGCGAGCGGGTCAAGGCGGGGTGCGGGAAGCGAAACGGGGGCGATGTCCATACGGCTCCTCGGCGTCGTTCAGGCCGACCGGTGCAAGGTGGCTTGGAGATGATCCCGCAGGTCCTCGCCCACCGCCGCCATGGCCAGGACATAGGACAGGGTGTCGCCCTCGAGCTCCATGGTGCGCGTCACCTGCGACACTTCCTTGGCCGTGGTGGTGAGCCCGATGTTCACGCTGCGCAACTCGAGGCGCCCGGCGGCCATGGTTCCCTCGGTCACCTCGACCACCCCCGTGGGGTGGGCGAGCACGAGCTCGACCCCGCCCGGTGCCGACGGCCGTAGATAGCCGACTTCGCTGTGCAGGGGACGCCCGTCTTCGAGGCTCCACGTCCGCTGGGCCCAGGTGAGAAAGGGCTTGCCCACGTGGCCGAGGCGCAGCTCCTCGCCATAGGTGAAGGAGGCGATGGTCGGGTAGAAGCCCCGCCCATGGCCGGTCCAGATCCCGATCAGGGCCACGAGGTCGCCGAGAGCCGGGTGCGGCTCGGGACCGAGGTCCGTCACGAGAGCACCCGCCGCCGGAAGTTGCGCAACCCCAGGGCGAGGAACCCGGTGCAGAAGGCGACGAGCACCGGGTAGATCACATACAGGTGCATGTGCGGAGCGTCGGTGAACGCCGCTCGCATGCCCTCGTTCACGTATATGAGCGGGTTCACGAGGACGACGGTCTGCAACCAGTGCCAGCTGCCGAGTTGCACCGGGGCCAGGCGCGTCCACTGGTAGTAGGTGCCGCCCAGGAACGTAATGGGCAGGACGACGAAGCCGAACATCAGGCCGATGTTGCGTGGCTCGAAGGTGGTGCCGAGCACCAGGCCCAGCGAGGTCATGGCGACGCAGGAGATGGGGACGAGGGTGAGGATGACCCACCAGTGCAGCGACAGCTCGGCTCGCACCCCCGCCGCGTGGACCACCGAGGCGATGGGGAGGACGATGGCGGCGGCTATCAGGCCCTGCATGGCGCCGGAGAGGACCTTGGACATTGCCACCAGCCAAATGGGACAGGGAGCCTGCACCCGGTCCTCGATCTCCCGGGTGAAGCCGAACTCGGTTGCCATCTGCAGGGCGACGGACTGCACGCCCTGGAACATGATCGAGATGCCGACCACGCCGGGCACGAGCACAGTGGCGAACGCCGATTGGACCGCCCCCCCGCCACCACCGCCGCCGGGGGGACGCGCCGTGCCGACGGCCTGGCCGATCTTGGGGAAGACGAAGAGGAAGACGAAGCACAGAAGAAACGGCTGCACCAGCGTCCTGATGGCGAACTCCCAGAAGTGCTTGCGCAACACCACCAGGTCGCGAAGCAGCAGTGCCCGCAGGGCGATCCTGCCGGCCGACAGCGCCGAGCGGGCCGGGCCGGCCACGATGGCACCGGGGACCGGTCCAGGGACGGGGGCGGAGTCGATGCCCACCATCAGTCGCGCAGCTCCTTGCCGGTGAGGGTGATGAACACCGTCTCCAAGGTGGGCTCGGTGACCGAGAGGTCCCCGACTTCGAAGCCACCGGCTTCGGCGCCGGCCACCACCCGGGCGAGCAGGCGCTGGCCACCGCGCACATGGAGCTCCACGCCGTCGTCGGTGAGCCGGGTGCGGGTGACTCCCTCCACAGCGCCGCTGAGCACCTCGGCCAGGCGCTGCTGATCCCCGTGGGCCTTGACCGTGACGATGGTGTCGGCTCCTACGCTCTGCTTGAGGCCGGCGGGGGTGTCGAGGGCCAGGATCCGTCCGTGGTCCATGATGGCCACCCGGCCACAGAGCTGGTCGGCCTCCTCCATGTAGTGGGTGGTGAGCAGGATGGTCTGGCCTTCGGCGTTGAGCTCGCGCAGTATCTCCCACAGCGCCAGGCGGCCCTGGGGATCGAGCCCGGCGGTGGGCTCGTCCATGAAGAGCACGGCGGGGCGGTGGAAGATCGACCGGGCCACCATGAGGCGCTGGGCCATGCCACCTGAGAGGTCGTAGACCGATGCCTTGGCCCACCGGGCCAACTGGAACTTCTCGAGAAGCTCGTCGGCGCTGCGGCGCGACTCGGCCGCTCCCATGGCGAACAGCCGCCCGTGGAAGTAGAGGTTCTCCCACACATTGAGCTGTCGGTCGAGCGTGTTGGTCTGCGAGACCACGCCGATCAGCTGCTTGGTCAGCGCCGGGTGAGCCACCACGTCGATACCGGCCACGAAGGCCTGGCCCGCAGTGGGCACCACCCTGGTCGTGAGCATGCCGGCCGTGGTCGTCTTGCCGGCTCCGTTCGGGCCGAGGAGGCCGAAGATCTCGCCCGCCGTGACGCTCAGGTTGAGCTCGTCGACGGCTCGGAAGTCGGTGCCGGCGTAGACCTTGGTGAGGTCGACGGTGCGGATGACACCGTCGGCACCTTCCCCCATCCGCTCGCCTCCTCGCCCCGTTCGACCAGGCGAAGCTACCGCAGGGCTATGGCCGTGGAAGCGGCAGATGGCGCTCTCACCCCGGCCCGCTCGGGCTGGGGGCACTGCCCGACTCCTGGGTCGGCATGGTCTGCGGAGTGGGGATGGGATACGCCGGTGGGCTTCCGACCAGTCCGAGCTCGTCGGCCTCGGCATTGGCCGGACATTCGGTGGCCACCGCCTCACCCTGGCCGGCCACGTCGGTCGAGGCCACGACTTGGGCGTCGGCCACCAGCTGGCGGACGGCCTCCACAGTTGTTGGCGACCCTCCGGCGAAGTTGACGGCCGAGGTGAGGTCGCCGGTCACGCTGCGGCGCCAAGCGCTCAGGTTGGGCACGGGTGTGGCGAAGCGGGTCTCGATGAAGCGGAGCAGCGACGTGTGGTCGAAGGTGTCGCGGCACACGAAGCCTCCGGCGCTGAAGGGGGATAGCACCAGCATCGGGACCCGGAACCCGAGGCCGATGGGCCCGGTGATGATGGTCCCACCGGGGCCGCCGTCGCCGCCGATGGTGGGAGTGGCCGTCAGATACTCGTCGGCGGTGCCAGCCGGAGCGGTGGGCGGGACGACGTGGTCGAAGAACCCTCCGTTCTCGTCGTAGGTGACGAACACGATGGTCTTCTCCCACACTGCCGGGTTGGACAACAAGGTGGCCAGCACCTGCTGGGTCACGGCCAGGTCGCCGAAGACCGGTGGGGCCGGCGGGTGCTCGTCCACCACGCCCATGGACATGATCCACGACACCGAAGGAAGCGTGCCGCTGGCCACGTCGGCTTGGAAGTTCCCCGGGAACGACGGCAACACGCCTTTGGCGAACAGCGGTGACGTCGGATCCTGGAATTGCTTGAAATAGAGAAGGACGTTGTCGGAGAAGGTGTCCGACACCTGCGAGCCCGGCGGTTGGTACGCCTTCCAGCTGACGCCGGCCGCTTCGAGGACATCGGCCATGGTCTTCCACCGGAAGCTCGGCCCCCCGAAGGTGGAAGGGGCCAGGGGTGTCTGGCCGCCGGGGTTGCTCGTGACCGGGCCTCC
>Ga0307374_10006177_pt1 | contig 18968 bp, 22 predicted proteins | sample OX3MG_FD_202532 | JGI IMG/M metagenome (GOLD analysis project Ga0307374, IMG submission 202532) | Soil microbial communities from Risofladan, Vaasa, Finland - OX-3 | ecosystem: Environmental > Terrestrial > Soil > Coastal area > Acid sulfate soil | place: Finland: Risofladan, Vaasa | collected...
AAGGGGAGGTTGGAAGTTTTTCAAAAGCCCACAGAGTTAGTCTTCGCGGTCAGAGGAAGCACTCTGATTGTAGTCACCGTGATTTCGCTAGCAACACTAACCACGGGTGCGCACGTGTTTTTGGCGAACCCAGGGGCCATCATTCAGAACATTTTCCCGTTGTTTGCATTTGCGATTGTGGCCGGAATGATTCCAGATCTTCTCTTCTATTCTGGCATCGAGAAAGTTCAGGCTCTGCAAGCCGGTGTCATACTGCTGATAGAGCCTATTTCCTCCGCCATTCTGAGCGTTGTGCTGCTGATATCTACTCCCAGCCTGGTTCAAGCTGCCGGTGGAGCTTTGATTTTGCTTTCTAATTATTTCATAAACAGACCCGGCGCAGGCCAATGATCTCGAAAATCATCAGCATTGCGGCATAACTCGTGATTGACGGTTTCCCCTGCATGGCCTTTGCCAGATTTGCTGGCCTGAGCCCGCGCGTTTCATCAACGAATATTGACCAGATCATAGTCATGAGAGTGCAATTGTGGGTACAACGGAATTAACTCAGGCCTGAAAATCGTGCTTGCAACCTGTCAACAGTACTTGACGCATAGCTAGGATTAAATCGGCCTAGGCCAATTTGGCCGGCCGAATCATCCAAAATGAGCACAGAAAATAGCGGACATTTCAATAACTCCCAGAATAGACAGGAATCTCAGCAGCAAGTGGTTGATGTCGAATTCGATGTCGCCGTGAAAGGTTGGTGGATCGAAGGAGGAAGACTGGTGATCCCGAAAGAGAACAGACAGTATTTCCCAAAACCGGGAGAGCCCATTGTCCTGATCGATTATGAAGGTAGGATGTACAGGTCGAAGATGCACAATCTGTGGCAGGGGGTTGATGTCGGCCGAATCGATGGAATAAAGCCGTTTTACAAGAATCACCCAACGGTAGCTGCTAGTACAAAACTCCACATCAAAGTGACGGGCAAGAGTACTGCAGTTGTACTTGTATGATAGAGAAAGTCCCAGGTCAAAATGGATCTGAAGCTGCCGAGGAATAATTTTATTTCATTGTTTCGCGGGTAGTATTCCAGGATCTTGAATTGACTCTCTCGGACAAGGTCAAACTTCGAGATGCCTTGGAAGATGACCTCCCTAAAATTCTTGAAATCTATAATGACGCAATTCTAAACCTGACCGCGACATTTGATGTAGAACCGAAGTCGCTGGAAGAACGTCGGATATGGTTTCAAAACCACGGTGGTAAATTTCCACTCATTTCCGCAGAAATTGATGGAAGAGTAGTGGGCTATTGCAGCATTTCTCCTTTCTCACAAAAGCGCGGCTACTCGCCAACAGTAGAATTGTCAATCTACGTCCATAAGGATTTCAGAAGAAGAGGCATTGGAATACTACTAATGAATGAGGTTATCTCAAGAGCGAGAGAACTAGGATACCATGCGATCATTTCAATAATTGCCGGAAATAACGAGCCGAGCGTAGAGATGCACAAAAAACTCGGATTTGAACAGGTAGCACATTTGAGACAGGTTGGATACAAATTCTCAAAGTGGCAAGACGTAGATTATTACGAATTGTTACTTTGACGGTGTGCCTGGGCCTGAAACATTCCGCGGCATGTTGCAGCTTTCTCATTATTCATTCCAGATAGACTTCATTTCTTCAGGGCTTGGGTTTTCTGGCTTGCCCGTTCTTTTTGGCTCTTTATCATTGAGTTTGACAAAGTCCACAGTTGCGACTCGCAATCTTTTCGTGAACTGCGTTAGTTCTGATGCGGCCAAATCGATGTTGGCCAAATTGTTGGCAACAATATTCACGAAGGCGCTGCCCACAATTACTCCATCTACGCCTGTTCGCAGAACCGCGCGAACTTGATCTGGTTTCGAGATCCCAAAGCCCACGGCAACTCTTGTTCTCCGATTTGCTACCTTGGATACATGCTCGATGAAATTCAAGTTGACCGGCGACATACTTTTCCGCACGCCTGTAACTCCCAGAAGCGAAACCAGATACAAAAATCCTGTCGTCTCTTGCAACAACGCCCTAAGTTTCTTCTCCGGCGTAGTGGGCGCTGCCAGAAGAATTGTTGAAAGTCCGTGTTTTTTGGCCATTCGCTTGTAGTCAAGAAATTCTTCGCTACCAATTTCTGGAAGATCTGGGACGACCAGGCCATCCGCACACTTGGAAGCTTCTTTCATGAATTTCTCAATACCGAATCTGAAAATCGGATTGTAATACGTCAAGAACACGATTGGTATCTGTCTGTATTTCTTGATTGAGCGAGCTATCTCAAGACAAGTATTTGGATTTGTCCCGGCTTCTAGCGCCCGAACGTCCGCCGCCTGAATTGTTGGTCCGTCCGCAATGGGATCGGAAAATGGAATCCCGATCTCCAGTATGTCCACACCCCCATCGATCAACGCTTTGCATAGTCTTGGCGTGTGTTCCGGTGAAGGATCGCCAGCGGTGAGAAAACCGATTAGAGCTCTTCTTCCTTTGCGTTCGGCTGAGTCGAAAGCATCCTCAATGAGACTCTTCACGATTTGGTGCCTCTCTTGGAATCCTTTGTGAGTTTCGAAGCGACCTGTGGTTGCTGCATGATAATGTCGACATCCTTGTCACCACGTCCTGACAAAGTTACAACTATCGATTCGTTACGACCCATCTTTGACGCCATTTTAGTCGCCGCGTAGATCGCGTGCGACGACTCCAACGCCGGAATTATCCCTTCGAGTTCTGATAATTCCAATAGAGCGCTGACTGCTTGATCGTCGGTTACAGCCGTGTACTTTACCCGACCAATTTCCTTCCAGAAAGAATGTTCCGGACCTACACCAGGATAATCCAATCCAGCTGAGACGCTGTGAGTCGTGCTAACTTGGCCGTACTTGTCCTGCATGACATAGGTCTTCATTCCGTGCAAAACGCCTGGCTTGCCAGCGCTCAGGCTTGCAGCGTGCTTCCCCGTGGATAGTCCCTTTCCACCAGCTTCAACACCGACCAATCTTACTTCTTTATCATCTATGAATGGATAGAAGGTACCCGCGGCGTTACTTCCCCCACCGACACAGGCAACCACCGCTTCTGGCAATTTCCCTTCTTTCTTCACTGATTGTTTCTTGATTTCCTTGCCAATGACGCTCTGGAAATCTCTCACAATCATCGGAAAGGGATGAGGTCCAACAACTGATCCTATGAGGTAATGAGTCGTGCTTACGTTCGTTACCCAGTCCCGAAGTGCCTCGTTTATAGCATCCTTCAACGTCCTTGTGCCAGAGGAAACAGGATTCACCTGCGCTCCGAGTATCTTCATTCTAACGACGTTCAACCTTTGCCGTTCCATGTCTTCCGTGCCCATGTAGACCTCGCACTTTAGACCAAGTTGCGCGCACGCCATAGCGGTAGCAACGCCATGCTGTCCGGCTCCCGTCTCTGCAATGATTCTCTTCTTACCCATCGTCTTTGCGAGTAGCGCCTGTCCAATCGCGTTGTTGATCTTGTGAGCTCCGCTGTGGAGCAAGTCCTCTCGCTTGAGGTAGATCTTTGCTCCGCCGTACTTCTCTGTCAGATTCTCCGCCAGGTAAAGCGGGGTAGGTCTTCCCGCGTAATCGGATAGAAGGTGATGTAGCCTTGCTTGAAACTTTTTGTCCTTCCTTGCTCTTTCGTAGGAATCTTCGAGCTCGGTCAGAGCTGCGTTCAAAGTCTCGGGTACATATTTTCCTCCAAAATCTCCGAACCTGCCGTGCTTGGGGAAGTTGTTTAAACTCAAATTACCAAATCTCCATCTTTCATTATGTATCTTAACCAATCGCATTTTTTGCGTTCTTTATGAAGCGCCTGATCTTCGTCTCGTCCTTGATCCCAGGTGATCTTTCTACACCACTGGAGACATCTACTGCATAAGGTTTCACTTTGCGAACAACCTCGGCTACGTTTCCTTCGGTCAAGCCGCCTCCCAAAATGAGCGGAAACGGATCTAGTGCCTCCCTTATCTTCTTTGCAATGAGCCATACTTCCTCTGAATCTTTGGTTGATTTCCTGCTCATTTTCGACGAATAACGCGAAACTGTGGAGGCGTCAAAGAGAATCCCTTTGCAATTCTTTGACAACGCGATTGATCTTTGCACGATTGACTTGTCATCTCCAAGAGGGCGAACAGTCTGAATCACGTTAGTGAAAGTTTTCACACTGCTCTCCAATCCCTGATTTGAGTCACGATACAACTGAAGGTAGCTGGGATTTATTTCGGCTACTTTTCGCAAGACTGTGTTTGAAGCTGGACTCACAACAACAGTGTTTACAAATGGCGGAACGGTTGACGCGAGATCCTTCAACTCGTTGAAATTCAGATTTCTTGGAGAATCGCGGTAGCCGAAAATAAAGCCCAAAGCGTCGGCACCCGAATCGATCGCGCAATCAATATCGGACTTTCGGGTCAGCCCACAAATCTTTACTCGAACGGTCATGATTTACTCAATGCCTCCACGAATCCCCGAACTCTCGATTCAATGTTGACTGATCGCATGATGGAGGTTCCAATTAAGAAAGCGTCGGGCTGTGGTGACTTGTCCAATTGCAAAAGCGCTATGACTCTTTTCAAATCATCCGGGCTGTCGAACCCGCTCTCGCTCATCAACAATTGAACTCCGCCAATGGAGCTTCTTCGTGAGAATTCTTTCAACAATTTTGGGGTAGTCTCGACATCTGTCTCAAAGGTTCTCAGATTCCTGTTGTTAATGCCGATTATGTCGCATTCTGTCTTCGAGATTTTATCCAGTCCCTCTATTGTGTGCGTCTCGATTATTGTGTCCAAACCTAGTTCATGCGCGAATTTGACTGCATCGTCAAGAGAGAGGTGATCTTTTGTCAATCCATCCGAGAATATTTCTTCAATGAATAGAACGGCGCTAGCTCCAGCGTGCTTGGCTGCAACAATTTGTTCCTTCGAGACGATAATATCCTTCATTATTATCGGCAGGGAGGTTTGTTTTCTTACTGCGATCAAGTTGGACATCGATCCGCCGAAATTTTTTGGCTCAGTAAGTACGGAAAGACCTGCAGCTCCACCATTCTCCATTTCATTTGCAATTTCAGACGCGGTACCTTTGTTTCTGATCTCGCCTGCAGATGGAGAGGAAAATTTTACTTCGCAGATTATGGCGTTGCCTTTCCTCTCCCGAATCGCATCCACAAGCCTCTCTACCGCGCCTACTTTCATACCTTCTTTTGAAAGGAGCTTGTCGATCTCCGCTCTTGCATAGTAGTTCGATTGGATAGTTTCAATTGCGTCTTGCGCCAGTTCGTCGAGTGTTTTCATCGAGCTGTTTCGACCATCCCTCTCATAGCTTGCGCAAGAGTCCTTCTGTAACAGCAATGTCTCCGCCCGAGTACTTCACAAGTTGAGTTAGCTTTTCCAGCGCCTTTCCAGATTTCAGAGAGGATCTGGCAAGCTCAACGCCTTCCGAGTAATCTTTAGCCATCCCTGAGGCTAACAAGCCTGCCGATGAATTTGCGAGAACAGTATCTCTCACGGCATTTCTTTGATCTTTCGATCCGCTCAGAACTCTCAACGCCACCAGAACGTGCTCGTCAATCTCTTCAGGAGGCGCTATCTCCTCGAATTTTCGTAGCTCGAGTCCGAAGGAGCTCGGGCTGAGAATCTCTTCTTTGATGTTTCCGTTTAGAAATCTTGCAACGTGCGTTTTTCCGATGAGTGAAATCTCATCAAAACCATCCATTCCGTGAACAACTATCGCACTTTCTAATCCTAGTTTCACCAGAACTTTGGTCAATTTCATGACCAGTCCGACCTCATACACCCCCAGGAGCTGCGCTTTTGCATTGGCTGGATTTGTTAATGGCCCTAGTATATTGAAGACAGTCCTGACTCCGATTTCTTTTCTTGGGACGGAGACGTTCTTGGTCGCTGAGTGAAACACCGGCGCGAACATAAAACCAATTCCCGCGCGCTCTATCGACGATTGGACTTTTTCTGGTTCAGCGTTTATGTTGACGCCGAGCTTTTCCAGGAGATCAGCGCTGCCGCACTTGCTGGTGAAAGATCTATTCCCGTGTTTTGCAATTGGAGCGCCCGCGCCTGCGACAACGAGCGCAGAGATAGTGCTGATGTTGAAAGTCTTTAGGGCATCACCACCTGTTCCACAGGTATCTGTCAGCCTTCCTGAGACGCGCGGATTGATTGTTCTCGCGTGCTCTCTCATGACAGTGGCGAAAGCTGCGATCTCATCGACAGTTTCGCCCTTCATTCTGAGGGCGGTGAGGAGGGATGCGATCTGCGACGGCGAGGCTGTGCTATCTATTAGTTCGGTCATTGTCAACCTAGCTTCTTCTTCTGAAAGGTTCTGAGATTTGACTACTTTGGAAATTGCCTCTTTGATGAATGCCAATGTATTTCGCCTAGACCATTTCGATAAAGTTCTTGATTATGCCCATTCCGTTTGTGGTCATGATTGATTCAGGATGGAACTGGACTCCGAATATCGGGAACTCTGTGTGTCTGATTCCCATTATTTCTCCGTCGTCTGTTGATGTGGCGGTGATTACCAAATCCTTCGGCACAGAACCTTTCTTTATGACGAGTGAGTGATATCTCGTTCCTTCAATTGGGTTCGGGATTCCTTTGAACAGATACTTGCCGTCGTGTTTGATGATAGAAGTCTTGCCGTGCTTCAAGACTCTTGCATGTGCTATCTTTGCTCCGTAAACGAAACCTATTCCCTGCTGACCTAGGCATACTCCTAGAGTGGGGATTTTGGGACTAAGTTTTCTTAGGACTTCGGTGCAAACTCCAAAATCCTTGGGATTAGAAGGATTTCCGGGCCCCGGCGAGATTACAATCGCATCAGGCTTGACAGATGACGTAATCCTATTCATTGAAATCATGTCATTCCGATAGACCACTGGATTCCCACCTTCCGCTCCGATGTACTGCGCCAAGTTGTAGACAAACGAGTCGTAATTGTCCAGAATTAAAATCCTCAAGCCCTTCCCTCCTTTCTTGACGAAGTTTCTATCGCGTTGAACAGCGCGCGAGCTTTGTGTTCTGTCTCGAACCACTCAGTTCTTGGATCAGAATCCGCAACGATACCTGCGCCAGCCTGAATCGACGCCTTGTTTCCGTGCGCGACGAGAGTTCTGATCGTGATTGCGGAATCCATGTTCCCGTTGAATGAAAAGTAGCCAACCGCGCCGGCGTACGGCCCCCGTCTTTCTGTTTCGAGTTCTTCTATTATTTCCATCGCCCTAATCTTTGGCGCTCCTGAAACCGTCCCCGCTGGGAATATGGATCGCATCGCATCAAAACAATCCAGGCCGTCTGCCAATTTTCCAGTGACCTGAGACACGATGTGCTGCACATGGGAGAATTCTTTCACTTCCATAAATTCCGGAACTGAAACGGTACCGAACTTTGAAACTCTGCCGACATCATTTCGAGCAAGATCAACCAACATTATGTGTTCAGCTCTTTCCTTGGGATCTGCTAGCAGTTCCGCTTTCAATCTCTTGTTTTGCAACTTGTTGTCACTTCTTGGTCTCGTGCCGGCAATCGGGAATGTTTCAACGACACCATTCTCGACGCGCACGAGCATTTCCGGACTGGAGCCGACTATGTTTATTTTCCCAAAGTCTAGGAAGTACATGTAGGGAGATGGGTTGAGTTTTCGAAGCTCTGAATAGAATCTTAGTAGATCGCCCTTGAAATCAAAATCGAACCTCTTGGAAAGAACGACCTGGAAGATGTCCCCCTCTCGAATGTAGTGTTTAGCCTTCCTTACCGAATCCTCGAATGTTTTCTGTTTGACATTGGTCTTAACTTTGGAGATTGTAAAGTCGCCCATCTCATACGGTTTCTTTGATAATTGCTCTATCTCGCCTTGCCGATCGCGCGTCCTGTCCGAGTGAAAGTAGAACTCTTTGCGCTTTTGATGGTCGTATATCACCCCCTCCTCGTAAAAGCAGAACTGCATATCTGGAAACTGAGTCTTTCCTTTCACTTCGTTTGCGAGTTTTTGCTCCCAGTACCCTACGGCATCGAACCCGATGTACCCGACCGCTCCTCCGAGAAACCTGAAATGTTTGTTCTTGATCTGGGTGGAGCGCACGAGTGTCCTGATTGCGAGTAACGGATCTTTACTCTCTAGCTTGGACGTTGTGTCGTTGCGTCTGTCTTCGATTCTCACCTGCCCGTGTGAGGCAGTAAGAATACAGAAGGGATCGAATACTATGATCGAAAGCTCGGCGAGCCTTTCGGCACCTGTTGCAGATTCTAGGATGCAGGTGTATTCGTGGGATTCGCGTAGATTTGCGAAAGATGCAAGCGCGGGAGTTTGTAGATGAATTTCTTTTACAGTGAACTCTAATTTTCTAGGAGGAAGTATTTCCTTTAGTTGGCTTCCGCCAAACTGAGTCACCAGTTCGCCTCATGCAAGCTCGAGACATCATAGTTACTTACTGTTAAAAATGTTCCGTTGGAGGATTTCAATGAGACCGCAAGAAAAGTGGTTATGGAAATAAAAAATGAAATGTTTTGAGGGCCGCGTTCCAATGATCGCCGGTTCAAATCCGGCTGACCCCACCTTTTTAGTGGGGAAATATCCGGTTGACCCCGTCATTGAACCCCCCGCCCAAATTGGAGAAATTTACACCCGACGCTCTTAACGACTCTAGAAGGTTTTCCGGTAGACGAGGCAAAACAAAGTGATATGAATAATCTGTTACGAATTCAAAGCTACGAGCCGCCATCACTTGAGACCACGACAGTGAGAGTCAGGGCGCCATAGTAATAATTTCCATCAAGGGAATAGAACTGCACAGCGAATGTCTGTGAGCCGCCAGAGTCGCCAATGTTTATAACATCATACGGCATTGAAGGCGTAGTAGATTGGAGAACAACACCGGTCGCTCCACTGGAGAGAGCGATTGAATCGTAATTGATTCCCATCGAACAATCCGTGCCATCGGATTGAACGCCGTAAGCAAGATTGAAATGAAATGAATAACTAAATGACCGAGCGCTTTGCCCGTTTTGATCTGGACCTACGACTTCAACAGCTTGGCCGTTTGCTGTCAGTGAGCCCATTCCATAGCCTACCAATTGGCTAGCAGTACTGGTAAATCCCTGGGGAGCACATTCATTCGGAACGGGCTTTGAAACATAACCACCTTCTCCACCATTGTAGTAAGCAACTGTTACAGAAGTTATGAAAACGCATCCGAAACAGCCACTTTTCGAAGTATCCGTCGAAGCAGGGCCGAAGTATCCCGCCGCGGGCTGTCCAGCATTTGGAGCACCCGGGTCATAGAGACATTTCTGCTGCCCGTTGTAGTCACCCTGATAGGTTCCTTTTGGACAATTAAGCGGTCCTGAGTAGGATGTAGTTTGCGAGCTTGCCGCAAATGGCGAGTCGGGATTCAGGAGAAGATAAGCCAAAACGCCGGTAACTACCATTAGGACCGCGAAAATTGAGAGCGCGATTATTATGCGCTTCTTGACATTGGGAGGCTTTGGATTACTCAATTAAAACTAGGCACTGCCCCGAAAGCGCCGCCCTAAGTATGCAGCCCCACCATTTTAGCCCCCCAGATTCAGAACTACTCCAACAGGAGCTGCAGTTGCTCTTTTCACATAATGCCAATTGAATGGGCGTTATAAGTATCTTTCGCGAAATTTTACTATTACGTTCTCTTGCAAAAGATAAGAACTCTCTACGTTCTATAATTTCCGCATTTAGAACTCTATTGATGCGAACTGCTTTTGAGTCATCTTTTTCAGTTGGACTTGAAACCTAAGAAATCTTCCACTGATCATCTTTTATGCGGCAAATTAATTTTTCAATAAATCACCGTTGCGAACTAGCTAACCTAAGTACACGCCACCGATGTTGAATCCGAACCTCGATAATAGGTGACTAGAGTCCCATTCGGCAGCATGAAGTAAGACACTAAGCACCAGTTGTAACCGTAGAAGATGAAAATCGTATTCTGGGCTTCATTCAGACAAGAACTCGTCAAATTGTATGCTGAAAGTAAAACATTCAGCTCTGTGTAATTCAATGGGGTTCTGCTACCTAAATAAGACGTTTGCTCATTGGAACAAGCATTTGATGTAGACGAAGTAAAACACTGGTTGTCAATCCCGGCGGCGCATGTAGTATCAACAGTCGAAGGGCCTGATGTCACATGAAGACTTGTCTGCACTTTAGTCTGAGAATCATTGTATGCTACTCCTCCTAGCACAACAACGATAACTACGATAACTCCTGCAATCATAATGCCCCGGCTAATACCCTTCCTTAGCATTATGATGTGGGTACTTTCGACCTAATTCAAAAACATAAGCGTTTCGACTATCCTGACAATTTGCCTCACAAAATAAACCCACCAATTTACAGTAGATGCGAATGAAAAAGCCTAGTTTTCTCAAATGCACTGGCACAATCATTATGGCCAGCCCACGTTAGCCATTGATTTCGACGTATACATGAAAGGACTCGATAGAAGGAAGAAGAATAAGCTCGCCCGTTTCATAGAAAAGCAACTGGAACCATTCCTGATGTATGATCTCAAAGAAAGATCTGTCTATTCCAAGCAAGAGCATCTGAAGCTTCTTCTGTCAGCAAGCATATTGAATGGATTTGCTACTGGTGTCTCCAATGCATTGGGCGATTCATCACCCACGGGCGAGACTCTCCTCTCTTACATCAAGACGCAAAAGGAAGAGATGCTCAAGAGCGCGTTTGATAGACGGGTAAATGAGAATGTCAGGCGATTGCGCAGGCAAAGGAGATTCGGAATGCCTCTCCCCGTAGCAGTTGACCTGCACGATGTCATGTACTATGGAGACCATGACTCCACTCCAATGATAATTGGAACAAAGCACACTGATGGTAGTAACTATGCCTTTGAGTATCTCAGTGCGTCTGTCCTTGTTGATGGAGAAAGACTGATCATAGCAGTACTCTCGCTCAAGACAAAGAAGGATATTCCTTCATGTACAGCACAAATTATTCGAAAGTTAAGGGGGCCCACCATTTTTGCCCCCTCCGAAAGAGAGCTCTGATTTGTCCATCACATGCGAACTAGTTGAAAGAGGGCATCACGTCTTTCGCGAAGAGTCTAGAGAACGTAAGAGATTTGAGCGTTTACGTTTGGGCCGCAGGATGCACTAGATTGAGAGACCACGCTATTGTTGATGTACAAAAAGAGATTGGCAATCTGACCGCTTAAACAACTACCATAAACCGAGGTTAGAGATATGCTGACTGTAATACTTTCGTTCTGATAGACAGGTGAAACTAAGAACGTTTCTTGTGAACTGATTGATCCACTATCACTTATTGAGCCTGCACTTATCGCATAATTCGTTATTCCACCACCCCCGTCAATCAAGTAAACAGTTACATTTTCAGGAATAGGATATAGGATTTCAGTCGAGGTAGAAACTGAAGTTGATGTTGTTGTGTGAGTCAAAACTGAAGTTGTCGTTATCGTCGAGATCGAAGTTGTTGTTTGAGTTAGAGTTGTAAAGATCGTAGTCGTTGAAGGGTGAGCCGACATAGACGCGATTACCGATTGATATTCAGATACGTTAGTTTGCAACGAAGAGATGCTCGATTGATATTCAGATACGTTAGTTTGCAACGAAGAGATGCTCGATTGAAGGGGCGTTGCAGTAACATAGTAAGAACCGTATGAAGCAGCAATTATCGCGACAATTGCAATCGCTCCTATGACTCCAGCATTTGCCATGTTAAGAATCTCTAGTTTAGGGCATATTAAAGCGTGTGTGTTATACATTAGGAGTGAGTATGAAAGAGTGAAAGAGAATAAGAGAGAATGAAAGTAAGAGAAAGAGAGAAAGTATAGAGAAGGGTGGGCCCACCATTTTCGCCCCCCCCAGAAAGACAGCTGGCGGAGCCGAATTCAAAGTACAACTTGATGGGAAAGTCGCTCCGCCAATTTATTTCATAGAGGAAAATTCACCTGAGCAACGGGCGGATAGTTATTTCAAATTGTTAAGCTATTGCAGCAGAAGTAGTAGAAAGTACAATCCTTTATTCTTTCGACAAGTGTCAAAAATTCGAAGGGTTGAACGGTCAGGAAAAGAGCTGGTCAGGCATGCTATTCTCGCTTTGATGGTTTATGATTGTGTTTCTTGTTTTCATTCAGTCTAATGGCCAAGGTTCTCGCTTCTGCGGGTGTCATTTTGTCTTTTCGTTTATTCGGCATAGCGTTTCATTGGTGAACATCAATATAAGTGAGCTGGCAGTTAACGCAGAGGGAACGGGATCGGTCAAAGCGCAAAAGCTACGGCAAACAGATGTCAAGCCCGCGTGTGAGATATCACAAGCTCGGCAAAAGAAAGATTCTGACAGCTACGGTGCATCTTCCAGCGGACCTCGCAAATAAGTCAGAGGATGAGAAACATTCCTTCATCCGTGGCTATCCCGGTCCTTACACCGTAGATGTCAAACGAGATGGCGAAAGAAACTGGACTTACAAGAAGGGAAATAATGTCGCGTTGATCAACAAATATTCGACTGTCTATCTCCCACCGGCATCCCCACTGCGAAAGGACTTTGCCAACACGCAGAATGTCCTAACATTATCGAAGACACTCGAGCAGGATATCCTGAAGTCTCTGGGAGAACACGACGGAATCTTCGACACGGAATACATGACCAAGGACGATGATTTACAGACTCTCGCGAAACAGAGACACAATAGAGCAACTCGAAACTACAACTGGTATTTCAAATGTTAAAGACAACGTAATCTACAGCGGACACAACAAGCGCTATTTCCGAAACGTAGGTAAGAATAAGTTTGGATTGAGCAATGATGGTCAAGACGTAGTCGAAAAAGGAAATACTGCCCAAGTTAACTTAAGCAGAAATTTGCATCCTCATATTTTCCTCAAAGTACGTGACTAAGTTCTGAGCTACGTAAAATGGTGTCTTGTCTTATTGTATACTCTTAAGGAGCCAGTTTGCTCTAATCTCTTCTTCTGATACCAAAGGGTGCTCTTGTTCATTCCCAATTCTCGATACGATTTTGTCAAAACTTTATTCCTCATTTTTTCACACTCAAATAGTGTCTTTATCGCACTGGCTTTAGATTGAAAGAAAGAGTCTTTCTGCCGAGAAAGAAATTAGCCAGTATTCGTGTGTTGAAGATTATTTCTTCAAGCGAGAGATTGTATCGGAGTTTCTCAAAGAGCAAGCGGATTGTGTCTTGCGACAGCATTGCCCTCGTAAGTATCTGTGAGAAAGTGATTCTTGTCTCTGCCATTCAACTGCTTCACCTTATGCCGGTGTCGATTGAAACGTTGACATCCGTTATCTGGTTCGAGGTTATCGTGAAGATCTTTGGAAGAGAAGTCTTGCAACCCATGAAGGTGCAGCTGGACAGGTTAAGAGTGTAGGTTCCGACGCCAAGAGAAGCCTGAGCAGTTCCGGTCGCTTCGCATCCGTTGGAGAGCCATTGCGTCGGCAGGGTGGTGTTCTGCCCCGAGGACGAGGTGATTATTATCTGGATTGAGGAGTACTGGGAGGGAGCGGGGCCAGAGGTCGAGTTGGCCATGCACACTGGTTGGGTGGGTCCGACGCTGACTGTGGCTGCCAATGTTCCCACGCCGGTCGATGTTGTCGTGGTCATTGTTTGCGCGAGGACAGTGAAGTGAAGCATCGTTAGCGCGCCCCATTCGTCTCCGGCAACAACAGTGTAGACTCCGGGACTCAGGACCTGCGACTCTGTGTAGCCTTTGTAGATGTGACTCACCGTTAGGTTGGCGGCCATAGGTGTCCCGCTTGTAACAGATCCGCCTGGCAATACGGCTGCAACATCACTCTGTGGCGGAAAGAGGTATCCTGTTACGAGACGCACGTACATGGGACAGGCAGTGATCGGAAATATTCTGAGTGGAGTAGCCTGGGACAGATTCTGTGTGGTATAGCGACCCTGGAAGACCGCTACTCCGAATGGCTGAACAAACTCGTTCGAGCATGATCCGAGGGACAGCCCGTTCACTCCCCAGAGGTTTGCGACTGAGACATTGTTGGGCGTCGTTAGCGTGTTGTACTCGCTCGCCGTGATTAAGACTGATTCACCCGAGGTTATGCTCGTGGCGTTAACAGAGAGCCGCAGCTCAAGGCCGTTTGAAGACTGGGTTTGGTTTTGCTGGGTGGTAGTGGTCGTAGTGCTTGTCGTGGTTATAGTGCTGGTCGTGGTGCCAGCATTCATCATTGTAAGAAAGACGCCAAATCCCACTATGATGATTATTGCAATTACAACTAGGCTCGTCACGCCTAAAGAGACCGCCCCGTTTGCCTTTGCCAATGTAGAACCACATTGAAGGAGTGTCGGTCCTATTTGAAACAAGGCTATTTCGGTTCTGTTCTGATTGACAGAACGCTCTCCCCCCTATAAATTGGATTCTTACCAAATGCGCGCAGAAGACCCGGTACCTTTTCAGTCGTGATTAGTTCACAAATCCACCAAAAGTTCTTCTGCCATTGTGAACGAAACGGTTTCTCCTTCGTCAACCAGAGGCCGTCCTTCAGTTTATTCTACGTAAAAAGTGTACTTGGCCTCGATTAGCTAGAACGATTCAATTTCTTTGTATGAGAGCGCATGTACTTCAGCGCCTCGGACAGCGTTACAACTGGTGCATATTTCTGATTCATGTCAAACAGATTGATCGCATGCGATGACTCTGTTCTATCAAACACGCACTCCTCGACAACGATCATATGATACGCTAGTGTTCTACCATCAACCACTGTAGCTCGAACACATCCACTGGTACTCTCACCTGCGATAATCACAGTATCAACACCCAGTGAGTTCAAGTGAGCCACCAAAGGTGTTCCCCAAAACGCACTTGGGGCAGACTTTCGAAGTACAGCTTCGCCTGAAATGGGCTTTAGCTCATCTATTATCTCGTAGCGAAATTTATTTGGAATTCCTTTTGATCTGACGTTCCCTATTCTACTTCCTGATCCTCTGTCGCTCCATCCCCGAACCCCCGATTCCTCTTCATACAAACCAGTAACGTAAACAACCGGCATCTTTTCTTCTCTCGCGGCCTTAAGCAACTTGGAAATATGCGGGATTGCATTCCAACCCGCCAAACCGCAACTATTCGGCCAATTCTTTACAGACTCTAGCAGCGGTTGCGGTTTGTCACCGAATACTGATCGATAGAGGTCAACAAGGAGTAGAACGGGAACATTACCGTATGAGATTTGTTTCGGTGGACGAGCCAGCTCCAGTGCACGATCTTGATTCGTAAGGAAGGCATCCCATATTCGTGAATTTTTCATAGAGTATTTCGTGACCTTAGTCTCTTAATAAATATGCGCAGGTCGTTGAGGTTGATTGCTGCGTGTTAAATTGCGGATTGAATGTATAGAAGCATTACATTCGGAAGCCCGGGTACTATGTCAAGGAATCCAATAGTGGGAACGGAGCGCAGCGCAATAATTACTGTAAGACTACTGCTATATTACAGTAATTTTTAATAGTTTGTAATGGAATGTAGGGTTCGATTCCGATCTTGCAAGAGAACGCCGAAGAAAATGGGGTCGCGACACGTTCCGAATCAAACATCTCTGCAATCGATGGCAACAGCAAATTGAAGAGAATATACTCGTGGGCAAGCAAGAACACATCAGAAACAAGGCAGCTCGATGATTTCAAGTACTATTGGTCAGACGCTATAACAAATTTACTTCATATCCTGGAGCTCTCCGAGGGCTCGATAATAGCGCTGGTTGGTCTTTCAGGAGTGGGCAAGAGCTCGGCCCAGATACAAGTCGCGAAAGCGTTGAACGCCGAGCTCTCCAAGGAAACGTCTCAAGATAGAGTCGTGCTAAAGGTTGTCCATTTCAAATGGCCCGGTTACCTTGAATCAAATTATGAAAGAATCCTGCAACTTTTGAAGATGCAAAATGTAACTGCTTCAGATCAGGAGATCATCAAAATCATAGCAGATAGACTCGCAACGAGCAGGAATTCGAGAGTTACTAGAAGGCGTCTGATGGAAGTCTTCGGAGGCAGACTGACCGAAAACGATCTGCTGAAAGACACTTTCCAGAGATCAGATATCGAAAAACTCCTAGCAAAGGGAATAGCGAAGGAACCACCAATCCAAGCGCGGGATGTTGCGGAGAAGCTTCTCGGTCCGAGTGACATGAAATCATTGAGCAAAGAGTTAGCAATTTCTTTGCTCTCTCAGTGTCACACGATCATGATCGACCTGAGGGACTATGGTTTGAGGGACAGCCGCGCCATGAACACCGACCTCTCAGACATCCAAAGACTGTGGCAGTTCATGAATGAGCACCTCTATCAAATCAAGCGCAGGCGGACGCCCAACATTGTCATCGTCCTGCAGAAGGAACTCTTAATGTCCGAGGAACAGACATCGGTTGTGAGCTACTTTCTCCGAAAGGCATCGCAGACCGTAGAATTACTTCCGTTAACGCCGGCCCAGATGATCCAGGTCTACCGCGGGGAATTCGGCGACCTCTATCCATTCGAACCTGACGCGCTTGCACTCCTCGCAAGATACAGCCGGGGAATCTTTCGGCGTTTTCTCAAGTACATCCAGCTATGCCTGGGCTGGAAACTTTCCCATGGAGACGAGCTCATAACAAGAAAAGTCGTCGGCGAGGTCGTAACCGAGGAAGAGATTACAGCGGACTGGGAAATGGAGATGCATCAGATATTCCCGCACGGGGGCAACTGGAATTATGCGGCCAAGGTCATGAACATCCTCTGTACACTTTCTGAGAAGGAGATTTATCCCACCCTGACGCAACTCGCGAAAGGCGTGGAATTTGTGAGCAGGTCAGATCTGTCCAGGATAATCACGAAACTGGAAGAGCGCGGCTACATCAGGAGAAACAAAACACCTGCTGGCAAGGTCATTTCGGTAAACTGGTAGAAAGCGCGTGTCTGCGACAAGGGTCATCGCCAATTATTCCTCAGTTTCTCGAGATTTCTTAGTATCTTCCTATGTTCCTCAAAGCCGACAGGCTGCCAGGCTCCGGAAGCTTCCTCACTTTCATGATTATAGTACGTGAATCTTTCTCCTCGATGCTCAGTAGGTCGCCTTCCTCAATCTCGTATCGGCATCTGACCTTTACTGGGATAGTTACCTGGCCCTTGCGTTTAACTTTGACAGTTTCCAACTTTGATTAAGTAGTACCAATGGAAAGTCGCAAAATAAGCATCCTCACGTTGTTTGAAGAGACTGTAAACTTTCAGGATGTTGATTTCCTTATCCCATCGTCGCCCGGATATTTTTCCCTACAGTTGGAAGATTCGGCCCAACTTCGCGGGCGATTCTTGAACTCCAATTGCCCTAAGACAAGCCCACATCAGTGCTTGGTTTGAGGCAATGACTGGCTTTCCGTAATCCTTCTCAAACACATCAACTACTTCGAGAGTCCTCAGGTTTGAGTTGTTTATCACTATTGCATCAACATCACTTTGATAGATTTCCTTCATCAGTCTGAATGCATCCTCAGGAGAAGCTGAACTGACAGCATGATGGTCAGCAAGGCCCAGCGTCCCTACTCGCCTAACCTCAAACCCGTTTCTCTCAAGGTGGTTCTTCACACTTGCAATCATGGAGCTCTGGTTTAGTGGCAGACCAATCGAGATGGTCTTCGCGCCGAGCTTCCTCAGGGCGCCAATAATCGCGTCTGAAGCCGTGAATGCAGGAATACCACCACATGCTTTTGACATGATCCCCGCAACAGCTGAGACGCCCCCAGAAGTATCAGCTGCAGCGCTTCCAGAACCGTGAGCCAATCCTATGACATCCACCCCAATGGTTTCAGGCGATCCGGCCAAGAGTTTAGAGCAACTTTCCAAGGATTGTACCATTCTTTCCCCAGCCTCCGGCGTTCCAGTTCCTGCGTATGGAATCCTCGCAAAGTGAACAGAGACTCCATCCGGAAGCATTTTGAAGGATTCCATCTCCACAACTCCGTTAGTAGAAGCCACTACTACGCCGATTCTTCCTCTCCAACCGTACAAATTGATAATCGGACAACCGAATTTACGGCGAAGTATTAAGGAATTCTTTGCGAGTGTAACTGTTTCAGTAATGACTGCTGAAAGTCGCGCTTAAACATCCTCTTGTAGTTTGAATATTGTAAACTTCCAGGATGTTGATTTCCTGATGCTCATTGTTGCCGCGGAATTTCTTCGAGTGAGCGTGCGATGCCAATGCCCGAGCCTCTTTGTTCTTCGAGTCTCGGAAATCACCCTCCTGCTTCTTCGCTAATCATTTTTAGTAGCGGGCAATAAGACGCTGTTCAATTTCTCCCTTGAACTGAGGATTTTCTTGGAGCTGATTCAAGCAATAACCAGGCGCCCAAGCTTAGGAGCGCTTTGACCTACTCTAGCCAGATGGTTTCAGGCAAACCTCTAAAATGAGGGTCGCCAGTCAAAACCTTGGCCTTGTTCAATCTTGCAGTAGCTAGGACGATCCCATCAAAGAGACTCGGAGTGTCAATGTTTTCTTTCTTCGCTTTCTCTTGAAGCTCGAGGTACGCCCTCCCGCTCCCAATTGCGGTGGCTTCATCAATGTGTGAAAGCTCTGAACTTTCGGAGATTGTTTGAAGCCTGCTACGAATGATTTGCTCTCTTGCTCCTTCGCGCAAATACTTTCTCGCTATTTCTGCCAAGGCCATCTCGGGCGTCACAACAAGCTCTGCATCCTGGATCTCTAGGAAGGCAGACTGTCCCTTCTTGCTTCCTAGAAAAATTTCAATCCAGGCATATGAATCAACAACGATCCTCACCGCGATCCTCCTCGCTGAATGGTTTAATCCTACCTCGATCTGCTCCAAATACCTGTTTAATGAGTTCCTTGCGATGTTGTCTCACAAGAAGATCCACTGTTTCATCCAAGGTGGATGTCTTGAG
>Ga0307374_10006178_pt1 | contig 18967 bp, 10 predicted proteins | sample OX3MG_FD_202532 | JGI IMG/M metagenome (GOLD analysis project Ga0307374, IMG submission 202532) | Soil microbial communities from Risofladan, Vaasa, Finland - OX-3 | ecosystem: Environmental > Terrestrial > Soil > Coastal area > Acid sulfate soil | place: Finland: Risofladan, Vaasa | collected...
CGGGATTGGGACTTGCGACGGTCTACGGCATCGTCAAGCAGAGCGGGGGATACATCTGGGTATACAGCGAAGTGGGGAAAGGCACGACGTTCAAGGTGTATTTACCTCGGGTACAGGAAGCCGAAAAGCCGGCACAGCACAAGCCAGAGACGAAATCCTTCCCGCTGGGCTGCGAAACCATTCTGCTGGTGGAAGACGAGAAGGGCGTTCGCGAACTGGCTTGTGAATATCTCGAACAGATTGGGTACACGGTGCTGGGAGCGGAAAACTCGCAGCAAGCCATCGAGCTGGTGAAGAATCATCCCGGTGCGATTGAGTTGCTCTTCACCGATGTGGTGATGGCTGGAATGAGCGGACGCCAGCTTGCGGAACAGATGGAGAAATTGCGTCCCGGAATCCGCGTCCTTTATATGTCGGGCTACGCGGACGAAGCGATCGTGCATCACGGCATCCTGGGCCGCGGGGTAGTGCTGCTGCAAAAACCTTTCACACTGAACTCTCTGGCATTGAAGGTGCGCGAGACACTCGACCAACAGAACTGACCGCTGTTTGTAGGCCAAATGTTTTCCCCCACGGGAATTCCACACCTCGATTGATTTTCACTGCGCGCCTCGATAGCATTGCTGCTCTTCTTTGAAATTGGAGGAAGTGCCGATGGTCCGGGATCTTCGTAACAGAGGTTTGGCCACGCGCGCCGTCCATGCGGGCGAACGGAAGCGCCCCGATGGTTTCATCCCCATATCGACACCCATCTACAGCACGGCGACTTTCATTTACGACCATCTTTCGGACATTGACTCGATTAGCGCCGGCGAACGCTCCGGCTTTACATATTCACGGCACGGGAATCCGACAAACGCCGCTTTCGAGGAAGCAGTGGCGTCACTCGAAGGGGGAGGGGTCGCGCTGAGCGTCGCGTCCGGGATGTCCGCGATTTTACTGGCGCTTCTGTGCGTGGGAGTCGAGCAGGGAACCACTATCGCGGCTTCACAGGATCTTTACGGCGTGACAACGAAATTCCTATTTGATGTGGCCGCGCGTTGGGGCGCTCGCATTGAGTTCGTGGATGTTTTCGATTCCGACAAGCGTAAGGATATCTGGAAACTCGAACCGAAAGTACTGTTGCTTGAGAGTCTGACGAACCCACTGCTTCGCATTCCGGATTTGCCATCGCTGGTGAAAGAAGCGCATGCGCACAAGACGCGCGTTATGGTGGACAATACGTTTGCAACGCCGCTCCTTTTGCGGCCGCTCGAACATGGGGCGGATTGCGTAGTTCACAGCGCGACGAAATATTTTGGGGGACATGGGGATTTGACTGGCGGGGTGGTTGTCGTCCAGGAAGAATACGGCGCAGAAGTGCGTCACTTGGCGAGGCTGGTGGGTGCGGTCCTTGGTCCATTCGAGGCGTGGCTGGCGCTTCGAGGAATAAAGACGTTGCCTCTGAGGTTCGGACGCCATTGCGAAAATGCGCAGCGACTAGCCGAATGGCTGGCCGTGCATCCGCGCGTCGAGGCTGTATATTATCCGGGGCTGGATTCGCACCCAGACTATCAGCTTGCGAAGACGCTCTTCGATGGCGCGGGTTCAGGAGGAGTGTTATCGCTGAAGATTCGCGGCGCGAGTCGAGAAGATATTTTTCGCTTTGTGGATTCGCTGGAACTATTTCTAAAGGCGACTTCGCTTGGAGACGTTCAAAGCCTGGTGCTTTATCCCGCGATTTCGTCGCACCGCGATCTTTCACCAAAGCAGCGCGGGCGATTGGGAATCACGGACAACCTAATCCGGCTCTCCGCGGGTGTGGAGGACTTCGAGGACTTGAAGAATGATTTACAGCAGGCCCTGGCGAAGGTCTAGCGCTCCCGCGTCCGTCACAACACCTCTTTCAGAGTAAGATTGCCGCTGCTGGCGTTCTGTTTTCCTAAAAAGGAGCCGCGCCAAGTCTTGACTGAGCGCACTAACGAGAATTCCGCTGAAGCGCAAGTACTGGTGGTGTGCGCGCGCAAGCAAATGGATGCCGAAGAACGGAACCGTCTGTCTGAGCTTGTGGCACAAACGCTCGATTGGGCCCTCCTGCTGCACCTCGCGAATGAAAACGGCTTGTTGCCACTACTGCAGAAGAATCTTTCGGAGATTGCGTGCGAGGGCATTCCTGCAGATGTTCTAAAGCAAATTTCGCAGGAGAGCCGCGAAAATGCCCTGCGCGGACTGTTCCTCAGCGCGGAGTTGTTTCGCATTCTGGATAGATTTCGAGAACGAAACATTCAGGCGATTCCATATAAGGGACCGGTGCTTGCGGCGCGCGCGTACGGCAGTGCAACACTGCGCCAGTTCGATGACTTGGACATCGTGACTCCACAGAAGTTTATGCCAGCGGTTTTCGAGACAATGGAAAGTTTGGACTATCGAGCGCGGCTGCCTTGTGAACGTTTCGTGGCGAAGGGCTCGCGAGCGATTCCCGGGGAATATGTTTTCGTCCATCGGGTAAACAGTGCGATGGTCGAGGTGCATACGGAGTGGACGCTGCGGCACTTTCCGGTGCGTCCGGATATAGAAGCGATGGTGCGCCGGTCGACCGTCGTGTCCGTCGATGGCAAGGATGTTACGGCTTTTGCGACAGAAGACGAGCTGCTGATGCTTGCTGTCCATGGCGCAAAGGATTTTTGGGCACGTCTTATTTGGGTGGCGGACATCGCAGAGGTCATTAAGCAATCGCCGAGACTTGATTGGGAGAAGATGGTTGATGAAGCGAGAAGATTGAAGGTGACGCGTATGTTGAACCTCGGTCTATCGCTTGCGCGCGAAATTCTGGGTGTGGGGTTGCCGAGCGAAATTGTGAATCAGATCGAGGCTGACGCAGTTGTGGAACGGCTGACGCGGCAGCTCAACAGAAATCTAGTGAGGCGCGGAACAGTGCCGACTGGGGTGCTCGGACGATCGCTGTACCGCATACGGATGACTGAAGGAGTTTGGGATGGCGTGCGCTACTGGGCGCGGCTATCTACGGCGCCCGCTGAAGAGGATTGGGCGATGTCGGATATCCCGAGCCGACTCTCCGGATCTTATGCCATCCTGCGGCCATTGCGGCTTTGGAAGAAATACGGGCAGCGCGCTACGCGCAAGAGATAAGGGCCTTGCCGACGTTATTCTTCTTGGTCGAGCGAAGGTCAAGCGATGCCCTTTGATTTGATGGCGGCCCCGCATTTACCGTATGATTGCGCGCCATGACTATTTTGCTCAGCGATATAGAAGCTCGAGTGTTGGGGTCGCTCATCGAAAAGGAAATTACGACTCCCGATTATTATCCTCTTTCGCTAAAGGGGCTCGTCAATGCCTGCAACCAGAAATCGAACCGTGATCCAGTGATGAATCTGGACGAGGATGCAGTGAGCCGGGCAGTAGAAACCCTGACGGAAAAGAATTTGGCGGCGGGAACAAGCAACCGCGACAGCCGGGTGCTCAAGTACGAACATCGACTACAGGAGGCATTCAACTTTGACCGCCTGGAGACGGCTATATTGTGCGTATTGTTATTGCGAGGCGCGCAGACACCGGGCGAATTGCGTGGCCGCGGGGAACGCATGCACCGGTTCGATGATTTGAACGAAGTGCAATCGACGTTGCAGCGGTTGATGAAGCGCGAGCCGCCCATCGTCGCAATGCTTCCTAGACAGCCGGGCACGAAAGAGACCCGCTATGCGCATCTGTTTTCAGGCGATGCAGCAACACGGGCTTCCGAACGTGAGCAACCCGCCGAAGCCAATACGGCGAGGATGCCAATGGAAGGCGCACGCATAACTCTGTTGGAGAATGCGGTAGCGCGCCTTGAGAAAGAGCTAACGGATACGCGAGAGCAGCTCGCCGCGCTGCGAAAACGATTCGAATAATCAAGCAGAGCGCGATTCCAAACCCTCCTCAGAGCCCAGTATTCCCAAGCTGACCGGATTCGCATGGTGCTGGAGGAATGATTAACTTCTTTGGTCAGGCGAATTCGGCAACGACGACGAAGCGTTTCTGATTGGTTGTCGGGAACATGGCTGTGTCGTTGTTCAGGCCGCCCAGCGTCGCGGGTTTGCCGTTCACGGTAACTTTTTGCAAGGCATTTTGAGTCGGCAATCGGAATTTTACCTGCAACTCCTTTGGCGCGCCGGGCCGAGAGAGTTCCACGGTCGCTGACACGCGCTTCGCCGCCGAGTTCGTTGCCAACTTGAAATTAACGCGCCCCCACCGCGTTGGCGCCTGGTTGATCGCGATTTCTTTTCCGGAGCCCACCCAATCACGCGGAAGAGCCTTGCCCAGATAGAGTCTGTCGTCGTCCGAATCCTCGAACACGAGCATCCATCGAACCAGCAATGGAATCGTTTGCTGTGCCGGTATGCAGAAAGTGGCTGTGCCTCCGCCGATTCCTGAAACTTCGCCCGCGGTCCAACTCCCGCGCGTGTGATCGTGGAAGCGGTGCGAATAGAGAAACAACAGATACTCCTCGATGCGATCCAGACGGAGCAGCGCTTGTGCGTAGCCGTACGAGATGAAGCCCAGGATGTCGCGCCCATTCGGATGCGGCGGTTCCATGTTGGCGACGATACCGAGCGTTGTGCCTCCGTAGGCGCGCATGCAATCGATCACCAGGTTGGCCAATTTGGGAGAGAGCATATCGGCCTGCAGCAGCTCCGCGTAGGGCCGATGCGCCCATTGTTGCGGGCTGGGCCGTTGCTTTTGCATCGACTCCCACACGGTGCCCGTCGCGCCGGCGTACGTTCCAACGTATGGCGGGTTCATGTCGCTGCGAACGTTCTTTTCGATGCTTGCGGTGACGGCGTCTTGGAGAAGCTTGCTGCGCCGTAGCCAGTCCGCCGTTGATTTTTCGTTTGCGGCTGCTGGTCTAATGTTCCGCCATGCGTGGCCGAAATCCTTGAGACCGCGGGCGGCGAACGCGCTGTTGGCGAAATAGGGCAGCCACCACGTCGCTGGCTTCGGCGCGAGACAAGAATCCGATTCGCTCCAGCCATGAATCAAGCCGTGACCCGGATCGTCGGCGGGCAAACGAAGGCTTTCGTCGTGCATTTCGCAGAGCATCGAAGCTGTCGCCTCGATTTTCGACTGATGCTTAAGAAGCAACGCTGAATCTCGCGTGTAGTTGAAATACTTCGCGAACAGCATCAACTCCATGCCGAATTGGGCTGTTTCCGGCCCGCGCATGTTAATCATGCCCTTTGAGTCGGTGAAATCGGTGAGGTAGTTGTCGATAATGTTGCGCGCCATGTCGAAACGGCCCCATTCGAGATTGGCGAAAACGGCCATTGTGAAAATATCCTGAAAGCCGTCGTACTCGGAGCCGTAGTAGTCCCGGTCCACAGCGCCATATTTGGGATAAACGCCGCCTGGCCGCACCATAAGTTCCTTAGCGAACGCGTATTTCGACATATCGATCCAGACATTCTGAGGAAGAGCGGTGGGCGCGAAGTCGCGCAACTGGTTATCCCAGTAATCAGCGAAAAACAAGAGAGCGCGATAGAACTCTTCGGGTTGAGGATCTTCACGGCGAGGCGGATAGGCTGGGTAGCTGTAGCCATAGACGACTTTCGATATCTTGCCGTTGTCGATCCTCGCGGTACGGTGCCAGGTCTGCACAATAAATTTGTCATGAGCCTTCACGTCGCCGAATACGACGATTTCGTCATAGGCTGTGTCGGAGATTGGAAAGACTTTGCGAACGGCAGGCATCCAGCCGCCGATAAGGCCTTCGAAACGCTTCTGAGACTCTTGCATATTAATTTCCGGGAAATACTGACCGGGATGATAGGTACGCGTGTTTCCGGAAGGGTACACGGGCATCGTGTCGAAGCATTCCTTGGTGCCGACGAAGGTATTCCAGGGCAAACGAAAGTATACCGGACGATTTCCCGTGCGAGAGCCCATAGGCGGGGCAGCGGAGCGGACTGAATCGGGATCCGGGTCGCCGTTCTGCAGAAGTTTGTCCGCCAATAGGTCAGGGCCTGCCATGCCAATGTCCTTCAAGCTCAACCCGAGATACGGGGGATTCGCGTCCGCGAAGGTTGCTTCGACGTTCTTCGGAAGCACGCGGCTGGCCCCATGAGAAGAAAGAAAAGTGATTGCGCCATCGCGGCTTCGCAGATCTTCGAAGACTTTCCAGCCACTTGCATCGATTTTGAATTCGCAGAGCAGAGTGTGGCCTTCCACGCTGGGCGCGAGATCAGTTTCGCTTGCGCGGGAGGAACCCATGAAGTCACCGGCAGGCTCGGCAGCGTCTGCGGACTTGGGGAAATATCGCAGGGCCGCCGTAGTCACTGCCAAATTTTGCAAAAAGTGGCGTCGATCCATGGTTTGCCTCCCTGATCCTTAGAAGTTCGGTCGAGCATTTTTCGCTTCGCTCTCGTCCGGGATTTGTACCATACTCCGCAGGCGTCCTGTAAACGTTTTCTCCATGGCGCCCTGAGGCGAAGACGAAGAGCGGAGCGACCACGAGATGGAGATGACGAAAATGAGTATCGGTTTTGTATCGTCACGTTCCCTTTTTGGCGAAGCGTTTTGAGTGAGAGCAACAATGTTGCGGGAACAAGAAAAGCGCCGCAGCTGTTCCGGGGATTGACTTCTTGTCTCCGGGACCAGATAGTGCTGCTTCGTGAGGCGGACGAAATTCCGCCGGATCGAGAGCGCAGATGAGGACAAAGAAATGAAGATTCGCCCGTTTCGATTTGCAACTCTGATTTTGCTATTCTGCACTCTGCTGAGTTTCAGTGTGGGGTCGCGTCATGAAGCCGCGGCGCAAGGACGTAGGACTCAGCAACCCGCGACACCCGGGCCCATGCTGGATCAAGGAATCATCAATCTGGAAACGCCTGATTTCAATTTCAGCCTGGTGCGTTCGTCACAAACAATTGCATCTCTCAAGCCGAAAGGGACCAATGGTTTTGATTTTACCCCGGGCGATCTGCTCACTGCGCGATCCAGAAATGGGTACTATCATCTCGGAGACTTGGATTTGCGGCTGCGCGTGGGGACATCGGGAGACTGGAAGAGCTATTCGACCGCAGTCGAACGCTCGCCTGTAAGGGCGTTGCCCACATCCGCCGAAATTCTGGCTGCCGCCGACCTGACACCGACATTCCCACAGGATTTTCCGCTGGACGTTACGCGAGAGTGGGTGCTGGAAGATGGAAAACTGGTCTTGCGGTTCACACTGAAGAACAAAACGCGGCAGGTGGTGCAAATCGGCGCGCTCGGAATTCCGATGATCTTCAACAATGTGATGAACAATCGATCGCTTGCCCAGGCGCACGAGATCTGCTCCTTCTACGATCCCTACATCGGGGAGGACGCGGGCTACTTGCAGGTGACGCGGCTTAACGGCCACGGACCCGCGTTGGTTGTAGTGCCAGAAGGTAAGACGCCCTTCGAAGCGTATAAACCGATTCTGAATAAGCGCACCGTGAATGGTGAGGTGCCTATCTTCAGCGACCCGACGCCGCGAGGAGTGACGTTCGAGGGATTCTACGACTGGATAGTGTACAGCAAAGCGTATGCCGATAATGAATGGAAAAACGCGCAGCCGTGGAATCCGCCGACGATGGTCAGTCTGGCGCCGGGCGAATCGAAGACGTACGGCGTGAAATTCTTAGTCTCCGATTCAATACGGCATATCGAGAAAACGCTTACCGCGAACGGGCGGCCGGTGGCAGTGGGCATTCCTGGTTATGTGTTGCCGACGGACATCGATGCACATTTATTTTTAAAGTACGGGAAGGGCGTCAAGTCCGTGGTCGTGGATCCAACTGGCGCAATCGATATTCATAGAGACGCGCCGACGGCCAACGGTAGATGGAAATCGTTCACACTGAAGGGGCGCACGTGGGGCCGCTCGCGCCTGACGATCACTTATGAAGACGGCCTGGTGCAGACGATTAACTATTTTGTGATCAAGCCGGAATCGCAGGTGGTTACTGATCTGGGGAATTTTTTGATGACAAAGCAGTGGTTTGTCGATCCCAAGGATCCGTTCCACCGCAGTCCTTCAGTAATGACGTACGACCGTGAGACGAATCAAATCGTCACACAAGACAGCCGCGTTTGGATTGCCGGGCTGAGCGACGAGGGCGGCGCTGGGTCATGGTTGGCCGCGATCATGAAAGAGTTCGGGCAGCCAAACAAGGAAGAGCTCAACAAGTATCAGCAGTTTGTCGATGGCGTTCTGTGGGGCGGCATACAGTACAAATATGGGCCCGAGAGATACGGCGTAAGGAAAAGCCTCTTCTACTATCAGCCGAATGAATTGCCGTGGGGTTATTACCGGAGCGATCTGGATTGGAGTAGTTGGACGAGCTGGGACAAAAAGGCTTCAGGGGCGGTCGATCGTTCCTACAATTACCCGCACGTCGCAGCGGCCTATTGGGTGCTTTATCGTTTGGCGCGCGACCATCAAGGCCTTGTCACCGACCATCCCTGGCAATGGTATCTGAATCATGCCTACGAGACGTCCATCGCGATGACCAATGATGCGCCGTATCTGGCGCGGTTCGGGCAGATGGAGGGCGATGTATTCCTGAAAATCATGACGGACCTGCGCCGCGAAGGGATGACGGCGCAAGCCGACGACTTGGAAGCAAAAATGCGCGCCCGCGCCGATCGCTGGAAAGAAGAACCGTACCCGTTCGGAAGCGAGATGCCGTGGGACTCGACGGGCCAGGAGGAAGTCTACGCGTGGATGAAATACTTCGGTTACCAGGCGAAAGCCGATGTGACGTTGAACGCGATCCTCGGCTACGACCCAACGATACCGAGTTGGGGTTACAACGGCAGTGCCCGCCGTTACTGGGATTTTATTTATGCCGCGAAGGTCCAGCGGCTCGAGCGGCAGCTGCACCATTACGGATCGGGCATCAATGCGATTCCGCTGCTTGCCGCGTATCGCGAGCACCCAGACGATTTCTATCTTTTGCGCGTCGGTTATGGCGGCACCATGGGAGCGCTTACGGATATCGATCAGCAGGGATTCGCGTCCGCCGCGTTCCACGCGTTTCCGGACATGCTGAAGTTCGATCCATACTCGGGTGACTATGGCCCAAATTTCTTCGGCCATGCGCTGAACACGGCTACCTACATTGTGGATCATCCGGAATTCGGCTGGCTGGCGTTTGGCGGGAACATTAAGGTGCAGGGCAATACGATCCGCGTGACGCCGCTTGATTCGTTTCGCATGCGTGTTTACGTGGCGTCCTTGGGTCTTTGGCTGACGCTTGATGCGGGAAAGTTCGACGCGGTGGAGATAAATTCCAAGACCGGCACCGTGCGGCTTGGGTTGGCGCCCGCGACGGAGTTCACGCCAACTGCCTATCTGCGCGTGGAGCAGCCGGCGAAAATAAATGGCGTCGGCGCGTATCAACTCGATAAGTCGTTCAAGCTTGACCGCGGAGCTTATGTTGTTCCGTTGCACAAGAAAACGACCTGGGTGGAGCTGCGGGGAAAACAATAGGCGAGTCAAGAGGCGAACGAGCGCATGAAAAAGAGATACGACCGCAGGGAAGTGTTGCAAGGAATGAGCGCCGCATGTGCAGCGTTTCTGCTGCCAGAAGAGCAAGTGCGCGCCGCCGCCGCTCTGCGCATCGCCGGCCAGGATGTTGAAATCCAGATTGGCTCCCTGAGCAAGCATACATTCCGGCTAAGCAGCCTGCCGATTAAGAATGGCCGCGTCGCGACCGTGCCAACGGATGGTTCACTTGTTCGCGAGTCCTGGGGAACGCCGGTTGCAAGAATGCGCGGAGCAGTAGGCGCGCGAACCATCAAAGTTGGCGACGTAAACCTGCGGATTACGGCCGAGCCGCTCACTTTTACAATCGGGACGGACGGAGCCGAGCAGATTCAGAAGATCACAGTAGATGAAGAGACGGGCGTCGTTTCGTTCGTCACGGGAGATTCTCCGATCCTTGCGTTGGGGGAAGGCGGCCCGCAATTTGACCGACGGGGTTCAGTCGAGACGATGCGCAGCGGGCAGGGAGGGTACAAGCTCGCGACGCACGGCGGGCGCGTGCCGATTCCATGGCTCATTGGAACCGCCGGATGGGCGATGTTCATCCATCAACCGTTCGGGACGTTCGACTTTACAGGTCCGGAGAGCAAATTTCTGCCGAAAAGTCCGGACGCCGCCCTTCCGCTCGATATTTTTTTCGTGGCGTCACGCGAGCCAGCGACCATCATGGCGGAATACGCGCGGCTTACGGGGCACGCCGAAATGCCGCCGCTCTGGTCGCTGGGATATCAACAGTCTCACCGCACGCTTGCGAGCCGCGAGGAAATTCTGACCGAGGCGAAAACGTTTCGTGAGAAAAAACTCCCGTGCGACGCGCTAATTTATTTGGGGACTGGTTTCTGCCCATCGGGTTGGAACACCGAAAACGGCTCGTTCGCCTGGAATTCGCGTGTCTTTCCTGATCCCAAGGAAATCCTCGACGAATTTCACGACGATCATTTCCGCGCCGTCCTGCATGTGGTGATTCTCACGCGGAAACTTCGCGGGACAGTTCACGATCCTTGCGGGCTGGCGCGATTCGACGAAGAAGAGGCGAGTTGCTACTGGGATGCGCACCGGAAAGATTTTGCGATGGGCGTCGACGGCTGGTGGCCGGATGAAGGCGACCCGCTGGATATCGCGTCGCGGCTCACGCGCAACCGAATGTACTGGGAAGGCCCGCAAATTGACCGACCGAACGAGAGGCCGTATGCGCTGCATCGCAACGGATACGCGGGAATGCAGCGGTATGCTTCTTTTTTGTGGTCCGGCGACGTGTATTCGACGTGGGAGACGTTGAAAGTTCACATACCGAATGCGATCAACACGGCGCTGTCCGGCATTCCTTACTGGGGCACGGACATTGGCGGTTTCGTCCCGACAAAAGAATTCACCGCCGAGCTTTATTTGAGGTGGTTTCAGTTTGGCGCGTTTTGTACGCTGTTTCGCTGCCACGGACGGACCTGGAAACTGCGATTGCCGTGGGGTTGGGACACAGGCGACCCGGGCCCGATCGAGATCAGCAATTACGGCGGCGCGGCAATTCCAGACGCGAGCCAATTGCACAACGCCAGCGTCGAGCCCATCTGCCGCAAATATATGGAGCTTCGCTACCGCATGCTTCCTTATTTATACAGCGCGGTGCGCGAATGCGCGACGACCGGCATGCCGATCATGCGCGCGCTATGGCTGCATTATCCGGACGATCCTGTGGCCGTTGCGCGCGACGATGAATATTTGTGGGGCCGGGACGTGCTGGTCGCGCCAGTCTTCGAGAAAGGCGCGACTTCGCGACGAGTCTATCTGCCTCGCGGGAATTGGTACGATTTCTGGACTGGCGATCACATGGAAGGCGGCAGGGAAATAAGCCGCGATGTGGACCTGGAAACGATGCCGCTGTATGTCCGCGCAGGCGCGATCTTGCCTCTGGGGCCCGTGAAGCAATATACGGGCGAGAAGGTGGACGCGTCGCTTTCTGTCACCATTTATCCTGGCGCTGACGGTTCTTTCCTTCTCTATGAGGACGATGGCCGATCTTTCAATTACCGTAAGGGCGAATGGTTGGGAATCAAGATGACGTGGAATGATGCACGCCGCGCGCTGAAGCTGCATCTTGCGGAAGGCTCGCACATGTTGCTGCCGTTGCGGCGTAATATCGAAGTCCAGGTCGGACAGACCATGCGGCAGATTGTGTTTGAGGGGCGGCCAATTGAAGTGTCATTCTGAGGCCGCTCAGATTGTCCCGCCGGTTGAACGGCGTCAAATCTGTACTGCGTGCCATCGAGTAACGCTATAATTTGCTATGCGACTATCGTACCCGCTGCCCATTCCTGCAATACACAAACATGCCGCCGTGATCCTCGCCACGATTTTTGCGCTCGGGCTTCTGGCAAACACGTCAGCCGCTCAGACGGTCAAAAAAGCGTCGGCAACCGATGCGTCAGCGTCCGCGGAGCAGGGAATTCAACTTGCTGAGAGAGGCCTTTGTAATCAAGCGCTACCCTTGCTCAGAAAGTCGCTCCCGCATATCGCTCAGCGGAAACTCAGATACGATGTGGCTATGGCGACGGCGCAATGCGGGATGAGCGTGAATGAAGAGGCTGCTGTAGTCGACGCGCTCGTTTTGCTGCGCCGCGAATTCCCGCACGATCCCAAGGTTCTATACACCGCGACGCATTTTTACTCCGAACTCGCATCGCGCGCCGCGCAGGAACTTGCCGCTACCGCGCCCACCTCGGCGGAAGCACAAGAGCTAGAGGCAGAGGCGCTTGAATCCCACGGGAAATTGGATCAGGCAGCGGCTGAATATCGGAAGATTCTCCAGAAATATCCGGATCAGCCGGGCATTCATTACCGGTTGGGCCAGCTTATTCTTTCCGAGCCGCCCACTGCGACAACAGCCGATGACGCCAAAAAAGAATTTGAGGAAGAACTAAAGATCGATCCGACCGCGGCATCGGCGGAATTCATGCTGGGCGATCTTGCGCGACAGGCAGAACAGTGGGCTGATGCCATCGACCATTTCTCTCGCGCCGCAAAGCTGGATGCCGGGTTTTCCGAGGCGTTCCTGGGACTCGGCATGTCACTCAATGCCGCTGGAAAGAATTCCGATGCCGTTGCGCCATTGGAAAGATACGTAAAGATGGAGCCTTCGGACCCCGCGGGCCATTATCAACTGGCAATCGCATATGCGCGAACCGGACGCCAGCAAGACGCGGAACGCCAGATGTCTTTGCAACGCGAAGCAGCCAAGAAAGCGCCGCCGTCGGGGCCGCAAAATCCGAACGAGCCTTAGCCAAGACTCTTGAGAACGCAGTTCAGAGCGAGAGTAGAGACGAAGGTTTCCAAGCGCCTGGACGCTATTTCCATTTCCCTTCACCTTCGACGATTGTGATGTAGCGATCAATGGGAAGGTTGGTGAATCGTTCAGTCGTACCGCCGGGCTGCGGCCATTTTACTTCGAGCCAGTCGATCTTAGGACGCTCTCCAATTCCCAAAACCATTCGCGGATCGTGCGACGACAGATAACTGCCGCCACCGACTTTGAAGCGATGCCGCTTGAAATCGCCAGATTGATACGTGATTTTTGCGCCGATGGCGTCAATATTCGATTTTCGTCCTACCAAGCGAACGCCCAGCCAACGATTTTGCCGGCCCGCATTATTCCGCAACAGAATTGGCGCGGCATTGTTGACTGCGACCAGAACATCCACTGACCCGTCGTTGTCAAAGTCGCCGAGCGCCATGCCGCGGCCCGCGATGGGCTTTGAAAAAATCGGGCCACTCTGCTTGCTTATGTTTTGGAAGCCGCGTCCTGTGTTGCGAAAAAGCAGCATCGGTTCGCGATATGTGACGCTCTGCATGTGCTTTTCCACCGCAATGTCCGGATGGCCGTCGCAGAGGAGGAGATCGAGCTCACCATCATTATCGTAATCAAAAAACTTGAGGCCCCAGCCGCTCATCAACATGGTCGTAGAGCCAATGCCGTCGGAGGGGGCGACATCCGTGAAGGTCTCGTCCTTGTTATTGTGATACAGGGAATACATTTCGTGATCGACATTCGAGACGAACAGATCAATCCAGCCGTCTTGATCGTAATCGGCGGCGTCTACGCCCATCCCCGAGCGCGCCCGGCCAAAGCTGTTGTAACCCACGCCCGCCAGCAAGCCGATTTCCGAGAAGCGGCCCTTGCCCTGATTGGCGAAAAGAAAATTCGCGACCGTATCGTTCGACACAAATAAGTCCATTAGGCCATCGTTGTTGATGTCGCAAGCAACCACGCCCCACGCTTTTGCTAGTGAGCGTGCAATTTCCGACTCCTTGCTCACATCGGTGAACGTACCGTCGCCGTTGTTATGAAAAAGCCAGCACGGCGCCGGATCGTAGACGTTCGGTTTGCAATACCAGCGCTCGCCGGTCAGATCGTTGCCGCAAAATTTGTTTTTCGACTTGTTCCAATCCGCGAACCGACAGACGAACAAGTCGAGTTGGCCGTCATTGTCGTAATCGAACCAAACCGCGCTGGTCGCCCACCCCGGAGCGGCGAGGCCGGCTTTCTTGGTTACGTCGGTAAATGTGCCGTCGCCGTTGTTGTGATACAAAATGCTGCGAGGATACTGCGTCACATAAATATCGGGCAGGCCATCACGGTCGTAATCTCCCACGGCGACGCCCATGCCGTATGCGTTCCCGGTGACGCCCGCTTTTTCAGTAACGTCGGTAAAGCTGCCGTCACGATTGTTGTGATAGAGCGCGTTGCGCAGTGGCGGGACAGGATTGTAAAAGTCACATTTGCCGCTGTTCACGAGGTAAATGTCCATCCAGCCGTCGTTGTCGTAATCAAAGAACGCGCAACCGGCGCCCAGCGTTTCGGGCTCATACATTTGCGGAGATAATCCGCCGAGGTGAGTCCACAAAATGCCGCTTTTGGAACGAGGAATTTCTTCGAACGCGGGCAGGGAATTAAGGGAAGAGGTCGTGGCGGCCGAAAAAATAGAGGGATCAAGAGCACCGAGTGTGCCGGCCAGGCCCGACCAACCGAGCGTACGGAGCAACTGACGGCGGGAGATAGCGCGCCAGCATTCGGTCGGTTTTCTGGGCATTGAACTACTCTCCGTTCTGAGGTTGCAGGCGACGAGGCCGAGTTAGTTGATCGTCTGGTTGCAAAGGAAACGTTTTCCTGTTTGTATGATTCGGGAACAGGATAGCAATAAACTTGTAGGTTTTACATTGCAAGAACAGGGCAGGATCAGGCGTCCTCAGCACCGGGCCATATTCTAGGATGACGAATTTAGGATGACGACGTTCTCCAAATTCACAAGACGAGACTTGCTGAAAACGATGGGTGTGACCTTCGCGTCCTATCCTTTTGGCCGCGCGGCTGCGCAGCGGAGCCCGTTGGTGAGCTTCGTCGATATTGCGCAGTCCGCAGGAATAAATTTCAGGCATGAGAATGCGGCGTCGTCCGAAAAATATCTGATTGAGACAATGGGGTCGGGATGCGGGTTCATAGACTATGACCAAGACGGGCTCCTCGATTTGTATCTGGTGAATGGGGCGTCCACGCGTGTTTACAAACCGGCGCATCCGTTGCGGAGCGCGCTTTATCGTAACAACGGGGACGGAAGTTTCACCGACGTTACCGTGAAGGCGGGCGTAGGCGCGGAAGGTTTGTTCGGCATGGGCGTGGCCGTGGGGGATTATGACAATGACGGATATCCGGACTTGCTGGTCCTTGGATATGGACGCTGCATCCTTTACCACAACAATGGTGATGGGACTTTTAGCGACGTGACCGCGCGGGCGGGAGTGGAAAATTTGGGCCGTTGGGCATCAAGCGGTGCGTGGTTCGATTATGACAACGACGGAAGGCTCGACTTGGTGATAGCGAATTACATCGATTGGTCGCCAGACCGCAATTTCTGGTGCGGCGACCACGGCCCCGGAATGCGCAGCTATTGCCATCCGGATGACTACAATGGCGAGGCGCCGACGCTATATCACAACAACGGGGACGGGACGTTCACGGATGCGAGCAAACAATCCGGCGTAGGATCGAGACCGGGCAATGGTCTGGGCGTAGTGACTTTCGATTACGACAACGATGGCTGGCAGGACATTTTTATTGCGAACGATTCGATGGCGAATTTTTTGTTTCATAACAACCGCGACGGGACGTTTCGCGAAGTGGGGTATTTGGCCGGCGTCGCGGTGAGTGCCGACGGTTTGCCAGAGGCGGGCATGGGAACCGATGCGGCTGACACTACAGGGAATGGCCGGATGGACCTGCTTGTGACGCATTTGGACAGTCAATTGGCACGGCTATATCAAAACATCGGAAAGCAGACTTTCGACGACGCCACCGTCCGGAGCGGCCTAGGATATGCGACGTTCCACATGAGTGGATTCGGGGCGCGATTCATGGACTACGACAATGATGGCGCGGTCGACATTTTCATGGCCAATGGACACGTCCTCGATAACATTCATCGTTACAATGCGAGCGTTCACTACGCTGAGCCGAAACTTATGTTTCGAAACTTGGGGCACGGCGAATTTAAGAATGTGAGCGAAGAACTTGGCCGCGACTTTCAACTTCCCCGGGTCAGCCGCGGCGCGGCCATCGGTGATTTCGACAACGACGGCGACCTTGATATCCTGGTGAACAATAACGGAGAACGGCCCCAGTTGTTCCGGAACGATGGGGGCAACGCAAATCATTGGCTGGGAATTCTTCTCGTTGGGACGCGTTCGAATCGAGACGCGGTGGGAGCGCGGATTAAAGTTTCTGCTGGGAACCTGGTCTTATATGAACAGAGAAAAGGAGGAATGAGCTACCAATCGGCGCAAGATCCACGGCTTCATTTTGGCCTCGGACAATACGCAACTGTGGATGCAGTGGAGATTCTTTGGCCCAGCGGAATCGTGACGAAACTCGCGAAGCTGAAGAGCGATCAGATCATCGCGATCAAGGAAGGCCAAGGAGTAATCGAGCGGCCCTTCCCTCGCATTGCGGGCCGCAAATAGGATCAAAATCGACCTGGAGCGCATGGGGATTAAGCCGCTGGGCGAATCGTGGCGCGCTGATCACGCTCGATGCCGGACGAATTAGGTGGAATTACTCAAAAAGATTCGACGAAGGCTGACGACGTGGCCTTTCCGATGAGATGTAACCGGCTTTGTGACCGGGCGAGCCGGATTTGTATTTTGCGGCTTGCTTTTGATTCAAATTGGCTAGCATGGTCAACATGTGCTCAGCTTTTTGTGTCTCGTTCTTGCGTCGGTAGGCAATCGCCAAATGCGAATAAACCGATGCATCGTCGGGCGAAAGTTTTCGCGCCACTTCCAAGTGCTCGATCGCACCATCGACGCGCCCTGTCATCAGGTAGAGTTCACCAAGCGCAGCCTGTGAAACTGCATAGTCGGGGCGCTCAGTGACGGATTTTTCCAATGCCGTTTGGGCTTCCTTGAATTCAGGTTGATCCGCGCGGACATCCGAATGAACCACGGCGTCGCCAAAGATCGTCAGCAAAATATAGCTGTCGTGGCCATTTTGTATTCCTTCGCGCGAAATGCGGGCTGCCTCTGGCATATTCCCTTCGAGAAAAGCCTTCTGTCCTGCGGCCATATAGAAAATATCGCTGCCTGGAGCGAGCTTGCTTGCCAGGTCGAAATCGGCCCTTGCCGGATCAACCTCGTTTTCGAACGAAAGAAAGACGCCTCGCTCGTAATGTAAACGCGACGATTTGGGAAGATGCTGTAAGCCGATGTTCAGAACATCGAGGCCCATGTCGTAAGATTGGTGGTCCATGCATGCTTCCGCGACAAGCAAATAGAGCTTTTCGTCCTGTGGAGTTTGCTTGACCGCTTGCTGGAAAGTGCTGAATGCTTGTTTGTCCTGGCGCGCTCCAATGTAGGCCTGGGCCAAGAGGTTATTCACGCCAGGAGTTGCGTGCCCGCTGATTTTCAGCGCCGTGAGGAGTTGAATTGCATGGTTGAATTGGCTGGTTCCCACATAGCACAAAGCGAGATTGAAATTTTCCGCATACTCATCCGACACATGGCCCCGCGCAGCCAGAAAATGCGGGATTGCTTCTGAGAAGCGTCCCTGCTGGGTTAGTGCAATGCCTTGTTGAAGTTCTGACTCCGCTTTCGGCGAAGTCTCGGATGCCGCATTGTCCTGAATTTCAGAGGCATTGAGGATAGGCTGAGGGTTGGCACGCAAACATTGAGGAGAAATGAGCGTGATAATGGCCGTGCTGGCAAAAAACAATCTGACGATGCGTTGCGGGGACATCAGTGTTCCTTGAATATCCTTGCCAAGAATTGGAGCATGGGCAACGTCGGACGTACCGCTCTGAAAACGGCGCAACCGGGCTTATTTTAGCAGTTTTCGGGGGATCGCGACGACCCCGAGGTCGTGAAGCAGAAATTCTGCTTGACAAGTAATACAAATACATTATACAAGACCGCCATTAGAAGCGGGGTTTGTAGCCGAGTGGGGTGGGTAGTATGAGTAAACGTTTACTTTCGATGCCGTCTGTAGATGGTGACCGAATGGCTTTGGGCGATTCGAAGACGCTCCCTATTGTTTCGCTATTTTAATTAACCGGTCCTAATTCGTAGGTGGAGGGCTGCCGGGTGGCGGCAAAGAGAAAAAACGCGTTCTGCGGGACGCGGACAAAGTTTGGGCGTATCAAAGGAGGAGTTATGTCGCGGAGTTTTTCTCGCGCTTTGATTAGCAGCATGGTGGCTTGTTTTCTGTTGCTGTTCGCGTTCAGCGCGCCCCGAGCGTGGGGGCAGAACGGCTCCTACGGAACGGTAAACATCACCGTTCTCGACGAGAGCGGGGCCATCGTGCCGGGCGCACAACTGGCGCTGCTCGATGTCGCCACGGGCGAAGCGTATAACGCCACGTCGAGCGGGAACGGTACATACACCTTTGTCGCGCTGCCGATCGGTATGTATAAATTGACGGTCTCAAAGGACAGCTTTAAGACCCAAGTCTTCGACTCGGTCGTGGTTCAAGGAGGGCAAGTTACGCCCGTGAAGGCAGTGCTAAAAGTTGGTGCCAAGTCGGAACAGGTGATCGTGAGCGCAAGCGCATCGCCGATTATCGAGACGACCTCGAACGCCATTGTCACGACGATAGATACCAAGCAGATTCAGGACCTGCCGCTGGGCGGCCGCGACATCAGCCAGTTGGCATTTCTGACGCCGGGATATAGCGGCACGCCTGGTTTTGGCACGTGGAATGGCCTTCCGATGATCGCGCAGGGGAACAGCGTTGACGGCGTGGTCTCTTCGACCAGCCGCATGAAATTTGGCGGCAACGTACAGCCCGGAATACAGGCCCGGCTAGAAGATATCCAGGAAATGACGGTGCAGACGAGCCAAGTGGATTTCAGCCAGTCGCTCGCCGGATCTTCGATGCAGAGCAGCTTC
>Ga0307374_10006181_pt1 | contig 18961 bp, 20 predicted proteins | sample OX3MG_FD_202532 | JGI IMG/M metagenome (GOLD analysis project Ga0307374, IMG submission 202532) | Soil microbial communities from Risofladan, Vaasa, Finland - OX-3 | ecosystem: Environmental > Terrestrial > Soil > Coastal area > Acid sulfate soil | place: Finland: Risofladan, Vaasa | collected...
ACGGACGGCGTCGCGAAGGATCGATCAGACCAGGCTCGCCGCTCGCGACGGAGCGGACGCCCTGACCGCTACGACCGGCCCCCCGACATCAGACGCTCGCGATCGAACAAGGCAGAGACGAAGCGATATCCGGCGACATCGAGGACCAGCAGGAGCGCCGCGAAGAAGATGACGAGCGCGGGCGTGATCTTGATGACGTCGTAGGCGATGAGGGCCGTCACGATCGCCGACGGGACGCTCGCGACGACACCGAGCTGCTGAGCAACGCGGATCTCGCTCACCCGGGTTGAGATCGCCATGCCAAGCCAGATCGCCCAGCCCGCGATGAGCGGGGTGAACAGCACCTGCGCGATCAGATCCCTTCCCTGGAACGCCGCTGACGCGACTGCGGGATGCGCGAACAGCGCAACGACCGCAAGGAACAGGCCGAACACCACATACGAGATGAGCAGCGTCGGGATCAACGCAGCGAGCGCTTTCCCGAGCAGGAACTCCTCGCGGCGAATCGGCGTCGTGAGCACAGGCTCGAGCGTGCCCTGCTGGCGCTCTCCGACCACCGCATATGCGGCGATCGTCGCAGGCACCAACGCGGGGATGCCGAGCAGGTACGCGAGCGGATCGCCGTTGAGCAGGCCGCCAGCCTGCGACGATGCGAGCTCGAGGACTGCGATGAGCGGGGGAATGGTGAAGATGACGGGGAGCACCGCCATGGTGGCGACGATGGACCCGTTGTGGCGGAACTCGCGAAGCTCCTTGCGGAAGATCGCGCGGACGCGTTGCGCACTCATGCTCACGTCCTGCCCGCCTCCCGATCCTCGTCGATGAGCTGAAGGTACACATCCTCGAGTGAGTGCCGTGACTCGCTGATCGACAACACGTCGGCGCCGGCGGCAACGAGCGCCCGCGCCACCGCGGGAGCCGCGACCGTCGCATCGGTGACGCTGAGCACATACGTGGCGGGGACGTCTTCGCGCCAGCCGTCTGTCGCCGGGAGGCCCGCAAGCACGCTGCCGGCGTCGGCGAGCGGAACCAGCGTTCGCACGGTGAGCGTCTTGGAGAACAGTTGCTCGCGAAGCTCGTCCGGACGGCCGATCATGCGCAATGTCCTGTTGAGAATCGCGACGCGGTCGCAGAGGCGCTCAGCCTCCTCGAGCCGGTGCGTGGTGAGGAAGATCGTCACACCTCGCTTGCGCAGCCCGTCGATCAACTCGTGGACGTCACGCGCGGCGACCGGGTCCAGACCCGCCGTCGGTTCGTCGAGAAACAGCACATCGGGGTCACCGAGCAGCGCCCGCGCGAGTGCGACGCGCTGCCGGAGCCCCTTGGACAGCGTGCCGCAGGCATCGTTGGCTCGTTCGGCGAGGCTGACCGCGCGGAGCGCGAACTCGATTCGATCCTTCGGGTTGGTTGCCTCGTAGAGGTCGGCAAAACACTCGAGGTTCTCGCGCACAGTCAGACGCAGATAGAGACCCGGCGTTTCCGGCATGATCGCGATCTTCCGCCGGATGTCGACACCGTTCTCGGGAACGAGCGGAATGCCGAGGACGGTGGCCGTCCCCGATGTCGGTGTGATGAGCGTCCCGAGCGTGCGCACTGTCGTCGTCTTGCCCGCGCCGTTGGGGCCGAGGAATCCGAAGACCTCACCACGCCCCACCTCGAAGGAGACATCCTCGAACGCGACGCGATCGCCGAACCGCTTCGACAGCCGATCCACCGTCAGCGCCGAGGCGCGGGTACCACCGCTCGTCGGCGGTTTACGTGGTTCGTCGCTCGTTGGGGATCCCATTGCTGACGGTGGGAGCGTAGCGTGGAGGCGTCCCCGGGACCATCGCTGAGATCGTTGCCGCCCCCGGGATGGCACGGGGGCGGCTCGCGTCGTGGCCGGCGTATGCGGCAGACGTCAGACGCCGGCCTGCAGGTCGGCCTCGAAACGCTCGCGTGTCCTGCGCCGCTCGCGCGGGACGTGGTACCGGCGAGCGAGGCGGATGCGGTCGAGGTTCGGCACGATCGTCATCGCAGCGGTGAGCAGTGCGGCGGTACCGGCCGCGAGGCCCGCGTTCATCAGAATGGTTGCCGTTGTCATGTCCTGTCTCCGTCGGTGTGGGGTTGATATCGACGCTCCCGACGTTGACAGCGGCACTTCTGAGAACCGTCAGCGAGCGCTCAGAGCTCGCTGAGAGAATCCGATCGCCGGCGCCTCAGCTCTCGGCGTTCACGTACCGCGAACCCCGCGACCACGACGCTGCAGCCGCGATCAGCGCCGTCACCGCGGCGAAGATGAACGCGGTGGCGAGGCCGGAGTGAAACGGCCCCGAGATCAGATCCGAGAAGAACGAGTGTCCCGTGAGTGCACCGCGGTTGGCCGGTGAAAGGTGCGCAAGCACGTTCGATCCCACGAGCGTCTGGACCGGGTTGTACCCGAGGAAGGCGGCGAAGAGTATTGAGACCGGCGGCAGGTTCCCGACGTGCGCCGCAACCGACGGTGAGACGCCGTGTGCCGTCAACCCTTGCGTCAAGGTCGTTGGCAGAGTCGCCGACAGCCCAACGATCATCAACGTGAAGAAGATGCCGATGGAGAGCACCTGCGCCGAACTCTGAAATGTGGCATTCATGCCGCCGCCGGCGCCACGATGGCGCGCGGGGAGGCTGTTCATGATGGCCGCTCGATTCGGCGCGGCGAACGCACCCATCGAGAGTCCGCAGAGCAGCAGGATCGCCGCAAAAGCCCAGTAGTCGAAGTCGACAGGAAGGAACAGCAGGAGCAGGAAACTCGTTGCCGCGCCAGTCATCCCGCCGGTCGCAAGATAGCGCGCGCCGAGCATATCCGAGAGATACCCGGACACCGGTCCCGCGAGGAGGAATCCTGCGGTCAGCGGCAGCATCAGGATGCCCGCGTAGAGCGGTGTCTGCGCGAAGCTGTAGCCGTGCTCCGGGAGCCAGATCCCCTGCAGCCAGATGATGAGCATGAACATGAGGCCGCCACGGCCGATCGCGGACAGGAGCGTCGCGAGCGTTCCGAAGGTGAACGCCTTGATCCTGAAGAGCGCAAGCCGGAACATCGGCTCTGACACGTTCGACTCGATGACGCCGAACGCAACCAGTGAGGCGATGCCGACGCTCAGCAGCGCCAGCACCGGTCCGCTGGTCCAGCCCATGCTCTTCCCGTCGGCCGGCTCGATGCCGTACGTGATGCCGATCATGATGAGGACGAGGCCGACGGCGAACGTGATGTTGCCGCTCCAGTCGATCGTCGCCCGGTGACGCTGCCCGAGCTCCTTGAGGTTGCGATACGACCACACCGTGCCGAACAGCCCAAGTGGGACCGACACCAGGAACACGAGCCGCCAGTCGATGGCACCGAGCACGCCACCGAGGATCAGCCCGATGAACTGCCCGCTGATCGCCGCGATATTGTTGATGCCGAGCGCCAGGCCGCGTTGGTTCGTGGGGAAGGCATCGGTGATGATCGCTGCGGAGTTGGCGATGAGGAACGCGGCGCCGACACCCTGGAGGAGACGGCCGACGATCAACCAGAGCGCGCCTGCCTGCGCAGTGAGCGGGTCGACCGTCAGCACGAGCGATGCCGCGGTATAGATGACGAATCCCAGGCTGTACATGCGGACTCTGCCGAACATGTCGCCAAGCCGACCGAGGCTCACGACCAGCACGCTGCTGACGATCAGATAGCCGAGAATCATCCAGAGCAGGTAGAAGCTGTTGCCGGGGGCCAGGGGATTCAGCTTGATGCCGCGGAAGATGTCCGGCATCGCGATCAGCATGATCGACGAGTCGATGGTGGCGAGCATCACACCGATCGTCGTGTTCGACAGCACCACCCACTTGTAGCCGGGAGAAGTCGCAGGTTGGTTGGAGGTGAGGGTGGCGGGCGTGCTCACGAGTTGGCGATCTTGTTGATGATGCCGGTTGCAGCTGAGAGGACACGGCGCTCGCTGACCGTGAGCGTTTCGAGCCGCGCATTGAGCCATGCGTACCGCCGGCGCCGCGTCTCCGCGATCAGTGCGGCACCGGTGGGTGTCGCGGCGATGATGACCTTGCGGCCGTCGTCGGGATCACCGCGGCGCTCCACGTAGCCCCATTGCGCAAGGGCGTTCACCGTCTGGTTCATCGACGGCGGCGTGACGTGTTCGTGGTCACTCAGCTCGCGCAGCGTGCGTGGACCTTGCTTGACGAGGAGTGCGAGCACCGCGCGGTGCGAGTCGCCGATCTGATCGTCGGCCTTCTCGGCGCGGAGCCGCCGGTACAGCCGGGTGACCGCGGTGGAGAAGTCCGAGTCGAGGTCTTCAGCGCGCAGCTGATCGACGACCGCTCTCGGTCTGCGCTGCATATCATTAGGTTACCAAATTAGGTTACCTAACGCCGACGCCACCGATGCCCCGGGCAGAGAAGAGGGGCCGCCCGAAGGCGGCCCCTCACTCGGTCAATCAGCGTTGATCAGGCTGGACAGGGGTTGTTGGGCAGGTTGTTCTGATAGTCGTTGAACTGGTACGACACGCTGCCGTTCGCGCCGGAGTACGCGACCTTCAGCAGGTGACCGTACTGGTGGTGTGCGCCGTAGTTGTTGGTGCTGAATCCCGGGTAATTCGTCCCGACGGTCCAGGCGCAACCGCCGAGCGCATGACCCGTGGAGTAGAAGGGATAGAACTGCGCCGGCGACCCGTCGTCAGTCGGCGGAATGATCGTGCAACCGGCGCCCGTGCTCGTGTCGCAGGTGCCGATGTTGTCCTCGATCGCCGGGAGGTCCGTGTTGAACCCAACCGAGGAATAGTTGGTGTCGAAGTGGGCTCCTGTGAGCGGGCTCGTGAAGATGAAGTTGGTCGGCCGGTTCGAGCTCCCGTTCGGCCAATCCGCAAGGTACGAGGTCCCGTCATAGCCGATGTTCGATCCCTCGCATCCTCCGATCTTGATGAGGCTCGACGCGGACGGTGCCCAGCAGCCGAAGTCATCGCCGTCGGCCGGCTCGGAGTTCTTGCCCACGCCCTCATTGCCAAGGCACGAGCCGGTGGTGGAATCGACGTTGTTGCAGTAGTCGAAGTGCCCGACCTCGGTGTCCATCGCGACGTTGTAGGTCGCGGCCGCCCACGGCACGGTGGTCTGCGGGGTGGACGTGGAGTACATCGGATGGAAGTCGTACGGGATGTTCTTGCACTGCGTCGACGGGCTCGGTGCGAACTTGACCTGCCCGAAGCCGTTGGCGGCGCTGGCCGTCATCGACCCGGACGTTCCGTTGGTCGTGTCCTTGACGACGGCCTGCAATCCGTGCCGCGTGTCCTGCAGGTTCACGGTGAATGTGTCGCCCTGGTTCAGGTACTCCACCTTGGCAGGGTTCGGGTTACCCGACGCTGCTGGGGTGAACTGCACAGGGTTCGGGGGGCCCTGCGGCTTGCCGCTGTGCGTCAGGTACGCGAAGTTCACGTACTCCTCGCCGACGACACTCTCGCAGGTCGAGTTCAACTGCTGACCGGTGAGCGAGTTCAGCGCGAGGCTGTCGATGGTCAGCGCGACGCACCACTGCGTTGCCGAGCAGCTGAAGCCGTTCCACTGCTGGACGTAGCCGGGCGGATAGAACTGGAGCTCCATGTACGCGGTGCCGGGGTGGTAGGGGCTCTTGGCAGGATTGACGATGTTGGCGTTGCTGTCAGGCACGCACGAGTTCACGAGCTCGGGGTACGACTGCGAGTCGCACATCGCCATGCCGAACCAGAAGGCCGCGGCGTACTGGAAGGTGTAGACGTGCTTGCCGGGCACGTTCGTGGCACTCGGCTCTGTGGGCAGGATGCCGCTGTACTGCATCTGGTTCCCGGAACCCGCCTTGCTGGAATAGAAGAGCACGCTCGGCTCGTCATGGCCGACGTAGTGGCCGAAGACCTCGTCGGATTGGTTCACCTCCGTGCACAGGAACCGGGCGCTGTTGCTGCAGTCGATGTGGGTCGGCACCGTCCGCGCCGAGGATGCCGACGACGAGATTCCCCCACCGGCGAGAGCCGCGGGAATCGCAAGCGCCGCTACGGTGAGCGGCGCAAAAACACGCCATCGCGGATGCCGCATCGCTTCCTCCATGGAGCGGTCTTTTCAGGAACCGGATGCCAGTCCCCCTCCGGGAACGCCCACTCCCGCGCTCTCGAGCGTCGCCCAGAGTAGCAGCCTGTACCAAGAGTTGCAATCGCGCTACACGCACCGGTAAATGTCAGCGCCACGAACGAATTCGGACCGCTCCAGCACACGCCGGCGTTGCTATCGCAGGCCGGGAGCCGCTGAGGTGTGCAGCAACGCGCGGCGTGCGTCGATGCGGTCGCTGAGAAGCATGATCGCGCTCCCCGAGGCCGCGGAAACCAGGAGACACCCGACCCACAGCCAACCCTCGCCGAGATGCTGGAGGGTGACGGTGCCGACGATCGGTCCGACGAAGGCGGCGGCCCCGAACGCCGTCCCGAAGACGCCGTTGTAGCGGCCGCGGAGGTGCGGTGGCGCAAGATCGGCCACCAGCGCCGGGCCGATGGCGCTGAACGCAATCTCGCCCAGGGTCCAGACCAGCACGGTCGCCGAGTACGCAAGTGTCGAACGCGCGAAGAGAGTCACGAAGAATCCGAGGCCGAGCATCACCGAACCGCCGACGTACACATGGACGAGACGCTGCTTCGCGAGCCAGCGGATCGTCAGCGGTTGCAGGACGATGACCGCCACGGGGTTGACGACGTACGCGAGGCCATATGCGGCCGGGCCCAGGCCGTGGATGCTCATCACCAGGGGCAGGGTCACGAACGACTGCATGTACACGATCCCGCCGACGAACGCGGATGCGGCCAGTGCGATGAGCAGACGATCGGAGAGCGCCTGGGCGTAGCCGCCACCTTCCGCAGCGTGGCGTTCCGGACGCGTCTCCGGCACGCTGACGGCGACCACGACCGCGAAGCCGATGCACGTGATGGCGTCGAGCGCAAAGAGGAGCCAGTACGAGTGCTGGGCAAGGAACCCACCGGCGACCGCGGCGACGCCGACTCCGATGTTGAGACCCCAGTACAGCAGCCCGTACGCGCGCGGACGATCCTCCGTCGGCACGACGTCGGCGACCAGCGCCGCCACCGCGGGACGGTACAGGTCGATCGCGAGCCCGCAGATCGCCGCGGCACTCCCGATGATGGCGATGGTCGGCGCCAGCCCGAGCAGGATGAACCCGGCCGCCGAACCCGTCATGCCCAGGATGATCGTGAAGCGCCGGCCGATGCGATCGGCGAGCATGCCGCCAAGCGGTTGCGACACGAACGACCCTGCGCCGAAGCACGCGATCAGCAGTCCGGCGGTCCCGATGGCGATGCCGCGGCCGTGGACGAGATACAACGCCAGGAAGGGTTCGACAACGTAGCCGAGCCTGTTGATGACCGTGCCGATCCAGACGGCCCAGAACGTGCGCGGGAGTCCACCACCATGGCGGGACAACCACGCCCGCGGACCACGCGCGGTCGCGACGGGAACGATCGCCGGGTCCGACATCGACGTGACACTAGCAGCGGCTGTTCAAGCGGCGAATCAGCCGGCGCTACTCGGGGGTGCGGTGGTCGATCACGTCGAAGACATTTCCCTCGGGATCCAGCAGCGAAACGAAGTCCTCGCCGTCGTCACGGGTGCGCGGCACGAGCGTGGCGCCCAATGCCAGCAACCGACTCACCTCACCTGCCTGGTCGTCGGTGTAGAGATCGAAATGGAGACGGTTCTTACCGGCACGGGGCTCAGGCACCTGCTGCAGCGAGATGTTCACGTGGCGGTGCGTTGGGTCCTGCAGCACGCCCCATCCGTCTTCGGGAGGCTCGCGCGGGACGTAGCCGAGCGCATCACGCCAGAAGCCATACATCCTCGCGAAGTCGTTGCAGTCGATGACGACGGACCCGACATACATGGCCCGATCCTACTTGTCGAGCGCACGCTCCAGTTGCGCTCTGTTCGTCGTGGAACGCCCCTTGACGCGCTGAGGCCTTGCTACGACGCCACCCGTGTGAGCGGCGGCTGCGTCCAGACGGGATCGTTCGACTCCCACACGCGCCCATCCTCGCCGAAGACGAGGAAGCGGTCGAAACTGCGCGCGAACCAGCGGTCGTGCGTCACCACGAGCACGGTCCCCTGGTACGCGTCGAGCCCATCCTCCAGCGCCTGCGCACTGTCGACGTCGAGGTTGTCGGTCGGCTCGTCAAGGAGCAGCAGGGTCGCGCCGTCCACTTCGAGGAGCAGGATCTGCAGGCGCGCCTGCTGACCGCCGCTGAGCGTCTCGAACACCTGGTCCGACTGTTGATCGAGTCCATACCGGCGCAGCATGCCGATCGCGCGGCCACGCTCGAGCTGCGCGTTGGCAAGGATCTCCACCGGGGTGCGCCCAGCGAGGTCCGGACGGCGGTGGAGTTGCGAGAACACGCCCGGGACGACGCGCGCGCCGAGGCGAACGTCTCCCGTGTGGGCAACCTCCTCGCCGGCGAGCAGGCTGAGGAAGTGCGACTTCCCCGACCCGTTGGGTCCGACGACCGCCACGCGTTCTCCGAACACGACGTCGAGGTCGAATGGTTCCAACAGGCCGGTGAGCTCGAGCTTCTTGCAGATGATCGCCTGCACACCGGTACGGCCGCCCTTCAGGCGCATGCGCACCTGCTGTTCGCTCGGGCGTTCCGCCGGACGGCCCTTCTCCTCGAAATGGCGGAGCCGCGTCTGCGCGGCCTTGTAGCGCGCCGCCATCGCCGGACTCCGCGCTGCCTGCTGTTGCAGCGTTCGCACGTAGTCGATGATGCGTTCGTGCTCCTCCGTCCAGCGACGGTGCAGCTCCTCCAGGCGCTCGGTGCGACCTCGCCGCGCCTCGACGTACGTGCCGTATCCACCACCGTGGATCCATGCGCCGTGACCCTCGAGCGTGACGATGCGTTGCGCCGTGCGCGAGAGCAACTCGCGGTCGTGCGTGATGAAGAGCACGGTCTTCGTGCTCGCGACGAGCGCCGCTTCGAGCCACTCCTTGCTCGGAACGTCGAGGTAGTTGTCCGGCTCGTCGAGCAGCAGCACCGTGCTGGTACCGCGCAGCAACGCGTCCAGCATGAGACGTTTCTGCTCACCGCCGCTGAGCTCATCGACTGACCGTGCCGCCGCGAACGAGTAGTCGTCACCGAGCGCCGCGTTCGTGCAGAGCGTCCACACCGACTCGGCGTCGTAGCCGCCGGCATCAGCGTAATCCGCGACAGCCTGCGCGTATGCCGCTCCCGCGCTGTCCCCGCCGACTGCGTGGAGCAGCTCCTCGGTGGTGTCGAGCGCTTGCGCCGCGCGACGGAGCGATGCCGGCGCGACCGAGATGAGCAGGTCGCGCACCGTCCTCACGTCGGCCGTGCTGCCCATGAATTGACGCATGACACCGATGCCGCCTGCGCTCGAGATCGTGCCAACCTGCGGCTTGAGATCGCCGGCGATCATGCGCAGCACCGTCGTCTTGCCGGCGCCGTTGGCGCCGAGCAGCGCTGTCTTGCTCCCTTCGCCGACGCGGAAGGATACGTCGTCGAACAGCACTCTCCCGTCCGGCAGGACGTGGCGGAGCCCTTTCACATCAACGAATCCCATGGCCGTCCTATTCTGCGATGTCACCGGAGTTGCGCGCGGTGACGGGAGAGACAAGAAAGACGCCCGGCTCGATGCCGGGCGCCTTTCCGGGAGGGAGTTGACGAGGTCAGTGGGCCAGGATCGAGATCTCGTCCCAGTAGTGATCGAACGCGGTGTTCGAACCGGCGCCCTTGACGTAGGGCTGGATGAGGAAGTTGCCGACCGAGTAGTACAGCGGGATGTAGACGACATCGTTCTGGAGGATCTGCGCGAGCTGCATGTACAGCGGAAGCGCAGTCGTCAGCGGCTCCGCATCAGCCTGCTTGAGGATGGAGTCGTACTGGGGATCGTCGAACCCGCTGGTGTTGGCGCCTTCCGAGGTCGGAATCGCGCCCCAGAGGTTGTCGTACCAGTCCTGCGGATGGTTGTAGTCGAACTGCCAGCCGTCACGCGACATGACGTACTTGCCCGAGAGCCGGTTGCTGATGAAGATCGACGCGTCCGAGACCGAGTTCAGGCTGACCTTGACGCCGAGGTTGGTCTGCCATTCGTTCTGCAGGTACTCGGCGACGCTCTCGTTGAGGCTGCCGGCGTTGTACGAGTACGTGAGGTTCTTGGTCAGGGCACCGGTCGGGTCGTACTGCTTGAGCAGCGACCTGGCCCGCGTCGGGTCGAACTTCGCGAGCGGGTCGCTGTTCGGTCCCCCGTTGCCGACGAGGCCCGTGGTGATGAGACCGCCCGTTGCCGGCGAGCAGATCAGGTTGTGGCACACCGTCGTGGCAAGGCCCTGCTTGTCGACCGCGAGGTCGAAGGCGAGGCGGAGACCCTTGGCGGCGGCGCTTTCACCGAGGAAGGGTCCACCCGTGGAGGGGTACCCGATGTTGAAGCTCAGCCACGTCGTGCGCCCTTTCGGCTGCACGAGGAGATCACTCTTCTCGCGAGCGTTTGCCTGGATCGCGAGCACGTTGGCGAGCGGGATGTTCGCGCTGTTCCCGCCGTAGCCGATGATGTCATAGCCCTTCTGGAAGAAGGCGTCCACCGTTGTCGGTGCAGTCGAGGGATCCTTGATGTCGATGTTGATCGTCTTCAACGTCGGCTTCGGTGAACCCCACCAGTTCGGCACCTGGCTGAACGTCATCGACTGCTTGGGGGTGTACGCGGTGAGCTTGTACGCGCCGGTGCCGACGAGGTTGGCGGGCGTCTGCCACCAGTTGACCGGATCGACACCCGGTGCATCGATCACCTTCTCGTCGACGATCGCGCCGACGGTGCCCTCGAGTGTCCATGCGGTGAGGCACCAGCCGCATCCGCTGCTCAGCTTGACCTGCACGGTCTCGGGGTTGATCGCGGTGAGGCCGCTCATCATGAACGCGGGGTTGCCCGCGGCAAGCTGCTTCTCGATATTCGCCTGGAACGTGGCCGGTGAGCCGGACGACGGCGGTGCGCCGGCAGCCTTCTGCGCATCCTTGAAGCCCTGGATGGCGCTGAGGATCGACGCGTACGCGCCCTGCAGATCCGCGCCGCGGTTCCAGGAGTACAGCACGTCCTTCGAGGTGACCGGGTCACCGTTGGAGAACTTGGCCGCGGGATTCAGGTGAATCGTGTAGGTGGTGCCGTCCGCGGAGATCCCGCCGTTGGCCTGCGTGGGCACGGCCAGGGCGATGTCCGGGACGATGTTCAGGTTGTCGTCGAACCGCCAGAGGTTGTCGAACACATTCTGCATGAGCTCGGTGTCGACCTCGGCGTCCATCTCGCCGGGATCCCACGTACCGGGGTCCTGGAAGACCGGGAAGTGCAGCACCTGCGACGACGCCAGGGATCCTGACGTCGAGGTGCTGCTGGTGCTACCGCACGCTGCGACGGCGAGCAGGCCGAAGACCCCAACTCCCGCAGCACTGATGCCCAGTTTGTTCGTCAGCAAATCGGTTCCTCCGTGGCCACTGAACGTGTCGCTGTATCTGAGGACGACGACGCGTCGCACGCGCACGCACCGACATCTCGACGTCGAAAAGCGTATCCGCCCGCAGGACCCGAATCGGAGCCCTGGCAACGCAATTCACCCCATCGGGTGAACCGTCGAAGGCGATTTCATACCGATGGGTGAGGGAATGTCTGCGCGTGAGTGTTCTGCGGCGCGTGAATGGTCGTGTGCGTTGCTGCGCCTTCGCTGACCACTCAGTCCACTTTGCCGATGTACCGTGCACTTGCGATAGAGCCAATTCATTCGATCCGCACCAGGAGCATGAGGAGCACACGCCATGACACGACGCGATGACCTCCGCACACTGCAGAGCGAGACATCGTTCAACCACGTCGTCGAGCGTCTTCACGACATCGTTCGCGAGCGCGGCCTGACCTTGTTCGCTGACATCGACCACGCGCAGAACGCCCGTGACGCCGGGCTCATGATGCCGAACACCCGCGTGCTCATCTTCGGGAATGCCAAGGCAGGCACGCCGTTGATGCTCGCCGCTCCTGACATCGCGTTGGAGCTGCCACTGCGGGTGCTGGTGCGCGAGCGCAGCGAGACAGTCACTGAGCTCGTGTATGTCGATCCCGACCGCCTCGCGCTGGAGTTCGGCGTCGCTGAGCTCGCCGGGCCCATCGCAGGACTGCGCGCAATCGTCGAGGCGGCGGCACGCAGCTGAATCCATCCCTCCCATTGACGTTATAACGTCACTATCAATATAGTCTGCGCAGACATGAAGTCCCTCATCCGCGGCGCGTTCGCCGGCACCGTCGCGACCGCGGTGATGAGCGGGCTCATGCTCGGCGCGCAGAGGCTCGGGGTCACGGGCACGCTGCCGCCGGAGAAGATCACCGCCAGGTTGTTGCGGAGGCGCGGGATCCACCCGAGCCGCGGGCAGCAGGACGCGGTCGCCACCGGGCTGCATTTCGCGTTCGGAGCCGCCGCCGGTGGCGCGTTTGGAGTCATCGCGCGCCGCGTCCCAGTCCCGTCGGTGCCGCTCGGCATGGCCTACGGGGCCGGGATCTGGGGTGTCAGCTACATGGGATGGCTCCCGTCGATGGGGTTGATGCCGCGCGCCGACCACGATCGGCGTGACCGGCAGGCGGTGATGCTCGCGGGGCACCTGGTGTTCGGCGCGACGCTGGGAATGCTCGCCGGACGCCGTCGCCGGAGCCACGACGCCGCTGAGACTGAGGATGGCGCCGCCGAGGAAGCCTGACCATCGCGCGTGAGGCGCGGGTGGGTTGACCGTTCCGGGACCGGCTGCTACGGTGCTCCGGCATCCTTCCACCTCAACTTCTCAGTCATGGAGGCAGCTGCTTGCTCGCTGCTCGCGCGCGTCTCGCTGCCGTGTCAGGGGTCATCGCCCTGGTGGCTGCCGGCTCCCCACTGTCCGAAGTCCGGGTCGACGCCGATCAGTTCACCCAGCAGATCCGCTCCCTCTCGGCCCAGGCGAGCGCCCTCTCACACGAGATCGCGTCCCTCGGCAACGCGAGCTCGGCCGCGCTCGGCAACGCGCTCGCCTCCGAGCAGGCGATCTTCACCACGCAGACCAAGCTCGCGCAAGCGCAGATCCAGCTGGACGAGGCCAACCAGAACCTCGCGAACACCACAAAACAGCTCGCCACGGTGCATGCGCAGTTCGCCACGGATCAGTCCGACCTCGCGCAACTCCTCGTGCACGTCTACGAGCTGACCGACGACGGAACCGTGACCGAGATCCTCGTCAACAGCAAGAGCCTGCAGGACGCGATGGACACGCTCACGAGCGTCGACCAGGTGAGCAGCCGGGTGGACACCCTCGTCACCGACATTCGGGCACAGCGCGATCAGCTGACCCTGCTGCAGGCGCGGCAGGCGCACGACCAGGATGAGGCGAATCGCCTGGTCGACAGCCTGCAGACGCTCGCGGCTCAGGAACAGACCGAGGAGGTGACGTACAAGCAGCAGGCCTCCACCTTCAAGGGCCGTGCGGCGACGCTGATGGTGCAACTCCAGGGCGTGCAGTCCAAGCTCGCCCAGGTGCGGCGAGCACAGGCGGCAGCCGCGGCCGCGGCAGCCGCGGCGGCGGGACGCGGGGCTGCACGGGTGCTCGGCAACGCACTCCCGCCGTTCGCGTTCGGGCCCACCTCGGACTACTTCCCATGGGGGCAGTGCACCTGGTACGTCGCGTCGCTGCGCAACGTCACCTGGAACGGCAACGCCTGGGAGTGGGCTGCGACCGCACGGGCGGCAGGCCGTCCCGAGGGGATGAGGCCGCGTGCGGGGTCGATCGTGGTGTTCGGTGCGGGCAACGGATACAGCGGTTTCGGGCATGTCGCGTATGTCGTCTCGGTGCAGGGCTCGCACAGCTTCACCGTCGATGAGGGGAACTTCCTCGGGCTCGGCGTGGTGGATCAGCGCCACATCGACTCGCTGAACGACGTCGAGGCGTTCATCTACTAGGATCTCGGGACTCCGCGACGCGCTCAGCGAAAATTCAACCGCACTGCCCGAGCGCGTCTGACGCGCGTCTACTCGCCGACCACGCCGTCCAGCAGCTCCCGGGTCGAGTCCGCATGTCCCGCGTGGCGCGCGGTCTCGTTGATGAGGTGAAGCATCACCCATCGCAGATCGGTGCGGCCGCCCTCTCGGCACGGCTGGTACAACGATGTGGACCTGACGTACTCGTCGGTTGCCACGGCGCGGTCGCGATATGCGCGCACCGCGCCGGCCACGGTCAACTCGGCGTCGGGGTAGAACTCCGATTGGTCGCGACTCGTCTGCTCGCCGCGCATCGCCCCGTCGATCCATCGCCATTCGAGTTTCGTGAGGTGATTGACGATACCCAGCAACGAGATCAGCTGACCGTCCGGTGTCCAGCGCGCGTCGTCGTCGCTGAGACCGTCGATCTTTCGCAGCACGGCGCCCCGAAGAAACCCGAGCCAGCTCAGCAGCAACTCGCGCTCGTCGGGGTTGCCGGCAGGGAATGGCGGCGAGAGCTGTGTCACTGCTCGGGCAATCCGTTCCAGCTCAGCAATGCGGTCCAGTCGTGCTCATACCCGAGCATCGACGGCGACGCGGTCGCAAGCAGCAGATGCTGCGCAGCTGGTGCCTCGAGCTCTAGCCACAGCGCCGTGAGGATGCGCAACTGGTGCCCGTGGCCGAAGAGCAGCACGTCTCCCGCCACGGCACGAGCGCGGTCGATCACGCGGCGTGCGCGCGCTGCGACGTCGTCGATGGTCTCGCCACCGACCACTCCGTCACCGAACAGCGTCCAACCGGGCCGCTGCTCCTGGATCTGCTCACTGGTCTTGCCCTCGTACTGACCATAGTCCCACTCGATCAGGTCGGGATCAACCACGGCAAGCTCGCCATAGCCGGCGAGCACTGCCGTCTCGAGGGCTCGCTGCAAGGGACTGACGAACACTGCAGCGAACGTGATCCCCGCGAGCTTCGGCCCCACTGCGCGCGCCTGGGCCTGGCCTTCCGCGGTCAGCGGAATGTCGCTCCGTCCAGTGTGCCGCTTGATCCGGCTCCATGCAGTCTCACCGTGGCGCACGACAACGACCTGCTGCGATGGTTCGGACGCATCCCCAGTTGCGGGATCGCTCATGACGTGGCCGGCGCCTGCTGCTTCGCAGGTGCCGGTTTGGCGCCGACGACATCCCAGAGCTGCTCGGCGACTGCGGCGCTGACTGCGTCGATGTCCTGCTCACGCTGATCCACCCAGAACCTGCACTGCAATTGCGGCGCGTCCCCGCCGAGGATCGGCTCAAAGGCAATGCCGGGTTTGGCATCGATACCCGGAACGCCCTGGACCACATCGCGGGCACGACGCATCAGATCGGCGAGTTCCGCCTCGGCCGGAACGCGCACCGTGACGCTGAGCCGCCGCGTGTCGTAGTGGCTCGAGTTGATGACGATCCCGGTAAAAACAGTGAGATTCGGCAGGATGGCGAGCGCGCCCTCACCGGTTCGCAATGTCGTGGTGCGCAACGTGATGTTCTGCACGGCGCCGGTCTGATCGAGGACGGTGATCGTGTCGCCGAGCCGGAACGGTTGCTCGAGCAGCAGCCAGATGCCCGCGAGCACGTTCCGCAGCAGGTCCTGGAACGCGAGTCCGATGGCGACGGTGCCAACACCGGCCGCCGCGATGATGAGCGGGACGTTCACACCACCGGCGACGAGCGCGCTGATCACCGCGACGACGTAGGTGGTGACCGTGATCAGGTTGCGCACAAGCGTCCGGACCTGCCGGTCGGCCTTGCTTCGACGCATCGTCCAGAGCACTGCCGCACGCACCAGCCGGCCCAGCAGGTAGATGACGATGAACAGCGTGATCGCGCTGATCGCCCCTTCGACGAAGGGACCGATCGGCCCGGTGGCGCCGCGCGGCTGGATGGCGGTGCAGACGAAGTTGAACCAGTTGGAGCCGTCGCAGGTGTTCGCGCTGGCGATCATCCTCGCCCCCCATCAGTGTCGAACGACACCGGCGTCGGAACCCGAATCGTGGCGCTAGGAGGGCGACCCGGAGTCGCCGTCGCCGCCGCCGCCTTCCGCCGCCTCGGCTTCCTCGCCCTCCGCAGCCTCGGCCTCGACCTCCTCGGCCTCGGCCGCGACGCGCACCTGGGCGACCTTGAGGACGAGCTCATCGGGATCGACCCCGGTGGCAAGGGTGACGCGCTCGGGAAGCGGGACCTCGCTGAGCCGGATGGCCTGGTCGATCTCGGTGAGACCGGAGATGTCGACGTTCAGGAGGGCGGGGATGTCGCCCGGCATGCACTCGACCCTCACCGAGGTGATGACCTGCTGGAGGACGCCGAGCTTGAACTCGGTGACGGCCGGCGATTCGCCGATCGGGATGAGCGGGACCTCGACGACGAGCTTCTCGCGAAGGTTCACAGCGAAGAGGTCGACGTGCATGAACTCCATCGTCCGGGGGTTGATCTGCAACTCGCGGATGAGCACTTTGCGTGCCCGCCCACCGTCGAGCGCGAGATCCACCAGGTGGCTGTGGCCGGCGCCGTGCCAGACCTTCTGGAGGCTGCGGGCCTCGATCGCGATGTTCTGAGGCTTGACGTTGTGGCCGTAGAGGATGGCGGGCACCTCACCACGGCGCCGCACGGCGTGGACGTGGCGCCCGGTCTCGGACCGGACGGACGCGCTGAGTTCGAGCGGTGTTGCCATTACCCGGCTACTCTACCGGCTCGGCGGCTCGCGCCGAGTTCACCGAGGCCGCGATGGCCAGCAACGCCGCTTCGACCGCGGCGTCGCCGCGCGCCGGCACGGCCGCCGGATCGGGCGCTCCACCGGCCTCCGGCCAGGTGGCGCACGCCGCCGCAATGAGGCGGCGGGCCGCAGTCGACGCGCCGTCCGGAAGGACGAAATACGGCCACGCGACATCCGAGACCTCCTCGCCGTCTCCCGGGGAAGCGAGGATGGCCGCCGCGCGCTCGAGCGCCGTCCTGCGCACGTCGGTCGCCCCGGCCCGGAGCTCCGCGGACACCAGTTCCTGGAGGTGCGCCGACGTTCCGGCGAGGTCGATCTCGTGACGCCGCGGCGGCCCGGTGTCCTCGGCGCCATGGAGCATGTAGATCCCGCCATTCCAGACGATGGTCCATGTCTCGTCACCGTCGCGCCGGGTCACCCGGCAGACCTCGGCGCCGTCGCTGACGTCGAGCCATGCCTGGCGCGCGCCGCGATCCTGCAGGAACGCCAGCCAGAGGTCGAGGCTGTCCCCGACGGGTTCGAAGGCGCGGCCGTCGACCCAGATGTACGACATCCTGCGAAAGGCCGCAAACGCCGGATGCGGTGGCGCGACGAACGCGCTGCTGTCGTCGGGATCGGCGAGTGAGCGAGATGCCCGTGCGCTGGCGGCGGCCAGGCAGAGCAACCCGGGAGTCAGGCTACCGCCCCCGTACCGAAGCGTTCCTTGACGTATGAGACGGCTTCGTCGAGCGAGGTCCCCGGCGTGAAGACCTTGTCCACCCCGAGCTGCTCGAGGGCCGTGACATCGGAGTCGGGGATGATCCCGCCACCGAAGACGACGATGTCGGACGCGTCGCGCTCCTTGAGGAGCCGGATGATCTCCGGGAAGAGCGTCATGTGCGCCCCGCTCAGCAGGCTGATGCCGATCCCGTCGACATCCTCCTGGATCGCCGCCTCGACCACCATCGCGGGGGTCTGGTGGAGCCCGGTGTAGATCACCTCGACACCCGCGTCGCGAAGGGCGCGTGAGATGACCTTGACGCCCCGGTCGTGTCCGTCGAGGCCCACCTTCGCGGTGAGGATCCGGATCTTGCGGCCGGTCGCCGGCGCAGCGGTGGCTTCCATGCGCAATTGATGTTAGTGCTTGCGCCGCCGGACCCCGGCACAACGCACGGGGCTATCCGCCCTCGGGCACCACGTCAGGCATTGGGGGGAGCGTCGAGACGGCGACGTCGGCGAGGCGGTGTGCGACGCCAAGCGCGCGGTCGGCATGGGGGAGGTGGTCGCGGTCGACACCGGCGACCGCGGGCCCGCCGTCCCGCGCTCCCACCAGCGCACCTGCGAGGCTCGCCGCCACGGCCGTGCCACCCGCGGCCGCGGCGAGGACGTCGTCGAACGGGTTCTCGGTCGCGAGCGCGCAGATCGCGCGCTGCAGGGTGAGGCCCGGGTCGGGATCCGAGACGTCGAGCGCGGGGCCGCCGTCGACCACGCGGAGGCGATCGAGGAGCGCCATCGGCGCGTCCTCGAGCAGCGATTGGCGCACCCGCACGAGCGAGGTCTCCAGATCGAAGCGGAGCAGGTCGGCGATCAGCAGCGCCGCAGCGACGGCGGTCACCGCAGTGCCCTCGTCGGCGCCGGCCATCGCCACGCAGCGATACGCGTCGCGACGGAGCCGCGGCCGGTTGAGCGGGCTCAGCAGCCCGAACGGCAGCGCGCGGAGCAGCAGGCCGGCGGCGCCCGCGCGAGACGGGCGCTCGAGCCCGCGCTGGCGCAGGTCGGCGTCGTCGAAGCCGCCGCAGGCCGCGGCGGACTCGGCGACCCCCACGAAATCGGCGGTACCGGCGGCGGCGCCCGCGGCATGCTCGCCCGCCAGTGCGCCGATGAAACTCGCTTCGATGCGGCCGGGGAGCTCGTCCTTCAGCGCCATCAGCAGAACGCTATCCTTTCGAGCCATGGCGACGTCGGAGCGGGCCGTTGCACTTGTTCGAGCGATCGCCAACAGCGGCGCGCTCCGGGCAGCGCCCGCGCTGATGGACACGCGCCGCTGGCGTGGCCCGCGGCCGGCAGCGGTGCGCATCGAGCGCAGCCATGTGCGCTCCGACGGCGACGTCGTCGCCGATCAGACCGCGTTGACCCTCTGGTTCGGTGACGGCCCCGACCTGCCGGGGATGACGGGTTCGACTCGCGGACGGAACCAGGCGACGCGACTTGCGGTGCGCACGC
>Ga0307374_10006183_pt1 | contig 18959 bp, 15 predicted proteins | sample OX3MG_FD_202532 | JGI IMG/M metagenome (GOLD analysis project Ga0307374, IMG submission 202532) | Soil microbial communities from Risofladan, Vaasa, Finland - OX-3 | ecosystem: Environmental > Terrestrial > Soil > Coastal area > Acid sulfate soil | place: Finland: Risofladan, Vaasa | collected...
GGCCGCGCGCAGGCGCTCAGGCGTCACGAGTGCCGGAGCCGGCCCCCAGGCCGCCGCGGTGTCCCGAGCGGGACGAGCCGTGCCGGGTCCGGTCGGCGCGGGCGGCCCTCGCGGCCTCGGTCCGCTCGCGGCGCGCCCGCGCCCGCGCGGTCCGGCTCTCGAGCGCCTCCTGACGCCGCGCCCGCCAGCGCGCCGCGAGCTCGCCGGGCTGACCCGGCGGGACCGTCCCGTCCCGTCGTGCCCGCCAGCGCGCCGGGCCGTCGGATTCGTTGCGCCACGGCGCCCTGGACGGTCGAGGACCCAGGCGCGCGATCTCGGCCTCGCGAACAGGTCCGTCGGCCGCGCGCCACGCGCTCACGAACCGAGCGACGGCCGTGACCATGGTGAGCGCGAGAAGCACCCAGAGCACGGGGACGAGGAGCCAGGGTTCGAGGAAGCCGGCGCCGAGGAGGATCATGCGCTCCGCACGCTCCATGAGACCGCCGAAGAGCCCGCCGTTGGTCGTCGGCAGGCGCAGCGCGTCCGCCTTGGCGCGGACGTACGAGACGAGCGACGCGGCGCCAAGGACCGCCAACGGGAGGAGCGCGAGCTCACCCTCGTGGACCGAGACCAGGTACCAGGCGACGCCCAGCATCAGCACCGCGTCCGCCAGCCGGTCCATCACCGAGTCGAACAGGGCCCCTCGCACCGACGCGGTGCCGGCGGCCTTGGCCACCGGGCCGTCGAAGAGGTCGTGGAAGCCCGTGACGGCCAGGAGCGGGATGCCGATGAGCAGGTGCCCCGTCGCCACCACCACCGCCGTGGCCACCGCGAAGACGAGCCCGGAGGCCGTCAGGACGTCGGCGGTGATCCCCAGCCGGACGAGCCCGCGACCTACGGGTCCCGTGCACCGGTCGACCCCACGTCGCCATCGGCCGTCGAACATTTGTTGGAGTTTATCTCGGGACCCCCTGCGCGCTCGGCCCCTCGCGTCACCAGGCACGATCCAACGTGCCGGGCCGGCGCGCCACCCGGCGCCGTCGCCGATGGGCGGCGAGCCGTCGCTTTCGTTTGACAATCGTCAGGAACTCGCCCGTAGGGTGACGCCACGCGACTCCACCTCCCCCGGCACCGTCGGTGCGCGGCATCCCCCGTTGTCGGCCTGGCCGTGGTCGCGTGCGCCGCGCTCCTCTGCGCGTGCGGCGGCACGGCGGCCGCGTCGTCGGGGGGCGGCCACGGGCGGCTCGACGCGCACGACTCGACGGCCGCGCAGCGATCCCCGTTGCCCTTCCGCGCCCCCGACGGCTATCAGGCGACCGCGCACCTGAAGGCCGGGCCAAACCTCGCCCCGGGGTCCCAGCCCTCGGTGCTGCCGACCGACGTGCTGATCGCGGACCGCAACAACAACCGGCTCATCATCGTCAACCCCCAGGGCAATGTCGTCTGGCGCTTCCCGGCGCCCGGCGATCTCGCACCCGGGCAGACCTTCCGCACACCCGACGACGCCTTCTTCACCCCGAACGGGAAGGACATCGTCGTCACCCAGGAGGACAACTACGTCGTCTCGGAGATCTCGGTCGCGACCGGCCACATCGTCTGGCGCTACGGCCATCCGGGCACGCCCGGATCCTCCGCCAATTATCTCGACAACCCCGACGACGCCATGATGGCGCCGAACGGGGACATCGTCCTCGCCGACATCAAGAACTGCCGCCTCGTGGTCCTGCGTCCGCCGAGCCACACGCCGCTCGAGGTGATCGGCCAGACGACGAGCGCGTGCGACCACACACCGCCGGGACACTGGGGGAGCCCGAACGGCGCCTTCCCGCTGTCGAACGGCACATGGGTCGTGACCGAGATCAACGGCGACTGGGTCGACGGCTTCGACCTTCTGACCGGGAACGTCCTGTGGTCGACGAACCCGCCGGGCGTCGCCTACCCCTCGGACACCAACCAGGTCCACGGTGACCTCTTCCTCACGGCGGACTACTCGTTCCCCGGGCAGCTCGAGGAGTTCACCTCCTCGGGCCAGCTCGTCTGGCGCTACGCCCCGACCGGCGCGCAGACCCTCGACCAGCCGTCGCTCGCCCTGCCGCTCCCCAACGGCGACGTGATCCTGAACGACGACTGGAACCACCGGGTGATGGTCGTCGACCCGAAGACCAACCGGGTCGTCTGGCAGTACGGCCACACCTCGATCCCGGGAGCCGGCGCGGGCTATCTCGACAAGCCCGACGGCGTCGACCTCGCCCCGCCGTTCTCGCTCACCGTCTCGCACCGCCACGCCATGCATGCCCCGCAGACCAGCGCGCCCGGTGGTGGTTAACTGGCGAGCAGCACGCCGGTGGGGAGCTGCCGGCCAGCCCGGAAGGAGGTCGCCGTCGTGGCATTGCTCGCGCCGTCGGACATCCGCAACGTGGCCCTCGTGGGTCACCACGCGGCAGGCAAGACCACCCTCGCCGAAGCGCTCCTGCTCTCCACGGGCGCGCTCAGCCGACCGGGATCGGTCGACAAGGGCACGACGGTCTGTGACTTCGAAGCCGAGGAGATCTCGCGGCAGCTGTCGGTCTCGTTCGCGATCGCACCGTGCACGGTGGACGGCGTGAAGGTGAACCTCCTCGACACGCCGGGCTACGCGGACTTCGCCACGGACATGCGCGACGCGCTCGGCGTCGCGGACCTCGCAGTCGTGGTCGTGAGCGCGACGGACGGGGTCCAGGCCCAGACCGAGGACGCGTGGCGGGCGGCAGCCGCGCTCGGACTGCCGCGGATCATCGTGATCGACAAGCTCGACCGCGAGCGCGCCGACTTCGACCGGACGCTCGCCGAGGTCCGGGCGGCCTTCGGCGCGGGCGTCGCCCCGGTCGAGCTCCCGATCGGCGCAGAGACCGAATTCCGGGGCGTCATCGACCTGCTCGACGACCGGGCGACCCTCTACGACACCAAGGCCGTGCCGCCGCTCAAGGGGGTCGAGGGCCCCATCCCCGACGAGCTGGCGGTCACCGAGCACACGGTCCACGAGCAGCTCGTCGAGGGCATCGTGGTCGGGGACGACGACCTGACGGCGCGCTACCTCGACGGCGAGCCGATCGAGCGCGGCGAGCTGCAGGCGAGCCTGGCCTCGGGCGTGGCCTCGGGCGCGGTGTTCCCGGTGCTGTGCTGCTCGGGGACCTCGGGCGTCGGCGTCGACCGTCTCGCCCGCCTCCTCGTCGAGCTGTGCCCGTCCCCCGACCACGGCCGCCCCGCGGTGGTGAGCGCCGGCGGCACCACCACCGAGGTCGCGCCGGACAGCTCGGCGCCACCGCTCCTCGTCGTGTGCAAGACGCTCTCGGACCAGCACGCCGGGCGCCTCTCGCTGTGCAAGGTCCTCTCCGGCACGCTCAAGCCCGACACGGTCCTCACCAACCCGCGGACCCACACCGACGAGCGCCTGCACGTGCTCTCGATGCTCCGCGGACACGAGACCTCGCCCGTCGACGCGGTGGGCGCGGGGGACTTCGTCGCGATCCCGCGCCTGACCGGCTCGCTCACCGGTGACACCCTCGCCCCCAAGGACAAGCCCGTCACCGTCTCCTTCGGCGCCGCCGAGACGCCCGCGCTCGCCGTGGCGGTCGCCCCCGCTTCCCGGGCCGACGAGGACAAGCTCATGTCGGCGCTCCAGCGCCTGTGCGAGGAGGATCGCAGCCTCTCGGTGAGCCGCAACGACGAGGCGCACCAGACCGTGCTCGGCATCTCGGGAGAGGTGCACTTCGCGGTCACCCTCGAGCGGCTGTCGCGCAAGTTCGGGGTGTCCGTGGAGCGCCAGGAAGTGGCGATCCCCTACCGCGAGACCATCTCCAAGTCGGCGGCCGCCGAAGGGAAGCACAAGAAGCAGTCGGGCGGCCACGGCCAGTTCGGCGTCTGCCACCTCCGCGTGGAGCCCCTCGAGCGCGGAGAGGGCTTCCAGTTCCACGACGAGGTCGTGGGCGGCGCGATCCCCCGCCAGTACATCCCGGCGGTCGAAAAGGGCGTCGTCGAGGCCATGGCGCGCGGCGGTGCCTTCGGCCACCCCGTGGTCGACGTGTCGGTGACGGTCGACGACGGCAAGTACCACTCGGTCGACTCTTCCGAGCTCAGCTTCAAGACCGCCGCGGCGCTCGCCTTCCGGGAGGCCGTCGCCCACGCCGGGCCGATCCTGTTGGAGCCCGTCTCCAAGGTGGTGGTGCAGGTCCCCGCCGACCTCCAGGGCGACGTGCTCGGCGACCTCAACTCGCGTCGCGGCCGGATCGTCGGCACCGAGGTCACCAACGACGGCCTCCAGGAGGTGACCGCGATGGTCCCGACCGCGGAGCTTGCCCGCTACGCCGTCGATCTGCGGGCGCTCACCGGGGGCAGGGGCCGGTTCCGCGCGGAGCACGACCACTTCGACCCCGTCCCCGAGCACCTCGTCGCAGGTCTCGCCCGGAGCATCGCGTCCGAGTAGGCCCCCGCGGCTCCCGTCGTAGGCCCGTCCGCGGCTCCCGTCCGCGGCTCCCGCCGCGGCGCCCGTCGTCGGCGCCACGCCTTCGGCTCGGGTCGTCAGCGCATGTCGGCCCACGCCGCGTGGAGCTTCTCCCACGCGCCGACGAGCGTCTCGGGGATCACCCGGACCCCGGCGACCGACGTCATGAAGTTCGTGTCGCCCGACCAGCGCGGGACGACGTGCAGGTGGAGATGGCGCGGGATGCCCGCCCCCGCGGCGCGGCCGAGGTTCGCCCCCATGTTGATCCCGTCGGGCTCGTAGGCGGCGTTGAGCGCGCGGACCGCCGCGCGCGCGGTCGTCCAGAGCTCCGTCGACTCCTCTCGGTCGAGGTCGTCGAGCTCCGAGAAGTGACGCACCGGCAGGACGAGGAGATGGCCGCTCGCGTAGGGATACGCGTTCAGGACCGCGAACGTGCGGGCGCCTCGCCACACCACGCCGTTGTCCGGCGACGGCTCGCCGCTCCTTGCGATCGCGCAGAAGACGCAGGCGTCGTCGGTCCCCTTGCGCTCGGCGTCGGTCGCGGCGCTGACGTACTCGTTGCGCCACCCCGCCCAGAGCTGCTCGAACGGCACGGCTACGCGCCCGGCGAGATCCGCCGGGAGGCGACGTCGTCGCGCACCCGCGCCACGATGTCGCCGAGCGCCACTCCGCGCTCGGGCCGCTCGTCGCCACGCCGGTTCACCCCGACGGTGCCCGAGGCGACGTCGTCGTCGCCCACGACGAGCACGTAGGGCACCTTCTCGAGCTTCGCTCGCCGGATCCGCGCGCCGAGCGGCTCGCTCGCGTCCTCCACGTCGGCGCGCAGCTGCTCGGAGCTGAAGCGCTCGGCCGCCGAACGTGCGTACGCGACGTGGTCGTCGCGCACCGGAAGGACGCGCACCTGCACGGGCGAGAGCCAGGTCGGCAGGTTGCCGGCAAAGTGCTCGAGCAGGACGCCGAAGAACCGCTCCACCGAGCCGAAGAGCGCGCGGTGCACCATGACGGGGCGGTGCTTGGCGTTGTCCGCGCCCGTGTACTCGAGCCCGAAACGCCCGGGCAGCTGCAGGTCCAACTGCACCGTAGACATCTGCCAGGTGCGCCCGATCGCGTCGCGCGCCTGGACCGAGATCTTGGGCCCGTAGAAGGCGCCACCGCCCTCGTCGAGCACCAGGTCGAGCTGGCGGCCCTCGGCCACCTCCCTTAGCACCCGGGTCGCCTCCTCCCACTCCTCGTCGGTGCCGACCGCCTTTCCCTCCGGCTTGGTGGAGAGCTCGAGATGGAAGTCGTCGAGGCCGAAGTCGCGCAACAGGTCGAGCACGAACGTGAGGGCACGGCTCAGCTCCTCGGCCATCTGCTCGCGGGTGCAGAAGATGTGCGCGTCGTCCTGGGTCATCCCACGCACCCGGGTGAGCCCGTGGACGACACCGGACTTCTCGTACCGGTAGACGGAGCCGAACTCGAAGAGACGCATCGGCAGCTCCCGGTAGGAACGCTGCCGGCTGCGGAACACGAGGATGTGGAACGGGCAGTTCATCGGCTTGACGTAGTACGTCGACCCGTCGTCCAGCTCCATCGGCGGGTACATCGAGTCCGCGAACCAGTCGACGTGCCCGGACTCTTCGAAGAGCGGCGCCTTCGTGATGTGCGGCGAGTACACGAAGTCGTAGCCCGACTCGGCGTGTCGACGTCGCGAGTAGTCCTCCATCTCCCGGCGGACGATGCCGCCTTTGGGGTGGAAGACGGGCAGCCCCGAGCCGATCTCGTCGGGGAACGAAAAGAGGTCGAGCTCGTGGCCGATGCGGCGGTGGTCGCGGCGCTCGGCCTCCTCGAGCCGGTGCAGGTGCTCGGCGAGCGCCGATTCCGACTCCCACGCGGTGCCGTAGATCCGCTGAAGCTGCTGGCGGTGCTCGTCCCCCCTCCAGTACGCCCCCGCAACCCGGGTGAGCCGGAAGTGACCGAGCCGCCCGGTCGACGGCACGTGCGGTCCACGGCACAAGTCGACGAACGCCTCGGCGTTGCGGTAGGTCGTCACGAGCGCGGCGCCGGCGCCGGTACCCGCCGCGTCGACCTCCTCCGCGCCGTGGGCGACCGCCTCGATGATCTCCTTCTTGTAGGGCTGGCCGTCGAAGAGCGCGAGCCCCTCTCCGATCGGCACCTCCCTGCGGACGAACGGCTGGTCCTCGGCGATGATCTTTCGCATCTCTGCGTCCACGCGGGCGAGGTCCTCCTCGGAGAAGCGCGCGCCGCCGGGGAGCTCGAAGTCGTAGTAGAAGCCGTCGGCGATCACCGGCCCGATGGCGAAGCGCGCGCCGTGCCACATGCGCAGGACCGCCTGCGCCATCACGTGGGCGGTCGAGTGGCGGATGACGTCACGGCCGGTGTCGGAATCGGCCGTGACGATCGACACCCCTGCGCCGTCGGGCAGCGGCGCGGAGAGGTCGACGAGGCGGCCGTCGACCTCGGCTGCGACCGCAGAGGCCGCGAGACGCCGCCCGATCGCGGTCGCGAGGTCGGCCCCCGTGGTGCCCTCCGGCAGCTCCCGCTCCGAGCCATCGGGGAGCTTGACCGTCACCGTTGCCATCGACCCGATCGTCCTTCCGTTGTCAGCCTGTTGTCGGCCTGTGCCGTTCGTCGCGGGTCGACGCACGCTACCCGCTCGGGGAGCGGTCAGAGAACGACGCCGAGCAGCGCCGCGCCGGCCTCGACTTCGACGCCGTCCCCGGCCAGCTCGTCGAGGGCCACGAGCGCACCGGGCACGTCGAGGTCGTCGTCGAGATGGGCACGTACGGTACCGAGGGCGCGGGTGTCGGTCCCCGCCGAGCCTCTCGGTGCGCCGCGCCAGCGGTCGAGGCGGTGTGCGGCCGCGGGCAACGCCGCGTCCTGCCACTCCCAGTCGGTGCGGTAGTGGTGGGCGAGCACGGCGAGCCGGATGACCGCGGGCTCCCAATCCTTGAGCAGGTCGCCCACGAAGACCAGGTTGCCGAGCGACTTCGACATCTTCCGGCCGCCGAGGCCGACGAGCCCCCCGTGCAACCAGTGGCGGACGAACTGCCGGCCGGTCACCGCCTCGGACTGCGCGGTCTCGCACTCGTGGTGGGGGAAGACGAGGTCCCGCCCCCCGCCGTGGAGGTCCACGGTGGGTCCGAGCTCGCGCATCGCGAGCGCGGAGCACTCGATGTGCCACCCCGGTCGACCGGGTCCCCAGCGCGACTCCCATGACGGCTCGTCGGGGAGGGAGGGCTGCCACAGCACGAAGTCGAGCGGGTGGCGCTTCGCGGGGTCGTCGGGATTGCCCCCGTGCTCGGCGGCCAGCACGAGCATCTCCGCCTCGCTGCAGTGGCTCACCTTGCCGAACCCCGGGAACGTCGTCACGTCGAAGTACACGCCACCGCCGGAGCGGTACGCGTGCCCGGTCTCGAGGGCCGCTCCGACGAGCGCAAGGATGTCGGGGATCGCGGACGTCGCCCGGGGCTCGGCCTCCGGCGCCAGGAGGCCGAGGGCCGACATGTCCGCATCGAAGCGCGCCATCTCCTCGGCCGCGAGGTCGAGGTAGTGCACGCCGAGCTCGCGCGCCTTGCGCAGGATGTCGTCGTCGACGTCGGTCACGTTGCGTACGCAGCGGACCGTGTGGCCGATGTCCAGCAGCCGGCGCTTCAAGACGTCGTAGACGAGGTAGACCGCGGCGTGGCCGAGGTGCGCCGAGTCGTAGGGGGTGATGCCACACGTGTACATCGACACGTGCGGACCCGGCTCGAACGGCACGACCCCTTGGCGCGCGGTGTCGTACAGCCGCATCTCAGATGCCGGCCAGCTTCAAGGTGCTGTGCGCACGGTGTCGGATATTGAGCGTGATGCACACCGCGGTGAACGCCTCGATCGGCGAAGCCTGGCTCAGGCTTCCGGCGTCGAGCGGGCGGAGCCCGTCGATCCGCTCGACGAGCGACATCGTCTCGGTCGTCGCCTCCGGGTCGTCCGCGCACACCAGCACGTCGGCGATGAGCCCCGAGTCGAGGTCCGCCATCTCGCGTGCGGGAAGGTGATGGAACGCGGCAGCCACCTTTGACCGGGGAAGCGCGACCTGCACCGCCGCGGCAACCGACCCGCGGGGGTGCACGAGGGGCAGCATCTCGCGTCCCTCCCGTACGAGGGCGTTCGCCATCGAGACGACGACCTTGCCCTCGAGCCGCCCGGCGAGGGCGGTCACGGTCTGCACCGCCCCCTCCCACGGGGTGGCGAGCACCACGAGCTTCGCGCTCGCCGCCACCTCGTTGCCCACCCCGTCGAGCGTCCCTTCGAGACGCGACGACCAGACGGTGGTCAACTCCTCGACCACGCCGGCGGCTCGGTCGGGATCGCGCGAGCCGATCGCGACCGACATTCCGGCCGCGGCGAGCCGCAGTCCCAGTCCACGGCCCGCAGGGCCCGTTCCTCCGATGATCCCGACGTCCACGAGCCCACCTTGTCACACGCCCGCGTGCACCGCGCCTCCGCTCTGCGAACCCCTCCCCCGGGGGCGATAGCCTCGCCGGCCGTGGGCATCCTCGAGGGTAAGCGCATTCTCGTCACCGGCGTGCTGACCGACGACTCGCTGGCCTTCGCCGCGGCGCACGCGGCGCTCAGCGAGGGCGCCGAGATCGTGCTGTCGGGATTCGGCCGCGGTTTGTCCCTCACGCGACGCACCGCGAGGAAGCTCCCGGTCGAGCCCGACGTCCTCGAGGTCGACGTGACGAACGCCGAGCACCTCGCAGCTGCAGCCGCCGACCTCTCCGCACGGTGGGGCCGGCTCGACGGCCTCCTTCACGCGATCGGGTTCGCCCCACCGAGCTGTCTCGGGTCGGGCATGTTCGCCGCGGAGTGGCACGACGTCTCCGTAGCGCTCCAGGTCTCTGCCTACTCGCTCAAGTCGCTCGTGGCCGCCTTCCTTCCCCTCCTCGAGGTGGCCGGTGCCGACGGGGGTGCGTCGGTCATCTCGCTCGACTTCGACGCGACCGTCGCCTGGCCTGCCTACGACTGGATGGGCGTGGCCAAAGCCGCGCTCGAGTCGCTCACCCGTTACCTCGCGAAGGAGCTCGGTCCCAAGGGCATCCGGGTGAACCTGATCGCTTCGGGACCCGTCCGGTCCATGGCGGCGAAGTCCATCCCCGGGTTCTCCGCCTTCGAGGATTCCTGGGGCGCACGCGCCCCGCTCGGCTGGGACGTCCACGACGCGACGCCGGTCGGGAAGGCCTGCGTCGCGCTGCTCTCGGACTGGCTCCCGATGACGACCGGCGAGATGCTCCACGTCGACGGCGGCGCACACGCCGTCGGCGCCTGACTCCCCGAGCGGTCAGCGCGCCGGAAGGTCTCCCCGCGGTGCGTCGGGCACCTGGCCGCCGAAGGCCCTCACGAGCACGGCGGCGTCGGTGGCCGCGCCTGCCGCGTCCGCTGCCGGGTCCGCGCCCGCGTAGCGGACCCGCTCGTACGCGTCGGTGAGCGATCCGAGCTCGCTCGCGCCCCCTTGCGCGAGCTCCTCCAGCGCCGCGAGCCGGGCTGCGAGCTCCCTCGGGGTCTCGTCGGGCGCCCGCCCGCTCCCGGCGACCCGCAGGGCCGACAGGACCGCTCGGTAGGCGGACCGGACCGGGTCGCCCCCGGCCCCGCAGGCGTCTGCGGGCGGCGCGGCTGCGGGCCCGGGCTTCGGCCGGCGGCGCGGGCGGACGCGCCGGGCCAAGCGCCGGAGCACCGCGAAGAGCGCCCGGCGGAGCTGGTCGCCGAAGTGCCCCCACGTGAACACCGAGTCGCTCGCGTCGTCGACCTCGACGGCGGGACGGTGGCGGGCGGCCCACCGGAAGAGCGCGCGCACGCCGAACGCGACGAGGACGAGCACGAGCGCGCCGGCGACGCCGAGCAGCGCGATCCCGAGCGCGGTCGGGTGCGGGCGGCCGGGCGCCGTGTGGAGCCGGTGCAACGCTGTCGTCCCGGCGGTGGCCGGCGTCACCCTGCGACCCGGGTGGACGAGGATCCGCGGCAGGTGGCTGAAGACCCAGTCGCCGACCGCCCCCAGCACGGCGCCGACCCCGTGGAGGACCTGTCCGGCCGCCGGACCCACCACGGCCGCCGCGCCGCCCACGAGGAACGCCGCCAGCGCCACGAGCGCGAGGGGGGCGACCAGCGCCACGAGCCATGCGCCGCTCTGCGAGCTGGCCGCCCGCCGCATGACGCGGCGCTCGACCTCCCGCTCGTGTGCCCATGCCGCGGCCGTCACGCCGATGGGGAAGAAGACGAACAAGAGCCACCCGGCGGAGGCCGTCGCGCGGTCGAACCCGGCCGCCCCCGCCGCCTGGTGCCCGAACACGACCACGAAGACCGCCGCACCGACGACGAGCGAGGTCGCCGAGTGCCGCAACGACGGGGCGGACACCGCCGTCCATCCGCCTCGCGCCCATGCCAGGACCGCGATCGCCCACGCCCAGCGGACCGCGCGGGCGGCGAGCGCCTGCTGGGCGGGCACGGCCCAGGGGTGCAGCGCCGCTGCCCAGGTCGTACCGGGCGCGCTCAGCCCGGCGACGAGGCCGGCGCTGAGCGCGACCCCCGCCACCACCGCCGCGGCGAGGACCACCAGGCGCGTCGCGCGCTGCAGCCGTCCGTGCCCTGCGCGCGCCCATGCACGCCCGAGCGCGACGAAGCCGAGCGCCCCGAGCGCCGGCAGCGCGAACGCGAGGTACGGCAGGTCGACCCTCGGACGCTGCGCGCCGGCGGTCCCGTCCGCGAAGGCGCCGACGGCGAGGGACACCCACGCCGCCTCGGAGACGAGGAGCAGCGCCGCCGCACCGACGCCGCCCCACGAGGGGCGACCCCGCTCGGCCGCGGGAGCTCGGGAGTCCCGCGCCAGGCCGTCCGGGGGCGCGGCCGCGCTATGTGCGGAGCTCGAAGACGTCACGGTCTCTCCACCCGTCGTGGTGTGCGACCACCCACCGGTCATCGAGCGAACCGTCGGGCGGCCCGTGGCCCGCGGGCGTCGCGATCCACACGGCGCGCACCGACGTCCGTCGGCGAAGCGCCGCGAGTGCTGCGTGCGTCCGGTCCGGGAAGTCGGCGGCGACGACCAGCGCGCTCGTCCCGGCGCCGAGCCGCGGGCCCTGCTCGGCGAGGACTCGCTCGATCGCCACCGCGCCGGCGGTCGTCACCCTGGCGAGAGCCTCGAGCATGGACGGCAGCGCACCGGCGGCGGCCGACGTCGGGATCGCGACGAGGCGCCCGCGAGACGTGCCGTTCACGAAGATGCCCGCCGGCACGCGCGCACCGACGAGCGACGACACGATGCTCGCCGCGACCGACACGACCAGCTCGGTCAGGTCCGGCGCGATGCCGACCCTCGCCCGCGCCGGCGGCAGGAGGTCGACGAAGACGGCGACCCCGAGCGTGGTCGCGGGCTCGTGCACCCGCACGAGGAGCTCCCCGCGCCGCGCCGTCGCCCGCCAGTCCACGTGACGGACGGGGTCGCCTGGCGTGTACGCGCGGACACCGACCACGCGCGTCGGATCGAGCGAGAGGCTGCTGCGGACCCGCCGGTCGGCGACCGGGACGCGCGCGGCGACGAGCGGCTCGGAGAGCGGGACGACCTTGGGGTACACGAGCAGCGACGTCTCGTTGCGCACCTCGCGTCGCTGCTCGCGCGTGCCGAGCGGACTGCCCGAACGCAACTCCGCCGGCCCGAAGATGTGCTCGCCTCGCTGGTCGCAGCACACCCGCAGGCGGCGGTGGATGCGCTGGTAGGGAAGCATCGCCACGACGAACTGCAGCTCTGTCCGCCATCCGGTGGAGACGACCGTCCCGCCCTCCACCCGCAACGTCGCCGGCACCTGCTCGCGGACGTGGAGCCACGTGAGCGGGAGCGGCTTGTCGTTCACGAGCTCGACCTCGAGGGTCACCGACTCACCGAACGTCGCACGACGGCGCGACAACGTGCGGACGTAGTCGACGCCCCCGAGCGACTCCCTGCCCCACACCCACAAGAGGAGCGCGGTGAAGACGACGAGGACGCCGGCGACGGCGACGTACCGGCCACCGACCACCCATCCCACGACGGCGAGCCCTGCGCCTCCCGCCGCGGCGACCCACTCCCGGTCGATCCGGTCCCTCCGCACCCGCACCGCCCGAGCCCGGGGGCTACCCCGTGACCTCGTGCTCGACGGGGACGGGCACCCTCTCGAGCAGGTCGCCGAGGACGCGCTCGGGCCCCTCGCCACGAAGCCGGGCGGGGGCGGCCAGGAGCAGCCGGTGGGCAAGCACCGGCTGGACGAGCTGTTTCACGTCGTCGGGGAGGGCGAACGCGCGCCCGTCCAGGAGCGCGCGGGCCTGGACGGCCCTGTGCAGCGCGAGCGCACCGCGCGGGCTCGCACCGAGGGCGAGCCGGTCGTCGGCGCGCGTGGCGCGCACGACGTCGAGCAGGTACGCGCGCACCGCGTCACCGACGACGATCTCTCCCCGAGCGGTCTGCAGGGACACGATCTCGGCAGGCGAGGTCACCGCGGACAGGCGCGATGCCGGGTCCTCGCGGCCGAACCGCTGCAGCATCTCGTCCTCCTCCTCGACGCTCGGATAGCCCGGTGCGACCCGGACGAGAAAGCGGTCGAGCTGCGCCTCGGGGAGCGGGAACGTGCCTTCGAGCTCTACCGGGTTCTGCGTGGCCATCACGAGGAACGGCTCGGGCAGCGGGAGCGTCCGCCCGTCGACGGTCACCTGTCGTTCCTCCATCGCCTCGAGGAGCGCGGACTGGGTGCGCGGCGTGGCCCGGTTGATCTCGTCGGCGAGCAGGACCGGGGTGAACACAGGTCCCGGACGGAAGTCGAAGTCGGCGGTCCGCTGGTCGAAGACGCTCGACCCCGTCACGTCGCTCGGCAGGACGTCGGGGGTGAACTGCACACGGCGGAACCCGCACCCCATCGCCGTCGCGAGCGAGCGCGCGAGCAGCGTCTTGCCCACACCGGGCACGTCCTCCAAGAGCACGTGGCCACGGCACAAGAGCGCGACGAGGAGGAGGTCGACCACCTCGCGCTTGCCGACGACGACCGTGGCGACCGCGTCGCGAAGGCGCCCGAGCGGCTCGGGCGTCCGGCCTGCGTGCTGCACGGCTCGTGACGCTACAGCGGCGAGGGCGCTACGATTCCCGGCGAACACAGGGCAGCGGACCCAGGAAGCCGGTGCGAGTCCGGCACGGTGCCGCCACTGTGATCGGGGAGCGACCCTCGCTGCAGGCCACGGCCCAGATCGGGCTGGAAGGTCGAGGGGAGCGTTGATCCGGAGTCAGGATACTGACCGCTGCCCTCCCGAGAACGGGGCGTGAGCACCCCGGAGGAGCGTGCAGCCATGGTCGATGGTCCCAATCGCTGGTCCTTCTTCGACGCGCCCCTGCGCGTCCTCTCCCTTGGCGGGCTCCTGCTCGTCGCGGGTGCGGCCGCGGCCGCCTGCGGCAGCCCAAGCCCGTCGGGCTCGCCGTCGGCGACCGCCGCGACGTCCGGCACGTCCACGGGTTCGTGCACCGGCGTGCCCGGCGCGCACCACGCGCGCGTCGTCGTCGAGGTGTCCCCCGCCAAGGTGGTGGCGCGTTGCATCGGCTTCTCGTCACCTTCACTGCCGGCGCTGCGGCTCATCCACGAGAGCCACATCGAGCTCGGCACCCAGGCCTTCAGCTTCGGCGTGGCCATCTGCCAGGTCGACAACGTCCCGGATCACTATTCCCAGTGCCTTGCGTCGGGAAAGAACTACTGGGCGCTCTTCGTGTCCAAGAACGGCCGGAAGTGGACGAGCCCGTCGGTCGGCGTGAGCGACGTCACGGTGCCGTCCGGAGGATCGATCGGCCTGCGCTACGACCCTCCCAACGGCAAGGCGGCGCCGCCACCACACCCGAGCCCGGCGTGACCCGGCCGGCGGCGGTCGCCGTCTGGGTCGTCGCCGCCCTGGCGGTCGCGCTCCTCGACGCCGATCCTGCCTCCCGGGTGTTGGTGCTCGCGGGAGCGTGGGCGCTTCTCTGGCGCCGCAGGGCCGCAGGACGGCGTCTCCGGCCGCTCGCCCTCGGTCTGTTCGTGGTGGGTCTCGTCACCGTGGCGTTGAACGGCATGCTGTCCCACACCGGGGCGACGGTCGTCGGCATCCTGCCGTCGTGGCTCCCGCTCGTCGGCGGCGCGGTCACCGCGGAGGGGTTCGCCGACGGCACCTCGATCGCACTCGGTCTCGTGGCGGCGATCTCGGTGACCGCGGTGCTGTCCGTGGTGGTCGAGCCGACCGACCTCGTCGACGCGCTCCCCCGGCCGTTCCATCACGCCGGTGCCGCGCTCGGCGCGGCGCTCAATCTCGTCCCGGCGACGGCCGCCAGCTTCGTTGCCGTGCGCGAGGCGCAGCGGCTCCGCGGCTGGCGGCCCCGCGGCACCCGCGCGCTGGTGGACCTGGCCGTGCCCGTGCTCCTCGGCGCGATCGACCGGTCCGTGCAGCTCGCCGAGGCCATGGAGTCCCGGGCGTTCGGCGCGGGCAGGCGCACCACCATGGCCGCCGACGAGCGGTCCGCGCTGCTGGCGGCCGTCGCGGCGCTCGCGCTGCTTGCCGGTGCGCTCGCGGTCGCCGTATCCGCGGCCGGGCAGGGAAGCTGGTACCCCTACCCGGTGCCGACGGTGCCCTCGCTGGCACCGCTCGCCCTCGCGCCGGCGCTGCTCCTCGGGCTGGCAGGTGCCATCCTCCCGGCGGAGCCCCGGTGACGTCGGACCGGGTCAGTGGCGGAGGCTCGGGACGCGACGCCCCGACGGTGACCTTCGACAAGGTGACGTACTGCTACCCGGCGTGGACGGACCGGCCCGCCCCCGCCCTCGTCGACGTGGACCTCGACATCGGGCCGGGACTCACCCTCGTCGACGGCGACTCGGGGTCCGGAAAGTCCACCCTGCTCCGGGTCTGCAACGGCCTGGTGCCCCACTTCCACGGCGGGACGTTCCGCGGGCGGGCTCTCGTCTGCGGGCTCGACGTGCTGGCGACGCCGACGCGGCAGCTGGCCCGCCACGTCGGCTTCGTGTTCCAGGAGCCCGAGACGAGCTTCGTCCGAGGGACCGTCGCACGTGAGGTGGCCTTCTTCCCCGAGAACCTCGGGCTCCCCCGGCCGTCGATCCGCCTGCACGTCGACGAGGCGCTCGAGCGGTCCGGGATCGGCCACCTGGCCGCGCGGCGGCTGTCGACGCTCTCCGGAGGGGAGCGCCAGCGGGTCGCCCTGGCTGCGGCGCTCGCGGCCGGTCCGTCGGTGGTGGCGATGGACGAGCCGATGTCCCAGCTCGACGAGCAGGGTGCGCGCGCGCTGACGGCGACGCTCCGCGCGCTGGCCGTCGCAGGCACCACGGTGCTCGTCGCCGAGCACCGGCTGGCCCACCTCCCCGACGCGCGGCGAGTGTCGCTCGCAAGCGGCTGCGCGAGCGTCGGTGCGGCCGCGCCGGCGATCGGCGCCTGCGCAGGAAACGCGGCCGTCGCCGGGCGGGGCGCCAGTCTCGCCGACCTTCCGGGGGGGCACCGGTGCGGAACGCCCGCGTGGTCCCTGTCGGGGGTGACGGTGGGCGTCGCCGGCCGGCCGCTCCTCGACGACGTGGATCTCTCGGGGAGCGCCGGCGAGGTGCTGGTCGTCACGGGGGCCAACGGATCGGGCAAGACGAGCCTGCTCCGCACGATCGCCGGTCTCGCCCCCCCGATCACCGGCGCAGTGGAGCGCCGCCCCGGCCGCGTCGCGTACCTGCCCCAGGAGCCGGGCCTCCTCCTCCACCGCCACAGCGTTCGGGCGGAGGTCGACCAGACGTTGCGGTGGTCGCAGTTGTCGGGCACAGCCGACGAGGTGCTCGAGGTGCTCGGCCTGCAGCGCCTCGCAGAGCGGGATCCGCGCGACCTCTCGGGCGGCGAGCGTCAGCGCGCCGCGCTCGCGGTCGTCCTTGCGGGCCGGCCGGCTCTCGCGTTGCTCGACGAGCCGACGCGGGGCATGGACACCGCCGCCCGGCTCGCCCTGTCCGCGGTGCTGCGCCAGCTCGCCGGTGCCGGGACGGCGGTCGTGGCCGCGACGCACGACCTCGGCCTCGCGCGGGAGCTGCAAGGGCGCGTCGTACGCATCGAGGACGGAGTGCTGGTCCCCGACGTCGACCGGCCGTCGCCCGACCTGCCGTCCCCCGACCGGCTGCCGCCCGACCCGTCCCCACGCGCAGCAACGACGAAGAGTGCGTGGTGAGGCGGCACGCGGGCGCGGCGCTCCCCCTCGCGTCGCTCGTCGGCGCGTGTGTCTTTCTCTGGCCCTTCTTCGGCATCGGCCTGCCGGCGGCGAGCGCGACGGTCGCGTTCGGTGTCGGGACGGTCGCGGCGCTCGCAGCCGTCGAGCTGGCCGCGGGTCGCCTCGACACGCGCCAGCTCGCGCTCCTCGCCTCGCTGGCGGCCGTCGACGCCGCGGCCCGTGCCGTGGTCGTCACCGGCATCGGAGGGTTCAGCCCAATCTTCTTGTTGATCCTGTGCGGTGGCTACATCTTCGGAGCGGAGTACGGGTTCCTGCTCGGGGCGACCACGATCCTCGTCTCGGCCCTGGTCACCGGAGGGCTGGGACCGTGGCTCCCCTATCAGCTCTTCGGGGCCGGCTGGGTCGGTGCGATCGCGGGCCTCGCCGGCCGCGGGCGAACCGGCCGGCCGACACGCCGCGACGTCGTCGTGCTTGCGGTCGTCGGCCTCGTCACGGGCTACGGTTTCGGCGCGGCAATGGACGTGTGGAACTGGACCTTCTACCAGTCCGCCCCCGGCCTCGGATTCCACGCCGGCATGACGGTCACGCAGGCGCTGTCGCATTTCGCCCGCTTCTACGCCGTCACCTCGGCCGCGTACGACTCCTTCCGCGCGGTCGGCAACGCGACGATGGTCGCTGTCCTCGGCGCGCCCGTCCTCGTCGCCCTGGCCCGCCTCCGCGCGCGACTTCACGTCTCGATCGACGATGCGGCCGACGGCCCTGGACCCCACGGCCGCCTCGAACCCGGGACTTTCGGACCCGGGACTTTCGAACCCGAGCCCCTCGGACCCGGACTTCACCACTGAGTGCCCCGGTGCCGGGAGAGCGCCCGGAGTGCCCGGCCCCTCCCCCCAGCCCGCAGCAGGCCGCCGAGCGCCGCGGCGGCCCGCGCCGACGGGCGCGCCGAAGGGCGCGGCGAAGGGCGCCGGTAGTCTGAAGCGGACCTGCGCGCCGGCGAGCGGACCGGCGGCACGGACGGACGGGAGCGGATGATGCACGCGGGGGTCGCCGGCTGGATGGGGCTTCGCTCCATGCACAGAGACCGCTCGGTGCTCCAGCACCGCGTGAAGAAGGGCACGACGCGCCGGATGCTGCGCTTCGCGATGCCCTACCGCAGGGTCCTCATGGTCTTCCTCCCGGTGGTGGTCATCGACGCCGTCGTCGGCGCCGTGAACCCGCTCATCCTGCGCGAGATCATCGACCGGGGCATCCTCGGTCACGATGCCGCGCTCGTCGTCGAGCTCGCGCTGGTGGCCGCGGGATTGGCGATCTTCACAGCAGCTCTCTCGCTCTACCAGCGGCGGGTCTCCGCGATGATCGGCGAGGGGCTCATCTACGACATGCGATCCAAGGTCTTCCGGCACATCCAGCGCATGCCGGTCGCGTTTTTCACGCGCACCCAGACCGGCGCGCTCGTGAGCCGGTTGAACAACGATGTCATCGGCGCGCAGCAAGCCTTCACGACACTGTTGTCGAACGTGATCGGGAACCTGCTCACCGTCGTGATCGTGGTCGGGGCGATGTTCTACCTGTCCTGGCAGATCACCCTCCTCGCCCTCGTGCTCCTGCCGGTGTTCCTCGTGCCGGCTCGCCTCGTCGGCCGGAGGATCGGGGCGCTGACCAAGGAGGGCTACGACCTCAACGCGCAGATGAACATGGTGATGCAGGAGCGTTTCAACGTCTCGGGCGCCATGCTCGTCAAGCTCTTCGGCCACCCTGCGGCCGAGGCGCGCAATTTCGAGGACAAGGCCGCCAGGGTCCGTGACATCGGCGTGACCCAGGCGATGTACGCCCGGATGTTCATGGTCGCCCTCGTGCTCACCGCATCCCTCGCGACGGCGTTCGCCTACGGGTTCGGGGGCGTTGCCGCGGTCCACGGGACCCTGGCCGTCGGCACGGTCGTCGCGATCACCGCCTACCTCGCGCGGCTCTACGGTCCGCTGACCCAGCTCTCCAACGTGAACCTCGATGTCATGACCACCCTCGTCTCCTTCGAGCGGATCTTCGAGGTGCTCGACCTCGAGCCCATGATCACCGAGCGCCCCGACGCGGTCAGGGTGTCACGTGGACCGGCGAGCATCGAGCTCGACGGCGTGTCGTTCACCTATCCGGGCGCGGAGGAAGTCTCGCTCGCATCGTTGGAGTCCGTCGCCGTTCTCGAGTCACCCGTGCGCAACGAGGTCCTCCACGACGTGTCCTTCCGCGTCGACCCCGGGCAGATGGCCGCACTCGTCGGAC
>Ga0307374_10006185_pt1 | contig 18955 bp, 20 predicted proteins | sample OX3MG_FD_202532 | JGI IMG/M metagenome (GOLD analysis project Ga0307374, IMG submission 202532) | Soil microbial communities from Risofladan, Vaasa, Finland - OX-3 | ecosystem: Environmental > Terrestrial > Soil > Coastal area > Acid sulfate soil | place: Finland: Risofladan, Vaasa | collected...
AGCCTGGGCGCGCAGGACACCCGGATCGTGCTCACCGGCGACCTGGACGAGCACTCGATCGCGGCGCTGGCCACTGCCCCCGTGGACGGGTACGGGGTGGGGACCGCGCTGGTCACCGGCTCCGGGGCGCCCACCGCCGCCCTCGTGTACAAGCTGGTGGCCAGGGCGGTCACCCCCGGTGGCGGGGGCCACCTGCTGCCGGTGGCCAAGCACTCGGTCGGCAAGCCGAGCCGCGGCGGCCGCAAATGGGCCGTGCGCCAGCTGGACGGGACGGGCACGGCGGTGGCCGAACGGGTCAGCGTGGTGCCGCCGGAGCCGTCCGCCGATGGCCGGGAACTGCTGCGGCCGCTGGTCAGGCGGGGCGAGATCGTCGGCACGGAACCGCTGGCGCAGGCACGGCAGCGGCATCGCGACGCGCTCGCCGAACTGCCCGCCCATGCGCTCCAGATGTCGCGCGGCTATCCCGCGATCCCCACCGTGATGGACCCGGGCGGCGACTAGCGCCTACTGCCCGCGGGCCGCCGCGGCCCGCGGTCCTGTTTCGCGTTCGGTTTTCTGCCCCGTGGGGGGCACAAAACCGAACGGAGAATGAGTGGCCGGGCGGAAGACGCGGCGGTAGGCGTGCGGGGCTGCCCGCGTCGGGCACCCGCGGCCGATGTGGGCGCCGGCGTAGCTGCCCGCTGAGCCCCGGCAAGCCCGATGCCGTACCCTCTGGGTTGTGCGCGCGCTGGTGATCGTCGACGTCCAGAACGACTTTTGCGAAGGTGGCTCGCTCGCGGTGCAGGGCGGGGCGGCGACCGCCGCCGCTATCAGCCGGTACCTGGCCACCGAGGGCCGCGAGTACGGGCACGTCGTCGCCTCCCGCGACTACCACGTCGATCCCGGCACCCACTTCTCCGCCGATCCCGACTTCAGCCGGTCCTGGCCGGCCCACTGCGTGGTCGGGACGGCGGGGGCGCTGTTCCACCCGGACTTCGACACCAGCCAGGTCGAGGCGATATTCAGCAAGGGCGCCCACGAGGCGGCTTACAGCGGCTTCGAAGGCACCGACGATGCGGGCAGACCGCTCGGGACCTGGCTGCGCGAGCACGACGTGGACGCGCTGGACGTGGTGGGCATCGCCACCGACTACTGCGTCAGGGCGACCGCGCTGGATGCCGCCAGACAGGGCTTCGCCACCCGGGTGCTGCTCAGGCTCACAGCCGGGGTCGACCCGGCCACCACCGCCGAGGCGCTCGACGAGATGCGGGCCGCGGGGGTGGAGCTGGCCGGAGCGCCGCTGATGGCCGAGGACTCCTAGCCGGGGCCGGCGCCGGTGCCGCCCGGTCCGGGCTCCTACTGGCCCTCGGGCAGCGACTCGTAGATCCGCTTGCAGTCCGGGCAGACCGGGAACCGCTTGGGGTCGCGGCTCGGCACCCACTTCTTGCCGCACAGTGCCGTGACCGGGGTACCCAGGACCGCGCTGTCCACGATCTTGTCCTTCCGGACATAGTGGGCGAAACGCTCATGGTCGCCGTCACCGGTCGACGTATCCGGCCGGACGCCGGTCTCCTCGGTGGTGCCCTGCTGGGGAAGGACCTCGGTGCTCACGGTGGACGAGTTTACCCGCTCTCAGTTCAGCGCCGGGTCGTCCGGATATGTCGCTACCAGCGCGAGCGTCCCGCCTGCCCGGCGCAGCACCGCCCGCCAGAGCCGCTCCGGCTCGACCGCGAAAGCGTCGGCGGGCTCGGCCGGGATCACGTACCAGGCCCCCTCCTCGATCTCGGCCTGCAGCTGGCCCGGACCCCAGCCCGCATAGCCGGCGAACACCCGCAGCGAGGCGATCCCGCCCTCCAGCAGCTGTGGCGGGGCGTCCAGGTCCACCAGGCCGAGCCGGGACCTCAGCGCGGTCCCGTCCAGCTCCCGCCACCCCAGCGGCTCGTCCTCTCCGGGCACGATGGCCAGCCCCAGCGCGCTGTTGGGTGAGACGGGGCCGCCCTGGAAAACCACCGAGGGCCTGGTCACCAGGCCGGTCCAGGATTCGAGCACCTGCTGGACCGGCGTCTTCGTCGGCCGGTTCAGCACCACGCCGAGAGTGCCTTCGCCCGCTTCGTCCTCCACCACGAGAACCACGGCCCGCCGGAAGTTGGGGTCACCCAGCAGCGGGGTCGCTACCAGCAACCGCCCCGCGAGGGTTTCCTCCATGCCCCCATTCTGGCCGATCCGGGCCCGCTCGGGCTAGGCGTGGGAAGATGGCCGCCCGCCGGCCGCGTCCCGGACCGCCGCCGCCACCGCGGAGGCGACGTCGGGGTGGAACACCGACGGGATGATGTAGTGCGGGCCAAGCTCGGCCGGGGAGACCACGCCGGCCAGCGCCCGGGCGGCGGCGACCAGCATGTCATCGGTGACCGTCCGGCTCTGCGCGTCCAACAGGCCACGGAACACGCCGGGGAAAACCAGCACGTTGTTGATCTGGTTCGGGTAGTCGCTGCGCCCGGTGGCGACCACGGCGGCGTGCTCGCTGGCGGCGTCGGGATCGACCTCGGGCACCGGGTTGGCGAGGGCGAACACGATCGCGTCCGTGGCCATCGCGGCGACGTCGTCCCCGGAGAGGATGTTGGGCGCGGACACGCCGATGAACACGTCGGCGCCGCGCAACGCGCCGGCCAGGTCACCGTCGTAGGAGTCGGTGTTGGTGTGCTCGGCCACCCAGCGCAGGCTGTCGGTGAGCCCCGGCCGGCCCTTGTGCACTGCGCCGCGGTCGTCGCAGACCACCACGTCGGTCGCGCCGGAGGCGAGCAGCAGCTTGAGCACGGCGGTGCCGGCGGCACCCGCCCCGGCCATCGCGATCCGCACCGCCGGCAGCTTCTTGCCGACCACCCGCAGCGCGTTGGTCAGGGCGGCGAGCACCACGATCGCGGTGCCGTGCTGGTCGTCGTGGAAGACCGGGATGTCCAGCAGGTCGCGGAGCCGGCGTTCCACCTCGAAGCAGCGCGGGGCGCTGATGTCCTCCAGGTTGATGCCGCCGAAGGCGGGCGCGATGATCTGCACGGTCCGGACGATCTCGTCGGTGTCCTGGGTGTCCAGGCAGACCGGCCAGGCGTCGATGCCCGCGAACCGCTTGAACAGGGCGGCCTTGCCCTCCATCACCGGCAGCGCGGCGTAGGGGCCGACGTTGCCCAGGCCCAGCACGGCGGTGCCGTCGGTGACCACGGCCACGCTGTTGCGCTTGATCGTGAGACGGCGCACGTCATCGGGGTTGGCGGCGATGGCCAGCGAGACCCTGGCAACCCCGGGGGTGTAGGCCATGGACAGGTCGTCCCGGTTGCGCAGCGGGACCTTGGCCTGGGTCTCGATCTTCCCGCCCAGGTGCAGCAGGAAGGTCCGGTCGCTGACCTTGCTGAGCACGACACCGTCAATGGCGGACAGGGCCTGGACGATCTCGTCGGCGTGCTCGGTGTCCCGTGCGGCGCAGGTGACGTCGACCCGGAGCCGCTCGTGGCCGTGCGGGGTGACGTCCAGTGCGGTGACCGCACCGCCCACCTGTTCCACCGCATGCGTGAGCTCGCTCACCGCCCGGCCGCGCGAGGGCACCTCCAGCCGCACGGTGATCGAATATGACACGCTCGGCGCTACCGCCACGGTCTCCTCCGCCCTTCAGCCCTGCCTCTTGCAGGAACAATCGTGCCACCACCGCGCGCGTGGCGCCGCCACTCGCTGCGGGGGAGCAGGGCGGAGGGGCAGGGCGGAGGGGCAGGGCGGAGGGGCAGGGCGGAGGGCCAGGGCGGAGGGGCAGGCGGCACAGCCGTGCGCCGGCGCCTGGCCGCGGCTGGCCGGCACGTACTCTGCAAGGGTGCACGGAACGAGCATGACCGGCAGCCGGCCCGATGGCCCGCCGGCCACCGCGCTGGGCCAGCCGGACGGGCCCGGCGACGCGATCGACGTGGCCCGGCTGCGGGTGGCGATCGCCCGGCTGTCACGCCGGCTGCGCCGCCACGAGCTGGCCGGGCTGACACCCACCCAGCTCTCGGCCCTGGCGACGGTGGAGCGGACCGGCCCGCTGCGCCTGGGCGATCTCGCTGCCGCCGAGGGCATCGCTCCGTCCACCCTCACCAGGCTGGTCACGGCGCTGGAGGAACGCGGCGACGTGGAACGGTGCCCGGTGCCCAGCGATGCCCGCGCCAGCACGCTGGCGATCACACCGCAGGGCCACACGGTGCTGGAGCGGCTCCGGCAGGAGGGCACCAGCGTGCTCGCCGAGAGCCTGCGCGCGCTCACCAGCGCCCAGCTCGCCGCGCTGGCGGCGGCTCTGCCTGCGCTGGAACAGCTCGCCGACGCGGATCCGCGCGACCCGCGCTCGCGCTGACCGGGTCAGGACAGGCTGCGCAGCAGCCGGCTGACCGGGCTAGAACAGCAGGCTGGACAGGGTGGCCCTGGCCTTGCTGACCCGCGGGTCCTTGGCCGGGAAGATGTCGAACAGCCCGACCAGGTGGAGCCTGGCCCGGTTCCGCTCCTCACCGGACGTCCGCCGGATGACGCCGAGCAGGCGGTCGAACGCCTCTTCGGCCCGGCCATTGGACATGTCGAGGTCGGCCACCTTGCACTGCGCGTCCACGTCGCCAGGGGCGGCAGCAGCGGCCCGCCGGGCCGCGGCCTCGTCGTAGTCGCTCACCCGGCGGAACAGGTTGACCTGGGCGAGGCCCTGGATCGCGACCGGGTGACCGGGGGTGTCGGCGAGCATCTGCTCGAAGGCGGCGGCCGCGCCGTCCAGGTCGCCTCGTTCCATGGCCTGCTGGGCCTCGACCAGCCCGGGTTCGCGGTACACCTCCGGCCCGTCCTGCTCCATCGCGCCCGCGTCCGGTCCCACCTCCCCCGCTGGCTGGTCGCCACCGGCTGCCGACGGCAGGCCAAGCTGCTGGGCGACCTGCAGGAGCTGCCCGAGCCACTGGCGCACCTGCGCCTCGGGCAGCGCGCCCAGGAACCCCGGCACCAGCTGCCCGGCGATCACGGCCACCACCATGGGGATGCTCTGTACCTGGAGTGCCGCGCTCAGCTGCGGGTTGGCGTCCACGTCCACCTTGGCCAGGACCCAGGCACCGTTCGCCTCTTCGGCGAGCTTCTCCAGCACTGGCCCCAGTTGCTTGCACGGGCCGCACCATTCGGCCCACAGGTCCATCACCACCGGGACGGTTCGCGAGCGCTCCAGGACGTCCGCTTCGAAGGTGGCCTCGGACACATCGAACACATGGCCGCTGCGTGGGCCGTCCGGCCCGCCCGGCCCGCCCGCCCGGGACGCCTGCTGGCTGCGCTGCGCGGCTGCCTGCCGCGCACCGAGGTCAATGGCGCCGTAGAGCGAGAAATCCCGCGGCTGCTGCATAGCTCCATCCTGCCGCATTCTGGCCGTGACTAGACCGCCCAGCCGGGCACAGCGGCGTGGGCGGCAGGCCGGCCCTGGCCCGCCCCGTCACATGTAGCATACTATGTGCTACTGTAGTCCCATGGGTGATACACGTGACGCCGCGCCACGCTCACGGCCGGGTGGCAGGCTCCAGCACCCCGCCCGCCGGATCGGCATCCGCGAGCTCCGGCAGCACGCCAGCGTCTACGTGGACCTGGCCGAGAAGGGATACACGGTGGACATCACCAACCGGGGCCGCCTGGTCGCCCGGATCGTGCCCGCGCAGGAACCCGAGAGCCCGCTGGAGCGGCTCATCGCGGCGGGCGTCATCCTGCCGGCCGAGGAGCCGGGGAATCTGCTGGAGATCGAGCCCGCGCCGCCAGTCCCACCAGGCCAGCCCACCGCCAGCGAGATCCTGCTGCAGATGCGTGAGGAGGAGCGGTATTGATCTACCTCGACTCGTCGGCGCTGGTGAAGCTCATTCTCACCGAACCGGAGACGCCAGCCCTGGCCAGCTGGCTCGCCGAGCGCGCGGATCTGGCCATGGTGTCCAGCATCATTCACCGCACCGAGGTGCCGAGGGCCGTGTGGCGGGCCGACCCCAGTGCCCTGCCGCGAAGCTACCGCCAGGTCAGAGGTGTGGAGAAGGTGGCTCTCAGCACGGATGTGCTCGACCTGGCCGCCACGCTCCCGCCCTCGTCCCTGCGTTCCGTCGACGCGATCCATGTGGCCTCAGCCCTGTCGGTGCGACGCGATCTGGAAGCGTTCGTCGCCTACGACAAGCGGCTGCTGGCGGCCGCCGAGCAGGCCGGCCTCCCCACGGCCAGCCCCGCCTGACCGGCCAGCCCGCCAGGTCTTGCCAGGGGCGGCAGACGCGCTGATCAGAAGGCAGGGGCCTCGATGTAGGTGCCCCACTCCTCCCGCAGCGCACCGCAGATCTCCCCCAGGGTCGCCTCCGCCTCGGCGGCCGCCAGCATCGGCGGGATCGTGTTGCGCCCCGACCTGGCGGCGGCGAGCATCGCCGCCAGCGCCTCCTCCACCGCAGCCTGGTCGCGCCCGGCCCGGCGCCGGGCAAGCTCGGCCACCTGGTCCCGTTCCACCTGGTGGCTGACCCGCAGGATCTCCACCGGCTGGCCTGCCGTGCCCTGGTAGCAGTTCACGCCGACCACCTTCTTCTCACCCTTCTCCAGCTTCTGGTGATAGGCGAAGGAAGCCTCGGCGATCTCCGCGGAGAACCAGCCGTCCTCGATCCCGCGCAGGATCCCGCCCGTCATCGTCCCGTCCGGGCTCATCGCGCGGATCCGGCTGAAGGTCTCCTCCGCCTCCGCTTCCAGCCGGTCGGTGAGTTCCTCCAGGTACCAGGAGCCGCCGAGCGGGTCGGCCACGTTCATCACGCCGGTCTCTTCCATGATCACTTGCTGGGTCCGCAGCGCGATCTCGGCTGCCCGCTCGCTCGGCAACGCCAGCACCTCGTCGAGGGCGTTGGTATGCAGTGAGTTGGTCCCGCCCAGCACCGCCGCGAGCGCCTCGATCGCCGTCCGCACCACGTTGTTGTCGGGCTGCTGCGCGGTCAGCGACACCCCGGCGGTCTGGGTGTGAAAACGCAGCCACTGCGCGCGGGCGGTACGCGCGCCGTAGACGTCGCGCAGCCAGCGCGCCCAGATCCGGCGGGCGGCACGGAACTTGGCGATCTCCTCGAAGAAGTCGATGTGGGCATCGAAGAAGAAGGACAGGCCCGGGGCGAAGGTGTCCACGTCCAGCCCGCGGGACTGGCCGAGTTCCACGTAGCCGAACCCGTCAGCGAGCGTGAACGCGAGTTCCTGGCCGGCGGTGGAGCCAGCCTCCCTGATGTGATAGCCGGAGACCGACAGCGGCTTGTAGGCAGGGATCCGCTCGGCGCAGTACTCCATCAGGTCGCCGATCAGCCGCAGGTGCGGCTGCGGCGGGAAGAGCCATTCCTTCTGGGCGATGTACTCCTTGAAGATGTCGGTCTGCAAGGTGCCGTCCAGCGCGCCGGGGTCGGCGCCCTGGCGCTTCGCGGCGGCCAGATACATGCAGAACACCGGGACGGCCGGCCCGCTGATCGTCATCGAGGTGGTGACCTTCGCCAGCGGGATGCCAGCGAAGAGCACGTCCATGTCCGCCGCCGAGTCGATGGCCACCCCGCAATGACCGACTTCGCCTGCCGCGCGCGGGTCGTCGGAGTCCCGTCCCATCAGCGTGGGCATATCGAACGCGACCGAGAGCCCGGCACCGCCGGCGTTCAGCAGCATCTTGTAGCGCTCATTGGTCTGGCGCGCGTTGCCGAACCCGGAGAACTGGCGGATCGTCCAGGCGCGGCCGCGGTAGCCGGCCGGGTACAGGCCGCGGGTGAACGGGTACTCCCCCGGCCAGCCGATCCGCTCGAACCCCGGCACCACCGTCCCGGGCGGCGGCCCGTAGACCGGATCCACCTCCACCCCGGACAGGGTGGTGAAATCCGCGTCGCGGATGCGCGCCTGGTCGTAGCGGCGCTGCCAGCGCTCCCGGCCAGCCCCGGCCTCGTCAGCCATGGAGATCCCTCCCGAGCACGGCACACGAGCAGGGAAAAATAGTAGGACGTCCTACTATCCTGCGGGCCTCAGTCTAGCCGGGCCAGGTCGCCGCAACCAGGAGCGGTTCCCGGCCGTCTCAGGTAGTGCCGGGACAGCACAGGGGCATGCCCCGGCAACGCAGCGGCCCGGGCAGGAGGTGTGGTAAACCTGTGCAATCCCCATCCACCGACACAGCCATCGTCCCGGCCGCGGGCGGCGTCGTGACCCTGCTGGGATCGTGGAGCGCACCGGCGGGGACCGCCACCCGGGGGAACGTTGTGGAGAAATTCCGCACCACCGACCGGGCAGCGGCGGAGGAGCTGTTCAACGCGTGCTACCCGCGCCTGGCGGGCTGGGTGCGGCGGCTGGTGGATGACGACGACACCGCGCACGAGATCGCGGCCGAGGCCTTTACCCGGCTGCTGGCCAGGTGGTCGTCACTGGAGAACCCGCAGAGCTACCTCTACATGATCGCGACGAACCTGGTCCGTGACCACTGGCGCCGGGCCGGCCGGGAACGCCGGGCGCTGCGCGAGGTGAGCGCGGCCGCCCAGGGCGACCCGGTCCTGTACCCGGTCCAGGACGTGGACGTGCGCGCCCTGATCCAGTCCCTGCCGGACCGGCTGCGCCAGCCGTTCCTGCTGTATCACTACGCGGGGTTCCCGATCCGGGACGTGGCCGCGATGCTCGGCCGCCCGGAAGGGACAATCAAGGCGGATCTGCACCAGGCGCGGGCACGGCTACGGGCGGCGCTGGGGGACACCCGTGGCTGATCACCGCGACGACCTCGACTCCTGGCTGACTTCGCCGGTGCAGCCGCTGCTGCCGCCGCCGGGCACGTTCGACCGCATCCGCCGGGACGCGCGCAGGCGCCGCACCCGGCGCGCGGCCCTGTCCGCGGCCGGCGGGCTCGCGATCGTCGCCGTCGCCGCCGTCGTCATCCCGCGGGTGGCGTTCAGTCTGCTGCCAGCCCCCCACCAGAGCACCGCCGCAGGCGCGTCACACCCCGCCCGGGCCTCCTCCCCCCATGCGACCGCGAGTGCGTCCACCCCGTCGCCGGCCGGGACGCCGACCGGGCCGCCGGCCCCGGTCACGGCGGCAGCTCCCCCGCGGCTGTCGGTCACCTTCGTCGGCCTGTCCACCGGCTGGGTGATGAGCCAGGCGGGCACGGCCGGGCAGTGCGACCAGGCGGCCGCCCGTCCGTGCATCGCCCTGCGCCGCACCGACACCGGGAGCTCAGCCTGGCGCTCGGTCACCCCGCCGCCGACTCACGGACCCAGCGGTTCCACCGGCGTGAGCCAGGTGCGCTTCTTCAACCGCAGCGACGGCTGGGCGTTCGGCCCGCAGCTGTGGGCCACCCACGACTCTGGCCGCACATGGACCCAGATCCCGACCACCGGCTGGCGGGTGACCGCCCTGGAGGCCCGGGGCAACCGCGTGTTCTCGGTGTGGGCCCGGTGCACGGGGACCGGGCCGGACTTCGCCGCGCACTGCAGCGGCTACGTGGTGTACTCCAGCCGCCCGGGGAGCAACACCTGGACCCTGGTGCCGGGCACGTCACCGGGTTTCGGCCTCCCCGGCGCCGACAGCGCCGTGTCGCTGCTGCTGACCGGGACCGCCGGGTACCTGCTGACACCGAAAGGGATCCTGGTCAGCGGCCCGCTGACCGGCGCGGCGTGGCAGCCGGTGACCGGCACCGCGAACCCGCGGGCCGCGCCATGCCTGCCCGGCCCGGCCCGGCCCGGCGGCCAGCCAACGGGCGCACTGCTCGCCGCCAGCGCGTCCGGGCTGGATCTGCTGTGCACCGGGCCCTCAGCGCGCAGCGCCCGGCACGGCGCCGTCTATGCCTCCCAGGACGGTGGGCAGACCTGGCATCGCACCGGCACCGCCCCGGCCGCCGGGACCGCCACGTTCCTGTCGGCCGGGCCGTTGGGCGCCCTCGTGCTGGCCACCAGCCACGGCATCGAGATCTCCGCCAACGGGGGCGCCAGCTGGACCGCTGCCAGCGGCACCATGCCGGCACGGGGCTTCGCCTACGTGGGGATGACCACCGACGCCCAGGGCGTGGCCGTCCCCGCCGACCCGGCCGTTCCCGCCGTCTGGTCCACCCAGGACGGCGGGAACACCTGGCAGCGCTCCCCCGGCAGCGGGTGAGCCAGGCTTCTCCCGCTCGCCCCAGCCCCGCTCACCCAGCCCCGCTCACCCCAGCCCCGGTGACCCCAGCTGCCCCGGGCCGCGGCCCGGGGGCGAGACGGCCGCCTCCGCGCCGGCGGGCTCCGCGCCGGACGGCTCCCCATCGGGCGGCTCCGGCACGAAGTCGCCGGCCTCCAGCCGCAGCCCGCGCAGCAGCGTGAACACCTGCTCCAGCTCAGCGCTCTCATAGCCGCCCATCCCGAACCGGGCCGCCATCAGGTCCTGCGTCGCCCGCCGGGCAGCGTCCCGGCCAGCCGGGGTGATCTCGGCGAGCGTGCCCCGGCCATCTCGCGGGTTGGGCCGGCGGACCACCATGCCCTGCTCCTCCAGCCGGTCGATGGTGTTGGTGACGCTGGTCGGGTGGACCATCAGCCGCTGGCCGATCACCCGCAGCGGCAGCGCGCCACGGCGGCTGAAGGTGAGCAGGATCAGCGCCTCGTAGCGGGCGAAGGTGAGCCCATGCGGCCGCAGCAGGCCGTCGAGCTCGGCGAGCAGGAGCTGCTGCGCGCGCATGATCGAGGTCACCGCGGCCATCGCATCGGCCGGGCCGAACCTCGACTGCCAGATCCGCGCGGCCCGCGCGATCGGGTCGAACGGCAGTTCCAGAGGCTTCGCCACGAGCACACGCTACCGGCGCCGGGCCGGCCCGCCCCGGGCCAGGCCACTCGCCGACCATGGCTACCGATCGTGACATCACCGGATCATGGAGCTATATTTCCTGGTGGGGACGCTGCCAGAGTGACGGGGGTGGGTTTGCGTTCCGGTGATGGAATGACGGTGGAATGCCCGGTGCTCGCCGCCGGCGTTGGTGTCCGGCACGGCTGGAGCTGGGTCCTGCGGGCAGCCAGCTTCCGGATGGCCGGCTCGGTGACAGGCGGCTCGGCCATCGGGATCGTCACCATGCGGCAGGCGGCCGGATCCGCGGTGGTCGACCTGCTGGCCGGCCATGCCCGCCCCGCCCATGGGGAGCTGCGGGTACTAGGTGAGGACCTGACCACGGCGGTCGGGCGGGCAGCGGTGCGGCAGCAGGTGGGGGTGGCCCGCCGGTCCGGCTGGTCGCAGCCCGGTCTGCGGATCCGCGGCCTGGTCGAGCACGCCGCCCGGCTGGCCAAGCTGCCCGGGGGTGACCGGGACGTGCTCACCGCCGCGATACTCGACCGGCTCGCGCTCACCGCCTGGGCCGATGTGCCGATCCGGTCGGCTCCGGCGGCCGTGAGGCGCCGGGCCCGGCTCGCCGCGGCCGCCGTGCACGAGCCAGACCTGCTGCTGCTCGATGGCATGCTCGATGACCTGAACCCGCGGGAGGCGGCCAGCGTCGCCGACGGCGTGCGCGACCTGGCCCGCGATACGGCGATCGTGGCGACCGGCCGCGACTCACGTGTCCTCGACCTGGCCTGTGACGAGGTGCTCACGCTGGCGGACGGGGTCCTGGTCGGCATCTGAGGCGGGGCTGTCACCCTCAGCGACCGTTTGCGCGGTACCACCGGAATCGGGCTTGCCGCTAGGCTGCCGCACATGGACTGGAGCCAGCTCGGCTGCGGCGTCAGCGGTCACGTCACCTTCGCACCCGACCAGCCACCTCTGCGGGACCGGATGAACGTGCAGACCCGCGAGGGGACCGCCTGGCGGTGCCTGCGCTGCGGCACATTCGTCATCGGCCCGCCGGCCCTCACCGGCCCGGTGACGGCGGCACCCCCGGTACGCCGGGGCAAGGAACTGCGCAGCGTGCTGATCCTGCGGTTCTTCGCGGTCGAGCGGGTCCTGCGGGCGCTGGTCTTCGGCGTGCTCGCCTACGCCATCTGGCGGTTCAAGTCCTCCCGGCTCTCAATCGAGCAGGCCTTCAACAGCGATCTCCCGCAGTTTCGGTCGCTGTTCCGGGAGGTCGGCTTCAACATCGACCATTCCAAGCTGCTCGGCCTGATCAAGCATGCCTTCACGCTGAACCAGCACACGCTGACCCTGCTCGCCGCCGGCGCGGCGGCGTATGCGGCGATCGAGATCATCGAGGCGGTCGGGCTGTGGCTGGCCCAGCGCTGGGGCGAGTACTTCGCCATGGTGGTGACCTCGGTCGGCCTGCCCTACGAGATCTACGACCTGACGGCCAAGGTCACCGCGCTGCGGGTGGTGGCCTTCGTGATCAACCTGGCCCTGGTCCTGTACCTGGTCATCACCAAGCGGCTGTTCGGCGTGCGCGGGGGCAAGAAGGCATACGAGGCCCGGCTGCGCAGCACGTCCATCCTGCAGGCGGAGATCGACGCCCTGGCCGGGCAGGAGGCCTCATCCACCCATGAGGCGGGCCAGCCGGGCGAGCCCGGCCAGGCCGGGGCGCAGCTGTCCGGCGCGGAACAGCCCGGGGAGACCCAGCCCGCCCCAGACCAGCCGGAGGACAGCCAGCCCGGGGACAGCCGGCCAGAGAACAGCCAGCCCGGCGGGGCCGGTCACCCCACCGACGCGGCGGCCACCAGCTCGTCCGCCGCCGAGTAAGGATCGAGTTCCCCGGCCGCGACCCGGGCCGCCAGCGCATCGAGCCTGGCATCCCCTGGCAGCCCGCCCATCCGGCGGCGCAGCTCGGCGACGGCGATAGCGGCCACCTCCTCCCTGGCGCGGGCGCGGCGGCGGCGCTCCAGCTCACCGGCGGCGTCCAGCCAGGACCAGTGCGCGTCCAGCCGGCCGACCAGGTCGGCGATGCCCTCGGCGGCCGTCGCCGTGGTCGTGACGATCGGCGGCTTCCACTCCCCCTGCGCCCGCTGGGCCATGGCGATCATCGTGCGCAGGTCCCGGACCGCCTCCTGGGCTCCCGGCTTGTCGCTCTTATTGACCACGAAGATGTCGGCAACCTCCAGGATGCCGGCCTTGGCCGCCTGGATGGAGTCCCCCATGCCGGGTGCGACCAGCACCAGCGTGGTGTCGGCCAGGGAGGCGATCTCCACCTCCGCCTGCCCCACCCCGACGGTCTCGACCAGGACGACGTCGAAACCGGCCGCGTCGAGCACCCGCACCGCCTGCGGGGTGGCCGCGGACAGCCCGCCGAGATGGCCCCGGCTGGCCATCGACCGGATGAACACGCCGGGGTCGGTGGCGTGCTGCTGCATCCGCACCCGGTCGCCGAGCAGCGCCCCGCCGGTGAACGGGGAGGTGGGGTCGACCGCGAGCACGGCCACCCGCAGCGCGCGTTCCCGGTAGGCGGACACCAGCGCCCCGGTGACCGTGGACTTGCCGACCCCCGGGGCACCGGTCAGGCCGATCACCCGGGCCCGGCCGGTGAGCGGCGCCAGTGCCTTCATGACGGGCCGCAGTCCGGCGGCCGCGTTCTCGACCAGGGAGACCAGCCGTGCCAGCGCCCGCGCGTCCCCGGCCAGCGCCGACCCGACCGTCGCCTCAGTCACGCCCGGCCGCGGGAGGAAGGTGCACCGGTCACGTCCCGTCCGCCGGCGGCACGCGCAGCAGCAGCGCGCTGCCCTGCCCGCCGCCCCCGCACAGGGCCGCGGCCCCCAGTCCGCCGCCACGCCGGCGCAGCTCATGGATCAGGTGCAAGGCGATCCGCGCGCCGGACGCCCCGATCGGGTGGCCGATGGCGATGGCGCCGCCGTTGACGTTGACCTTCTCGTCGGAGATCTGCAGGTCACGCATGGATTGCAGGACCACAGAGGCGAACGCCTCGTTGATCTCGATCAGGTCGAGATCGGCGACCGCCAGCCCGGCCTTGCCCAGCGCGTGGCTGATGGCGCGCGAGGGCTGGGACTGCAGCGAGTTGTCCGGGCCGGCCACGTTGCCGTGCGCGCCGACTTCGGCCAGCACGGCGATGCCCCGGGCGGCGGCCGCCTCGGCGGACATCACCACCACGGCGCAGGCGCCGTCGGAGATCTGTGAGGCCGAGCCCGCCGTGATCGTGCCGCCGTCCCCGAATGCGGGCCGCAGCCTGCCGAGCGCCTCGGCCGTCGTGTCCGGCCGGACGCCCTCGTCGGTGTCGAACCGGACCGGCTCCCCCCGGCGCTGCGGAATGGGGACCGGGACGATCTCGCCGGCCAGCAGCCCGTCCTTGACGGCGGCGGCGGCGCGCTGGTGCGAGCGGGCCGCGAATTCGTCCTGCTCGGCGCGGCCGATGCCCAGCCGGGTGTTGTGGGCGTCGGTGAGCTCGCCCATAGGGGAATGGTCGAACGGGTCCGTCAGGCCGTCGAGCGCCATGGCGTCCAGCAGCTCGATGGCGCCGAACTTGTGCCCGGTACGTGACCCAGGCAGCAGGTGCGGTGCCCGGGTCATCGACTCCATCCCCCCGGCTACCACGATGTCGAACTCGCCCGCCCGGATCAGCTGGGCGGCGAGGGCGATCGCGTCCAGGCCGGACAGGCAGACCTTGTTGATGGTGATCGCGGGCACGGTCATCGGGATGCCGGCCGCCACCGCGGCCTGCCGGGCCGGGATCTGGCCCGCCCCCGCCTGCAGCACCTGGCCCATGATCACGTACTGCGGGTCGGCACCGGACAGGCCGGACCGTTCCAGCGCCTCCTTGATGACGATGCCGCCGAGATCGGCGGCGGTGAAGCCGGCCAGTGAGCCGAGCAGCCGGCCGACCGGGGTCCGGGCACCGCCCGTGATGACCGCTGATGGCATGGCTTCCCTCCGCTGGCATGCCCACCCCGGCGCCCGGGCGGGACCCTCTGCCACGATACCCAGGGACCGCCGGGTCAACGAGGGAGGCAGTGGTGCTGGACCGGATCGACCATGTGGGAATCGCCTGTCACGACCTTGCCGCCAGGATCGCCCTGTACGAGTCGGTGTTCGACCTCGAGGTGGTGAGCCGCGAGGTCAACGAGGCGCAGGGGGTCCGGGAGGCGATGCTGCGGGTGGCCGCCGCCCCCGGCGGCGCGTCGTGGGTCCAGCTGCTCGAGCCGCTCGGGCCGGACACGCCGGTGGGCAGGTTCCTGGCCCGCCGGGGCGAGGGGGTCCACCACATCGGGTACGGGGTGGCGGATATCACAGCGGCCATGGAGGCCATCGGCGGCCGCGGGATCCGGCTGCTGGATCAGCGGCCCCGGCATGGCTCGATGGGCGCTGCCATCGCCTTTCTGCATCCGGCGGACGTGGGCGGGGTGCTGACCGAGCTGGTCCAGGCACCGGGGCCTGTGCAAACGGTTTCTTAGCTGGCTATCTCATAACAAAGCAGGATCTAGAGGGCTGGAAGCTGGAAGGCGCCGCAATCACCTGCGTCGGGGGAGTACGCTGCCAGGAATTGGGCGAGCGGCTCGTAAGCGCCGCGCCGACTGGCCGGAAGGGTGCCTTGCCAAGGCACTCAGCCATCGATACGGCCGTGAGGTACCTCGTCCGCACCCCCCGCATGTCCCCCCCCGACCAACCAGGATTAGGCCAGATGCAGCCTGAAATCGACGCTCAGCTGAGCAACTTCTTCGAAGACGCACCAGCCCGCGACTTCGCCAAGGTCATGCGCGGGTACGACCAGCACCAGGTGGACGAGTATCTCAAGCAGCTCGACGCCGAGATGCGCCAGCACCGGGACCAGGTGCAGGCACTCCAGCAGGAACTGTCGGATGCACACCGGCAGATCCGTGAGCAGGAGCGCCCCACCTACTCCGGGCTCGGCTCCCGGATCGAGCAGCTGCTGCGGCTCGCCGAGGAGCAGGCCACCGAGATCGTCGGCGAGGCCAGGGCGGCGGCGAACGAGCTGAACGCCGCGGCCAAGGTGGACGCGGCCGAGCTTCGCGCCGCGGCCGAGAACGAGGCCGCCGAACTGCGGGCCATCGCCAAGCGGGAGACCGACGACCAGCGCGGCTCGGCCGAGCGGGAGGCGGAGGCGATCCGGACCGGCGCCCGCCGCGAGGCCGACGAGCTGACCTCCACGACCGAGCGGGAGGTCGCGAAGCTGCGCGCCACCGCCGATCACGAGGTGGCGGAGAAACGGGCCGCGGTCGAGCGGGACATCGCCAAGCTGCGGACCACCACCGAGCGGGAGGCCGCCCAGCTGAAGGCGTCCGCCAAGCGGGAGCGCGACGAGATCCTCACCACCTCCAAGCGGCAGGCGGACGAGATGCGCAGCCAGGCGCAGCGCATCCTGGAGGAGAGCGAGGCCCAGCGCGCCCAGGCCGAGGCCGAGTTCGAGATCCAGCTAGCCTCCCGCCGGGAGGAGTCCGAGCGGCAGGAGTCCGAACGCCTGGCGGCCGCCCAGTCGGCGACCCAGAAGCTGGTCACCGAGGCGGAGCAGCGGGCCGCCACCGCCGAGCAGCGGGCCGCCAAGGCCAGCGCCCAGGCGGAGCAGACCCGGCGCGAGGCCGACCAGCACTCCAAGCAGCTGGTCACCAACGCCAAGAAGAACGCCGACCAGATCGTCGCCCAGGCCAAGGCCCAGGCCGACCAGCTGCTCGCGGACACCAAGAGCGAGATCGAGCGGCACCGGGCTGGCGCCCAGCGCGAGGTCGACGAGCTGAGCAAGCAGAAGGAGAGCATCTCCACCCACCTGGCCCAGATCAGCCAGCTGCTCGGCACCCAGGTGCCGGGCCTGGCCGACGCGCTCAAGCCGGGCCGGCCCGCGGTCGCAGCCGCGGCCCCCAGGGCGGTGGCTCCCCCGGCCCACGCCCCTGCCCACGCCCCTGCCCACGCCCCGGCGCCGCCGCCCAGCCAGCCGCCGACCGCTCCCGCCGCGGCGCAGCCGCCGGCCGGCAGCGCGCCGAAGCAGCCGGTCCCGGCCAAGGTCGCCAAGTCGAACGACGACGACTGGTGGACCGAGTAGTCGCCTGAACGCAGAGGGGGGCCAGCGCGTCAGCGCCGGCCCCCCTCTCGCATCAGCGGGAACGAAGCATCACCCGGCTGCCAGCGGCCCTTTGCGTGGCGGCTGCCAGCCGCCACGGGTTCAGCTCAGCGCGGTCTGGCCGCCGTCGATGACCAGCGCCTGCCCGGTCATGTAGGAGGAGGCGTCGCTGGCCAGGAAGATGGCTGGGCCGGCCATCTCCTCCGCGCGGCCCCAGCGCCGCATCGGCACCGTCGCGACGGTCGCCGGGCCGACCGTCGCGTCCTCCCACAGGTTCCGGTTGAGGTCGGTGGCGGTCCAGCCGGGGCACAACGCGTTGACGCGGACCCCCCGCTCCGCCCATTCGACGGCCAGCGACTTGGTCAGCGAGATGAGGCCCGCCTTGGCCGCCCCGTACGGGGACAGGAACGGCGAGCCGATCAGGCCGGCCACCGAGGCCACGTTGATGACTGAGCCGCTGCCCCGGCCCACGAGGTGACCGCCGACCGCGTGGCACACGTACATGGCCGAGTCCAGGTTCAGCCTCATGAGCTTGTCCCAGCCGGGCAGGCGCAGATCCAGGAACGACACCAGGAAGTTGGAACCGCCGGCGTTGTTCACCACCACATCGATGTGGCCGAGGCGGTCGATCGCCGCCGTGACCGCCGCCTCCACCGCCTCCTGCCGGGTCACGTCGGCGGGGATGACATGGGCCTGGCGGCCATAGCTGGCGATCTGCCCGGCGGTCTCCGCGAGCCCCTCCTCGCCGCGGGCCACCACGGCCACGTCCGCTCCCGCCTGCGCGAGCGCCACCGCGATCGCCTGCCCGATCCCGCGGGACGCGCCGGTGACGAATGCTTTCTTTCCGGTCAGGTCGAAGGGGGCCACATCAGTCCTTCCATTCCGTGGGGAGCGGCAAGGCCGCCGGGTTGACCCGGCGGACGATCTCCCCGAGCACAATACGGACAGCGGGCTCGCCGACCCAGAGGTGCTTGGCCCGGTCCACCGCCACCAGTTCGGCCTGCGGCACCCGGGCGAACCGTTCCCGGGCCTCCGGCGGGCGCAGGTAGTCGTCCAGCTCGGGGACCAAGGCGAGCAGCGGCTTGCCAGCGGCGGCCCAGGCGTCCAGGTCGGCGTCCCCGGCCCGGCGCAGCGGCGGCGAGAGCAGGATGGCACCCTCCACCGCCGGGTCGAGCCCCCACCGCAGCGCCAGCTCGGTGCCGAACGACCAGCCCAGCAGCCACCGGTGCGGCAGCCCTGCGGCCGCGCACCAGGCGATGGCCGCGGCGACGTCGTGGCGTTCGGCCTCGCCCCCGCCGAACTCGCCCTCGCTGCGCCCCTGCCCGGACGCGGTGCCCCGGGTGTTGAAGCGGAACACGGCCAGATCGGCCAGGGCGGGCAGCCGGTAGGACGCCTTGCGCAGCAGATGGCTGTCCATCATCCCGCCGTGCGTGGGCAGCGGGTGCAGGCAGATGAGGGTGGCCACCGGGTCGCGCACGGCTGGCAGCGCGAGCTCGCCGACCAGCGACAGCCCGTCAGCGGTGCGCAGCGTGACCGGCTCCCGCCGGGCCGGGAGGACAGTGCTGGCCCGGATCTCGCTCATGGCCGCCCCCGGCGGCGGGGGGGTACGTGCCGCTGCAGCCGCCGTTCCCAGCACGCGGCGTGCCAGTGCCGGCGCTCGGCCACCCCGGGGGTGTGGGCCGGCCAGGACACCACGTGCGGGATGCCTGGGGTGATCTCCTGGTCGCAGCCCGGGCAGCGATAGGTCTTCGTGGTGGCGGCCCCGGGCACCAGGCGGACCCGCCAGTCCCCGTCCGGGCCCGATTCCACCCGCTCCGGGCCGAGCCGGAGCGCGGGGATGTCCTCTCCCCCGTCCTGCCCGTTCCCGCCCGGCGCGCCGGGCCGGCCGCGGGGCACGCCGCCACGCGGCTTACGCGGCATCCCGGCTGGCAGCCGGCGGGCCTTGCGCGGACTCACGGCCGTCACTGTATGGCATCGCGGCACCAGCACGGCCCACGGCCGGACGTCCGCCCCGCCCGCCACCGGGCTACAGTTGGCTCCCGTGCGGCTCGT
>Ga0307374_10006189_pt1 | contig 18947 bp, 18 predicted proteins | sample OX3MG_FD_202532 | JGI IMG/M metagenome (GOLD analysis project Ga0307374, IMG submission 202532) | Soil microbial communities from Risofladan, Vaasa, Finland - OX-3 | ecosystem: Environmental > Terrestrial > Soil > Coastal area > Acid sulfate soil | place: Finland: Risofladan, Vaasa | collected...
CCGAACCGCTCAGACGGAGATGAGGCCGAGCTGATAGAGAAGGCCAGCGGTGGCGACTCGAGGGCGTTCAGCGTTCTGGTCGAGCGCTACCAGCGCCGGGTCACTGGGGTTGCGATGGCCGTCGTTCACAATCAGGACGACGCGATGGAGTTGGCGCAGGAGACCTTTGTCAGGGCTTATGGCAATCTGTCGAAGTTCGAGTCCCGTTCAAGTTTTTCGACCTGGCTTTACCGTATCGCGGCTAACCTCGCAATCGACTTCCGCCGTCGCGAAGGGCGTCACGTTGTGCTGCGCGGCGAAGAGGCCGAAAACGAGTTCAGCCGCCTGCCAAGCAACACCGGCGACTCTTACAGTGAGGCGCGGCGCAACGAAGTCCGGCAAAGAATCAACATGGCACTTAAAGAGTTGACGCCGGAACACCGGGCCGTGATACTGCTTCGGGAAGTAGAAGGCCTCTCGTATGACGAGATCAGCGAGGTTCTGCAGTGCCCCCGCGGCACTGTAATGAGCCGGTTGCACTATGCACGCACACATCTGCGCAAAGTCCTCAAGGATTTAAACGACAGCTAATAGCCTTGCAGACAACCACGACGAATTAGCTTGAGTGAAAACTAGAAGGATTTGAACGAAAACCGGAGCTATATGGCTCAATGTGGCGAAATCAGCCTTCTACTCGGTGCATTCGAGGACGGAGAACTCGAACCCCACGAGATGCGAGAGGTTGCCGTCCATCTGGCGGCCTGCAAGGGTTGCGAGCTGGCTTATAGCCAAATCATCCGGATCGGCATGATGCTGCGTGACACAGCCCCGGCTCCCGACCTGAATGGCTTCACCGAAGCCGTCGCGGCGCGGGTGGCGCGGATGCGGCCGTCATCGGCCGACAATGTCATCCGGCGTCCCGGCGTCTTTGGCGATCGGACGCGCACTTCGGTCCGCTTCGCCGCCGCGATGGCGATCGCGGCCGCGGTCACTGTTCTGATCGCATTGCCCGTCGCGCGCAGATTCGATCTCACGGGCTATCAGCCAGCGCCGCTACCGGTCGCGGATAAGGCCGACGCGGCGGCCGCCCAGGTCGCCGATGCTCAAGCTTCAACCGCCGACACGGGCGGCCAGGTCACACAAGCCTCGGCCGGCGACGATTCAAGCGCGGTGATTTCCAAACTCGAGACCCCGGACCCCAACGTCGCCGTATGGAGCGAGCCCAGCGACGACACCACCGTTATCTGGCTTCCTGATCAGCCCTGAGTATGCAGAATTGCCGAGCCGTCACGGGAGTTGTCGTGATCGCCGTTGTCCTGATGGCGGCCGCCGTCCATGCGCAGGCGGCGCCCGGTCAGAGCAACGAAAAGAGCTGTGCCAAGGAGTATCCGCGGGTCGACGTCAAAGTCGATTCAGTCCTTGCCGCCGATACCAATGAGGGCGTCGATCCTCGCCTGCTCCCGATGAGTAACCAGTTGGGCGTGCTGCACTACAGCACCTACCGCCTCGTCAGCCATCAGGTTCGAGCCACCGAATGCGGACGGACGGTGGCTTTCGATCTCCCCGGCGGCCGAATTCTGCATGTCAATCCGCATGCGATCGAAGCGGGGATGATCGAGATGCAACTGTTGCTGTTCCAGGGCGAACGGCCCGTGATGCTTACCGATCTCAAGCTGCGCGACCACGGCACGCTGATGATTGGCGGACCACGCTACGAGCAGGGGATGCTGATAATAACGGTGGGCGCCCATGCCTCGGGCATCCCGGTCCGCCTGGGCCCCGGATGGGAGATGCCTGATGCGGAGGGCGCGGCGGCGCCTCCGCCACTGCCTCCGCTTCAGTAGCGCTCAGCGCGGCGCCATCCGGAGCGCGCCGTCGAGCCGAATCGTCTCCCCATTGAGCATCGCGTTCTCGACGATATGCCTCGCCAGCGCGGCGTATTCGGACGGCTGGCCCAATCGTGACGGGAACGGAATCGCCGCGGCCAGCGCGCGCCGCGCCGAGTCCGGCAGCTCGGCCAGCATCGGCGTCTCGAAGGTTCCCGGCGCAATCGTGCACACCCGGATTCCGACCGAGGCAAGATCGCGCGCGACCGGCAGCGTCAGTCCCACCACGCCGCCCTTCGAAGCCGAGTAGGCGGCCTGTCCGATCTGGCCTTCGTAGGCCGCGACCGACGCGGTGTTGACGATCACGCCACGCTCGCCGTCGGCGTTCGGGGCATTTTTCGCCATCGCCGCGGCCGCGAGCCTGATCACGTTGAACGTGCCAATCAGGTTTATCTGGATCACCTTGGTGAAGAGTTCGAGCGAATGCGGCCCTTCCTTGCTCAGCGTCCGCTGCGCGCGTCCGATTCCGGCGCAGTTGACCGCGATATGGACGGCACCCAGCTTCGCCACGGTCTCGGCGACCGCCTTCTCAACCTCCGGGCCCGAAGCCACATCGGCAGGGACAAAGAGCCCGTTTTGGCCGAATTCGCCCGCGACCTTCGCACCCGGCGACGATGGCAAGTCCAGAATCGCGATTCGCGCGCCCGCGTGAGCCAGTTCGCGTGCGGTCGCCGCTCCCAGTCCCGATCCGCCGCCGGTGATCAGCGCAACTGTTTTGTTGTCGATCTTCATGAGCCCGCATCCTAGACGACCGGCCGCGCCCATTCCAGAAGCTCCCGCGATCGACAGCAGGCCAGATCGCAATGACCCGCGGCGATAACGCTACGAGTTCTCGGCGTCGTCGGTGCGGATTGCCGCGGCGATATCGGCGCTCACCTTCGCCAGCGCCTGGCTATGCGCCGCGGCCAGCGCGTCGAAACCTTCGCTCTGTACGGCCTCGCGCGCGAGTGTGCGGCCCGAGTGCGTTTTCCCGTCCGAAGTGCGATGCACGGCCCATACCGCCTCGACCACCGCCGCCTCACCTCTGATCGACTCGAAGCGCAGCACGTCGATCGTTACCCGGTACTTAGGATTGAAGTTCGCAAGCTGCGCCGTTGCAACATCGGGCGTGCCGAGCAGTGTCGAGAGATCGCCGGCGACGGCGCGCGCAATGGCGTCGTTGAGCGGCGCGGCCCATCGATTGAACTCGTCGAGTTCGACGCGATTCGACGCGACCTGGACCACGAACTGCGGCTGATCAACCGAAGCCGGAACGGAGACCGGCCCGACCACGATCCTATCGCGCGTGGCGGGCGCGCCGTCCGAAGCCGAGGTCGAATCGAGCGTGTAGAAGCGCGCGGGCGCCGAGGTGCTGCATCCGGCGGCCGCGATAGCGAGCACGGCGATAGAGATCACGATAGCGATCAAATGTGCGACGCGCGTGTCCATCATTTGGCCTCCCCGGTCTTGCCGCGAATCAGGGCCTCGGGATGGCGTTCGAGATAGTCGGCGAGCACGCGCACCGATCGGGCGGCGCGGGTGATCTCATGCAGCGCATGGTCCAACTCCTGTGTTTGCACCGAACCAGGTTCGACGACGCTGTTGGCGTTATCAAGCGTGCTGTGCGCGCTTTCCAGCGTTCCCTTAGCCGTCGTGAGCGTGCCTTGAGCGGTTTCGAGCGTGCCGCGCGCGGTTACGACCGTCCGATCCAGATCAGTTAGCGTCTTCTGCAACTCGTTGCCGATTTGCTCTAGCGGCATCCTGTCGATCTTCTTGATTATCCGGTTGACGCTCTTCTCGGTCGCCTCAAGCTGGCCGGGCACGGTCGGCAATCGCACCGGATTCTGCGACCAGTCGACCTTCGCCGGCGGAGCGTCTGGAAATACGTCAAGCTCGACGAAGGTCGAACCTGTCAGCAGGCTGCCGGTCTGCAATTGGGCGCGGACCCCGTGAGCCACCAGAGAGTCGATCAGCCGTCTGCGGATGGAGACGAGACTTATGCCGGGGCGGGGCTTGAGGAGGTTTACGCCGAGTCTTTCGGGATCGAGCCGGATAGTCACCGGCACCGAAAACTTGAAGGTTTGCAGGTCGATCTGCGCGCGCACATCTGCGACCTCGCCGATCTGGATGCCGCGGAACTCGACCGGAGCGCCAACCTCCAGCCCCCGAACTGATTCATTGAAGATGAGTTCGTAGGTCTGCGGATTGCGCGCCGCCGGCGCGAAGGCATCCGTGCGGTTGGCGAACAGGGTGAAGACGTCATTGGCCGCGGACGGGGGAAGCGTTGAACCGGGAGGTGTCTCGAAGGCGACGCCGCCGATCAAAATGGAAAGGAGCGACTGGGTCTCCACGTTGAGGCCAGCCGCAGTGAGTTGCAGGTTTATTCCGCTCGACTGCCAGAAGCGGGTGTTAGAAGTGACAAACCTATCGTAGGGCGCCTTGACGAATACTCTGAGCGAGAAGGATTGGCCGTCGGCGTCGAGCTTGTAAGATGCGACCTGGCCGACCTGCAGATGGCGGAAGAAGACCGGCGTGCCGGCATCGAGAGAACCCAGATCGGGTGTCTTGAGGACAAAGAATCGGCCGATTTGGCCGTTCACGACAGGCGGCGTTTCGAGTGCGACGAAGTAGCGTTTGGGCACTTTCGAATCGCCGATTTCCATGCCGATGAAGGCTCCGGAGATGAGGGTGCCGAGCCCGGTCACGTTAGCGCCCGAGATGCGAGGCCGCACGATCCAGAACTGCGTCCCTTCGACCAGGAAGCCCTCGGTCCTGGGCGCCATCTGCGCGGTGACAATGACATGATGGTGGTCTTCCGAGAGCCGGATTTTGCTGACGGTGCCAACGGCGACGCCGCGGTAGTTTATCTTGGTCGTGCCGGCGTCGAGCCCTGACGCGGACTCCATCGTGATCCTAATCTCCGGCCCCGCGCTCAAAATTCTGGCCACCGCGACCCACGCGCCGACCATCGCCGCTATGATTGGGATGACCCAGACGAGCGACGGCCTCGTTTTTCTCTTGGAAACCATCCTCGACTCCGGAATCGGAGCGGATGGCGTGCGTTCGTCAGCCATATCGAACCTCGTTGGAGCTCGCCGCGTCCCAGATCAGCCGCGGGTCGAAGGAATCGGCCGCGAGCATCGTCAACACCACTACGGCCGCGAAGAAGACCAGGCCGGGGCCCGGTTCGACTGACATAAGCGGCTGCAGTTGGACGAGGGCGGCAGTGAACGTATCGACGAATACGTCTACCATCGACCAGCGCCCGATGAACTCGACGGCGCGGTAGAGGCGAAGGCGCTGGTCATTGTTCCTGATCGAACCGCGTTGGACGGTGACGAGCAGATATGCCAGCGAGAGAATTTTCGCGCTCGGAATTATGATGCTCGCGACGAGCACGATGATCGACAACGGCCATCCGGTGGGCGACCACAGCAGCACGACTCCCTGCAGAATGGTGTCGGACCAGGAGCTGCCGACGGTGGTGGTCCGCAACACCGGAAGGAGGTTGGCCGGGACGTAGCAGACGGCCGCCGCGATCAGGTAGGCCCACGTGCGGCTGATACTATCGCGCTTGCGGAAGGCGACCACCTCGTCGCATCGCGGACATCGGCCGATCCCTTCGCCCCGCGCGGGAGACGAAAGCAGTCCGCAGGCGCCGCAGCTTTGAAGACCGCGCTGCATCGCGGTAAGGACCGGCTCGCTCACCGTGCCGCCTCGGATTTTACGCCAGCCGCGGCGTCGCCACGCATCGCGGGTTGCGCCCACTCGACCCTGTCCCAGACCTCCCGCGGATCGAAGCTCACCTGCATCGCGGCGAGCAGGAAGACCAGCGCGCCGAGCACGAAGAGCGCCGGACCAGGGATAACCGTCGCGTAGTCGGCAATCTTGGTGAGCGCTACCAGCACGCCGAGCATCATCACCTCGACCATGCTCCAGGTGCGGATCAGCCGGTGATATCTTAGCAGCGTCGCCACCCACGTTGGCGGGCGTTCACGGCGGGCGCCCAGCGCGACCGCGAGCATGAAGCCGACTTGCAGCGCGGGCGCGAGTACCGCGGTGAAGACGACCAGCAGGGCGACGGGTGCCTGCCCATCCTGCCAGAGCTCTTGCGCGCCACCCATAACGGTGGTGGAAGCGTCGCGGCCGACAAGTGTAAGACCGAGCATCGGAACGGTGTTCGCCACGATGTAGAGGATCGCGGCCGCGATCGAAAGCGCGAGCGTACGGTTGAGCGGGTCAGCACGCCGGCGGTACAGCTCCTCGTCGCACCGCGGGCATCGCGCCGACGCGCCCGACGCAAGCCCGGGCAGATGCTGTAGCAAATCGCAGTGCGGGCAAGCGATTAGCGTGGCGTCGGCGACCGGCTGGTTGTACAAAGCCTACCTCAAATCCAGATTTCCGGATCCCGCGCCGCAGGCCAACCGCAACGATTTCCGCCGTGCGCCGAAATCGACGGTCCAAAAAGCGTCAGGCTGGATGATGAGGTGCGGGCTGAGATGTTGAATCGCACGGCGGATAGCTGTCAGGTCCCGCGAAGGCGCCAACCATTCGGGCGCGCTTGTCGCGAGCGGCGGGCTTGATCTAGTGTTGCAAGAATCAGCGCGTTTCGCATCGCGGGAAATAAACTATCACAGGAGATTCAAAGATGGCGCATCGGGTGATTTCGGCTGACTCCCATATGACGGAACCCGCGGACCTGTGGGTCGAACGGCTCGACGAGCGGTTTCGCGACCGCGCCCCGCGCGTGATCCAGAGCCGGGAAAGCGGCAGCCATCTGTTCGTCGCCCCGGGAATCAGGCCGTTCGCCGTGGCCGGGGCGTTCGGTTCGGGGCGCAGCGGTGAGGAACTCGCCGCCCACATGAAAAAGGGCTACGAGGCGGCGCGGCCCAGTGGATGGGACCCGGTCGAGCGCATCAAGGATCAGGATGTCGATGGCGTCGCCGCCGAGGTTCTATACACCAGCAACGGGATGGCGCTCTTCGGCCTCGATGACGCCGAGTTGCAGCGCGCCTGTTTCAAGGTCTACAACGACTGGGTATCCGAGTTCGCCTCGCACAATCCCAAGCGGCTGCATGCCATTGGCCTCATCTCGCTCGAAGACATTTCGACCGCCGTCAATGAACTCGAACGATGCGCCAAGATCGGACTCAAGGGCGCGATGATCTGGGGATCGGCGCCGTCCGACCGCCCGTACAGCAGCGAGATTTACGATCCATTCTGGCAGGCCGCCTCGGAACTCGAGATGCCGCTTTCGCTCCATGTCGTGACCGGCAAGGAGAAGGGCCCGGCGCCAGGCTTCCGCGCGATGACCGCGATGTACATGAACCTTATCCAGGAGGTTCAACGATCGCTCACCACGATAATTTTCAGCGGCGTGCTCGAACGCTTTCCGCGGCTCAAGATCGTCTCGGCCGAAAACGACTCCGGATGGCTGCCGCATTACATGTACCGGGCCGATCACGCCTGGGATAAATTCGGCAAGCTGGGCAAGCGGCAGATCCCGAACAAGCCCAGCGACTATATGCGCCGCCAGCTATGGGTCACCTTTCAGGACGATCCGATCGGACCGGCGACCTGGAAATTCTTCGGCGAAGACAACTACATGTGGGCGTCAGACTTTCCCCATACCGACTCGACCTGGCCCAATTCGCTCAAGGTTATCGAGCAGGATTTCGCGGGCGTGCCCGAACAGGTTGCCAACAAGATAGTCAACGAGAACGCGGCGAAGCTATATCATATCGATCTCAACTGACTAATTACCGCGCGCTCGGGGCAATGGGCCGATCCAGGCGGGAGAGACCACGATGGGACGACTCGACGGCAAGGTGGCATTCATAACCGGATCGGGCTCCGGAATCGGACGCGCGGGGGCGATCCTGTTCGCCCGCGAGGGCGCCAAAGTCGGCGTCGCCGAAATCTCGCGTGCCGCCGGTGAAGAGACCGTCCGGATGGCGCGCGCGGCGGGCGGGGACGCCGCCTATATCGAGACCGACGTAACCGACCCGGCGAGCGTCGAGCGCGCCGTCGCCAACACCGTCGCCGCGTATGGCAAGCTCAACGTGCTCTACAACAACGCCGGCGGCTCGACGATGGCCGACGGCCCCGTCACCCGGGTTTCGATCGACGAATTCTGGCGCGCGATCCGGCTCGACCTCTTCGGCACCTTCCTATGCTGCAAGTTCGCGATTCCGGAGATCGTCAAGGCGGGCGGCGGCGCCGTGGTCAATACCACGTCAATCGTCGCGCTCGCCGGCATGAAGGGGCGTGACGCCTACACCGCCGCCAAAGGCGGCGTGCTCGCGCTCACCCGTTCGATCGCGGTCGAATACGCGAAGGACAAGGTCCGCGTCAATGCGATCGCGCCGTGCGCGATCGAGACCGAGCGGGTGAAAACCCAGATGGGACAGGATCCGCGCATCGAGGCGCTGGTCGCACGCCATCCACTCGGACTCGGACAGCCCGAAGATATCGCGCGGATGGCGCTCTTTCTCGCTTCCGACGAAGCGCGGATTATCACTGGCGCAATCTATCGGGTCGATAGTGGCTACACCGCAAGCTAACTAATTTCATAGTCAATGATGATTCGTGACGCGGCGATCGAAGACCTTCCCGCGATCGTCGAAATATACAATGCGGCGATTCCAGGCCGGATGGCGACCGCCGATCTGATGCCGGTCAGCGTCGAATCGCGCCGCGCATGGTTCGCCGAACATTCGCCCGGTAGCCGGCCGCTGTGGGTCGCCGATGAGGCGGCCGAAATCCGCGGATGGCTGAGCTTCCGGTCCTTTTACGGACGTCCGGCTTATGCCGCGACCGCCGAAGTAAGCGTGTACGTGTCATCGCGTCATCGGCGCGGCGGATACGGTCGGGCGCTGCTCGCCGAGGCGGTCGATCGCGCGCCGTCGATGGGACTTACGACCCTGCTGGGCTTCATCTTCGGCCACAATGGACCGAGCCTTGCGCTGTTCCGCAGTTTCGGCTTCGACACGTGGGCGCATCTGCCGAAAGTCGCGCAACTAGACGGCGTCGAGCGCGACCTCCTTATCCTCGGTCTGCGGATATCCTCTTAACGAAGCCTTGTAATACGGGCTGATATCGTGGTCTCTCACTAATTGGCTCGAACCAAATCGGAGACAACACGATGAAAATTGGATTCTTTGCGGTAGGTATCGGAAACATGGCCAGGCCGGACCTGATCACAGCGGCCGCGACCAACGCCGAGCGGCTCAACTTTTCGACGATCTGGGCGCCTGAACACGCGGCGCTTTTCGATCAGTACTCGTCACACTACCCTTACACGGCCGGGGATTTGCCGATACAGACGGATGTCATGCTGCTCGATCCGTTCCTGGCGCTGACTCACGCGGCGGCGCTGACGAAAAGAATCAGGCTCGCAACCGGCATATGCCTGGTTCCAGAGCGCAGCCCGCTTTTTCTCGCCAAGGAATCTGCGACACTCGACTATCTGAGCGGCGGCCGCTTCGCCCTGGGAATCGGAATCGGATGGCTTCGGGAGGAATTTCAGGCGCTCGGAATCCCCTGGGAGAAGCGCGCCAAACGCACGCGCGAATATGTCGAAGCGATGCGCTCGCTATGGGGCGAGGAGCGCAGCAGCTACAGCGGCGAGTTTGTCCAGTTCAAGGGCGCGCGCAGCTATCCCAAGCCGGCGCAGGGCGCGAAGCTTCCGATCCTGGTCGGCGGCGACAGCGAAGCGGCGCTGAAACGCGCGGCCGCCTACGGCAACGGATGGTGCGGATTTCACGCCAATCCCGCCGACAGCGCGGATAAGATCAAGCGGCTCAAGGCGATGCTGAAGAACGCCGGCCGTGGCGCGGAAAAGTTCGAGTTCCTGGTCTCCCCCGCCGAAAACGCCAAGCCCGATGATCTCAAAGGCTATCGGGACGCCGGCGTCGATGAAGTCTATCTGGCGCCCGTCTTCGAGAATCCGCCCGAAACGCCCGCCGCGCTGGTTAAGCAACTCGAAGATATCGCACGCCAATGGGTCGAGCCCGCGGCTAAGATGTAATGGAATGCATGGCTGAATCGAGGATTCGGCCGGAGCGCGCCTGCCGGTCGGCACGCGCAGAGAGGATCGAAGATGACGAACTTTCATAGCCGCTACGCACATCAGGCGGCCGTCGCGCTCGCAAAAGGATGGAACTGCCGTCCGCTGACTTCGCCAAGCACGCTCTACGGCGCCAACGGGATGCGCGTCGGTCCGGACGGCCGCCTCTACGTCGCGCAGGCTTTTGGCAGCCAGGTCAGCGCAATCGATATCCGCGATGGCGCGGTCAGCGATGTTAGTCCGATCGGCGGCGCGATCGTCGGCCCGGACGACCTCGCCTTCGACTCGCACGGGGTCATGTACGTGACCGAAGTGATGAGCGAACGGGTATGCGCGCGCGCGCCCAACGGCGAAGTGCGGATAATCGCCGACCATGTCCCGGGCGCCAACGGAATCACGGCGTGGCAGGATCGCCTGTTCATGGACGAATGCCGTCCGGGCGGGCGGCTCTTCGAGCTTTTCCCCGACGGCCGTGCGCCGCGCCAGCTTGCAGATAATCTGCCGTTGCCCAACGCGCTTTCGGTCGGTCCCGACGGAAACATTTACTTTCCGGCAATCGGCGCCAACGAAATCTGGCGGCTTCCGCTCGGCGGTGGACAGCCGGAACGCTTTGCCGCCGACCTTGCGATACCCACCGCGGTCAAATTCAACAGCAAGGGCGCGCTCCTTTCGACTCAGGGTCGAAGCGGCGAAATTCTCTCGATCGATCTTCAAAGCGGCGCCCGGAGCGTCGTCGCGAAGGTCCGCCCCGGACTCGATAACCTCGCGCTCACCCCCGACGACCGGCTCTTCGTCTCGCACTTCACCGACGGCGGGGTCGCCGAGATTCTCGCCAACGGGACCGAGCGGCGCCTCGTTCCGCCGGGCTTCCTTGGTCCGATGGGCCTCGCGGTCGGAAGCAATGGAACTGTGTATGCCGCCGACGGAATCAGCATGGCGGGTGTCGCTGGCGATGGCGCATGCGCGCGGGTCGGGATGCTGTTCGACGGCCAGTTTCCAGGTTTCGTCCGCGGACTCGCGGCGGGCGCGGACGGCACTCTCATCGTAACGACGTCGGCAGGCGGCGTGACGAGTTACCATCCGGTGTCTCACGCGATGACCGAGCACGCAACCGGCCTCAACGAACTCTACGGCGTCGTCGCCGGTCCCTCGGCGATCGTGGTTGCCGAGGGCGGCGAGGGGCGCGTGCTCGCGATTCAGGGCGGTGAGACCAAGGTCGTGGCGCGGGGACTCGCGCGTCCCACCGGCGTCGCGCTCGGGGCCGACGGCTCGTGCTACGTCTGCGAGGCCGACAAGGGCCGCGTCGTGCATGTGAACGGCGGCATCAGCGCGGTCGTCGAGGGCCTGCGCGAGCCGCACGGAATTCTGCTTGTCGGCGACAATCTCTATGTCGTCGACGCGGGAGCGCACGAGTTGGTCGGATTTTCGTTGAAGACGCGGCGGCGCGAGACGATCGCGGCGAATCTCCCGGTCGGCGCGCCCCCCGGCGTCACGCCCAAGATACTGGCGGGAATACCGGGGCTGTTGCCGGGACCGCTGCGCGCATTCGCGGGAATTGCGGCGGCTGCCGACGGCACGATCTACGTCGCCGCCGATGGCGACGGCAGCGTCCTCGCGCTCACCCAATCCTAGCGGGGGTGGACGACGCGGATGGCGAGCACAAGCGGCCCGCCATCCGCCAAATGCCTCGACGCCGCAACCGCGAGTCTAGTTCACGCTGACGACGCGGGGCAGGACCTTGGTCGAGAAGAGCTCGAGCGTCTTCATCAGCCGGCGGCTATCCGTCAGGCCATTGTACATCCAGGCGAAAATCCAGGTGACCGGCAGGCGCCTGACGAGGCGTTCGAGCTGGCGCGTCACGGTATCCACGGTGCCGACCAGCGCGAGTGAGTTCTCGAAAAGATCGGGACGCTCGCCGGTCTTCGGATCATTCATCGCCTTGTCGAAGCCGAACGGCGCGAACCACTCCTTGCCGCAGAAGTAGCCAGTCTCTTTCCAAATCGCGCGCGCTTCCTCGTCGGTGTCGGCGATAATCAGGTCGCGCAGCACGCCCATCCCCTGCCCCGCCGGCTTGCCCGAGACCTCCGCGTAGATGTCGCATAGATGGCTTTCATTGATCGGATGGAGCGGCGGCAATACCGCAGTAACGTTCTCCTGCGCACACCATCGGATGCTGCGTTCGGACGACGCGAACGGCTGGAAGATCGGCGGATGGGGCTTCTGCACCGGCTTCGGCACCACGCCGACCGCACGCACGATGCCCTTGTCGATTCCCTTGCCCCATTTGTTGGTCGCGTCGATATCCCACGGCGTCTCGCCCGGCGGCACCTTCCAGTAACGGCCCTCGTAGCTGAGCATGTCCTGCGTCCACGCGGCCTTGATGATGCGGAAGCATTCCTCGAACGCCGCGCGATTGGCCTCGTCGATCGCGTCGTGCTGATGCGGCTGCGCGCCGTGGATGCCGTGGGTCTGCTGCGCCATGATATCGACCCATCGCCGCTGATAGCCGCGCGCAAAGCCGGCGTTGGCGCGCCCACCCGTCATGTGATCGAGCATCGCAATGTCCTCGGCGACGCGGATCGGATTGTTCGCCGGAAGCACGACGCCAAGCTGCCCGACGCGAAGCCGCTTGGTCTGCATCCCAATATACAGATCGAGCAGCACCGGATTGTTCGAGACCTCGAAGCCTTCGACGTGGAAGTGATGCTCAGTGAAGCTGATCGAGTCGTAGCCGAGATCGTCGGCCAGCTTTGCCTGTTCGGTGATTTCGCGCAGCATCTGATCGTAAAGATCATTGCGCAATCCGACCATGCCCTGCTCGATCTGCTGTCGATTACCGACCGAGGGCAGGTAAAAGAGTGATACTTTCATTGTCTAGTTATCCTGGGCGGATCGAGGCGCAAGACCGCCGTCCCCGTCGCTAAGTCAGATTAAGCACGCTCACGCGGCAGCTTTGATCTCCGAAGTGCAATTGGGGCATCGCACCGCGGCCAGCGGAATCGTCGATACGCAGTACGGGCATTCCTTGGTCGTCGGCGCAGCCGGCTTTGCGGGTGCGATCTTCATCATCGCGCGCACCAGGATGAACATTGCGAACGCGACGATTACAAAGTTGATAATCGTATTGATGAACAGTCCATACGCGATCGCCGGCGCGCCCGCTTTCTGCGCTTCGGCCAGCGACTGGTAATGCTGCCCCGAAAGCGTCACGAACAGGTTGGAAAAATCGACGCGGCCGATCAGCAGTCCGATCGGCGGCATGATTACGTTGTCGACCATCGACTTGACGATGTTGTTGAACGCGACGCCGAGCACGATTCCTACTGCCATATCGATCACATTGCCGCGCATCGCGAACTCTTTGAATTCCTTCAGCATTGCTTGCCGACCTCCTCTCAGTCGTCGGTGAACAATAGCGCGCGCGATGCGCCAAGAGGAACGCGGGGCGCGTCAGGCGCGCCGCCGCGCCCCGCACGATCTAAATCGCCGCGCCCGCCGTTTCGCCCGTCCCGCCAGCGAGTATCGCCGCGGTCGCGCGCTCGACCCGGGTGCCTTTGAAAAAGTCCGGATTCATTCCGCCCCACAGCTCTACCGGGTAGCCGCAAACAAACTCGCGGAAGTCGCTCTCGGTAATCGTCCCCTCGTCGACCAGCTCGCGCGCCTCAGGCAGCACGTCGAGCATATTCTGAACGTCGAAGTGGCCGATATCCGAACCGAACAAGACCTTGAGCCGCGCCCCGTATGGGTTGACGCGATCATTAAACGCCCATGCATTGAGCGGATCGTCAGCCTCGCAGCCAAAATAGAAATTCTTCGTGAACAGATCGCGGATGTCTCGCGCGCGCTCGATTCCACACGCCGCGAAGTCGTCGTATAGCTCCGTGCCGGGCATCGCCCCGTCGCCGCCGTCGCCCTCGGGCGACCATCCCTCCAGCCGCGCCGCGAGTTCGGGTCCGCCGTAGCGATTGAATAGTTCAGTGAGACGCGCGCGGTCGAGATTGCGCGGATCGACTTCGGCAAGCGCTTTGGGATTGCGCTTCTTCCAATGGCCGATCAGATCGGCGTAAAGATTGCTCGCCCATCCGACTCCGCCCTCGAGAAAGGCAAACTTGAGCGTCGGAAACCGCCGCGTCACCCCGCCCAAAAACAGCGCCTTGCACACCGCCTCGGCCGAGACCGCGAAATGTCCGATATGATTGTACGTGAAGTTCGATATCGACACGCGCATCCCATAGCCGCGCCCGCTGCTGTGAAAGCTCGGCGGAATTCCCAGCTCGACGCATTTTGCCCACACCGGATCGTAGTCGTAGGCGCTGTCGAGGCCCAGCATGTCGAGCCACGTCGCATGGCGCGCGAGCTCGGGCGACCGCCGCGCGATGCCCTCGATCGGCCGCTTGATCACGCTCGCCATCACCACCACCTTGAGCCCGAGCGTGCGTTTGACGTGCTCGAGCTCCGCGATCGCCTCGTCCGGCGTCATCATCGGAATGACTGCGGCCGGCGTCATCCGATCCGAATACTCGCGGAACTGCTCGGCGGCGTAACTGTTGTACGCGCGGCACGCCGCCCGGCGCATCTCATCGTTACCGATAAACGGGACCGAAAGGCCTTGCGTCGGATAGAGCACCGTGAAATCGATTCCGATTTCATCGAGCCGCTCGTGGAGCAGCTTCGGCACCATCGCGGTCGCGCGGTCGAGCGTATTCCTGGTCGGAAACGCCCACCACGCCTGTTGCGGACGGCGCAACTGGCGCCGCTCTTCCAGCGGAGTCTGCAGGTCGCGCTCGAGCTTTCGCCGCTGCGTCATGAATGCGTCCGCCAGGCTCCGGCCGCCGACCTTTGCGACATACTCATTGATGGACGGTTCGAACTCGAGCCAATGGCCGTCGGAATCGATCACCGGATGGGTCAGGCCCGCATGAATCTCCGCGGGCGATTTCTTGCTCGACATCTTTATCTCTCTTCTCCGGGCGAATTCTCAGCGCCCGGCCGCCGCCAGCGATTCCTCGCTGACTATCGTCCGATGCGGGTTGAAGTGCGGCAGCACATGCTTCGCCATCAGCTTGAGCGATCCCATTATCTTGCGATGCGGAATGCGGCCCGCCTGCTTGAAGCAGATCACCTGATCCAGCCCGGAACGTTCGAAAATCTCGAGCTTGCGATTCACCTCGTCCGGGTTTCCCACCACGACCATCGGATGCTGCTTGAGCTGCGCGTCAGACGCATCTTTCGGATCCAGATCCATCGCCATCAGATTTCGCAGATACTCATATGAGTATAGCTTGTTTTTGGTCATTAGCGGCTCAAACAGCTTGGCCACATTATGCAGAAACCATCGCGCCCCTTCGATCCCCACCGCCTCGTCTTCCTTGTTCTCGGCGACGTGGCAGATGATCATCCCGGCGAACGCTTCATTCGGGACCTTCGGCACCTGATCGGTCCGCTTCGCAAACGACTCGCGATAGGCGCCCATCGCCTTCTGCACCTGCTCCCAGTTGAGACTGAAGCTCAGCACGCCCAACCCGCGATCGCCCGCCATCTGGTAGCTGTCCGGCGCCACGCACGCCATCCACATCGGCGGATGCGGCTTCTGAATCGGCTTGGGCACCACCCGCCGGGCCGGAATCTTTATCAGCTTGCCGTCATACTCGAGTATCTCGTCGGTCCATGCCTTCACGATTACATCGAGCGCCTCGCGCATCTCTTCGCGCGTGCGATCGTAGTCGACGCCAAAACCGTCCAGCTCCTGCGCCGTCGTCGATCGCCCCGTCCCCAGCTCCATGCGCCCGTTGCTCATGATATCGAGCACCGCCGCCTGCTCCGCCACCTTGATCGGATTGTTGAACTTGAACGGCAGCAGCCGCACTCCGTGTGCGATCCGGATATTGCGCGTGCGCTGGCTGACCGCGCCGTAAAACACCTCGGGCGCCGAACTGTGCGAATACTCCTCGAGAAAATGGTGCTCGACTTCCCATACATAGTCGATACCGATCCGGTCGGCCAATTCGATCTGCGCCAGCGCCTCCCAATAGGTATTGTACTCGCTGAGCGCGTTCCACGGCCGCGGAGTCTCCATCTCGTATAACAGGCCAAATTTCATCTGTCCCCTCCATCTCGCGGCTCGATTTGTCCGCGCGGTCTTTGCCCGGGGATTCTCGCTCATTTTTCCTCAAATTGCCAAGCCCTACCCGCTCGCGCGAATCCAGCGCACCCGCTATCTTGCCGGCCTCACTTGCGCCACAATGGCGCGATTATTTCGCCGTTCCTTTGGCCGCTCGAAGCCGATCAAAAGATGTCTATTGCCAAATCTCATCACCGCTCAACGCCGATTACGCTCGGGGCACCGCTTATCGCCATCTGCGCGATACTGGTCCTGGCTCGCCCGGTCTTCGCGCAGGCGCCTCCCCGCGGCGTTGCCGGCACGTGGACCGGAACCTCGACCGCGCGATGTGGCACGTTCGTCACCGCGCACGGCCGATGCAATGCCGCGCAAGACATAATCCTGAAGCTCAAGCAGGAGGCCTCAAAGGTCACCGGCTCCTACGGCTGTTCCTATGGCAATCAAAACTGCCGTAACATGAACGAGTCGGGCAAAATCGCCGACGGCTCTTTCACCGGCGATCGGCTGTCCATGCGCGTCATGATGAAGGACGGGTCAAGCTGCCGCTTCACCGGACAACTGCGTGATTCCAACCTGGGCGGAGTCTACTCATGCAAGGGCGGCGGCGAACGGCTCGAGCGCGGCTCGTGGGAGACCAAACGCCTTAAATTCAATATTGACTAGTAATTTCGACATTACGCCGATTAACCGTACCCTAGCCGGATTTCGCATTTGAATCTCAGTCTTCCGCACACGCTAATCGGACTGGTATCCACAATCGCCCTCGCGGCGGGCCTCACCGGATGCGCCATGGCATGGTCTTACGCGCCAATGGGTATCGAGGCTCTCACCGCCGCCGGCTCCATCGCGACTCAGGGCAAGACTCATTCCGACACCGGCGACAGCGCCGATGACCAGTCCGACTCCGAAAACAACGGCAACCGTCCCGAAAACGTATGTGGCGATCTCGCGGACGCGCCACCCTACATCCTCGAGCTGCGAACCGACGCGCCCGGGCCGCGATGGCGCGAAATCGTCGTCGGCGGCTCGGCCAAAAATCCCCAATGGAAGGTCGATGCCGCGCACAGCGCCGCGCCTGGCGGATGGACGGCCGCCAACCTCGCGGCGATGGACTTCACGCCATCGATCCTCCCCGGTCCGCCGGGCGAACCAGCTTTCATCGCCTACGCGCCCGCCGTTTCATCCAATCCCGTCGAACATCGAAAACTGCTCATGCTGGTCGATGATTTCAGCTCGAACCTCGGAACCTTCACGCTCGATCAACAGATCTACGACTACGTGGCGGTCAACCGTCTCCCCTGCTTCCCGCCCCCGCCCTAGCTTTCAGCTAGCATCCTGGCGGGATTTTTCTCGCCCCACACTGTCGTCCTGAGCGAGCGCTGCGCGAGTTGAAGCGACCCGGCAAAACTCGGGGTCTTTCGACTCCGGCCGCAACGGCCTCCGCTCAAGATGACCGGAAAGGGGAGAACGGCCGCTCAGGATAATAAGGAAATTGAGCCGAAGCCAAAAATCTCACCGACTATGACTGACGGCAGGGGCGCGGAGAGCTGATAGCTCTCCGCGCCTGCCGCCGTGACGAACCGGCAACACGCAGGCGCCGCGGACCAGAGGTCCGCGGCGCCTGCGTGTTGCGGCGCCTGCGTGTTGCGGCGCCTGCGTGTTGCGACGCGCTGCGTCTTGCGACGCGACGCGTCTTGCGACGCGACGCGCTGCGTCTTGCGATGCGACGCGCTGCGTCTTGCGATGCGACGCGGCATCAGCGGCGGCGCGAAGCACACAGGATCGCGCAGGGGCGCGCGGCCGAAAGGCCGCGCGCCCCTGCGCGATCGTTACATCAGCGATGTTCCGTTACGGTTGGGGGCGGCGCATCCGCGCCGCCTTCGGCCGACGCGCCGGCGAGCGGCTTGCCGTGCTCGCCGAGACTCGCGAGCGCGAGCCCGGCGAAGGCCGGCTCCGCCGCCGCCATCGCAGCGAAGACCGCCGCGGGCGTCTTCGCGCGCGGCGCTCCGTCGAGCGCCTCGCCGATCATCGCAATCACTTCGGTCGCCGCGCGCGCATGGCCTGGTGGATCGAAGGCCGGGTTAAGCCGCTGAACCTGGCCCTTGAAGTTGGTGAACGTGCCGCCGCTCTCCGGGTAGGTTGCGATCGGTAATACCTGGTTCGCCATCTGGCAGGTTTCGTTGGCGTCGGTGTCGAGCACGACCATGTAGTCGAGCGGACCGAAGCGCTTGACGAACTCCGGCTCGCCCATCGTGCGCACCAGATCGGCGCGCATCACGATCAGCATCTTGAGATTCCCGGCCGCGGCCGCGTCGCCCATCGGCGTGAGCGCCTCGCTCTCGATGCCCATCGCGGCGAGCCCGCGCGTGTTCGGATTCTTGTTGGCGCGAATGAGAAGATCGTCGTCGCCGCTCGCGCCCGGAGGCGACCAGCTAAGCGCGGCGATTCGATCGGAGCCGATCACTTCCTTCATCAGATGTTTGAGCGCGAACGCCTCTTCGTTGGTCGAATGCGCATCGACGATTGCGCCAATCGCCCCCGCGCCGAACTCTTCGCCGTACGCGCGGATTTTCGAGACTACGCGCGCAATCGCTTCGCTCCACGGTTCGGCGACCAGCCGATCGCCTGATTGCACCAGCGGCTCGGTGAGCCGGCCCTCGCGCTGATACGACTCGAAGCTGTAGCGGCCCTCGTCACAGATCCAATAGCCGTTGACCTCGGGATTGTAGCGCGGCTTGAAGCGGTAGATGCGTCCGCGATGGTGATAGATATCGATCGAACATCCGCGCTCGCATCCGCCGCACACCGAAGGCGTGCGATGCAGGTACCAGACCCGCATCTGGAAGCGGAACTCTTTTTCGGTGAGGGCGCCGACCGGGCAGATATCGACCGCATTGACGGCGTAGGGGTTGTC
>Ga0307374_10006190_pt1 | contig 18946 bp, 13 predicted proteins | sample OX3MG_FD_202532 | JGI IMG/M metagenome (GOLD analysis project Ga0307374, IMG submission 202532) | Soil microbial communities from Risofladan, Vaasa, Finland - OX-3 | ecosystem: Environmental > Terrestrial > Soil > Coastal area > Acid sulfate soil | place: Finland: Risofladan, Vaasa | collected...
CGGGGCGGGAACTTGCCTGGCTCTGAATACTTCGCGGCTTGCGTTGGAACCCGAAGAGGGCGCGAGCTTCTGAGCCGCGAAATGCTAGGCCGGCACGGCGACCGGTTCAGGCTCCTTCGCTTCAAACTTGACGGAAACAAGTTTTGAAACCCCGGGTTCCTGCATGGTGACGCCGTACAGCGTGCGGCAGACCTCCATGGTGCGCTTGTTGTGCGTGACCAAAATGAATTGCGTCTTTTCGCTCATCTGGTCGATCAAGCGCGTGAAGCGAACCACATTCGATTCATCGAGCGGAGCATCCACTTCATCAAGAATGCAAAACGGGCTGGGCGTAAAACGGAAAACAGCGATGAGTAAGGCAAGCGCCGTCAGCGCTTTTTCGCCGCCTGAAAGAAGCAGCACGTTTTGCAAACGCTTGCCGGGCGGCTGCGCCACGAGGTCGATGCCGCTTTCGGGATCCGCCTCGTCGCTGAAACGCATCTCGCCTACTCCGCCGCCAAACAGGGTGCGGAAAGTCTCCGCAAAAAAACCGTTGATCACCTCGAAGGCATCCACGAATTTGCGCCGCGAAACATCATCGATTTTCCGGATGGTCTGCATGGTATCGTTGATTGAGGCGAGCAAATCCTGGCGCTGCGTTTCGAGAAAATTCAGGCGCTCTTCGGCTTCTTGCAATTCTTCGAGAGCCATCATATTCACTGGTCCTAAGCGCTCGATGCGGTCTTTGATCTCACGCAACTCTGCTTCAGCCTCCTGCAAGGGCTTGCCTTCAAGCAAGTCTTCCGTAGACATTTCCTCTCGAAGGCTCTCCGGCTCCGACGCCAGCTCTTCACGGCACTGGTGGAGGTGATGGCTCAGGTCGGATTCGGCGCGAGCTAGGATCACCTCAGCCTCAGACTTCTTATCGCGATACAAATCCAGCGTGGCGCGGGCGGCTTCCACTTGCGGCTGGAGATCATCCCGCTGGGCGCGGGAACGCCGCGACTCTTCTTCGCGAGCGCGCAATTGGCCTCCCAGTTCCTGGTGGCGCGCCTCCGCCTCGGCCAGCATGTGCTGTATATCATCCGTTTCGCCTTCAAGCCGCCGCCGCTCGTCATCCCAGGCTCTGGCCTGCGCCGTGAGGCGGGCGAGCTTCTCGCGAGCCGCGATCCCCTCCGAGTCAACACGCGACCGGTCAGCCTCAGCCGCTCTCCAACGCTCTTCCAACGCGCCTGCCTTCACCCGCTCGGTAGTGAGTGTCTGGCTCACATGATCGAGTTCGGCGCGCAAGGCCCGCGCTGCCCCCACCGCTGCGTTCGCTTGCAGTTCGCTTTGCTGCTGCTCCGCGCGGGCGCTCTCAAGCTCAGCCCGCAGGGCATCCGAGCGCCGTCCGATCTCATTGCGCTCTTCAGCCAGCATCGCGGACTCATGCCGCAGGCTAGCCACTCGCTCCGCCGACTGTTGGGCTGACTCCCGGGCCTGCCGAAGCTTTTCACTCGCAAGGACCGACTGCTTTTCTGCACTGAGCTTTTCTGCCGTGAGGCGCCGAACCTTCTCTTCCGCGTCCCCAAGCAGGGAGCGCGCCGCGGCCCAATGCTCCTCGGCTTGCGTTAAAGCCGACTGAAGCTCTGCCACGCGGCGTTCAAGGTCGCGAAAATCGCGGCGCAGCGCCAACGGTCCGGCACTTGCGCCTTTGCCACCTGCCACTAGACGGTGATGATAGTGTTCACCTTTTAGCGTGACGAAATGGCAGAAGGGATACGCGGCCGAGAGCCTCTCTGCGGCCGCAGCATCCTCGACAACAAACGATGTGGAAAGAATCGGGAACGCCACGTCGCCGTTGAGCCCCAGGCGGGGCTCAAAGCGAACCAACTCCTCAAACGAGGCGACCACGCCCGGTTGAGGTCTCACTAAGCTGCTTTCCGGGGCGCGCATTCCGTTCCCATGTCCATTCGAGGAGAAATTGCGGACAAAAAAGGCGGACCGGCCGCTCCCTTCGTTCCGCAACAGCGCTATTCCGCCACGCACCTGGTCATACCCTTCGACCACCACGCAATCCAACTCGGCCTTGAGGAACTCCTCCACAATCTCTTCGTAGCCCGGAGCGACCTCTAGAAAATCCGCCAGCAAGCCAAGCGGCCGGAAATCCACTTCTGAGGCGGAAAGAAGCCGGCGTACGCTCTCGGTCGAATACGCGTGCCGCGCTAAAGATTCCTCTAGAGCCTGCTTGCGCGCCGACGCCTGCGAGATTGCGTGCCCCAACTCTTCGACCGCCGCGTGCGTTGCTGATTCCTCCGCCCACGTCCGGTCGAGGGCCGCCTCCGACTGGGCCACGGCTTGGCTCAAGCCGCTCAAAAGCTCTTCGCTGTGCCGGCTTTCCACTTCGACGGCTTCGAGCTCTGCGGAAAAGCGGCGGGAATTCTCTTCTGCGGCCTCCCGCTCAGACTCAACCCGGTCAAGCTGGCGTTCGAGAGAAGCGCTCATCTCCTCCGCCTTGACCATCTGGTTGCGAAGCTCCGCTGCGCGGCTCACCGCCGAAACTGCGTCCCTGCGCCTGAATTCGACTTCCGCCTCTCTCGCGGTGAGTTGGCTGGCAATCTCAGCTTGGCGGCTGGCCCATTGCGCCACATTTTCTTTGGCGTCGGACCATTCCAACCTCAGGCGTTCAGCTCCGTCAGCCAGTTCCCGTGCTTGTTCCTCCAGGCGTTGCGCCTGATTTTCAAGCCGGATCCGTTCCTGCTCCGCCTCGCCCGCGCGGGACTCCAAAACCTCGCGCTGCTGTCTGGCCATTTCCAGGCGGGAACGCAGCCGCTCTGCTTCAAGCTCATTTGTGAGGAGTTGCTCGCGAAGCGGCTTAAATTCCTCTTCAAGTTGTTCATAGCGCAGGGCTGCCGCTGCTCGCTCGCGGTCGAGGGTTTCAAGCCTCTGCATAGCCCTTGCACACTCCTCCTGAATCACCGCCAGATTCTGCCGGAGCTTCCCGCATTGGCCTTCGAGAGCGATAAGACGCGAGGCAAACACCCGTCTTTGGCGCGACCGCAGATCCTGTTGCAGCTCGCGGTAGCGGGCCGCCTTCGAGGCCTGCCGCTTAAGCGAATTGACCTGTTTCGAGATTTCTTCGAGGATGTCGTGGATGCGAGCAAGGTTCTGGCGTGACGATTCGAGCTTCGCCTCGGCCAGCCGCTTGCGAGACTTGAACTTGGAAACTCCAGCCGCCTCCTCAATGATTGCCCGGCGGTCGGAAGGCTTGGAGCTCAATATCTGTCCAATGCGCCCTTGCTCGATGATCGCGTAGGATTCCGGCCCCAGGCCTGTCCCCATGAAAATGTCCTGGATGTCTCGCAGCCGGCAGGTTTCGCCATTCAGCAGATACTCACTTTCTCCGGACCGAAACAGACGGCGCGTGACTTTGATCTCACCGGGCAGGCATGTGAGGTCCCGCTTGGCGCGGACCGCCGGATACTCACTCTCGGCGTTCGCATCGGACGATTCCGCATGACTAGCTGGAGGCGTTTCTGAAGCCTTCATCGATGAACCTGTTCCGGTAGCCTGGTCTTCGGTTTCGGTGAGAGTAATGCTTACTTCCGCCATCCCAATCGGCTGGCGCCCGCCCGCTCCGTTAAAAATCACGTCAGACATCCGCTCGCCCCGCAGCATTCGAGCGCTCTGCTCGCCTAGAACCCAGCTTACCGCGTCCGCCAAGTTGGATTTGCCGCACCCATTCGGACCCACAATGGCGACCGTACTGCCATCACATACGAGCCTGGTCCGGTCTGCAAATGATTTAAAACCAAGCAATTCGATCTCTCGAAGTTTCAGCATCTTAGACTCCTTCCCAAGCAGACGCCTCCCCTCGCCAGAACCGCAGGTGTGCCGGTTTTTTGCATTGATTCACGGCCCGGGTTGCCGCAAAAAATGTGCCTTGAATAGAAAGAGCGCTCCTCCCACTTCCGAACCCAGAGCGGGCGGCGCGACGGCAGGTCTACTCGCTTCGGCTCGGTCATCCGTGCTGGCGCACTGACTGAAGTATCACGCGAGAATCCCTTTCACTGATGGGGAAAGCCTAGCACGGAAGGTATTAAATGTACAGAGCGAGCCACAACCAACAGGCTAGAAGGAATATACCAACACTACATGTAGTGGCAAACCGGTGACTTACGGAGGAACTCAGGAAGGCGCGGCGTACGCGCAACGCAGCGGTTAAGGGCGGGTCTCATTGCTGAGACGAGCGGCCTGAAGAAAAACTCGATGCTAACGGAAAATCACTTCAAAACCTGATCTGCATTACTTGACGTGAAGCTGAAATGGCGGGTCAGGAGTATGCTTCAAGCGTTTACGAATCGGCAAGACCACGCGGCAGGGATTCCATTCGATTACCTTTTCTTTTCATGTTTTTCATGTCTTTCGTGTTCCAGTACTAAGGCATCGAATTTCTTTTGTTGACCGGTGTTCAGAATCTGGCGGATGCGGTCGTCTGTCTGTTTATGTAAGGCGTCGAGCTGCGGTTTCATCTGGTCCTGGATCTGATTCCATTGCTTTACGGTATTGTCCATAATAGCGCGAAGTTCCTGAACCTGGGGTGGCGCCAAATCCAAACGCCGTGTCATTCGGTGGATGGCCGCATTCTCATTCCAGGGGTGATGCCAGAAGCCAGCCCGCCAAGCGGAATAGTATACTCCTGCTCCCCCCACCGCTATACCGGTGATGAACGTGACCACGAAATAAAGATAAGCGCGACGCGTCATGAGTTATCGATGAAAGGCCGCTTCCCGGACAGACACATCCATCACTGCCGGGACCGCAGGAAAGTCGCTCATTTGAGCGGAATAGTATCCGTTCGCAGTCTGGCCGCGGGGCCAGTACGCATCCAACTGAGTAGACTGCCTGAGCGGCCCGGTGGCGGGCAGAATCATAGCCAAGAAAAGAGTCAACACGAGCAACAGCGTCGCCAACACGACCCGGCGGCCCGCGCTTTCGAAGAATTCCGAGGCCTGGAATTTGCGGGGGGAAATTTTACCGAGGTTACGAAGAACACGGGCCGTGAATCCCCAGGAAGGACTGGGGCCGGCCTCCTGGGCCAGGAGGCGCAGACCCGTCCTCAGTGCAACAGCGTCTTGAGCGTAAGTTTGGCAAGAACCACAAACCTCAAAGTGGCGCCGTGCCGCTCCGGCCAAGCCTGCTTCCCCGAGATCCTCAATCTGTTTCTGAACTTTGTTGCAACGCATGGCTTTTCTCCCTTAACGCCATCGCTTCAAATCCGCCAACATTCGCTTGCGGGCCCTGTGCAGCCGCACCTTTACTTTGCTCCTACTCCAATTCAAAATCTCGGCGATTTCTTCTACGGAAAGGCTCTGCATCTCTTTCATGACCAGCACCACGCGGTCCTCAGGCGGAGCCCGGTCCAGCAGTTTCCACACCAAGTCTTTCAGGCTAGCTTCTTCCTCAATATTCAGCCTGCCAAGCGCTCGGGGCTCCTGGCTTGTATCCACCTTCCGCCGGCCTTCTTCCGTGAGCTGCCAGTAGTAGTTGACCTTCGAAGCCTTCTGTCGGCGCAAGAAATCATAGCAATGGTTTATTGCGATCCGAGACAGCCAAGCACGGAACGGAGCGCGAAAATTGTAACTCCGGATCGCGCGGAAAACCTTGAGAAAAATTTCCTGAGACAAGTCCTCGACATCATCCGGTTGCCGAACAATGTGAAAAACCAGGGAAAAAACCTTGCGGTGGTATCGCTCCACCAGCAGCCCAAATGCCTCCGCTTCCCCATCTTGAGCGCGCTCGATCCACTCAACTTCCTGCCGGTCTTGGGCCTCGCTCTCCATCCGGTGTCCATTGCTCTTTATCCCTGTAACCTAATTTACGAAGCAAAAGCCCCGAAGGTTACAGGACTCAGGGAGGGGGCCGATTAAACATTAATAGAAATTTTAGTTGACTAACTTGATACAATATGACATGATGTTTTCATTATGGTTATAGGACGTCGGCTCAGAAAACTCAGAGAAGAGAAGAACCTCTCTCAAGGCGACATCGAAAAGCGCACCGGGTTGCTGCGCTGCTACATTTCCCGGGTCGAAAACGGACACACCGTCCCTTCCCTAGAGACCTTGGAAAGGCTGGCGTCGGCATTGGAAGTCCCCCTATATCAGCTCTTCTTCGAGGGTGACGATCCCCCGCTATTGCCCAATTTAAGCAGCAGACAGTCTCCTGAAGAACTGGCTGTTGACGAGGAAACGGAAAAGCAGGTCCGTTTCTTTGAGAAGGTGCGGCGCACCCTCGATCGCATTGAAGAAAAAGACCGGCAACTACTGCTGTATATGGCTCAGAAGCTAGCCAGCCGGTAGGTTGCTCAGGCGCACCGTCTTAAACTGGGTATGCCTCCAGTTTTGGCGTTATGCGTGTGCCTATTCCCATTCGATGGTTCCTGGCGGCTTCGAAGTGACGTCCAGCACCACGCGGTTCACCCCTTTCACTTCGTTAACAATTCGAGTCGCCACTCGCGAAAGCAGATCAGAAGGCAGCTTCGCCCAGTCCGCGGTCATCCCATCTTCTGATTCCACAGCCCTCAACGCGATGACTGATCCGTAACTTCGCGCGTCTCCCATAACCCCAACGGTGAACACTGGTAGCAGCACGGCAAATGATTGCCACAAACGGCGGTAGAGATCGGCTTTGCGGACCTCTTCTTGCAGAATGGAGTCTGCCTCGCGAACCATCCGCAGGCGGTCTTCTGTGACCTCGCCCACGATTCGTATCGCAAGCCCCGGTCCAGGGAAAGGTTGGCGGCCCGTCAGATCTTCGTCTAGCCCCAATTCCCGTCCCACCAAACGCACCTCATCTTTAAAAAGCTCGCGTAGCGGTTCGACGAGTTCAAATTTTAGATCCGGGGGCAAGCCGCCGACGTTGTGATGGCTCTTGATGGTGGCGGCAGGCCCCTTTACGGAAACCGATTCGATAACATCCGGGTAGAGCGTGCCCTGCACCAAAAATCGAATAGGACCTAGTTTCCCGGCTTCCTCCTCGAAAACGCGAATGAACTCTTCCCCAATTATCTTGCGCTTCTCTTCAGGGTCGGTTACACCACGCAATCGGACCAGAAAGCGGGTGGAATGGTCCACAGCCCGAACGTTCAGATGAGCCTGGCGGGCGAGAGCCGCCGTAACCTTTTCAAATTCGTTCTGGCGCAATAAGCCATTGTTCACGAAAACGCACATCAACCGGTCGCCGACGGCGCGACCCACGAGCGTTGCTGCAACCAGCGAGTCCACACCTCCGGAGAGCGCACAAATGACGCGCTCTTCTCCAACTTGCTCCTGGATTTTCTGCACGGTATTTTCGATAAACGAAGATTGAAACCAATTCGGTTTCACCCCGCATAGATCAAGGACAAATCGCTTGAGGATTTGCTCACCTTGATCCGTATGCCGCACTTCTGGGTGGAATTCGACGGCGTACATCCCGGCATCCGGATTTTCCATCACTGAGATGGCGTTTTCCGTCCGTCCGGTTACACGGAAACCTGGGGGTACGGCGGTTACGTGATCGCCGTGGCTGTTCCAGACGCGGAGCGGTGAAGGCAGCCCGGCGAGAAGCGCCGTGGGATTCAAAATCTCCAGTTGCGCAAACCCGTACTCGCGCCGCGCTGCCGGTTCAACCGTTCCTCCAAGCGCCGCTGCCATCCATTGGAAACCGTAACAGATTCCAAGCACCGGCACGCCCAGCTTGAAAATGCGCGCGTCGCCTTTAGGAGAGGCCGGGTCGTACACCGAGGCGGGACCGCCGGAGAGAATAACCCCCGGCGGCTTCATCGCCGCGATTTCTTCGAACGGTTTAGAGCAGGGAACGATCACCGCCGCGACGTGCATCTCCCGGATGCGGCGGGCGATCAGTTGCGTATACTGCGAACCGAAATCAATCACTACAATGGGGTGGATGGAATTCATCTCAACTATTTAGCAACAATGCTCACGAGCTTGCCGGGCACCACGATCACTTTCACCACCTGCTTCCCGTCCAGGTGTTGCATCACTTTTTCGTCCGCGCGAGCGCGGCCTCGAATTTCCTCTTCACTCATGCTCGCCGCCACTTTAATCCGGCCACGCAGTTTGCCGTTCACTTGAACCGGCAGCTCGAGCTCCTCTTCCGCCGATAGCTGCGAATCGGCAACAGGCCAGGGAGTCCGCAGACAGGGCTGAGCATGACCCAAGCCTTCCCACAGCTCGTCGGCGGCGTGCGGCGCAAAAAGCGAAAGCATCAGGACCAGGCATTCGAGTGATTCTTTGAAAACTTCCGGGCGAATTTCATCGGTCTTCGCCTCTAGCTCGGTCAGCTCGTTCACTAGCTCCATCGTCATGGCAACGTCGGTATTGAAGTGCCAGCGCCCTTCCATGTCTTCGGTCACGTGCTCGATCGTCTGATGCGTTTTACGAAGCAGCCGCCGTTCCGAGGGCGTCAGCTCGGCCGGAGCCCAGCCGGCCACCCCTCGCCCTCGCTTGCTGTCGACGCCGCGCAGCCGCTCCGCGTGCCGCGCCACCAACCGGTAGACGCGGTTCAAATAGCGCGTCAAACCTTCGATTCCAGCATCGCTCCACTCAAGATCGCGCTCCGGAGGAGCAGCGAAAAGCATATAGAGACGGACAGTATCCGCGCCGTACCGCGCGGACATCTGCGTGGGGTCTACCACATTTCCCTTGGATTTCGACATCTTGGAGCCGTCTTTGATCACCATGCCCTGCGTGAACAGGCGCGCCACCGGCTCCGGGAAATTCACGAGGCCGATGTCCTGCATTACCTTGGTGAAAAACCTCATATAGATCAGGTGGAGGATAGCGTGCTCAATGCCGCCTATATATTGGTCCACGGGAAACCAGTAGCGCACTGCCTCGGCGTCAATGGGCGCGGTCGAAATGTGAGGGTCCGTGTAGCGATAGAAATACCACGAGGAATCGACGAACGTATCCATCGTGTCCGTCTCCCGCCGCGCCGGCTCGCCGCACTTCGGGCATCGGACGGAAACGAACTCTTGAACTTCGGAGAGCGGTGACGGCCCGCGGCCGGTGAACTTCACGTTGGTGGGCAGCACCACAGGCAGCTCGCTGTCCGGAACGGGAACCACGCCGCAGGCATCGCAATATACAACCGGAATAGGCGTGCCCCAGTAGCGCTGCCGTGATATCCCCCAGTCGCGGATGCGATACTGCACGGTTCCGTGCCCGAAGCCTTTCTGCTCGGCTTCGCGCGTCATGCGGTCGATGGCCTCCTCTGAGGTAAGGCCGGTGAAAGGTCCGGAATTCACAAGCTTGCCATAGTCAACGAACGCTGCCTTACTCAAGTCTACCGGCTCGCCGCTTTTTGGAGCGATTACCTGGCGGATCGGTAATCCGTAGGAGTTGCAAAATTCAAAGTCGCGCTGGTCATGCGCCGGAACCGCCATCACGGCGCCGGAACCGTATTCCATAAGAACAAAATTGGCCAGCCACACCGGAACGTTTTCGCCATTGAAAGGATTGCGGACTGAAAATCCGGTAGGCGCGCCCTGTTTTTCCAGGTTCACCTCTACACGGGTGCGAACCGCAGCGGTTTTGACGCGCGCCACCGCTTCGCGCAGCGCACCCGGCGAAGCGGAGCGCGCAATCAGCTTTTCTACCACCGGATGCTCCGGCGCCAGAAACACCGCCGAGCAGCCAAAAATTGTATCCACTCTTGTTGTGAAGACGCGCAAGGATTCATCAAGGCCGTTCAGATGGAAGTCCACCAGTGCGCCCTTGGACTTCCCGATCCAGTTCTGCTGCATGGCCAGCACTCGCTCCGGCCAGCGGACCAGCGATTTCATGTCTTCGAGCAGCCGCTCGGCATAGGCCGTGATCTTCAGAAACCACTGCTCGAGATCGCGCTCCTCAACCGCAGTATCCTCGTGCCGCCAGCAACAACCATCCACCACCTGCTCATTAGCCAGCACCGTCTCGCACAACGGGCACCAGTTCACGCGGCTCTTTTTGCGGTAGGCCAACCCGCGCTCAAACATGCGCAAGAAAAGCCATTGGTTCCACCGGTAGTATTCCGGAACGCAGGTGGCAATCTCCCGCCGCCAGTCGTAGCTGATCCCGAGCCGCTTCAACTGTCCCCTCATCCGGTCGATATAACTGAACGTGAATTCCGAGGGGTGTCGTTGGTGCTTGATCGCTGCGTTTTCCGCTGGCAAACCAAAAGCGTCCCAGCCGATGGGATGGAGCACGTTGTATCCGCGCATCCACTTGTAACGCGCCAGAGCGTCGCCCAGCGTGTAGTTGCGCACGTGGCCCATATGAATGTCACCGGAAGGATAGGGCAACATTTCGAGGACGTAGTACTTCTTGCGCTCAGGGTCAGGGTCCGCGTCGAACAGCCGCATTTCTTCCCAGCGCTTCTGCCACTTGGTTTCGATGGCCTGCGGATCGTAATCAGGATTCATAAAAGTACGGGTAATTGGTTGCAATCGCGCGTAAGCCGCAAGCCCTAGCGAGGCTTCTCCTCAGACCGGCGAGCGGTCATCCCCTCACCCGTCCCGCTACGCGCGACACCCTCTCCCCCTGAAAAGGGGAGAGGGCTGGGGGTGAGGGGGCAACGCAAACTTGCCTTGTTTACCACAAATTCGCCGGATCAAGGGCCTCGGGAGGACCTGCCGCCAGCTACCGGCGCATGGCCTTCTGGCTAGCTGTGCTTTCCCCCGCCAGCTTGCGCATCATAAATAGATTGCGCTTGTCGTCTCCGGGCTTATCCACCGGCGTCTCGCAAATGAATGGGACCGCACGCAGCTTCGGATGCCGCACGATGCGCGCGAAAGCTTCCGCCCCGATCTTACCTTTCCCAATGTGTTCGTGGCGGTCAGAGTGAGAGTCGAACGCTGATTTGGAGTCGTTGGCGTGAATCACTCGCAGCCGCTCAAGACCTATAGTGGCACTAATCAGGCCAACCGTCTGCTTCAGTCCCTCAGGAGTGTGCACTGGGTACCCGGCGGCATAGCAGTGCGCCGTATCAATGCACGCGCCAACCGGAAGCTCTCCGGCCGCGCCCGCCACAATCTCCGCGACTTCGTCAAAAGTCCGGCCGATTACTGATCCCTGTCCTGCCGTATTCTCGATCAGAACCGTCAGCCCGTCCAGCTTTATGCCGTCCGCCGCGCGTCGCAGCGACTCCGTGCATTGCGCGATGGCCTGCGCAGGAGTCGTCCCTTTGGCGCTTCCTGGATGCACAACCAGATAATCAGCACCGAGCGCTAAGGCTCTTTCGATTTCCTTGCGAAAGGCGGCAATAGATTTTTCCCGGATCAGCTCGTCAGCAGCGGCAAGATTGATCAAATAGTTGGCATGCACCACCACGGGAGTGAGGCCGTAACCCTTCCGCGCAGCGCGAAACTTTTCGTATTTCTCCGGAGCGGGAGCGGCGCTACGCCAGCCGCGCGGGTTCGCCGAAAACATCTGAAAGGCGTCGCACCCGATCTTCCAGGCATGGTGCGCGGCATTTTCCAAGCCGCCGGCGATCGACGTGTGCACGCCCACTTTCATGTGTATCTTCGCCGCTCGCGCAGCAAGCTGAAACCTGAAACTGAGCCTGCGCTCAGTCCGGAATCACGGTCAACGTTTGATCTTAACAAAGGGTTCTGGATTCCGCCACCCGCCGCGCGGCAGCGCGAAATATCTGTTACGGATACTGCCACGCCGCCGTGTTAGCTCCGCCAGGCGCGTTGCGGATAATGTGCTGAGCCATCATGCGAACCAGGTCTGCGTTTGGCATCGGCTGCCAGCCGTGGTCTTTCATAGGACGGCCGTACTCAAACGTTCCGGCGTAGTGTGGGTTCTGCGTGGTTGCAAGGTAATCCTGCAGCAGGTAAACCGCCAGGTTTAGGTAATAGTTGTCCATGTCACCCACGTAAACATGCAGCTTCCCGATCAGATCTGGGCCGATGGACGTCCAGTGAGCGGCGAGGTAGTCGCGAAGATCGTAGCCGTGATCGCGCATGTAATCGGCTACCTGATGGTCAATCTTGCCCGTCAGCTTGTCCCACAGCGGCTCGGGATAACCATCCGCTCCGATTGGTCCAAACACCGCATCCCACGCTTCAAGCTGCTGGTCCGAACGTCCGTGGCTTCCGAGCACCGCTTCGAGCCGGCTGAACTGCCGCTCCGTCACCTCCGGCTGCCCGTTCGCCCGGCGCATGATATACCGCTGGGGGATCAGCCATTGATGGTCCGGCTCGTAGAAGGCGTTGTCATCGGAGTAGATATCCACCAGGTCGTAACGGCGGAAGTCCACAGGGTCCGGGTAGAATGTCCACGCGCCGCCGAAAAATCGCGGATGGTAAACTTGCAGCGCCAGCGATTCCCAGCCGCCCGTCGAACCGCCCGTGAGCACTCGCGCGTATGGCCGGCGGATGATGCGGAAATGCTGCTCGACGTATGGAATCAGCTCCTTCATGATCGCGTCGCCGTAAGGGCCGTTGTTGGCCGAATTCACAGCGTAAGAATCGTCGAAATACGGCGTGGGATGCTGGAAGGTGACGGCGATCATGCGCGGAAAATCGTGCGAATTCCAAGCCTGATAGAATTTATAGCCGCCTGAAGAATGATTCGCGGTGTTGAAGCGGAAGGGCGCCGCGAGGCTGAAATGCCCCTGAACATAAATGACCGGATAATGGACGCCCGGATGCTTGTCGTAACCCTTGGGCAGAAGCACCGTCGCACCCAGATAGATTGGCTGGCCCCAGAAGCGGCTTAACAGAGCGCTCTGGATTTTCAGGCGCTTCACCCACCGCGTATCGCGCGGTGTTTTGACGGGCGGAATCACTTTGCTCAAGCTCAGCTTCACCGTCTGGGCCAATTCTGGATCGAGATGCAAGTGCTCCACGGCGCTATAGAGATTCCCAGGCGACCGGTTGAATTGCTGGCCTTCCCAATGGTCCATGTGCGCCCAGATCACGTGGCCGTCGGAGCGGTGAAATTCCGTATAAATGTTGATGAGCGCCTGCACATAATAGTCTCCGGCAGGAAGCTGGCTCAGGCTTCGCAGCGGATAAACGAGTACGCTCGAATCAACCACCGCCGCTTCGCCTGGTTGAAGACTGATAACGTCTTTGCCGAAGAATGGAGGCGTATCTCCCCAGAAACCCACCTGAAGGCGCGGTTCGGGGTCGCGAGTGCGGCTAATCATCACAAAAACGCGGCCCGTGACCGGCTGTGAATGCACCGCAGCAGGATATGAAATTTCAAATCTCAGCCCGGCGGCGCGAGCACGGGCGCCAGTCATCAGGAGCAGAGCCACGGCAGCGATAACCGCCGCCTGCCCCCGCCGCGCGAATCTGGTTTTCATCGATTTATTCTTTCTTTGAGGCTTCGTGTCTTTGTGGTGAATTTTCACAGCCCGGCGGCGCGGCGGAAATTCTCCGTCACCTGCAATCCCAAAGCGCTTTCCTCCTCACCGCGCACTTCCGCGAGCACGCGCAGCACTTCCCGCACATAGGCGGGCTCGTTACGCTTGCCGCGATGCGGAACAGGAGCGAGGTACGGGCTGTCCGTCTCGATCAGCAGCCGGTCAGCGGGAATTGCGCGCGCCACTTCGCGCAAGTCTTCGGCCTTTTTGAAAGTCAGATTGCCTGCGAACGAGACCATGAAGCCCGAGTCCAGGAGCGAAAAAGCGTCTTCACGGCTTCCGGTGAAGCAATGGAGGATTCCGCCCAGGTCCGCGCCATGCCAATGGCTGCGCACGATGCCGCGCAGGTCCGCCCAGGCTTCGCGGCAGTGAATAATGATGGGGAGTTTCAACTCTCGCGCCAGTTCCAACTGCCGGATCAGGATTTGCTGCTGCGCGTCACGCGGCGAATGGTCATAGTGGTAATCCAGGCCGATTTCTCCCAAGGCAAGGAACTTCGGGTGGCTTGCCAGCTCGCGAAGTTCGCGGAAGTCGCTGTCGAGGAAATATCGCGCGTCGTGCGGATGAATGCCGCCAGCAGCATAAGCCCCTTCCGTTCTCTCAGCGATGGAAAGCGCCGCACCGATTTCCTGGTAGTTTGCACCCGTTCCGATCAGGAGCAAATGTTGCACGCCCGCCGCTCGCGCCCGCTCGATCACTTGGTCGCGATCAGCGTCAAATTCAGGGCCGTCTAAGTGGCAGTGGCTGTCGATCAGGTATTGAGTCATTTATTCATTGAGTCATTGGATCATTGAAGGGTTATCTACCAGGTCCAACTCAGGACTTCTTTGCTGTCCGTTGTGAAGCCGCAAAGATCGCCAGGAGTTCGTTGGACTCGGCCCGCAAGCTCTCCAATTGCTTCTCCTGCACGACGCCAGTTTCTACGAGTAGCTCCAGCCAGAAGACCGTTTCGTCAGCTTCTTCAACTACAGTTCCCATCTTTGCGACGAATTCGGCTTTAGACCGCGCGCGGCAAACCGCCCGATAATTGGCTGCAATGGAAGTTCCTGATCAAAGAACCTGTCTTCCGAGAACGCGGGCTTCTTCTGTTTTTGGCAAAGACCGGAAGAGCCGGACAATTCGGATCGCAAACTGTTTGGTGCGCTCCTTTAATTCTATTGACTGATACACTTTCACCCCAACACCAGTATTGAATCAATGAACCGATGACTCAATGATTCAATTACTTCAGTTTCGTTCCGTTCGGCACCTCCTCCTTAAACGTCGCCAGCACCGGCTTTCCTTGCTCACCGACAGATGCCGCCAGAATCATCCCGTTCGATTCCACGCCGCGCAATTTGCGAGGCTGAAGGTTCGCCACCAGCACGATTTTCATGCCTACCAAATCTTCCGGCTTGTAATACTCGGCGATTCCGGCGCAGACTTGCCGGACTTCCGTGCCAATGTCCACTTGCAGCTTCAGGAGCTTCGTCGCGCCCGGAATCGGCTCGGCGGATAGAATTGTTCCTACGCGCAGATCGATTTTGGCGAAGTTATCGATGGTGATCTTCTGGTCTGTAGCGGCGCTGTCCCCAGCGCCGCCCGACGCCGGTGTGGACACCGGCGCTACAGGCTTCTGCTCAGACTGTGATTCCACTTGTATTGATGCCTCCTTGGTGTTTTTCTCGCGTGCCCGGTCTTCATCGGCAAGCTCACGCAGCTTGCGCAGGGTTGCTTCTTTATCGAGACGAGGAAAGATGGGTTCGGCCTTGCCAACTATTGTGCCAGGCTTCAATTGGCCCCATTGCAGGGAACGGGGATCCACCCCTGCTGCGCATTCCCGCTGATTTAGTTGCGTCCAGAGTTGTTGAGTCGCAAGTGGCAGAACTGGATACGCCAGCACGGCAACAAACCGGAGAACCTCGTAAGCGTTTCCTAGGACGTCGGCCCGTCGATCCCGCTGTGAAGGATCGTCGGTTATCGCCCACGGCCGCCTCTCGTTTAGTTCGCGGTCCGCCCCCGAAATAAGGCGCCAAATCTCGGTGAGGACCGTAGAGAACTCGTGCGATGCAAGGCGATTCACGGCGTAGGTTCTGGACTGGCTCGCAATGCGGGGCAGTAAAGAACCGGTCTCGCTATCACTGGCCTGCTGCTGGACCGGGCTAGGGGCGATGCCGTCAAAGTAACTTCTAATCATCGGAAGGGTCCGTTTAGCCAAATTTCCTAAACCATTGGCCAAATCGGAGTTGTATCGCTGAATCAAACCTTCATACGAAAAACTGCCATCCAACCCAAACGGCGTATCGCGCAGCAGGTAATACCGCAGCGCTTCATTTCCCAATCTTGCTCTCTCTTTCGCAGGATAGGTCAGGTCAAGTATCTTGTCGTGCAGAACAAGGCCGCGCCCATCCGCGATCCCATTGTCCGGGTAAACGACGTTGCCCTTGGATTTGCTCATCTTGTCCTGCTGGTAGTAAATCCAGCCGTGGGCGAAGACGGTTTTCGGCAGCGGCAGTCCCGCGGCCATCAAAAACGCAGGCCAGTAGACGGCGTGGAAGCGCAGAATGTCCTTGCCAATCATGTGGACAACTTCCGACGGGCCCTCCGCGCCCATCCAGTATTTCTCAAAATCCTTGCTTCGTTTGTCCCCCTCGAAGCCTATCCCGGTCAAATAGCTCGTGAGCGCGTCATACCAGACGTAGACCACCTGCTCAGGATCGTCCGGCCACGGAATGCCCCACTTCAGCCGCCGGCGGCTGATCGAGATGTCGTGCAGACCACCCTTCACGAAGCTTTTCACTTCGTTCATTCGGAAGTCAGGCAGAACGAATTCTGGTTGATCCTTGTAGAGCCTCAGAAGGCGGTCCTGGAACACCGACAATCTGAAAAAGTAATTCTCTTCGCTAATCAGTTCCGCCGGCCTTCCGCAGATGTCGCAGTTGACAGGTTCGGGGTTGTCGGAAACGTAGCGCTCGTCGAAAACGCAGTACCGGCCCTCGTATCTCTTCTTTTCGATGTATCCCGCTTTGCCGGCCTGCCGGATCATCCACTGGACCGCTGTCCGATGCGCCGGGTTTTGCGACGTGTGAACAAACCGGTATCCAGCGGGGTGTTCAGAGCTGTGCTGCGGAATGCCAAGCGTGCGCCACAGATCTTTGAATAACTCGCGCTTTTCCGCCACGAACTGTTCCACAGGAATTCCTGCCACGTCCGCTGCGCGTTGGAGCTTTTCGCCGTGCTCGTCGGTGCCGGTGAGGAAGGCCACGTCGTAGCCGCACATGCGCTTATAGCGCGCGATGGCGTCGCACACAATCGTTGTATACGCCGAACCCACGTGAGGCCGGGCGTTGGGGTAGTAAATGGGGGTGGTCAGGTAAAATTTTTTCATTTCCTGGCTGTCCGTTGTGTGTTGTCCGTCGTCAGTCGTCTCCGAGGAATAAGGTTGTGTTCCGAACTTCAACGGACCACAAACAACGGACAACGGACGCCGGCGCTCTCACTTGTCTTTCCGGTACTCCGTCTGCGCTGCGATCATCACTTCCTTGAGTGGCACGGATTTTTCGCGCGCCAGGCGCTGGCAATCTTCGTATTCGGGCGCAACGTTCATCACGCGGCCGTTGCGCCGCGCTACCTTCATGCGGACGGCGCCATACGGGGTTTCAACGCTCACCGTCTCCCGTTCCAAAATCATCCGGCGGGCTTCCTGGATTCTCAGTCCGAGCGTGGTCGTCTGTTCAAAGACGACCTGCGCCAGCCGCTCCGCGTGGTCCGGCGCGCAGAGGACCGTCAATTCAAGCCCAGGGCGATTTTTTTTCATCTGCGCCGGGCTGCAGGAGACATCGAGAGCGCCCGCGGCGAGCGCCTGCTCCATGAAGTAGGCGAAAAGCTGCGGGCTCATGTCGTCTACGTTGGCTTGAATCACGGAGATAAACTCATCTGCCACGGCGGACGGCGCAGGCCGGTCCGTCTTCGATCCCACCATCAGCCGCGCCAAGTTGGGATGGCCTGGAAAATCGTGGGCGCCCGCGCCGTAGCCAATGCTTTCGATGCTCATCGGCGGCAGAGGGCCGAAGTGCGCCGCGAGGGTCGCAACGAGGGCCGCTCCTGTTGGCGTGACAAGCTCTGCCTCGATGCCGCTCGAATAGACCGGAATACCTCGCAGCAATTCCGCCGTGGCCGGAGCGGGAACGGGCAGCGTGCCGTGCGCCGCCTTCACGCTTCCACCGCCTACATTCAGCGGGGAGCACCATAGCTCAGAGATTCCCAAAAGTTCCAGCCCGGCGCAAGCGCCCGCGATATCCAGGATCGCATCCACCGCGCCCACTTCATGAAAGTGCACCTTTTCAATGGGCTGCGCGTGCAAGCGCGCCTCCGCTTCGCCCAGCCGCCGGAAGACGGCGAGCGCCTTTTCGCGCACGGCGGGTGAAAGGCCGCTTTCCCCCAAAAGCTTTTCGATATGGCTCAGGTGCCGGTGCGGCTGCTTTTCCGGAATGGTGATTTCAACCCGGTTCCCGGCAAGTCCTGCTCGGAGGACTTGGGAAGTCTTGAACTCATAATCGCCGAGCGGAATCGTTGCAAGCTCAGCGCGCAGCCGGTCTTCGGGAACGCCGGCGCCGAGCAGCGCTCCAAGCAGCATGTCGCCGCTGATGCCGGAGGGGCAGTCGAGATAGGCTATCCGAGTCGCCATAGGTGTTCGCAGCTTTCATCGAGCGCGCGCGGCTAAAATTCGAGTCTATGCTTCGCTGCAAAATCTTGTCAACGCTGTCATCGCGCGCCGCCCGCTTTTGACGCGGCTGTAGTGGCGTTGGTATACTAAAACCCACCCGGCTTAAGGAGGTCTACATTGCCGCTATACGAATATCAATGCAAGGATTGCGGGGCCATCGTGGAGAAGATCCAGAAGTTCTCCGACGCGCCGCTCCGCAAATGCGAGAAGTGCGGCGGGAAACTCGAACGGCTGCTCTCCTCACCCGCCATCCAGTTTAAGGGCAGCGGCTTCTACATTACGGACTACGCTCGCAAATCGAGCCCCGACAGCGGCAACCCGTCCTCCACGTCCGACGCCAAACCCGCCGCCAAATCAGACGGCGCAAAAACCTCGGAGAGCAAGCCGACCGAGCCTGCCAAAAAGCCGGAAACCTCTCCGGTGACGAAATAGGCCCTCGCTCAGGCGAGCGCGATCGCCAGTGCTCGCCGGAGGTCAAATTCGCAAACCCTTCAGGTATTTCCGGAACGCCTTTCCGAGTTCCGGGCGCTTGAGCGCCATTTCAACCGTGGCCTCGAGGAAGCCAAGCTTATCTCCAGCGTCATAACGCTTACCGTCGAAAACATAGCCATAAATCGGCTCCTTTTGCAGCAAGCGGCGGAGGGCGTCTGTGAGCTGAATTTCCCCGCCTGCTCCGCGCGGCGTGGAAGCAAGCTCGTTGAACACAGCGGGCGTTAGGATGTAGCGGCCGATGATCGCCAAGTTCGAGGGCGCCTTGCGCGGCTCCGGCTTTTCCACCATATCGGTGATGCGGAACAGGCGGCCGTCCCAATCGCGATCCACGACAGGGTGGCCCTTGATGATTCCGTAGCTCGAAGTGGC
>Ga0307374_10006191_pt1 | contig 18946 bp, 23 predicted proteins | sample OX3MG_FD_202532 | JGI IMG/M metagenome (GOLD analysis project Ga0307374, IMG submission 202532) | Soil microbial communities from Risofladan, Vaasa, Finland - OX-3 | ecosystem: Environmental > Terrestrial > Soil > Coastal area > Acid sulfate soil | place: Finland: Risofladan, Vaasa | collected...
TGGCTCGCCGCCATCGCCGGCTCCCGCCTTCGATCCGGACGGGTGCGGCGGCGCTGGTGGGTAAGCGCGCGCTCGTGCTCGAGCGGATCGCCAACCAGGAGGGCGTCGGGTGCGTGAAGATCGACAGTGAGGTGTGGACTGCTCGCAGCTACGACGAGGATGAGGTGATCGACGTGGGAGAGCGCGTCGAGGTCGTCGAGATCAGGGGCGCAACGGCGCTCGTCATGCACTAAGGAGAAGGGAACCCGTTCAATGGCTGCTCTGATCGTCGTCGCGGTGGTGGTCGTGTTTGCGCTGATCGTGGCGGCGCGCACGATTCGCGTCATTCCTCAGGCACGGGCGGGAGTGGTTGAGCGGCTGGGCCGCTACAGCCGCACGCTCGAGCCGGGCCTGACGATCGTCACGCCGTTTATCGATCGCGTGAAGCCGCTGGTCGATCTGCGCGAGCAGGTCGTCAACTTCTCGCCCCAATCGGTGATCACCGAAGACAACGTCGTCGTCGGTATCGAGACGGTCCTCTACTTCACGATCACAGACCCGCGCTCGGCCTCATATGAAATCGCCAACCCGCTGCAGGCGATCGAGCAGCTGACTGTGACGACGCTGCGCAACGTGATCGGCGGGCTGACGCTCGAGAAGACCCTGACCGCCCGGGAGAACGTCAACAGCGAGCTGCGCGTCGTGCTCGACGAGGCGACCGGCAAGTGGGGCATCAGGATCAACCGCGTCGAGATCAAGTCGGTCGACCCGCCGCCGGACATCCGCTCAGCGATGGAGAAGCAGATGCGCGCCGAGCGCGACCGGCGCGCGGCGATCCTCACGGCCGAAGGCGAGAAGCAGGCCCAGATCCTCACCGCAGAGGGCGCCAAGCAGGCCGCGGTGCTGACCGCCGAGGGCGAGCGCCAGGCGGCGATCCTGCGTGCCGAGGGCGAAGCGAAGGCGATCGACACGGTGTTCAAAGCGATCCATGAGGGCAAACCAGACCGCGAGCTGCTGAGCTACGAATATCTGCAGATGCTGCCGCAACTCGCGGAAGGCGACTCGAACAAGGTGTTCGTGATTCCGTCAGAGTTCGCCGAGGCGTTCGGCGGTATCGGTGAGGTGCTGGCGCGCCGCGCCGCGCAGGACAAGCCGGAGTAGGAAAACCGCCCGCCGCGCAATGTTCGACTCGCTCGCCGAGAAGCTGCAGGGGGCTCTTGCCGGTGTCCGCAACCACGGGACGCTGACCGAGGGGGACATCGATGGCGCGATGCGCGAGATCCGCTTGGCGCTGCTGGAGGCAGACGTCAACTTCAAGGTCGTCAAGCAGTTCACCGCGCAGCTGAAGGAGCGCTGCATGGGCGCCGGTGTCGTCGGTGGCTTGAACCCCGGACAGCAGGTGGTGAAGCTCGTCGGTGAGCAGCTGACCGAATTGATGGGAGGTCCGCCCACCCCGCCCACCAGCGCAGGATATGAATCCCCATCCACCCTGAGCTTCGCGCCGAAACCGCCAACGGTGATCTTGATGGCGGGTCTGCAGGGCTCCGGCAAGACGACTGCGACAGCCAAGCTCGCACGCTACCTGCGCGAGGAGCACTCCTGCACCGTGGCAGTCGCCGCCTGTGACGTCTATCGGCCGGCGGCCGTCGAGCAGCTCGTCAAGGTCGGCGGGCAGGCCGGCGCCGAGGTCTACCACCGAGGCCCGCCCACCCCAGACCACGACCCGGTCGAGATCGCCGAATGGGCGCTCGGACGGGCGCATGAGGACGGCAAGGACGTGCTGATCGTCGACACGAGCGGGCGCCTGCACGTCGATGAGGAGCTGATGGATGAGCTCGTCCGGATCCGCGGCGCGGTCAAGCCGCACATGGTTCTGCTCGTGGTCGACGCGATGACTGGTCAGGATGCCGTCGACGTCGCCGAGCAGTTCGCGCAGGCGGTCAAGTTCGACGGCGTCGTGATGAGCAAGCTCGACGGGGACTCCCGCGGCGGCGCCGCGCTGTCGGTCAAGGCCGTCACAGGGAAGCCGATCATGTTCGCCTCCACAGGCGAGAAGCTCGAGCAGTTCGAGCGCTTCCATCCCGACCGCATGGCCCAGCGTATCTTGGGCATGGGCGATGTGATGAGCCTGATCGAGCAGGCCGAGCGTCAGTTCGACGAGGGCGAGGCGGTCGAGTTGGAGCGCAAGCTGCGGCGCAACGAGTTTGGGCTCGACGACTTCCTGGCCCAGCTGAAGATGATCCGGAAAATGGGTCCGCTGAACAGCCTGCTCGGGATGATCCCGGGGCTGGGCGGAGCACAGCTGAGCAACATGAAGGTGGACGAACGTGAGCTCGACCGCATCCAAGCGATGATCCTGGCGATGACCCCCGAGGAGCGTCGCAAGCCGGAGCTGATCAAGGGCTCGCGCCGGCTGCGGATCGCGCGCGGCTCGGGCACGAACGTGCAGCAGGTCAACCGCTTGGTGAAGCAGTTCGGGCAGATGAACAAGATGATGCGCCAGGTGGGCCGTGGCAAGGCGCCCGATATTGGTGCGCTGATGCGCAACGCGCGATGACCCGCTCCACCCTCATGGCCTCTGCCGGGCGCACCGTCTAAGCTCTGTTCCCACCAGTACAAGACATCGAGAGGAATACGTGGCGGTAAGGCTCAGGCTCACCCGAGTGGGCGGCAAGAAGGACCCAATGTGGCGTGTGGTCGTCGCCGACCAGCGCTCACCGCGTGACGGTCGCGTGATCGAGACGATCGGCCACTACAACGCCCAGACGGATCCGTCGACGATCGTGATCGACTCCGAGCGGGCGCGCAGCTGGCTGGCAAGGGGAGCGCAGCCGTCGGACACCGTGCGCAAGCTGCTGCGCATCCAGGGCATAGAGACCCGGACCGGCTAGCAGGCCACCGGGCGCCACGGAGATGCCCACCGAGAACCCGAAGCGGCTCCTCGAGTATCTGGCCGAAGGCTTGGTCGAGGATCCCGACGCCGTGTCAGTCGAGGAGTTCGAGGAGGACAACGGCACGATCGTGTTGGAGTTGTCCGTAGGGGAGGGCGACTACGGCAGAGTGATCGGCCGGGGCGGACGCACCGCGCATGCGCTGCGCGCGGTCGTGAAAGCCGCTGCGACCGGCGAAGGGCAACACGTGCTGCTCGACATCGTCGATTGACAAGCGGCGGCGGGTTGGAAACGAAGGCTCGAACGATGGTGAGGACCGTCGATCCAGCGCCAGATCTGCAGGCAGGTCAGGTTGGGCGCGCGCATGGCCTGGACGGAAGCTTCTATGTGACACGACCCCGGCCGCGGCTCTTGGCCGTCGGGACGAACGTGACAGTGGCAGGACGGCGTGCCGCAATCGTACGCCGCTCGGGGACTGAGGAGCGCCCGATCGTGCGTTTGGAGGGCATCGAGGATCGCGCTGCGGCGGACGCGTTGCGCGGGATGACTCTGACGGTGCAGGAGCTGGAAGTCCCCGCACTCGCGGAGGGTGAGTGGTGGGCGCACGAGCTGGAGGGCTGCGCGGTGGTGGACGGTGACTATCGTGTTGGCACGGTCAGCCGTTTGGTCGAGCTGCCCTCGTGTGAGGCGCTGGAGGTGCAGTGTGAGATGACCGGGTCCCAGCCGGCCGGATCCCACCCACCCGAGCCGCTGCTGGTGCCGATGGTCAAAGACGCGATCCGTCGTGTGTCGGTCTCCGAGAGACAGATCGAGATCGACCTGGGGTTTCTCGGCGAGGCTGACCGGAAGGAGCACGGCTCGAAGACCAGGGAGGGCGACGGGCGGTAATGGAGATCGACGTGTTCACGCTGTTCCCCGAGTGGTTTCAGTGGTTTGCCACTCAGCGCCACGTCCGCAACGCGCTCGCGGCGGGCACGAGCCTTCAGTGCGTGAACTTCCGCGAGCACTCAGATCTCAGCGGAGGTCAGGTAGACGACACGCCGTTCGGCGGCGGGGCGGGGATGCTGCTGCGCGTGGACGTGATGGACAGTGCGCTACGCGCTCACTATGGCATCGACCCAGTGCGGCTGCGTGAGCAGCGCCGGGTGATTGCGCTTGCGCCGGGAGGGCGGGTGCTCGATGACCGTCTCGCCTCAGAGCTGGCGGGTGAGCCCGCCCTGACGCTGTTGTGCGGTCGCTATGAGGGCTTTGACGAGCGCATCGTCGAGCACTTCTCAAGTGAGCAGATCTCGATCGGGAACTATGTCCTCTCAGGCGGCGAGCTGGCGGCGATGGTGGTATGCGATGCGGTTCTGCGCAAGCTGCCCGGTGCGCTTGGGGACGAGCGTTCGGCGCTGGAGGAGTCCTTCAGTCCCGCGCTCGGGGGCGATCCGGAGTATCCCCACTACACGCGCCCAGCCGAGTACCGGGGCTGGCGTGTGCCAGAGGTGCTCCTGTCTGGGCATCACGAGCGGATCGAACAATGGCGGCGGGAGCGCAGCCGCGAGCGGGGCGGGAGAAAGCGGCGGGAGCGCAACCGTGAGCAGGGCAAGGATCGCTGACGGTCCGCTACCATTGGCGGTCGCGCCGGTGAACCGAGTGGATTGCACTCGCGCCGCGCGTTCTTTTTGTGATGAGCAGCGTTATCGAAACCATCGAGCGCGCGCAACTGCGCCGCGTTCCCGACTTCGCGCCGGGCGATCGCGTGAAGGTGCACTTCCAGGTGATCGAGGGCACCCGCCGTCGCGTGCAGGTCTTCGAGGGCGTGGTCATCAAGCGCCAGGGACACGGCGCCCGTGAGACGTTTACGGTCCGTAAGCAGTCTTTCGGCGTCGGCGTCGAACGCATGTTCCCGGTGCACTCACCGAAGATCGAGCGGATCGAGCTCGCCGCTCGCGGGGATGTGCGGCGCGCGAAGCTCTACTACCTGCGCGATCGCGTCGGTAAGCGTGCGCGTGTGCGTGAGCGCCGCTACACAGGTCCGGAGGAGACGGTCGTGCCTGGCCTGCTGCATCAAGCCGAGGAGGCGACCGATGCGGATGGCATGACCGCGGAGGAGACGGTCATCGTGGACGCCCAGGACCAGGCGCCCGAGACGACCAGCGCCGAGGGCGTCTCTGAGGAGCTCCTCAGCCCAGCTGGGGCCGAGGACAACGTTGCGGAGGAGACCGGGGGCGAGGCAGGGCCCGAGGGGGAGGGAGGGTCCTCAGAGAAGACCCAGTCCCAGACGGCGCCTGACCCCGCGGCATCAGCCGATGCCGAGACCGGCGCCTCCTCCGATGCCGGCGACGCTCCGGGTGCTTAGGCGCCGGCGCGCCGCTGCTGCCGGTGGACCTCCGATCGATAGCGGCACGGAGATGGGCAAGAAGCGTCCGAAATCGACGATGGGTTCGCTGGTCGAGCTCGTCGCCATAGTGCTCGTGGCACTGGGCCTAGCCCTTGGCATTCAGGCCTTCATTGTCAAGCCATATCGCATCCCGAGCGGCTCGATGGAACCGACGCTCGCGATCGGCCAGCGCGTTCTCGTCAACCGCCTCGGTATGGACTTCGGCAAGCCGCACGTCGGAGAGGTCGCGGTCTTCCATCCGCCCGAAGGGGCGGCGCAGGAGCGGTGCGGGATCGGCTTGCACATCACCCCCGGCGGAGCGGTCTGCGCCCAGCCGGTCCCGAAGGAGGACACCGGCACGAACTTCATCAAGCGCATCGTCGCCGGTCCTGGCGACACGATCAAGGTGATCGAAGGCCACGTGATCCGCAACGGCGTGGGTGAGAAGGACTCCTATATCCGTCCCTGCCCGGGCGTCTCAGAGTGCAACTTCCGGACGCCGGTCAAGGTTCCCGCCGGTCACTGGTTCATGATGGGCGACAACCGTGGGGAATCCGACGACAGCAGGTACTGGGGACCCGTTCCCACAAGTTGGATCATCGGGGAAGCCATCGCCACCTACTGGCCTCCCGACCGGATCGGCATCTTCTAAACCCATAGCTATCGCGGATGCTCCTGGGAGACCTCAACGGGTCTCTGAGAGACCGGGACGCGCAGCGCGGCGCCGTGGGCGGGCAGCTACGAGCGGGCAACGGCTATTCGCCTTTGACCGTCGTCTCGGCACGCGTTTCGTGGCGGGTGCCGATGAGGCCGGCAGGGGTTGTCTGGCTGGGCCGCTGGTCGCGGCGGGCGTGCTGTTCGACTACGAGGCGCTTAGCACCCGCGAGCTCCGAAGCCTCGCCGCGCTGAACGACTCCAAGCAGCACAGCACGCAGGCGCGCGAGGAGCTCTACCCACTCGTGCTGCGCAGTGCCACACGCGTTGTGGTGGTCTCGAGGTGCGCGCGCGGGATCGACGAGCGCGGGTTGCACAACACCAACCTCGCGGCGTTGCGCGACGCGATACGGGGAGTCACCGCGGGCCTCGCCGGCGAGGTCGCGTGCCTGCTGGACGGGTTCTCGGTGCCCGAGTTCGAGCGCCCCCAGCGCGCGGTCATAAATGGCGACGCCACCAGCGCGGCGATTGCGGCGGCTTCGATCGTCGCGAAGGTCACACGCGACCGCTACATGCACCACGCCGACGAGCTGCATCCGGGCTGGAGCTTCGCCGAGCACGTTGGCTATTCGACACCGTCCCACCGCGAGGCGATCTTGCGTCAAGGCGTTTCGCCTCTGCACAGGATGTCCTTCCGCTCGCTCGCCTATCAGCAGCTCGCACTCTGAGATGCCCGAGCCGCTGGCGCGGCTCTCACCAGGCCCCCTCGATGTGGTCGAGGCAGATGAGCTTGTCGTTGGTGTCAACGATCACGCCGATCGCGTCGAAGCGGATCGTGTGGGCGGTTGGCCGGATGTGCTGTTTGTCGTATAGCCATGCGGCGGCGAGCTGGCGCAGGCGTTCGCTCTGACGCGGGTTCAGCCACGCCAGGGGCTGCTGGTCGGGACGAATGCCATGCTTGTACGCGCTCACGCGACGCGTCTTGACCTCGGCGAACACGAGCGTGTACCCATCGAAGGCGATCAGGTCGATCTCGCCGTAACGGGTGCGTTCGTTACGGCCCAGTGCAGAGAACCCAAGCCGCTCGAAGTGGGCTGCGGCTAGGTCCTCGCCGAGACGGCCCAGCGTACGGCGCGGGTCCTCACCTGGAGGGGGGGACGGGTCAGGGGCAGGAGCGGGGTCAGCGTCAGGATCGGGGGAATCCTGGGAAAGCATGATGCATAAACGCTAGAGCGAAAGATGTGACCTAAGACGCCTATTTGTGCCGATTTAGTGCCCGGACAGTAAAGAACCCGCGCCGCTGGGGGCAGAGGACGCTAGACCGGGTGTGAGTCCCCTGTGTGGGTGCGGCGAGCGTCAGCCGTGCGTAGCCAGTGGCGCTCGCGTAGCCTCCAGTGCCATGAGTGACGTTTCCACCGGGCCCGACGGACACGGGCAGAGCGGCTCCTCAGCGGCTGGCGCTGGCGCCAGCCCGGGGTCCCGGCCAGGCGCTGGCGGCGCTCCGCGCGCGCTCGACGGCGTCAGCAGCTTCATGGGCATGCGCTGGGATGACCCGCAAACGGTTCGCCTGGAGATCCGGCCTGAGCTGATCAATGGCGGTGGCCTGCTCTCCGGTGTGGTCACCTACGCGCTCGTCGATTACTGCATGGGCTCGACGCTGTGGGCGCAGACCACCGAGCAGGAGCGGATCGCCACGATCAGCATCGCGATCAACTACATACAAACGGCCACCGAGGGTGAGATCGTGTGTCGCACGATCCTCGACCGCCGCAATCGCACCACGGCGGTGATGCGCAGCGAGGTGCGCCACGTTGACGGCCGCCTGCTGGTGAGCGCGATCGGCAGCTACACGATTTTCCCCGTCCGTCGTCCGCCCCCAAGCACGCGCTGAACCTCGATGCCGGGCGGACGCACGCCACGCGCGCTCTCGATCGCAGGCTCTGACTCGGGTGGCGGGGCGGGCATCCAGGCCGACCTGAAGGCGTTTGCGCGCTGCGGTGTGCACGGCACAACAGCGATCACGGCGATCACGGCGCAGAGCACGACCGGCGTCACGGCGATTCACCCAGTGCCACCCGGTGTGGTCCTCGCCCAGGTGCGCGCCGTCGTGCAGGACATTGGTGTGGACGCGGTTAAGGTGGGGATGCTGGGCACGGCAGAGGTCACGCTCGCGGTCGCCCGGGCCATCGATGAGCTGCCAGCGGGTACCCCCGTGGTCGTCGATCCGGTGATGGTCGCTGAGTCAGGCGCACGCCTGCTCGATCCTGACGCCCAACAGGCGCTGGTTGGGGAGATCCTGCCACGGGCGACCGTGCTGACCCCAAACCTGCCCGAGGCGCGTCTGCTCGCCGGTGAGATGTCAGACGATCTCCGATCGGTCGCTGCGGAGGAGGATGGTGAAGCTGAGTCCCTGGCCAGAGCGCTGCTGGCGCTAGGTCCTCGCATCGTTGTACTCACGGGCGGTCATCGCACGCGTGCGGCAGACCTGTTCCTCGACTCGGCCGGCGACGGTTCCATCCTCAGCATCGAGGGAGAGCGCGAGCCCGACGGCGCCGCGCACGGTTCCGGCTGCACTCACTCCTCTGTGCTCGCTGCTCAGCTGGCCCTTGGCCGGTCCCCGCTGGATGCCGCGCGCGCCGCCCGTGCGCTCGCGGGAGCAGCGATCGCGAACGGGCTGCGCGATATCGGCGCGGGCGCCGGTCCGGTCGATGTCCTTGGTCTGGCCCGAATGCGCACCGGCTGAAGATCGCACGGATGATGGGGACCTGTTTGCCATAATCGGGAAGCGATGAAGCTACTGCGGATGAAGCCTGGGCACGGTGAGGTGATGCTCGCAGAGGGAGATGTTGAGGTACCGGAGGACGAGCGGGAGCTGATCGAGGCATTCCGCCGTGAGCTGGACGCTGGCATGTGGGCCGCCGTGCCGACTGGTGCCCCTGGTTGCAGACGCGAGGCGGAGCTTGTTAAGAGCTTCGCCGAAGTGCCCCGCGACGCTGAGCGTGTGATCTTCTTTCCGCGGGCCGCCGGCGGCGCGCCTGGGGCGACGCTCTAGCGGTTATGTCGCTCGCGCTTCCTACCGGCGTGATCATCATCCTGGTGCTCCTGTGGGAGCTGATCCGGCCCGCGCTCAAAGGCGCCATGGCTCATCAGCGCTTGATCTGGTCACTACGCCAGCGCTCCCCGGCGCTGGCCGGCTATGACCCCGGACGGGAGCGCCGCGCCGAGCGCCGCGCTCGTGCCCTGCTGCGCTCGTGCATCGACGAGCACGACTGGGCGATGTACCAAGACCTGGGATTTCTGCGCGTGTGGGACGGGCTGTCCACCGGCCCAGACGGCGCGCCCGCCTACGCCTATCTGATCTATCCCCACAAGCCGATCGTCGCCTATCTGCCCGAGAGCCGAGAGCTGCTCAGCGAGTACTGCGTGGCCTTTCCCGACCACTCCAAGCCCTACGGCAGCTCCCGGCTGCCGCACTCCGATGATGTGCTCGCGAAGTGGATGGCCCTGACCGCCGACGAGCGGCGCTTGATCGGCGAGGCCAACATGCACCTGCCGGGCCGGCAGATCGAGCCCGAGCGTGTAAAGCGCGACCTCGCCAGGCTCGCGCGCTGGGAGCAACAGCGCCTCGGGCGTGGCGAGCGGGTGCCCGGTAATGTGCGCGCCGCGTGAGCACGATCAGCACCTTTGATGTAAGGCACCGCAGTCGCGCTCTGACGGAGGGCCCCGAGCGCGCGGCCGCACGTGCCTACTTGCACGGCATCGGCTACTCCGCCGAGGATCTCGCCAAGCCGATCGTCGGTGTGGCGCACTCCTGGATCGAGACGATGCCGTGCAACTTCAACAACCGTGTGCTGGCGGCGAAGGTCAAGGAGGGGATCCGCGCCGCGGGTGGCACTCCGATGGAGCTGAACACGATCGCGATCTCCGACGGGATCACGATGGGCACCGCCGGCATGCGCGCGTCGCTGGTCTCCCGCGAGCTGATCGCGGACTCGATTGAGCTGGTTGCGAGCGCGCACGCCTTCGACGCACTGGTGACGATCTCGGGCTGCGACAAGACAATCCCCGGCACGGTGATGGCGCTGGCTCGCCTGAACATCCCCGGTCTGATGCTCTACGGCGGCTCGATCAAGCCGGGGCACTTCAAAGGCGCGGAGGTGACGATCCAGCAGGTGTTCGAGGCTGTGGGTCAGTTCGCTTCGGGCAAGATCTCAGAGGTTGAGTTGCACGAACTCGAGGAGGCCGCCTCGCCGGGTGCGGGTGCGTGCGGCGGCCAGTTCACGGCGAACACGATGGCGATGGCCTTCGAGGCGCTCGGCATCTCGCCGCCGGGCTCGGCGATGGTCCCGGCGGAGGACGGCCGCAAGCTCGAGGTGGCGATGCAGTGCGGCGAACTGGTCATGGACGTGCTCCGTCGTGGGCAGCGACCGGGCGATGTGATCACCAAGCCCGCGCTGGAAAACGCGATCGCGGCGGTGGCAACGAGCGGCGGCTCGACCAACGGCGTGCTGCATCTGCTGGCGGTGGCGCGCGAAATGGGCGTGCCGCTGACGATCGACGAGTTCGAGGGAATCTCCGAGCGCACGCCGCTGCTGTGCGACCTGCAGCCAGGCGGGCGGTACGTGGCGACGGAGCTGTATGAAGCCGGCGGGGTACCGCTGGTGCTGGCGAGGCTGAAGGAAGCGGGCATCCTCAACGAGGACGCGCCGACGGTGAGCGGCGCGAGCATCGGCGAAGCGGCGGACGAGGCCCGCGAGACGACGGGGCAGCGAGTGGTGCGCCCGCTGTCGGACCCCTTGAAACCGACGGGTGGCTTTGCGATCCTGCGCGGCAACGTGGCTCCGGATGGCTGCGTGGTCAAGCTCTCCGGCCACGAGAGGCGCAAACACTCCGGTCCGGCGCGCGTGTTCGACGGCGAGGAGGCCGCGATGGCAGCGGTGCTCGCGCACGAGATCGAGGCAGGCGACGTGGTGGTGATCCGCGCCGAGGGGCCGGCCGGCGGCCCGGGCATGCGCGAGATGCTGGCCGTCACGGCGGCGATCGTGGGCGAGGGCCTGGGCGAAGAGGTGGCGCTGATCACGGACGGGCGCTTCTCGGGCGCGACCCACGGCTTCATGGTGGCCCATGTCGCTCCTGAGGCGGTTCGCGGTGGCCCCATCGCGGCATTGCAGAGCGGCGACGAGGTGACAATCGACGTCGACTCCGGGCGCCTGGACGTGGCGCTGCCGGATGATGAGATCGCCGCCCGCGTGGCAGCCTACGAGCGCCCTCCGCGCGCCGACGAACACATCGACGTGGCAATCCAGAAGTACGCGAAGCTCGTCGGCAGCGCCTCAGAAGGCGCCGTTGCGCTGTAGCTATTCGGAGAGGAATTCCTCCAGCAGCGCGTTGAAGGCCGCCGGACGCTCGATCATTGGCAGGTGACCGGTGTCTTTGAGGATGACCTTGCGCGCGTTCGGGATCAGCTGCTCGTAGACGTTGGCGTCCTTGGCGCTCACCACCCGGTCACGCTCGCCCCACACGATCAGGGTTGGGCAGGCGAGCTCTTTCAGCCTGTGGCGGTAGTCGTAGTTGAAGTTCGCCTCCATCCCCTCGATGAAGCCGGGGGCGCCCAGTCCCCGCACGAGCTCCGCCACCAACGGTGCCGGCAGGCGATTGGAGTGGCGCGCGACGATGTGCGTTGTGGGCTCGAGCAGGCGCAGGCGCGGGTGCCTGGCGTAGAGCCCGGCGTGGGCTGAGACACGGGCGTGGTAGGCGTTTACGATCCGTTTGAAACGGCGCATTTGCGCGACGAGCCGTAGATTCCGCCGGTTGGCGTAGGTGCTCAGCCCCGCGGGGGAGACGAGGACGAGGCGCTCGACGCATTGCGGGCAGTTGATCGCGAGCTGGGCGCAGGCGAAGCCGCCCATCGAGTGGCCGGCGAAGGCGGCGGCGCTGATCTCCAGGTGCTCGAGCAGCTGCTCCAATGTGCGCGCATACAGGGGTATCGAGATCCTCTCGTTTGGCATCGGCGAGTTGCCAAAGCCGGGCAGGTCCATGGCGATCACGCGATGGTTGGACGCGAATGCGGTCAGCTGCTCGAGCCAATGGGTCCAGCGCTCGATCAGGCCGTGGACGAACACGAGCGGCGGGCCTGCGCCGAGTTCGATCATGTTCACGGGGTGACCGTCTAGGATCACCCAGCGCTGGTGCGCACGCCAGTCGACGTCGAGCCATGGGGAATGACCCTGCGGCCCGTAGACTGGCGGATCATCCAATCCGGGGAGCGAGGAGGATGAAGCTGTGGACGACGGGTTCACAATCGTTCAAGCTACCCAAGGAACAGCATAAATATATGAGGATCGCGATCGACATCGACTCGACGCTTCATCACTATTGGGACATCCTCTCGGAGGTCTCGGTGAGGCGCTTCGGAATCGAGCTGCCCTACGACGAGCAGTTCACGTGGGGCATCACGCGCCTTCGTCCCGAGCAGCTGGCTCTGTGCATCGATGAGAGTCATTCAGATGAGCGGATTCTCGCTGGTATTCCCTATCCGGGTGCGGTTCAGGCGGTGCGCCGCTGGCATGAGGAAGGTCACTTCGTGCATGTCACCAGCCATCGGGCTGCCGATCGCAAGCGTCCCACCGCTGCCTGGCTTGAGCAGATCGGGTTGCCGTTCGACGATCTGCACTGCTCCTACGACAAGGTTTCTCGTTGTGTCGAGCTCCAGATCGGCCTGCTGATCGACGACGGGCCGTTGAACCTCGCCGCCGCGCTGGCGCGCGGCATCGCGGTCGCCACGATCCGCCACCCGTGGAACAGGGATCTATGCGACGAAGAGGATGTGATCTGCGCCGCTGACTGGCCAGAGCTCGAGCGCAAGCTCACACCCGTGCTTGTGAGGCAGGGCACGGGGGTTGGCGCGGCGAACTAGGTGTCTCGAATGGAGAGCGCTTGGAAGGCAGCCCTCGAGCTGCTCGAAGAGGATCTGGGCCGCCGCGATGCGGCCGCCAGGACAAGACGGGCGTATGCGCTCGATGTTGGGCAGTTTGCCCGCTGGGCCGTCACCCGCGGGTTGCTTCCGGAGCTGGTCGGCGTAAAGGACGTGCGCCGCTACATTGCGCTGCTCTCCGGTGCAAACGCGGCCCCGAGCACAACCGCACGCAAGCTGGCGGCCCTGCGTGCCTTGTTCGCCAGCCAGCGCGAGCACGGACGGATCGCCCAGAACCCGGCCGACCTGGTGAGCACACCACGCCGCTCGTCATACCTCCCGCGCGTGCTCAAGGAGAAGGAGGCGGCCAGGCTGCTGGACGCGATCCCTGCGCGTAACTCGCTGGAGCAACGCGACCAGGCGCTGTTCGAGCTGGCCTACGGGTGCGGCTTGCGCGCCGAGGAGCTCGTGTCACTGAAGATCACAGACATCGACTACGACGGCGAGCAGCTGCGCGTGGAGGGGAAGGGGCGCAAGACGCGCTACCTGCCGGTCGGGGAGGTCGCGATGGCCGCAGTGAGGCTCTACGCAGCACGGGGCCGCAATGGGCTCACCGCGCCAAGCGCGCCGGGAGAGCGAGCGGGAGAAGAGGGCGCGCTGTTCCTGTCAAAGACTGGAAAACCGCTGGGCACGAGCGACGTGCGCAGGCGGCTGCGGGCGTGGGCCACACGCGCACAAATCCCGGGCGGGGCGACGCCGCACGCTCTCAGGCATAGCTTTGCGACACATCTCCTCGACGGCGGAGCGGACTTGCGGAGCATCCAGGAGTTGCTCGGCCACGCAAGCGTGTCCACTACCCAGGTTTACACTCGGGTAGAGTCCGCCAGGCTGAGAAGCGCCTATGCGCGCAGCCACCCTCGGGCTTGAGGGGGGAGAAGACACTGGAGACGAATGTTAAAGCGATCGAGCTGCGCGAAGTCTGGCGGCGGTACAAGACCGACGGTGACCGGCGTGCGCGCGAGCGGCTCGTGCTCGCCTACTCACCGCTTGTCAAGTACGTAGCCGGGCGCACCGCCGCTGGGCTGCCCCCGCATGTCGAGGAGGCGGACCTGATCTCCTACGGGCTGGTGGGGCTGATCTCCGCGATCGAGCGGTTCGAGCCTGCGCGGGAAATCAAGTTCGAGACGTACGCGATCATGCGCATCAAGGGCGCGATCATCGATGAGCTGCGGGCAATGGACTGGGTACCCCGCAGCGTGCGTTCGCGGGCCCGCGAAGTGGAGCGCGCGAACGCGAAGCTCGAGCACACCCTGCAGAGGGCGCCGACCGACAAGGAGATGGCGGCCGAGCTGAAGATCACGGTGGAGGAACTGAACGAATCGCTGCTGGCGATCTCGCACTCCTCGATAGTCGCCCTGGACGAGCTCTGGAGTGTGTCGGACTCCAGCGGCGATCAGGTGTCGCTGATGGACACGATCGAGGATCACGCGGCGCCCGACCCGGCGAAGGCGCTCGACGTGGGTGACCTGAAGGACCGGATCGCCGAGTCGATTGCCAAGCTGCCAGAGCGCGAGAAGCTGGTGATCGCGCTGTACTACTACGAGAACCTGACCTTGCGCGAGATCGGCGAGGTGCTTGGAGTGACCGAGTCGCGCGTGTCCCAGTTGCATACGAAGGCCGTCCTGCGCCTGCGTTCGCGGATGCAGGAGGACTCTTTCGAGAGCTGATCGACTACGCTGCTCAGTCGATGGCTACCAGGTCGATCGTCACCTCTCAGCCGGATGTCGCCTGCGACGTATGCGAGCGGCGGCTGCTGCGCGGCGAGTTGCCCGACGTCTTCCTGGCCGCTGGCAGGCGTCGCACGGTCTGCGAGTTGTGTGCGCCGCGAGCGGCGCACGAGGGGTGGCTGCGCGAGGCGGACCGCCACACGGTGAGCTTGCCGGCGCCGCGCGTGAGGCGCGGTCGCAACCTGTTCGAGCGCCTTCGTCCCCAGCGTGAGCCGGTCTCCGGCGGCTCTGGGGAGGACCTTACCGCGCAGGGGATTGAGCTTTCCTCGCCGGAGGTGCCGCCCGCGCCCAAGTCCTACGACTTCTTGGGAGCCATCGCGGGGGCCCAGGGAGAGTCATCCGCGGTGGCGCCGGGGCCGGGCGAGGAGGGCACGATTGCGTTGACCAGCGGCGAGGTGAAGGTCGAGCGGGCGCTCGAGGTATTCAACGCTGGCGAGCACCCCAGGCGCGTGGCGGGTGTCGCCCGCTCGCTGGGCGAACCGGGCGTTACTGTTCGCCCAGTCGCCGATTCCGGGAGCGTGGTTGTGATCGTGGTCGCGTGGGAGCTGTGCTGGTACCGGTATGAGGTGGATCTCGGCGATGAGGCGGCCGGGGCGCGGGTGACGGCGCAGGGGATGGAGCTTTCAGAGCTCGCGGAGGAGGACCGGCTTGTGAATGCCACAGCCGGCGAGCACGGTGCGCTGTTGCGCCTGGATGTTTGAGCTGCACCTGTTTGAGCTGCACCCTTGTGTATTTGCGGCTGGAGAGTAGAATCGAGGCCTGATGATCTATTGCGTTGTCCCCAAGCCATTGGCCGAGGAGCTCTATCCAAAGCTCGTCGAGCACTACCAGCACGAGGGCAACGTAACGGTCATCGTTGACCGGCGTGAGTTCGACCGGCGCGCCCGGCGGGGGAGCCCGGCCGCGAAAGCGCCAGCTCCAGAGGGTGCGCCGCGGCGTGTGATCCGCGACCGTCGCAGGGCTCGCGTGGCCGGGGATATGCCCCCGCTCGCACGCGCGTCCTCGTAACCCGCGCGTTTCGTCTTAGCCGATCTAGATACTTCGGGCGATGAAGGTGATAGTGCACGTCGACGGCGGCGCTCGTGGCAACCCTGGGCCGGCGGCGGCCGCTTGCGTGATCACCTCACCCGAGGGTGTGCTGCTGGGCGAGCATGCCCAACTGCTCGGCACGGCCACAAACAACGTGGCCGAGTACCGGGCGCTGCTGCTTGGGCTTCAGCGCGCGCGCGAGCTGGGCGCAAGCGAAATCGACGTCGTGGGTGATTCGGAGCTGATTGCAAAGCAGGTAAAGGGTCTCTTCAAGGTCAAGCACGAGGCGATGAAGCCCTTGCACCGTGAGGCGATGGCGGCCTTGGGGGAGTTCGAGCGCTGGTCGATCCGGACTGTGCCGCGCGAGCAGAACGAGCATGCCGACGCGCTCGTCAATGCCGCACTGGACCAGGCGCGCGCGAGCGCCGCAAGCTAGGCGATACGCCACGCAGGCTCAGTGAAGCGGCCGGGCCGAGCGGGCGATGCCGAGCATCTGTTCGTTTGAGAGATCCTCGAGCAGCGTGTTGGTGACCCAGTACAGAACCTGCCCCTGGCGCCAGGCGACCGTGTGGATGTGACTTCCATCGGCGAAGATCCTGTAGGCGATGCCGCCGATCTTGCGGGTTTCGGTGGGGTGGGCGACGATTGGTGGGTTCAGCCAGTCGGTGCCCTCCAGGTCGTAGTAGCCACCGAGGCCGTTCTGCTGGAAGGGCACCACGTAGGCGTGGCGCAGGTGGTTGCCGGTGTCGCGCAGCGTGTAGGCACGTACCGGCTGCTGCGTGGCGGGAGCGGTTTGCAGCGACGGGTAGAGGACGCGGAAGGGCACGTTGATGGCGGCCTTGACGAGTTCGCTCTGGCCTGAGGATGGGGTGGGGTACAGGCCGATCGACGCAGAGCTGGAGCTCCTCGAGCGGTGGTGGCCGTGGCCCTTGGTCGGATTCGGAAGGGTGGGCTTGGGTGTGCTGACTTTCTGCTGGCCGTGCAGGAAGTCCGCGAGCGTGGCCCGCGCGAGCGTCGGCGTTGTCGTAACGAACGACTGCCCTTTGAACCCGTAGTTTCCGTTGGCGACCCGGAACTTGACCTGACGCAGCGGCTTTGATTGCGAGAACCCAACCAGCTTGGCGAGGTCGATCAGCTGGCTGGCTGAGGAGCTGAACCCGGCGGTGACGATCGCCCGTCCCACGGCTTTGGCGACCGTGTCGATCTGGCCAATCGCGTTTTCGGGCGAGATTTGCTCGCGCAGGTTGCGAAGGAAGTCCTGCTGGCGGGCGACGCGCACGAAGTCGGAGTCGTGGTGACGATAGCGAACGTAAGAGAGCGCGTTGTTGTAGCAGAGCTTCTGGTAGCCGGGCTGGAGATTGATTTCGGAGTATTCTTCCCCTTCTTCACCGTGCAGGTGAAGATAGCGGTGGTCGACGTTGACGTAGACACAGCCGAGCGTGTCGACGACCTGGATGAAGCCTTTGAAGTTGACGTCGATGATCCCGTTGAGCTTCAGGCCGGGGAAGACTTCGTGCTCGATCGTTTCGGCTGCCAGCACCATCGAGCCGCGCGCGCCACCGAGCTGGGCGCCGTAGGTGTATGCGGCGTTGATCTTTGACTGTGGGTAGTACTGCCCGGTTGAGGCTTTGATGTTCACGAGCAAATCGCGGGGGATCGAGAGCACCGAGGTTTGTCCCTGTTCGGGGTCGAAGCGCACCAGCAGGATCGTGTCGCTGTGCGGGGGGTCCGTGCGGTCAAGGGCGTCTTTCGAGGCGGCTCGCCTGTCTGAGCCGAGGATCAGGTAGGTCGCCGGGCCGCCGTTGTATTCGGGGATGACAACCCCCTTGGGGGCGTGGATCTGGTCAACGCCGGGGAAGATGTCGTGCGCGAGGCTGCTTGCGGTATTCAGCGCGACGGTCGCCGTCGCCCCGCCGCTGAGCAGCACGATCAGCACGCCGCCGGCCACGAAGCGCTTCCACATGCTCATCCACAGGGAGGGTGGGCGCTCGTCATCCATGGGGTATAGGCACGCAGCAGCTCATATTGGGCATAAGGAAGCTTGCGGCGGCAGGGAGGGCACTTATCACCGCGCTCGTTCGCTAAGAGTAGCGAGCCGGCCGGCGCGCACGCGGCGGGCGAGGCCGGGGAGACCGGTACCCTCGAGGACGTGCTCAGCCCCCGAAATCGCGAGTTGTTGGGGCTCCTTCCCGCAGCTCTGCTGGTCACAGCAGGCTTCACCGCGATCTTCATCCAGGCCGAGAACAACTCTCCGGGGGCCTCGACGAACCTCACGCTGAACCACGCCTCGGGCGTGTCGCTGACGTATGGCGCCCTGTTTCTAGGGTTGTGCCTGGCGGCGCACCTGGTGATCCGCTTCGCCCTGCCGCATGCCGACCCCTATCTATTCCCACTCGGGGCGGTGCTCGCGAGCGTGGGGATCGTGATGGTGTATCGCATCAACCCCGCGCTGGCGCGCCAGCAGGCGCAGTGGATGGTGATCGGGCTGGTCCTGTTCGCCGCGACGATCCTGGTGCTGCGCCGCCGGGGGCTGGGCATGCTCGAGCGCTACCGCTACACGATCGCCGCGCTCGGCATCGGCATGGCTGTACTGCCGCGGCTCCCCGGCATCGGCGAGCAGGTCAACGGCGCCTACCTGAACATTCACGTGGGCAGCGTCTCCTTTCAGCCCGCCGAGCTGGCAAAGATCGCGATCGTGATCTTTCTGGCGAGCTATTTGCGCGACAACCGCCAGATTCTCGTGACCGCCGGGCGGCGCGTGCTGGGGCTGACGATCCCGCCGATGAAGCAGTTCGGCCCGATGCTCGTCGTGTGGGGGGCGGCCATGGCCACACTGCTATTGACCCGAGAGCTCGGCACTTCGCTGATGTTCTACGGTGCCTTCCTCGCGCTGTTGTATGTCGCCACCGGGCGCTTCTCCTTCCCGCTGATTGGACTGGTGCTGTTCGCCCTTGGCGCTTGGTTCGTGGCCACGCATGTGAGTCACGTGCACGCGCGAGTGCTCGCCTGGGAACACCCCTTCGACCTGGCGCTGTACAGCCGCCTGGAAGGGGGCAGCTATCAGCTCGCGCAGTCGCTGTTCGCCCAGGCCGACGGGGGCCTGCTGGGCACGGGCTTTGACCAGTCGCTGCTGCGCTTGCCCCACGGCGGCTCCTCGATCCTGCCGGTCCCCGAAAGCGACATGATCTACGCGGTGATCACAAACGAGCTGGGCCTGGTGGGCGCCACGGCGCTGCTGCTCGTGTATCTGCTGTTCATAGCCCGTGGGCTGAAGACGGCGATGCTGGCGCGCGACTCCTTCTCCAAGCTGCTGGCGACGGGGCTGTCG
>Ga0307374_10006193_pt1 | contig 18942 bp, 18 predicted proteins | sample OX3MG_FD_202532 | JGI IMG/M metagenome (GOLD analysis project Ga0307374, IMG submission 202532) | Soil microbial communities from Risofladan, Vaasa, Finland - OX-3 | ecosystem: Environmental > Terrestrial > Soil > Coastal area > Acid sulfate soil | place: Finland: Risofladan, Vaasa | collected...
ATTGCGTCGCGGTTGAGTCCCGGTTTTTTCCGCTGTTTCCTGCCGGTGCCGCGATGCCGAGGCGGTCCTTCTGATGAAACGAATCGGAGCCCGGGACGATGGCTGGCGATTCCCGTTGCGCGGGTTTGAAAATCATCTGAAAGCGGCGCAATTCTTTTCGTCCGGATCTGCTTCGAGAGGGGCTTTCACAGGTAGTTTCCCAAGGAAGCCTCTTCCTCCCCGGCATGGCGGGCGATGCGGAGTGCGAGCGCGCGACTCTGCTGGCGCAGCCGGGAGGCGGCATCGGCGCGATCGGGCGCTTCTTCCATCTTTTCGGCCAGGCGGGCCAGTTGCGCCAGCTCGTTCAAAAACTTCCGGTGTTCCGTTTTCAGTTCATTGGCAAAGACCGCTATCTCCGCGCCGGAATCCGGCAATTTTGCCCAATCCAGCGTCTCTCTCGAGGACAGATGATGCGACAGGTACGTTTGCAAATCCTCAGCGGCATCCCGGAAACGCGCATTGTCCTGGGCCGCATCGGTTCCGTGCATTTCGGGATGAACTTTCTCGGCCGCTTCCTCGAACACGCGCAGCTTTTCGAGCAGTTGCTGCCGCCGGCCCTCGGCTGGAGGCCTTGACTCTGGCATGGTTCTCACCTCGTTTCAGGCGGAGCATTCCCACTACCAGAGGGGGAGCCTACAATCCCTGGTTTCAATTTCCAAGAGAATAAAGGGCTTGCCGGGAAGTCTTCCGCCGTGAGCGAGCCGGCGTTGGCCTTGGCTTTGTGCGGGAGGGCGCAGGTAATTGCGCCACCTGGCGCAATTACCTGCGCCCCGGCCTGGAGACAATCCTAATTCGTTGATTTGCCACGACTTGAGTTTTTCCCCTCTGGCAGCGGAAATGCACAACTAGGAGGCAAGGACTTCGCAATTGCAGGATTTGCTTTCGCAAGGCGCCCCCGGAGGATAGAAATGACATCGCATCAGAACCCCCAGATAGCTAATTCAGCGGAGGTGTTCCCCGTGCAAATGCCAGGACGGGTCAATCTGGGCACGATCGTTGTGGCCACCGATTTTTCGCCCGCATCGGATCGCGCGCTGAATTACGCCCTTGCGATCGCCCGCCGCTACGAATCCCATGTGTATGTCGCGCACGCGATCCGGCCCGATCTCTACACGCTCACCCCGCCGGAAGCGTCAGTGGGCATGGTCGAGCTGGTGCATCAGGCCGCCGAGCAGGAGATGGCCGAACTGCTGATCTCGGGACGGCTGCGCGAGGTGCCGCATCAAGCGGTGATCGAGGAAGGAGACGTCTGGACGGTGCTGTCCCGCTTGGCGAGCGTGCATAACGCCGACCTGATCGTTCTCGGCACGCATGGCCGCACCGGTTTCGAGAAGATGTTCCTGGGCTCGGTGGCCGAGCGCGTGTTCCGGCTTTCCCAACTGCCGGTTCTGACCGTGGGACCGGGTGTGACGAAGGCGGCGCCGGGGGAAGTCGAGCTGAAGAATATTGTCTATGCCACCGATTTCTCGGAGAATTCCCGGCGCGCGTTGCCCTACGCGCTCTCACTGGCGGAGGAACAGCAGGCGTCGCTGACTCTGCTTCACGTCGTGGAAAATACCGAGGAGCTTGCGCCCGCGGCAATCGATGGGTTGCGGTCAACCTTCAATGCCCGGCTCGAGAATATGCTTCCACCCGGGTCCGACCTCTGGTGCTATCCGAAGTTCGTTGTCGGGTTCGGGGAAGCCAGCGAACAGATTCTCGGTGCCTGCACGGCGGCCAAGGCCGACCTGCTCGTGCTCGGTATCCGCGGCGGCGGGGTGGCACTCGGTCATTGGCCGGCCCCCCGGGCGTATCAGGTCGTTTGCCAGGCTACCTGCCCCGTGCTGACGGTGCGCGGCTAGCGCGGATCTGTCATCCGCGAAAGACAGGCCGTTTCCCCAAGGAGGGCGCTGCGGGCGGCCGGTTTCAGCTTGTGGCTACCGGATCTTTCGCCAACCCGGCGGTTCCTTCGTCCCGGAAAGGGCGTCTAGCGACCACGCTCCCGGGCCCGCTCCAATCAGGAAAAGCAACGAGCAAAGCATCGCAAAATCGGCTCGCGCGTCGCTCGCCATGTACCAGAAACCTTGGTTCGCGCGAGATAGTTCGGGTATCTTCGTCGTCGCGATCGCCGTCGAGATTACGATCAACAGCGGCACCGCCGCCACCCGGCACCAGAGCCCGAGCAGGATCAGGGCGCCGCAGAGGATCTCAAAAGTCCCCACGAAGTGAGCGGTGAAATAGGGATGAGGAAATCCGATCCTCGTGAAGCGAATGACGCCCATGCGGGGATCGGTGAACTTCAGAATTCCCTGCGTGAAGAAAATCAGCCCGACGGCCAGCCGGATCAGTAGAATACCGGGTCGGCCCGTGGGCGGCTTGAAAAAGAAACGTGTCAGCGAGTTCATTTCCCCGATCCGTCCTTTCCCTCGGGGGCTGCCTGCGTGGGAACCTTCGCCCGGCGCCGGCGGGAAGAGCAGTGTCAGCCCTCGCCTATTTTCGCTGGCTCATCGTAATGGAAACCCGGGTGAAATCCCAGTCGGTGTGAATCGCGCAAGCGCCGCCGGGGACGAGCGAGATTGTGAAGTTTTCTTTCCTGGATGGGAGTTGGGAAACGGCCACCCGAAGGCGTGCGCGACCGGAACCCTCCCCGGGATCGTAGGCCATATATCCCATCGCATCGCGCGAGGACTTATTCACGATCAACGTCCGGCTGACCGCTGAAATTCCGGCTGAAGTTCCCGGGGAACAAATCGAGAAAGAATGCCCCCCTACTTCTGCTCCTGCCAAGTCATCCGAGCGGTTACGGGTATCTGGTTTTTGATCGGCACGAAGAGAAGCTCCGGCGCGGGAATCTTGAAATCGGTAAGCGTGGCCGGAATGGTGCCCGTAAGCGTGATCTGGTTGCCATGAGCCGCGAGCTGGAACGGGACGTTCTTGAGATTCGCGGTTTGCCCGGCGAACTGGATGGCCAGATTGGCCTCGATATGGCGGGCATGGATTTCGGCCTCGGGCACCTCGGTGCGCACGATAACCATGGGAAACTGGCCGCCGCGCACCGTCTGGAGCATGTGCAGGTCACGGTTGGTGTCGCCGGAAGCGAACGACTTCACCGGCACGGCAATCAGGAAAATGCATTCTCCGGACTGGCAAACGCCCTTGCCGCGCGCCGCGTGGCTGATTCCCGCCGCCTCATGCAGCGGGTGAGAGATATGGTAGGTCAGCGTCGACTTCTGAAGAATCCACGTCGTTGGGCTATCGGCTCGGAGCAGCGAAGGAAGGGCCAGAAGAAGAAGTGCGATCAGAATTTTTTTGCTCATCGGTTTTTTCTCGTCCTAGTTGTTATTCGCGAGCGCGGCCCGGCCGTTGTGTCCCGGATAGGAGGCCGACGCGCTGGCGGTGGCCGAATGATGGAAATGAAACAAAGCGGCGACATGGTGATCAAGTCCGGGAATCCAGCCCGGCTTCGATACCGACAGCAGGGCGAGGCCATAGGCCACGGCGGTGACAATGGCCACGTCCCCGTGGTATTTCGCGATGCCGTGCAGCCTTTCCCCCTGGTTCAGTTGCGATTCCGCCATGGCGCCCAGGATTGGCGTCAGGATCATTCCCGGGAAGTGAATCATCGCCATGGCCTTGTGGAAACGAATGGGGCCCCTGGATTTCACGCCTTTCACGCCGGGAGCGGCGATCGCGTAATACGCCGTGGCGAAATACAATCCTGCCGTGGCGGTGCCAAGGCCGATATGGAGGTCGCGGCTGGCCCCCGAGCTGTGCCGGCCGTGGGCGGTGAAAGAGGTAATCACGGTGGCGAGCAGCGGACCGAAGGTGATCAGGCCGAGTTTCTGGTGGATCTGGAGCATGTGCGACCGCTTATTGAGCAGCGCCTGCTCCCGGGCGCTTCCCTGGGATTGCGCCGGCGAAAAGCCGAGATTGGCGAGGGAAAGGCCCGCGGCCAGCGCGAAATTCGTTGTCTGTTTGGACCCCGCGGCGAGCCTCAAGGTAACTGTCTGGGGCGTCAGGGCGATCGCAGAGGCTGTCACTTCGTATTTCCCCGGCGCCAGGCCCGGCAGGCTGTAAATTCCATTCGCATTCGTTTTCGTCTGAGTGGATTTCTGGCTGGTCAGATTCGTGATGCTCACCGTGGCGTTGGGAACAGGCTTGTTCGTGGCGCCGGTGACCGTTCCGGAAAGAGTGGCGCTCGCCGCCTGAGCCCGCAAGCCGGCGGGAGCCAAAAATAGCAACGCAAGAATGCCCGTCGCAAAGTTGATTTTCACGGGTCTTGAAAACATTGATACCGTTCCCCCCTGATCGTGTGGCCTTTCGCGCAGTAGAAACGATGAGATGCACGGGATTGTTTGCGGGATGTAAGCCCTCGCGAACTATAAGGCGCGCAGTCATTCGAGGCAAATGGCGAGGCAAATGGCGCGGTGCCGCTCATGCTTCGAGGTTCGCCTATAGCACTGGCGCGCCAGTGCCGATAAAGCAATGCGCCGGGCCGCGTTTCTTGACACTCGGTCGCCCCGGTGCCATAAGAGCCCTGGGGTCCTACTCTCACAGGCAAGGCTGGGTGCGTCGGCGCGGGCAGAAAGCCGTTCCGGCCGACATAAGGGGTGGGAACCCATGTTAGCGAACCACATCCGGTCACGCCGCAGGTTGCAAAGTATCCCGCCTATCACTCTGCTTCATTTGGCTCGGGCGCGACTGGCCTAACGAGCCCGCTCCTGCTATGCGCCAGGCGCAAACGGCAGGGAATACAACACGATTGTCCCCCTTCCCGAAATGAGGATGCATGTTCGGCACAGCCAGGCGGGTCGTCGGGCTCGATATCGGCTCGAGTGCGGTGAAGGCGCTCGAACTGAAGAAAGCCAAGGACGGCTATGAACTGCTTTCGCTGGGAGTGGAGTTTCTTCCGCCGGATACGGTCGTCGAAGGCGCGATTCGGAATCCGGAGGAGCTGGGCGGGGCCATCGTTCGCCTCTTCGACGAACAGAAAATCGGCGCTTGCGACGTGGCCACTTCCTTTTCCGGCCACTCGGTGATCGTCAAGCAATGGGCGGCGCCGCCCCTGCTGCTCGTCGCGGCGAAAAAGGAGACGGTGCGCCAAACGCTCAAGCAGTTTCTTTCCCCGCGCGGCGAAATCCTCGCCGACACCCGCTCGAATATGCTGATTATCCGCGATATTCCCTCGGTGTTGCCGACGATCGACCGCCTGATTCATCGGCTCGACCGGAAATCGCCGCAGGTGGAAATCGAAGCGCGCGTGGTGGAAGCGACGCGCGCCTTCGCGCGCGACCTGGGGACGCAGTTCGGCTTCGCCGTCGCCGGCAGCACGGGGAGCACGCAAAACGTCATCGGCGGAACGCCGGGCGTGGGAACCAGTCCCGTGATCCGCGATATTCTTCTCCCGCCGCCGCTCGTATCGAGCGGCACGGCCATCCTGATTCCTGGCATTACCGGTTCGGCCATTCCGCTCAATGCCAATCTGAGCGCCTCCGGGCCGACCAGCGGCATTACCTTCGCCCATACCGAGCCGAACCTGGCTCTCGATCTGGTCCTCTCGGCGGCGGAAAGCAAGGGAATCGGCCGGGTTCTCTCTCAGCCGAAGCTGATCACGCAGGATAACGAGGAAGCAACGGTGAAGCAGGGAACCAAAATTCCCGTGCAGACTGTGGTCAACAACACGATCTCGGTCCAGTTCGTCGACGCGGTGCTGGAACTCGAAGTGACGCCGCAGATCACCGCCGATGGAACGGTCTTCATGAAGGTTCACGTCGAAAACACGGCCATCGGTCAGGGAATTCCGCGGATTCTCGGCATCCCGGCGCTCGACACGCAATCCGAAGATACCAAGGTGCTGGTCGGCGACGGCGGGACGGTGGTGATCGGCGGAATTATCCTCTCCCAGCAGCAAAACAACATCTCGCAGGTTCCGCTGTTCGGCAGCATCCCGGTGATCGGCCACCTCTTCAAGCACACCTCCGTCAGCACGCAGACGCAGGAGCTGCTTTTCTTCCTGACGCCCCGCATCATGCCCGGCTGAAACGCGAGCCTCGCCCCTGGGTAACAGATAACAAGGCGTCATGCCCTCCCGACTCGCATTTCGGCTAAGCCCCTTGTTATGAGTGAAGTGTCTTCTCCCGGGGGGTCACAGGGCTGGTTATCTCTCAAGTGAAAGCCGTTCAGATCCGGCAGCGGGACATGCCCCCGCCGGGTACTATCCTAATTTGCGTGAACGGCCTACGTATAATCTTATAGTTTGGCATTTTGATTGCCCTAGTTCGCGGTCTCCAACAGCTCGGCCAAATCCTACAAGTGATCCGTGAGATTAGCGGCCATTGCCGGTGTCATTCTAAGCGTTTGGTGAATCCGAACGAAATTGTAACGTGCGAAGTGAAGAGCAACAGCAGCTCTCAGATTCTCTAGCTTCTTAGAATATGCGTTTATGAGCCGCGTGAAACGGCGCATCTGCGTTCGCATGGTCAAATTCTGCCGCTGGATTAGCGATGTGGAGATGTACCGTGCATCAGGATTTCCGTTGACTCGCATGGGAATTGCGGCGGTAACTTGCACGGGTGCGTACCAGTCCCGGCTACCGCTTGCCGCTTTCGGCTGACCGTACAGTTTCACCAACTGCGCGTAGTCAACGTCCGCGCCGAAGCAATCCTCCATTGCAGAGAGATAAGGGCGGAACCCATCCGTGGTGATTTGAGGCCGTCCGTGCACCCTGTCCCTCAAGTCGCGGACGAAGTAATAGGCGCTCGTCGCATCCCGCTTGCCCACCAAATGCGAGATTACCAGTTTCGTATCTGCATCCATGCCGACGAACACGTATTGATCGCCCATGTCGGGGTGATCGTCTGTGCTGAGGCGTGCTTCCTTTTTGAAAACGTAGGTCCAAATCTCGTCCGCTTGGATTCTCTGTGCCGGAACGTCCTTGATCCGTTCGTCCAGCAACCGGGCGCATACTTGACCGATCCTGACAATTAGCCGCATGATCGTGTCCCGATGGATGCCTGTCATGCGCTCCATTGAGCGGATGCTGTTCCCCTCGACGTGTGCCCGAATGATTTCTGTTTGCCTGTCTTTCGGTACCATCGCAGGAATTGCGGGAGTATCTGTCCAAGTTGGGCAAGAAGGGCGGGCGCAAGGGCGGCCTTGCCAGGGCCGCAGCAATGACACCGGAGCAAAGAACTGAGTCTGCGCGTAAGGCGGTCATGGCGAGGTGGGCCAAGAAAGTCTAAGACCGTTTGGCTTCATCAACGGTTTTTATCCACTCCTTTTATCCATTCCTTAAAGTCTCTCTCATTTTCTCGAAACCGTTTTGCGCGGTACTGGTTGATATTCTTTTCAAACCGCCGCAGGAGGGCGCGGAAAGTCTTCGGCTTTATGTACAAGTTTGGATAGGCGAGCAACAATGGTCGTATCTGCTCGTCGAAAAAGTCAAAGTCCTGCTCAATCTCTCGATTGTCCTGTAACGGTGGTGAATCAAGGGTGTCCGGTTGGTCCTGGTCCTCAACCTCTACCGCTTCAGTGTCTCCGCCACACCACTGCGCGAAACCTTTAACCCGCCACAGTGCGTAGATCGCCATGTACACAGCTTCAGTCGTGGTCGCCGAAGACTTATAAAGCGGCTTAAAAAGAGCCTCGGCCAGGTCTTGACCGACTCCGAGGACGGCGTATTCGGGAATCTTCGGGAAATTTAGCGTCCTTCCGACGTATAGCGTAACCTTCTTTCCTTCTCGAAGAGTAAGAAGGATGAACGCATGGGACTTTTCATCCTGAGGAGGTTTTGTGTAATGTTCGTGCCAAAATTCACGATAAATCAGCTTGGCGGCTGTAAGGGCTTCTTCACTAGTCTTGTTTTTGGTGGCCACCCGCAATTCGTCTACAAGTTCCTTTGCGAAGTCGGAGTCCCCTGTGTACGCGACGGAACAGCCCAACTGCGCGTTGATCGTGAAAATCTTTGATTCGTAAGTCTTTCCCGTTCCCCCGAGATTCGTTATCTCCGTATCTGCGGCCAAAACAACGCCATTCTTACAACGGAATCCGGCGATGATCGTCATGTCCGCCCTCTTCTTAATCGGCTTAGGAATAGGGCGAATATACGGCTTCGGCGGCCTAAAAGGAAGCTGTGGGCGGTGCGGCAGGGGGAAGGGCCTAATCATGCCCCACCGCCTTCCGAAACACCGGAATCCAAATTAGGACACCACCCCCCGCCGGGAAAGATTGTATGTGCCTCCGCCGGGGTGTAAATTACAGGGTGAGGCCCGGGTCATGGTTTCACGGCTAACGGTCGCTTTGTCGGTCGGCGCGCTTGCAGCGGCGCTTTCGGCGGGGCCCGCATCCGCGCAGGGGCGCGGCGGCGGGCGTGGGTCGGAGAGGATGCCCCTCGGAGGCCATGTCGGGGGCAGAGGCGGGCTCGGCCATCGCAGCGGACGCCGGTTTTCGCGCGGATCCTCCGTTTATCCCTATTCCTATTGGTATCCCTACGACGGCTACGACCAGGCTGTTCCCCCGCCCGCGCCGCCTCCCGCTCAGGTAGTTGTTGTGAATCGCCCCGCGCCACCGGCGCCGGCTCCGCCCTCGCCTCCGCCCGAATCCCTGCTGCTCGAATATCGCGATGGCCAATGGGTTCGGGTCGCAACCGGCAACAAGCTGCCTGCCGGTCCTCTGGCGGCGCAACCGGAAACGGCTCAGTGGCAATAAAACGGTCCAGGCGTCAGCTCCGGAAACGGGGCCGAAAATGCGCAGCGTGATCCTGGTGTTTCGCGACGGCCGCCAGGAAACGATCCAAAAATATGTGATCCAGGGCAATATCCTCTATGCGAGTGCGGAATATTGGAAGACAGGGTCCTGGACGAAGAAAATCCCCATTGCCGCGCTGAATGTGCCGGCCACGTTGAAACTCAACCGGGAGCGCGGCGTGAAATTTGACCTGCCCTCCGGCCCCGACGAAGTCGTAGTCGGCTTCTGAAGCCTCGCTCCACTCACCTGTTGGTGAATGCCATAGCCGTCTTGCAGCCCGCCTGCCGGGGTTAGTGGGCGCGGAGGGTTTCCGTCAGGAACCAGGTGCGGCGCTCGGTCTGGTCGACCCAGACATCGATCATGCTGCTGGTCGCCACGTCGTTGTGCTTCTCGCAGATCTGGTGGGCGAGGCGGAGAAAGCGGGTAAGCTCGCGGTTGTCCCGGCAAAGCTCGCTGAGCATTTCGGGGGCCGTGAGGGATTCCCGGTCGTTGTCTTCCAAGCGCTGGTGTTTGGCGATGTCTCCGATGGAGTGAAGCGTCGTTCCGCCGATCTTGCGCGCCCGCTCGGCGATATCGTCGGTCATGGCGAAAATCTGCTCGGCGTGCTCGTCGAGAAGAAGGTGGTAATCGCGGAAATGGCCGCCGGTCATGTGCCAGTGGAAATTCTTGGTTTTGAGGTAAAGGGTGAAAACATCGGCGAGCAACTGGCGCAGCGTAGCGGTGATTTCCTGCACGCCCTCGCTGGCCAGCTCGCCAATCGGCTCGAAGGATCCTTCATGCGAAGTGACCTGACGGGTCGCAGCTTTCGCTTCCATGGATGGTCTCCTTTTCAAAGGATCGCTACTGGTGCATCGCCTCGGCCGTGGACTTCCCACTCGAGTGATATCCAATTATAGGCCGAATGACGGCGGGGGTGGCGATAAACTACACGTTCGCCTGGGTCGCGAAAATGAGCCGCAGAGACGCTGCGCGGGAGAGAAAAACATGGCCGATTCGAACGTAGCGGCACAGGAATGCGGCGCTTCCGGCGTCCATGATTCCTGTTTCGAAAAGTATCCGGCGCGAGAAACGAGTCTTGGCTCGCTCCAGATTGTGCGTGTTCTCCCAATCCGCCAGAGGCGTCTAGTCGGCCCCTGGTGTTTTCTTGACCGGTTCGGCCCGCTGACCTTCAGCCAGGCCAAGCCCATGGATGTGGCGCCGCACCCGCACATCGGATTGCAAACCGTTACCTGGCTGCTCGAAGGGAAAATTCTTCGCGCCCTGGCGGGAGCGTGGAGCTCCCGTTTGACCCATCGTTTGAGCATGCGGTCCTGCTGCTGACCGGCGACGGAGATGTCGATGGCGAGCCGATCGACGCCGCCAGCCTCTGCTATCTCGGCGTGCATCGCTCGGGCCTGGAGCTCAGGAGCCGGGGCGGGTGCCGGGCGCTGCTCATTGGCGGTCCGCCATTTCCCGAGAAAATCCTGATGTGGTGGAACTTCGTGGCGCGTATGCCCGAGGAGATCACGCAGGCGCGGTCGGACTGGCAGAGCCGCCGGAGATTTGGCGAGGTTCGCGCGTACCAGGGACCGCGCCTGAATGCGTCGGCCCTGCTGCGCTTTGCGTCTCCCAATCCGGTCAGTTGACGAAGAAATTCGGCTCGCGAGAGCCCCGAGCACTTGACCGCAAAAGCCCCGGCGGAGACACTTTCGAATGCAATCCCCGACTCGAACACGCGAGCGGGCCTGAAAATGGCTAAAAATCGTTCTGCGAATCCCAAACGACTTGCCCTGCTTCGCGAGAGGATGGCGCTCGGCAAGGCCGAAGCCTTTCTGGTGACCCATCTTCCGAATGTTTTTTACCTGTGCGGCTTTACCGGCGATGCCGGGGCCTTGCTGGTCGAGCCGGACCGGGCGACGCTGCTCACCGATTCCCGCTTCACCACGCAAGCCAAAGAGGAGCTGAAGGGGACGGGCGTGAGGCCGAAAATCGTCAAGGGACCGCTGGCCTCAGCCGCGGCCGAGGAACTGGCGCGGCGGCGCTTGCGCGGGAGGGTGGCGTTTGAAGGCGCGAGGATGACCGTTGTCGATGCGGCTCGGCTGCGGAAGGCCTCTCCGCAGGGGCGGCTGCGCTGGCAGCCGGTTACCGGGTGGGTCGAACGGCTGCGGCGGGTCAAGGATGCGGACGAAATCGAGCGCATACGGGCGGCGGCTCGGCTGGCCTGTGATGTCATTGTCGAGGTGTTGCCGCTGATCAAGCCCGGCGTGCGGGAAAGCGACCTGGCGGCGGAAATCGAGTTTCGCATGCGGCGGCGGGGGGCCAGCGGGGCGGCCTTCGAAACGATTGTGGCGTCGGGGCCCCGGGGGGCCCTTCCCCATGCGCGACCATCCGCCAAAGTGCTACAGGCCAATGAGTTGGTGGTCATTGATATGGGTGCTATACTCCGCCACTACTGTTCGGATATTACCCGGACAGTGTTTCTGGGCCATGCCTCAGGCAAGGTTCGCCGCTGGTACCGGGCGGTGGCCGAAGCACAGGCGGCTGCCTGTGAAGCCTTAAGAGCCGGGGCACCGGTAGAGGCCCCCGATGTCGCCGCCAGGCGCGTTCTGCGGGGCTACGGGCTGGCCCGCGCCTTCGTGCACAGCACCGGCCATGGTTTAGGGATCGAAGTGCACGAAGAGCCTCGTTTGGGCCGCGGCCAGTTGCAGCCGCTCGACCGATCCAGTGTGGTGACGATCGAGCCGGGCGTTTATCTGGAAGGGATCGGCGGCATCCGCATCGAGGATGACCTGCTGGTTCTGCCGGGTGGAGCGGAAATGCTGACCGACGCCCCACGCGAATTTCTGGAGTTGTGAATGGCAGGGAAGAAAAAACAGACGGTTCCCGTCCCCTCCGAGGTCGATTGGGGCGAAATCGAGCGCGTGCTGAAGCTGATGGACAAGCACGGCCTCGAGGAGTTCGAATATTCCAACGACGCCTTGCACGTGCGGCTGAAAAAGATGCCCGTCCATCCGGCCGTTGCTCGCGCCGAAGCGGCGCCGGCCGCGACGGCGGAAATCGCCGCGCCAGCCCGGGTGACGGCGGCGGAAGCCGACGGCGAGAAACTGCACGTCGTCAAATCCCCCATCGTGGGAACGTTTTATTCCGCCCCGAAGCCGGGCGCTCCGGCGTTCGTGCAGGTCGGAGACCGCGTGGGAGAGGGTCAAGTCCTCTGCATCATCGAAGCGATGAAGCTGATGAATGAGATCGAATCGGACCTCGCCGGAGAAATCGCGCGCGTCTTCGTCGAAAACGGGCAGCCGGTGGAATACGGCGAGTCTCTTTTCGCCATGCGGCCGGCCGGTCCGGTCCCGGCGGCCTGAAAACGGAATGTTCCAGAAAATCCTGATCGCCAACCGCGGGGAAATCGCCCTGCGAATCATCCACGCCGCGAAGGAATTGGGGATCCGAACAGTAGCCGTCTATTCGGAGGCGGACCGCAACTCCCTGCACGTGCGCTTTGCCGACGAGGCGGTCTGCATCGGCCCGCCGCGGTCGGCCGACAGCTATCTGAACATTCCCGCGGTGATCAGCGCCGCGGAAATCACCAACGTTGACGCCATCCATCCCGGCTACGGGTTCCTTTCCGAGAACGCGAATTTCGCCGAGGTCTGCGAGGCGTCCCGGATCACCTTCATCGGTCCCTCGTCGGAGACGATCCGTCTGATGGGAGAAAAGGACCGCGCCCGGCGGGAGATGGCCGCGGCGGGTTTGCCCATCATCCCCGGCTCGAAGGGCGTGGTGGAGGACGAAGCGAGCGCGGAACGGGTGGCGGCGGAGGTGGGCTATCCGCTCATGATCAAGGCGGCCGAAGGCGGCGGCGGCCGCGGCATGCGGCGGGTCAACGGGCCGGGCGAGCTGCTCGCGGCGTTTCACATGGCCCGAACGGAAGCCGAGCAGGCCTTCGGCTGCCCCGACGTGTACATCGAGCGGCTGATTGAAAAACCGCGGCACATCGAATTTCAGGTCCTGGGCGACAAGACCGGACACGTGATCCATCTGGGCGAGCGCGAATGCAGCATCCAGCGTCGGCATCAAAAATTGCTGGAGGAATCGCCCTCGCCCGTGCTCGACGGCGAGACGAGGGATCGGATCGGGGCGCAGGTGGTCGAAGCGCTGCGGCGGATCGGCTATACCGGCGCGGGCACGGTGGAATTTTTGCGCGACGCGGCCGGAAAATTTTATTTCATCGAGATGAACACCCGCATTCAGGTGGAGCACCCGGTGACCGAAATGCGGACCGGCGTGGACCTGGTGAAAGCGCAAATCCTGCTGGCGGCCGGCCTGCCTCTTTCCCGGGTGGTCGAGACGGTGGAATTTCGCGGCCATAGCCTGGAATGCCGGATTAACGCGGAGGACCCGGAAACCTTCCGGCCCTCGCCGGGCCACGTGACGGCATTTCACGTCCCCGGCGGGCCCGGCGTGCGGGTGGATACGGCGGCCTACGCCGGTTCGACCATTCCCCCTTATTACGATTCGCTGATGGCGAAGCTGGTCGTTCACGGCCGCGATCGCGAAGAGGCCCTGGCCCGGATGCGCCGGGCGCTCGACCTGTTCATCATCGAGGGCGTGCGCACCACGATTCCGTTGCACCGCCGCGTGCTCGCCGATTCGGAATTCATCGCCGGCCGTTTCGATACGGGCTTTCTGGACCGCTTGCTGAAGGCGCCAAACGAGTAGCGATCATGCCGCCTGTCTTTCCCCGGCTGTACATCATCGTGGACGCCCCTCTGCTCCCGATCCCCGCGGCGGAGATGGCCGAACGTTTGGCGTCGGCGGGAGCGCCGTTGATTCAATACCGCGATAAGCAAGGTTCCTCGCTCCGCCTCTACGAAACCTGCCGGGAACTGGGCCGGCGCATGGCCTCATTTCCCGTTCGATGGATCGTGAACGACCGGGCCGATATCGCCATGCTGACCGGGGCCGGCGGCGTGCACGTGGGCCAGGACGATCTCCCGGTTGCGGCCGCCAGGGAGATCGTGGGCCGCGACAGATGGGTCGGCTTTTCGACTCACACGCTCGAGCAGGTGCGCGAGGCCGACACGACCAGCGCCGATTACATCGCCTTTGGCCCGATCTATCCCACGACAACCAAAAAGCAGGCCGATCCAACCGTGGGGGCGGAAGGATTGCGGCGCGCCCGGGAGCTTACGCGAAAACCGCTGGTGGCGATTGGCGGCATTCGCCTGGAAAACGCCGAGGAGTTATGGCGCGCCGGCGCGGATTCGCTCGCCGTGGCACGCGACGTCGTTTCCCACCGGGACCCGTCGGCTCGCGTGCGGGAGTATCTGGCGCTGGCCGAGCGCGTTTTCGGGGCACAAGCGAAGCCCTAGCCCGTCCGAGATGCCGGCTGCACATCCTATTCATCCTACTCATGATCTTATGATCGCTTGAGGGTCGGCCGTCATTTCCCCCAATCAGTGTGGAAGATGACCTACGCCGCGGGACGGCCGGTGGTTTCTGTACTTCAACTTATAGCGCGCGCGCGACTTGGCGGGTATGGGTCGCGGCATGAAACGTGCTATTCTGTCTGCCATGGCACGGCGTAGCCTGATTCTGGCATTGATGTTCAACCTGGCTACTCTGGTGCCGTTGCCCCTTTCCGCCTGTGCCGTCCTTACCGGCCTTCAAGGGCCGTGCCAGTGCCCCATGATGATGCAGGGTGAGGGCGTAACGAGGGCCCAGAGCCGCGGAGCGATGATTTCGTGTCGCTGCATCGAGGCCAGCGCCCCCATTCCCAAGGCCGAGATCGGCGGGACGAACTCGCCGTCTACGCTTCTCGCCGGGATTTTCTCCGTCCTTTCTACACCGAAGCAGGTAACTTCCTCAGCCAATTCCCCGAGCGCGCTCGTGGTTGCCGCCCTGGGTCCGCCCAAGCTCCGAGCGCAGCTCTGTATCTTTTTGCTTTAAACCCTCCCGTCCGATTTCGCCTCAACGGCGCGCGGCGTTGTACGCGCTCTGACTCCAACCCAATCGATGGCTTTGATAAATCGCGGGAGAAAAGCGCATGAAGTTTCGAAACCGGCTGTTTTTTGGCATGTCGCTCGTGATTTTTGGGACCTTCCCCGCCGCGGGTCAGGCTGAGAAAACAATAACGCAGCCCGCGCCCGAGAAGGTGCTGCATCTCGACAATCTCGTGACCGAAGCGTTGCGCGCGAATCCGGAAATCCGCGCCGCCGAGCTGCACGTCGAAGCGCTGCAGGCGCGCGTACCTCAAGAGAAAGCGTTGCCCGATCCCACCGTCACGGTCGGGTGGATGGGTAACCCCGCTCCGTTCGTCGTGAATGCGACGGCCGCGATGAGCTACCGCGGCGTGTCGGCGATGGAGACGTTTCCTTTCCCCGGCAAGCTGAAGCTACGCGGAGAGATTGCCGATCGCGAGAGCCGGGCGGCCTGGTGGGACTACGAAGCCGCGCGGCGGAGCGTGGTTTCCGAGGTGAAGGTTGCCTACTACCAATACGCCTATTTTCACAAGGCACTCGAAATCGTCGAGAATAATCAGATTCTACTCGAGAGCCTGATTAAGATCGCCGAAGCGCGTTACGAGGCCGGCCAGGGACTCCAGCAGGACATCCTGAAGGGCCAAGTGGAGCTTTCGCAGCTCCTGGAGCGGGCCACGATTCTGAATGAGCAGGAATACATGGCCGCCGCGCGGATCAACACGCTGCTCAACCGCGATCCGGAAATGCCTCTCGCGCCCCCCTCGCCTCTGACGCAAACGAAGCTGACGTATACGCTCGACAACCTCTACCGCCTGGCGCGGACGAACGATACGAACTTGCAAGGTGACCGGCGAATGATCGAACGGGATGAGGATGCGGTCGCGTTCGCCCGGAAATCCTACGAGCCCGACTTCGACGTCAGCTACATGTACCAGCGGATGCCGGGAGGGCCGAATCTCTACGGGGCGTTCCTCGGGGTGAACATCCCCGTCTTCTATAAGTCCAAACAACGTCAGGAAGTAGTCGAGGCTAGCCGGGATCTCGCGAGCGAACGGAGCGTCCGCGAGAACCGGGAGACAACGGTGAATTTCCTGGTGAAGGAGCAATTCCTGGAAGCGGATCAAGCTCAAAAACTGAGCGTGCTTTACTCGCAAGCGATCATGCCGCAGTCGGCGCAGGCTCTCGAATCATCCGAGATTGCTTACGAGGCGGGGAAGACCGATTTTCTGACGATGCTCGACAACTTCGTCAGCCTGCTGGAATTTCGGGTGAATTACTACCGCGAAATCTCCGATTACCAGATTTCGCTGGCACGCCTCGAGCCGCTGGTCGGCGTCGAACTCACGAAGTGAGATCAAGGCATGCCGTTGTTAGGGAATCGAAACTTTTGCCGATTCGCCAGGTGGCGAGAGGGAGGGTTCGCATGAAAAACTATCGAACCGCGTTTCTTGCCGTGCTCGCCATCAACGTGGCGTTGCTCGCGGCGCTGGGGGTGTGGTGGTGGCATTCGCGTTCCGCGGCGGCTCCGACACAAAGCGGATCCGGAACGGAAGTGGTCGCCGAAGGGCCGATGCAGAAAACCGTTTCCTCGGCCGCGCAGCCGGTGCCTACGACACTTGTTCCCTTGCAACTTTCCCCGCAACGGCTGCAAAGCATCGGCGTGAAGGTCGGTGTGGTGGAGCGAAAGGTGATCCACGACGACATTCGCGTCGTCGGGAGCGTTTCCGTGGACGAGCGGACGCAGGCGTACGTCCAGACGAGATTCTCGGGTTGGATTCAGAAGGTTTTCGCCAACGCCAATTTCCAGTACGTGAGGAAGGGCGAGCCGCTCTTCACCATTTACAGCCAGGATCTGGTTGCCACCGAACGCGAATACTTGCTAGCCGAGCAAAACGAGCGATTGCTGGCCAAGAGCACCGTGCCCGGCGTGGCCGAAGGCGCTCGCTCGCTGGTGAAGGCCACGCTCGGACGCCTGCGCCAGTGGAATCTTCCACGGCGCGAGATCGCCCGGCTCGAGCATGCCGGGAGCGTACAGCAGTATCTGGAAATCGATTCGCCCGTTTCCGGATTCATCACCGAGCGGAATGCGCTGCCCAACCTCTACGTCCAGCCGGAGACGCGGCTCTATACCGTCGCCGATTTTTCCACGGTCTGGGTATATGCCGAAGTATTTCAGAACGATCTAGGCCGCGTCCGGGTTGGCGACCCTGCCAGTCTTACCGTCGATTCCTATCCTGGCCGGACGTTCCGCGGCCGAGTGAATTTCATTTATCCCGACGTGGACATGGCGACGCGGACGGCGCGCGTACGCCTGGTGTTTTCCAATCCCGGTCTTCTGCTGAAACCGGGAATGTTCGTGAACGTCGATCTGGAAGTCCCGATGGGCCGGCAACTGGTCGTTCCCGCATCGGCCATCTTCCAGACGGGCACGCGGCAGATTGCCTTCATCGATCGCGGCGGCGGCTATCTCGATCCGCGCGAGGTGCTCGTAGGGCCGCAGGTCGGCGACAGCTTCATCGTGCTGAAAGGACTGAAGCCGAACGAACGCATCGTCACCTCCGCCAATTTCCTGATTGATTCCGAGAGCCAGTTGCAGGCCGCTCTCGGCAGCTTTCTGCCGCCACCGCCTGGAGCGGGCGCGGCCGCTGCAAGGAACGTTCCACAAAACAACGTGGAGTTCAGCAGTATTCCCTCGCCCCCCCGCAAGGGCAGCAACACGTTCCAGGCGAAGCTGACCGATGCCCAGGGCAAGGGGATCGCCGGCGCGCAGGTTCAAGTGCTATTCCTCATGCCGGCCATGCCGGCGATGGGCATGGCGGCGCAGCGAGTCGCATTCAACCTGGAAGACAAGGGCGGCGGGGTTTACCAAGGACAAGGTGCGCTGCCGAGCGCGGGAACCTGGCAGGTATCGATTGTGGCGAAACGCGCGGGACAGGTGATCGCGAGCAAGCACCTGAGCGTCAACGTCAGCGGAGGGATGTGAGGTGATCTCCCGGCTGATCGAATGGTGCAGTCGCAACCGGTTCCTGGTATTTGCCGCGACCATCGCCCTGGTCGTCGCGGGCGTTTGGGCGCTCCGCCAGGTCCCGCTCGACGCACTGCCGGATATCTCCGACGTGCAGGTGATCGTACACACCTCCTGGCCAGGTGAACCGCCCAATATTATTGAAGATCAGGTGACATATCCGATCGCGAGGGCCTTTCTGGCGGCGCCACGGGTGAAGGCGGTACGGGCACAGACGATGTTCGGCGATTCGTATGTGTTCGTCGTATTTCGCGACGGAACCGATCTCTATTGGGCTCGCTCGCGGGTGCTCGAATACCTGCAGCAGATTGAGGGGCAATTGCCGGCAGGCGTACATCCGGTGATTGGCCCCGACGCGACGGGGGCCGGTTGGGTCTACGAATACGCGGTCGTCGACCGCACGCACAAGTACAGCCTGGCCGATCTGCGCGCGTTGCAGGACTGGTATTTGCGCTACCAATTGGAAACTGTGCCCGGCGTGGCGGAAGTGGCTTCGATCGGCGGATTCGTTCGCCAGTATCAGGTCAATCTCGATCCGAACAAGCTATTGGCGTACGGCATCCCGCTTCGAACGGTGATCGCCCGCGTGCGCGAAAGCACGAACGAAGTTGGCGGGCGGATACTCGAGATGGGCGGAGCCGAATACATGGTGCGAGGGCTCGGGTACCTGCGCTCGCTCAACGATTTGGCAAACGTTCCGGTCGCCGTTAAAAACGGCACGCCGGTTCTCATCCGCGATCTTGGCACGGTGACTTTCGGCCCGGACATCCGCGAAGGCGCGGCCGACTGGAACGGCGAAGGCGAAACGGTCGGCGGGATCGTGGTCATGCGTTACGGAATGAACGCGCTGCAGGTGATCGACGGGGTGAAAGAAAAGCTTGCCCAGATCGCGCCCTCGCTCCCGCCCGGCGTCGAGATCGTTTCCGCTTATGACCGATCGGGACTGATCGAATCGTCGGTTCACACGTTGGAACGCGATTTGGTGGAAGAGGCGGTCATCGTGAGCCTGGTCATGATTTTCTTCCTCTTGCATTTCCGCTCGGCGCTGATTCCGATTCTGAGCATACCGATCGCTCTCGTGGCGGCGTTCATCCCGATGCATTTCCTCCACGTCAGTTCGAACATCATGTCACTGGGCGGTTTAGCGCTGGCAATTGGGGTTCTGGTGGATGCCGCCATCGTAATGGTGGAGAA
>Ga0307374_10006195_pt1 | contig 18933 bp, 16 predicted proteins | sample OX3MG_FD_202532 | JGI IMG/M metagenome (GOLD analysis project Ga0307374, IMG submission 202532) | Soil microbial communities from Risofladan, Vaasa, Finland - OX-3 | ecosystem: Environmental > Terrestrial > Soil > Coastal area > Acid sulfate soil | place: Finland: Risofladan, Vaasa | collected...
TTTGGTGTTGCAGAACTCGCGGATGCCGTGATGGGAGAGTTCCCGCCCATGGCCGGAGGTCTTAACGCCGCCGAACGGCAGCTGCGGGTAGGACGTGACGTTGCCGTTGACGAAGACCATCCCGGCTGCGAGTTCCCTGATGAAGTGGTCCCGTTCGGCGCTGTCGTTGGTCCAGGCGCTCGCTCCGAGCCCGAACTCCGTGCCGTTGGCCAGATCGGTTGCCTCGTCGATGTCGGCGACCCGGTAGAGGGTGGCTACCGGGCCGAAGACCTCCTCGCGGTGGATGCGCATGTCGGGCGTGATGCCGGTCAGCACGGTCGGCGGGTAGTAGTACCCCGGGCTGTCGGGCGCCGCGGCACCGCACAGCACCCTCGCCCCCTTGGCCACCGCGTCCGCGACGAGCTTCTCGACGTCGTCGCGCTGCTGCTCGGAGGCGAGCGGGCCGACATCGGTGCTGTCGAGCATCGGGTCCCCGATCTTCTTGGCGGCCATCTGCTCGACGAACAGGCGCTCGAACTCGTCGTAGATCCCGTCGTGCGCGATGAAGCGCTTGGCCGCGATGCAGGACTGCCCGTTGTTGAGGCAGCGGGCGAAGGCCGCCACCTGCGCGGCCGCCAGCAAGTCGGCCGAGGGCATGACGATGAACGGATCGCTGCCGCCTAGCTCGAGTACCACCTTCTTGATCACGCTGGCGGCGATGGACGCTACCGACTGCCCGGCCGGTCCCGAGCCGGTGAGCGTGGCCGCCGCCACCCGCTCGTCGCGCAGGATGGGTTCGACCCGCGCGGAGCCGACGAGCAGGGTCTGGAAGGTACCGTCAGGGAACCCGGCCCTGGCGAACAGGTCCTGCAGGAACAGCGCGGTCTGCGGCACGTTCGAGGCGTGCTTGAGCAGCCCGACGTTGCCGGCCATCAGGGCAGGGGCGGCGAAGCGCATGGCCTGCCAGAGCGGGAAGTTCCACGGCATGATCGCCAGGACCGGCCCGAGCGGCTGGTATGTGACGTAGGCGCGGCTGGCTCCCACGGTCCTGGCGTCGCCCGGCTCGTCGGCCAGGAACTCGGCGGCGTGGTCGGCGTAGTGGCGGCAGGCGGCGGCGCACTTGGCGACCTCCTGCCTGGCGGCGGCCAGTGTCTTGCCCATCTCGGTCGTCATCATCGCGGCGATCTGGTCTTGCTCGTCGTCGAGGATGCCGGCCGCCCGCCGCATCCGCCCGGCCCTGGCCTCGAAGTCGGTCAGCCGGTAACTGGCGTGCGCCGCCGCGGCGGCGGCCAGGCGCTGCTCGACGGCTTCCTCGCTCATCTCGTCGAAGGTCTTCACGGTCTCCCCGGTGGCGGGGTTGATTGTCGCAATAGCCATGATTTCCTCCCGTACCCGAGCGACGGCACCCCTGCCGCGGCCCGAATGTGCCCCTGCCCGGAATAACCGACAGCAAGCGGCGGTGCGCGAGGCGAAAACCCGAATCACAAATTCGTCATCTGATCGGGCGTGTCGCGCGTCATATATGCGCCCCAACCCAACGTCGGGACTGGCGGCGCAAGATTCCGCGTCGATAGATCTTCACCCCCCGGGAGTGACCATGCCAGCGGCTCGATTACTGCAGGAGTGCGGCCCCGCGGCCCGATAGGCGCGGCATGGCTGGTCGAGGCGGAGCACGGTCGGGCCGGCGCCCGATCCGATGGCGTTCCGCCTCGCATACCCAGGCGGGGGGATCACCGGAAGCGGAGGGGATTTCCGGTGACCCCGCCTACCGGATCGGATAGGGCAGCGCCCCGGGCTGGCCAGCACCGCCAGCACCGCCAGCCCAGGGCGCTGCCGCCTAGCCCGCTCCCGCCTAGCGAGCGGGATCAACGCCGCGATCATGACCAAGGAGGACAATATGACCACCACCACCACCCGCAAGCTCGGTGGTTGCCCGCGGCCCAGAAGTCGCCTCCTGACTACCTGTGGTGAAGCTGGCGACTATGGACTGAGGAGCATCCGATTGCTTCAGCGTCATGCGGATTCTGCTGGGCGGCGGCTCGTTGACGAGACTCAAGGCTGCCTCGCGGAGCAGGTCGCTAATACTCACACCCCGTTCGGTCGCTAGACGGCGCAGGCCGTTCAGAAGCCGAGCCTCGAGCCGGACCGAGACCGGGTCAGGCCAGATATCCGGATCATCGAGCGGCCGCCGATGATGCGGATTCGCACAGCCGGATCGGACGCAGTACAGCGAGCCAGGCGCGAACAGGCAGGAGTCGTGATCGTCGTCGCACAGAGGACATTCACCAGGCCGCCGATCACGATCAGGCACGAAACGAGCCGGCTTGCGGTTCTCGCCGTCAAGATCGTTTTGAGCCTGCGGAACTACTTACCCCTCTTCACGGTCCTCTTCAGTACAAAGTGGCCCCTGATCTGCGGCTTCGTCACGTGACGTGAGGCTGAAAGTCACATCATCATGAGGCTGAAAGGCGCGCCCCGTCACGGCATTCTGACGCTGAAAACCACCATCTACCGTCACGGCATTCTGAGGCTGAAAAGCCTCCGCCTTCTTCCGTTCGCGGTACCGGCGCGAGCGAACCGCGTCCGCAGCAGGGCGACCGTGCGGCGCTGGTCCGCGCAGTCGCAAGGCGTGCCCGCGAGCAGTGTGAAGCGAGAGCCACCGGGCTGCGAATCGAGGAGCTGAAAGAACTCAGCCATGTGCTCCGCGTTGACCCCCAGCAGCGCTCCCGGATCCTCGAGATGAAGAACCGGTCCGGGTGGCGGTGCGGGCTGTTCGCTCGCGGCGCGGTCCATTCCGGCGAGCCCACGACTGGGGCGGCCGCGCGCACGCGCCTGTCGGCGAGAACGGACGCGTCGGCCATGTTGCCGCCCATCGACCGGCCGCCGACGCCGGTGTCGTCAATGATCTTCAGGAAGTCGGCCCCGGTCTCCTCGACCTGCGCATCCCTTCGTTCGTCGCTGAACACTACGTCGAAATCGGGGAAGCGTTCGCGCGTCATCAAACTGGACTGACTCGTTTTCCCGCGTGTGACCTCGCCCAGGAGTGCCGTCAACAGGCGGCGTGCTCGATCTGCCTGGTCACCGCCCGGCGGGTGCCGTGATCAGAGCTGCCCGCGCGGCCGTCAGGTTGAGGAACGCGGCCGCGCGGCCGAAGGTGTCCGCGATGCTCTGATCCGCCAGCCGCTCCTGGTAGGCCTCGTACCGCGCCATTTCCCATACCTGTCCGCGCGGCGTGAGCGGCGCGAGGACCGGTGCCGGCAGTGACCGCCATCTCCAGCCCGTCAGCCGGTTATCGCCGGAACCGTTGCTCGCCTCCGGGCGGACGAAGTCCGCCAGGTCCGCGTCCTGTCCCATCCGGTTCCGGACGAAGCGCAGTCCGGCGAGGGTGTCTTCGACCAGCGTGCGCTCGGCGGGAGGCTGGTCCGCCATCACGCGGTCGTAGGCCTTGTGATGGTGCCGCAGCAAGGTGGCGTCGACGATCGTGACCCACCACACGGCCTCGGCGATGGCGGTGAACGCCCGGACCTGGTCCGACGCCCTGATGCTGGGCAGCCGGCCGGTGATGTCGTTCATCGCGCCGATACACCACCTCAGCGGGCTCAGCTCGTCCGCCGGATCGCTCATGTTCGCGCGGTTCCACGCGACCCGGCACCGGGCGGAGCAGAACCGGGCGTGCTCACGGCGCGGCGTGAACGGACTTCCGCACTGTTCGCACTGCCTCGTATCCACCATTGCCCTATGTTACGCGTAACGCGATAACCGGAGGATCTGACGATGAGTGACCGAGAACCGGCAGGAGAACCGGCACCGGGCAGTTCAGGCGACGAGCAGGGCGGAGAGCCTGACCAGCAGGAAGATGCCCGCGAGGCGGCGCTGATCCGCAAGGTGATGCGCGAGCAGGAGCGGCACAGGGAAGGCGGGGTGGACCCGGAGCTGGCCGACGAGGAGGATCGGGAACCTGGATCCTGAAGCTGCTGCCAGGCGGCCAGCCGTTCCAGGCAGGCAACGGTCTCGGCCTCGTCACCGCGGAGGGAATCATCGTAGGCAGCCGCGGTTTCTGGTCCGAAGCTTGCATCGGGTCGAAGTCCTTCACGGCGGGCAGTACCTCAGGTGCCGCTGATGCCGCGCAACTGATTTACCCGCGGCCGCCGGTTTCAGCCGTGGCGACGGCCGCGACGGCATCATCACAGCGTGATCAGGCGAAGCTCGGGGTCGAGACGGCGCAGATCGCCGGGGTCGGAAGTGACTACTGGCTGGCCGGTGCGGCGCGCACAGATGACGACGTGGGCGTCGGCGAGATCCGAGGTTCCGCTCGCCGCCAGAAGCCTGCCAACGTTCGTCGCGTCCACGCGATCCAGGGCAACGACATCGGTCGTCGGCTGGCGGATCAGCCGGGCGAGGCGGACCTGCCGGCCGGGTCGCCGGATGGCCTGGGCTAGCGCGGTCCCAGGCACCGTGACCCGGGTTCCCGTTTCACGGGCGCGGGCTAGCAGGACGACCACGCGACGGTCGTCACGATCCAGGCCGATCAGCCCGCCTGCGTCCATGGTGACGCCCGGCATCAGGCAGCCGACCGGCCCGGGCTCGATTCGACGCCGAGTACGTCGTCAGCCCAGGCGCGCTCCTCATCGGAGAGCTCTCCGCCGGTGTCCCGCAGCGCGTCGGCCAGCATCGCGCCCCACCCGGCGACGTCATCGAGAGCCACGCTGACGGCATGCTGGATGAAGCCCGACACGCTCGGCGCTGTCTGCGCCTGAACCAGGGACCGGATCCTGTCGAGCTGGTCCTCGCCGAGCGTGATGGTAACTTTCCTCGAGGCCATACCGGTTACCATACCAACTTTCCTGGCTCGCCGCGTGCCGGGCCGTAGCGGTGCCCGCTGGCTCCTGAAGGCCGGCCCTAGTCCGTTCGACTGGCGCGGACGGGACCTCTGGCTCTGGCTCCCTGCCGCTGACGGCGGCAGGCTGATCAGAGTCGGACAGTCCCGTAAGGAGGCAGCGCCGTGACGACAGCAAGCCAGCATGATGAAGCACGAGCGGGCAGAGCCGGCGAGCGTGCCGCGAGCCAGGGGGCTGCGAGCAGCCCGGAAGCGGTCGTGGCTCGGCTGACCACCGAGCAGGTCTGGCGCGCGCTCGCCGGCGCGACGTTCGCGGTGGTGAGCTACGTGACCCCGGGCGGGGAGCCGCGGTCGAGCGGTGTGGTATACGCGACCGCCGGGCGGCGGCTGTACGTGGCTGTCGCCGCCGACAGCTGGAAGGCCAGGCATATCGCGGGCACCGGGCGGGTGGCGGTGACCGTGCCGGTTCGGCGGGGCGGCCTGCTGTCGTTGCTGCTCCCCATTCCGCCGGCCTGTGTCAGCTTCCATGGCGCCGCGACCATCCATCCGCCCGGCCCACTGGCCGACCGCCCGGTACCGAAGCAGCTGGCCGCCCTGCTGCCGGCCGAACGGCAGGCCTCAAGCTGCATCCTTGAGATCGTCCCCGAGGATCAGTTCGTGACCTACGGGCTGGGCGTATCCCTGATGCAGATGCGCAGCCCTGCCGCCTCCCGGGCGCGCGTACCGGTGGCCTGAAAGCACGTCTCCGCCAGTGACGTGCACGACGTCGGCGCACTGGCCGGTCAGACCCCCAGCTCGGCGGCGAGGTCGGTGTCCACGATCAGGACGAGCTTGCCCCTGGTGTGTCCCTCCTCCAGCTTGCGGTGCGCCTCCGCGGCGTCGTCCACGTAGTTCCTGGCCTGCACGGAGACCGACAGCGTCCCGTCGTCGAACCAGGGGCCCATCTTGATCAGGCGGCTGCCGAGCGGCTTGCCGTCATAGCGCTGCCACCGGACCCGCCCGTCTTCGGGAAGATCGGCGTGGACGGGCGTGGTGATGACCGCGCTATCGCTGGCAGCCCTGGCCGCGCCTTCGAGCGTCGGTGCCGCGCAGGCCAGCACGTACTGGGCGCCGCCGTCCGTCACCTCACGGACCTGGTCGGGCCAGTCGGGCCGGGTATGGTCGACGACCACGGACGCGCCGAGCTGATGCACGAACTCGTGGTGGTGCGGGCTCGCGGTGGCGACGACCGTCGCCCCGAGCGCCCGCGCGATCTGCACGGCGAAGTGCCCGAGGCCGCCGGCGCCCGCCGTGATCAGGACCTGGTCGCCGTGGCCTACCCCGAGCACATCGGTGAGGCCCTGCTCGGCGGTCAGGCCGTCCACCGGCACCGCTGCCGCGTCCACGACGGACAGCCCGGCCGGGATCGGCGCGAGCTGCTCCACCGGGCACGTCACGTACTCGGCGTAGCAGCCGGTCAGGCCCGGATAGCCGTAGACAGGAGAGCCGTCATCAAAGGAGGCGAAGGCGCCGGTATTACCCACGACGACGCCAGCGAACTCGGCGCCCGGAATATAGGGGAGCTCCCCGCTCCAGCCGCTGCGGCGCAGCGATGCATCCCATGGACCCACCCCCGCCGCCAGCACCCGGACCAGAAGCTCCTCAGGCCCGGGCTCTGGTATCGCCGTCTCGCCGACCCGGAGCACCTCAGGTCCGCCGAACTCGCTCACCATGATCGCCTTCATCGCCCCTCCTCAGCCGCCAGTACCTCACGCACCGGGCCTGGCCGCGCTGACCAGGCTGTCGAAGATCAGGTGGCCGTCCCGGACGTCGACCCTGACGCCGTGACAGCTGGTTGTCGACCTCGCGCTGGATGACCCGCCGCATCGGCCGGGCGCCGAATTCGGGCTGGTGGCCGTGCTCGGCGATCCAGTCCACGGCGGCCGGGGTGAACTCCAGGGTCAGTCCCTGAGCATGCGGCCGGCGGCGGGTCTCCTCGAGCATGAGCTCGGTGATCTGCCGCAGCTCGGCCTGGTCGAGCTGCTGGAAGATGATGATCTCGTCGATCCGGTTCAGGAACTCGGGCCTGAACGACTCCCGCAGCCGCCGCATGAGCTGGTCCCGCAGGCTGGCCTGACGGCTGTCAGCGGAGTCCACCGCGCTCCCGGTGAAGCCGAGCGTGCCGGTGCCGCGGGTGATGAGGTCCGAGCCCAGGTTGCTGGTCATGATCATGACCGTGTTCTTGAAGTCCGCGGTCCTGCCCTGCGCGTCGGTGAGCCGGCCGTCGTCGAGTACCTGGAGCAGGATGTTGAAGACGTCAGGGTGCGCCTTCTCGATCTCGTCCAGCAGGACGACCGAGTAGGGCCGCCGCCGGACCGCCTCGGTGAGCTGCCCGGCGTCTTCCTCCTCCTCGGTGAGCTGCTGGACCGGGACGCCGGTGGCGCGGGACACGACCTCGGCGACGTCGTTGACGGTGACCTCCGGCACGACAGACTCGTCACCTTCGAGTTCCTCGATCCGCCGCCGGAGGTCGCCGATCTCGTCGCGCAGCTGCGAGGCCCGCTCGTACTGCTCGCTGGCGATCGCCTGGTCCTTGTCCCGATGCAGGTCGTCGGCCCGCCGCTGCAGTTCGCGCAGGTCATTGCCGGGAGTCTTGGTCCGCAGCCGGACCCGCGCGCCGGCCTGGTCGATGAGGTCGATCGCCCTGTCCGGCAGGAAGCGGTCGCTGATGTAACGGTCCGACAGCTCAACCGCGGCCAGTAGCGCCTCGTCGGCGTAGCGAACCTGATGGTGCGCCTCGTACCGGTCGCGCAGCCTGCGCAGGATCGCGAGCGCGTCATCGACCGTCGGCTCGGGGACCAGGACGGGCTGGAACCGCCGGGCCAGCGCCGCGTCCTTCTCGACGAGTGCCGGTGTAGTAGTCACTGCCCATCCGAGATACCCCGTTTCCCGGCCGGCGCCCGGCGCCCGGAGGAGTCCGCCCCGGGACGTACCCGAGTCCCTTACCCGGGATGGGGCGGCCTACCAGGAAATCGCGGAGACGCTTGGGATCCTTCCCGGCACATCCGGCCGCCGGCCGCCGGCCGCGGGCCGGGTGCCCCAGGTCAGGCCGGCAGCGAAGCCCGAGCAGCGTAGGCCACGAGCTCGCGGCGGCGGCTCAGGCCAAGCTTGGCGATCAGGCTCGCGACGTGGGTCTCCACGGTCTTCGGGGAAATGAACAGTTGCGCGGCGATCTCGGCGCTGGACTGGCCGTCCCCGACGAGCAGGAAGACATCCATCTCGCGGCTGGTGACGCCGAGCTTGCGCAACTCCCCCGGCACGTGGGCGTTGCCCCGTCCGCAGCGGGGCACTCGCTGGCCGGCCTGGCGGAGGATGCCGCGGCAGGCTGACGCCAGGCGATAGAAGCCGTTGTCATCGAGGTCTTCGATCGCTTCCGTGAGCCAGGCTGCTGGCTCGCCCCAGCCATCGCGGAACGCGGCGGTGGCGACTAGCCGGTGCATGATGTGGTTCCACCACGGCGCGCACTGGGCGAACTGCCTTCTGCCCTGCTCGGCAAGCTCGCCGGCGCGCTCAGCCTGCCCGTCCTCACCCGCGAGTACCGCCTCGGCGTAGGCGAGGCAGCCGCGGTTCCAGCAGGCGACCTCAGCGCCGGCTTCCCTGGCCTCCCTGAGCGCCTCGCGGCCGCCGTGGCCGGCCACGGCCTGCAGCAGCGGCCAGTACCCCCAGCCCATGGCCGGTGCGGTGAGCCGCTCGTCCCGTACGCGCTCGACGGCCGCCGCGCTCGCTGCCAGCGCTTCCGGCATGTCGTTGCTGACGATCGCGGCGGTGACGCGAGCGTCGCCCCTGGTCGTCATCAGGACGGACGGATCTCCCGGAGCGAGCTGCTCGGCTTGCTCGGCCAGGGACTCGGTGTGCTCGCGCTCGCCGCGCGTCGCGACGATGCAGGCCTGGGCCGCCACGGCCATGGCCTCCACTCGGTGCATCTGCAGCCGCGCGGCCGCCTGCTGGCTGCGCTGCGCGGCGTCGAGCGCGCGGTCCAGATCGCTGCCCAGGCTCCAGGCGTTGGCGAGCTGCAGGTCGAGCACGGCTGCGGTGGAGACGGCGCCGCACTCCACCGCCAGGCGCTTTGCCTCGCAGAGCCGGCGTGATCCTGACTCCTCAAGCATCTCGATCGTGCCGAGCTCGTGCATGGCGCGGATGCGCCGGACGGGCAGCCCGCGCCGCGATGAGATCTGGTAGGCGCGTTCGAACGCGGCCCTGGCCGCGGCCGTGTCACAGATCCGCTCGCGGCGTCCGATGACTTCCAGTGCCTCGCACGCGATCTCGGCGGCGGAGCCGGACAGCCCGGCTGCCTCGGCGCTGGCCAGGGCGCTCTGCGCGAGCGCGAGCGCGCGGTCAGGCTTCCCCGCGTCGATCGCGCAGCGGGCCGCTACCGCGTCGGCCCAGCCGCCGAGCCGCGGGTCCGGCGTCCCTTCCGCCAGTGCGCGCGCCTTGGCGGCCTGCTGCTCCGCCATCGCCACCTGGTCGCATTCGGACAGCGAGCGGGCGGCCCTGAGGTGCACCTCAGCCTTCCGGGCCGGCGGGGCGCCAACCGCGTCGAGTTCCGCGATGAGCCGGTCGGTGGTCTGGACGACCTGGTCGGAGTCGCCGGCCTGCATGTGGACGGTGGAGAGCGTGTCGTCGATGTCGGCCAGCATCCGCGGTTCGGCTGCCGGCGCCTGCTCGAGTTCCTGCCTGCCCCTGGCCAGCGAGGCGGCCGCGCTGGTCAGCGCTCCTCGCTGCAGGGACCGGCGGCCGGCCTCTAGCAGCAGGGCCGCGGCCTGCACCCGCTGTCCGGCCATCTCGTGCAGTTCGGCCGCCAGCTCGCACAACGCACCGGGCAGGCCCGGGTGCGCCGCCTGGATCGCCGCCGCCGCCGCGGCCGCATGCCTGGCCAGCAGCGGGGGAAGCAGATCCGACACGATCGCGTCCCTGGTCAGCGAGTGCCGGAACCGGAAGACCACCTGACTAGGGCAGGGCGGTTCGATCAGCTGCGCCTCGCAGGCGCGCTGCAGTGCGGCGAGCACCTCGGCCTCGGTCGCGTCGACCATGGCGGGAATCAGCGTCCAGTCGAACTGCCGTCCCAGCACCGCGGCGGCGACCACCACCTCGGCTTCCTGCGGGCCGAGTCCGGCCAGCCGGTGCCGTACCGACTCGGCGATAGACGTCGGGACGCCGGTGGTCACCTCCTCGTTCGCCCGCCAGCCCTCGTCGCCGAAGACCAGCTCACCGGAGGAGATCGCGGACGCGAGCATCTCCTCGACGGCGAATGGCAGCCCGTCGCAGTCGGTGAGCAGCCGCTGCACGACCTGACAGTGCACGTTCTCTTGGTCCAGGCAGTCGGCAACCATCCGCCTGACCTCGGCGGGGGATAGCCGGCCTACGGTGACGACGGTCGCGGCCCGGCGGGCGTGCACCGACCTGACCATGTCCAGAGCCGCGGACGGTGCGCTGTCGCGCAGCGTCGCCACGCACAGCACGGGCTCGCCGGCGAGGTTGTCAGCCAGGTACTCCACGATCGCCAGGGTTTCCGGGTCGGCGAAATGCAGGTCCTCCAGCACCAGCAGCGTGCCCTTGCCGCCCACGCAGGTGAGCAGGCGGAGCAGCGCCTCGCCCAGGATGAGCGGCGAGATCTCAGCCGCGCGCTGCCCCTCCTGGCCCCAGTCAGGCAGCATCGAGGCGAGCGCCGGCCGGTACTCGGCCAGCGCGGGGACATCGGGCATCCCCGTCGTGCGCTCGACCCCGGTCAGGGCCTCGACAATGGGCCTGAGCGGCACCGGAGACGAGGCCTGCACCGCCCGGCCGGCCGCGACGGTGAAGTTCCGGGCCGACGCGATCGACGCCAGCTCCCTGGCCATCCGGGACTTCCCGACGCCGGCCTCGCCGGCCAGGAAGATCAGGCCCCCGTCGTGGTCCGCCCGGTCAAGCGATGTGGTCAGGAACTCGAGCTCAGCGTCACGGCCTACCAAATCCCGACACTGAATAGTTCTCATCAAGCAACAATACCGTTACTCAAAGTAGCTGCTGATTGGGTAAATCAGGCACTAACCGGATGATCTGGCCACCAGAGCTTCGTGGCGCCGACGCCTTCCTCGCCGACGCGTGCGAGGCGCAGCAGCCAGCTCGCTATCCCGGCAGCCCCTTGCATCCATCCCGCGTCGGGCTCGAGGTCCGGCGGGTCAAGCCGATGCTCGGTATGCGACCAGCGGACGCCGGATTCATCGGCGATACGCCGGTTCAGCACGTCCTGGGCCAGGGTGACCGCCCACCCGAGCCAGTCGGCATCGCCGGTCTCCTGGTAACGGTCCAGTGCCATCTCGCCGACGCCGGCCGTTCCGCAGCACTGGCCGAGGTTGTCCCAGAAACCCGGGTACAGGCGGGCGGGCAGGCCGCTTGACCGGATGGCACGGCGGCAGGCCTCGGCGTAGCCGGCCCAGGCGCGCCCCGGCTGCTGCTGATCGAGCAGCTGAAACAGCCGCAGCGTTCCCGCCGGCCCGTGGCACCAGCCGAAGCACACCGGCACGTCCGGGTCGGCCAGCGGGATGCTGTGCGGTACGGCGATCGCCCCGTCCGGCCGGGACCCGAGCCCGACCAGCCGCTGCCCCGCCAGCAGCGCCACCTCGAGCAGGTCGGGGCGCCCCAGTGCCGTGCTCGCGGCGGCCAGCGCGTAGCCGATGCCCGCCAGTCCATGGGAGAAGTTCGGCAGGAACACGGGATGGTCCGCGCGGGGGTACCAGTCGGGGAGGCCGTCGATCCACCGGGCCTGCGAGACGAGCTGGTCGGCGATGTCCGATGCGACGCGCTTGTCCCCGGCATCCCCGAGTTCGGCCAGCACGAGCAGGACGCCGGCCTCGCCTTCGATGATGTCCCGCCACTCGCTGACCGGCCGGGTGCTGGCCGCGATGCCGGAGATCGCCGTCACGACCGCGCTGGCACCGTCGCGCGCATCGGGGTCACCGCTGACCAGCGCCCACATATGCAGGGCCGCCGCCATCCCGCTCAGGCCCGTGTACAGGCCGGTGTTGGGGACCGACGCAGCTTGCGCGGGGTCCGTGGCCGTCGCGGACGACCCGGCGCTGGCTGACGCCACGCTCCGCAGCCTCCTGACGGCCGCCCGAGCGTAGTCGTCGAAGTCGGTGATACCACTGAGCCGCGCCTCGGCCAGGGCGGCCAGGACTCCCGCGGTGCCCGCGTACAGGTCATCGCAGATCGGCGTCCCGGGCGCGGTGTACTCTCGCCAGGCCATGCCCCCGTCGACCGCTATCCCGGCAGATGTCACCCAGCGAAGCGCGGCGATGGCCGCGTCGGAAGCCTGACCTTCCCACGAGGCATCGCTGCTGCCGTGCATCCTCCCTATCGTGGCATGGACGGCGGCTGCGACCGCGAGCGAGCCCGGCCGGATGTCATCGACCGGGAAGTAGTGAGCAGGGAACGTCCCTGTCTGGTGCAGCAGGCCGGCCCCGAAGGTCGGGCAGAAATGCGCCGGCGCGCCTGAACGTCGCCGCAGACGAAGGCCAGCGACAGCAGCGCCGCGGCGCTGGAGTCCCGCGTGCCGATCGAGCGCAGGCTCGCCAGGCTGGCGGCGGCATCCAGCGAGTCACTCGCTAGCGCCGCCGTGGTCCAGCGCCGGATGTCTGCCGCCTCGCCCGACCTTACGGGGCCAGCGTCGCCGCGGAGGGCCTCAGTCGACGTGCCGGGCGGCGCCCTTGTCCGCGGACAGTGCCATGGCCGCGTAGGCGCGCAGCGCCGGGCTGACCGGGCGGTCGCGGTGCTCCGGCTGCCAGCCGGCCCGGTCGCGGGCAGCGCGCCGCTGCGCGAGAACCCCGTCGTCGACGGCCAGGGCGATCGACCGTGCCGGGATGTCGATCTCGATCAGGTCGCCGTCCTCGACCAGCCCGATCAGGCCGCCCGCGGCGGCTTCGGGGGAGACATGCCCGATCGACAGGCCGCTGGTGCCGCCGGAGAACCGCCCGTCGGTAACCAGGGCGCAGGACTGCCCGAGGCCGCGGCCCTTGAGGAAGCTGGTCGGGTAGAGCATCTCCTGCATGCCGGGACCGCCGCGCGGGCCCTCGTAGCGGATCACCACGACGTCGCCGGGCTTGATGCGGTCGCCGAGGATCGCCTCGACGGCATCCTCCTGGCTCTCGCACACGCGGGCCGGCCCGCGGAAGGTCAGCCGGTCCGGCGAGACGCCGGCGGTCTTCACGATCGCTCCGTCGGGGGCCAGGTTGCCGCGCAGTACCGCGAGCCCCCCGTCGGCGCTGTACGGGGTAGCGGTCGCCCGGACGCAGCCGCTGGCGGCGTCGGTGTCCAGGCTGTCCCAGGTGGCTGTCGAGGAGAAGGCCTCGGTGGTGCGCACGCCGCCGGGGGCGGCGGAGAACAGCTCGACGGCCTGCCGGCTGGCGGTACCGCTCCGGACGTCCCACTCGGCCAGCCACTCCGCGAGGCCGGCCGCGTGAACGACGTGCACGCTGCGGTCGAGCAGCCCGGCGCGATCCAGCTCGCCCATGATCGCCGGGATGCCGCCGGCCCGGTGGACGTCCTCCATGTGGTAGCTGGAGCTGGGCGCGACCTTGCAGATGCACGGCGTCATCCGGCTGAGCTCGTCGATCGCGGCGAGGTCGAAGCCGACCTCGGCTTCGCGCGCGGCCGCCAGCAGGTGCAGCACCGTGTTCGTCGACCCGCCCATCGCGATGTCGACGCGCATCGCGTTGCTGAACGCGGCGCCGCTGGCGATGCTGCGCGGCAGGACGCCGTCGTCGTCCTTCTCGTACCAGCGGCGGCACAGGTCGACGATCAGCTCCCCGGCGCGGACGAACAGATCGCGGCGCACCGCGCTGGTAGCGAGCGTGCTGCCGTTGCCGGGCAGCGAGAGGCCGAGCGCCTCCGTCAGGCAGTTCATCGAGTTCGCGGTGAACATGCCCGCGCACGATCCGCAGGTCGGGCACGCCGAGCGCTCGATCGAGGCCAGCTGGTCGTCGCTGACACTCGGGTCGGCCGATGCGGTCATGGCGTCGATCAGGTCGAGGCCGGTATGAGCGACGCCGTCGGTGACGACCGCCTTGCCAGCCTCCATCGCCCCGCCGCTGACGAACACGGCGGGGATGTTGAGCCGCATCGCGGCGATCAGCATGCCGGGCGTGATCTTGTCGCAGTTGCTGATGCAGACCAGCGCGTCGGCCTGATGGGCCTGCACCATGTACTCGACCGAGTCGGCGATCAGCTCCCGGCTGGGCAGGCTGTAGAGCATCCCGCCATGACCCATCGCGATGCCGTCGTCGACCGCGATCGTGTTGAACTCGCGGCCCACGCCGCCGGCCGCGGCGACCGCGTCGGCGACCAGCCGTCCCATGTCCCGCAGGTGCACGTGCCCGGGGACGAACTGGGTGAAGCTGTTGGCGATCGCGACGATCGGCTTGCCGAAATCGTCGTCGGTCATGCCCGTGGCTCGCCACAGGGCACGAGCGCCGGCCATGTTCCGGCCATGAGTAGACGTCCGCGAACGCAGAGCAGGCACCGCCAACCTCCAGGTCATCTCGCGTCATGCGCAGGGCGGCGGGTGACAGCTGGCCGCGCCCACTCATCCTAGTAACGTCCGCACCACGGGAAAGTCAGGTTTGCTCGTCTCCGGAGCCCGCAGGTGCCCGGTCCCGTGGCTGCTGCCCGCCGGCCGCGGCGGGCGCACGGTCGAGCGCGATGAGCCGCCGGCAGAGCGTCACCAGGATCAGGCCGATGGCCGCCTCGGCCAGGCCCTCGCCCAGGCCGCGGACCGCGAGGATCTCCAGGACTGATCGCACGTTGCGCGGCTCGGGGGCGAAGGTATTGATCTCGCTCGCCACCGTCACCGGCACCAGCACCAGCAGCGCCACGGTCCAGAAATGCTGGCGGACCAGGTGCGCGGACCGCCGCAGGGCCGCGAGGACCGGCTTGTTCTCGATCTCGATCACCGGGCCGACGACCGCCAGGAGGTTGGCGGCGACCAGCCCGGGGATCACCAGCGCGATCACACCCACCAGTACGATCAGGGCCACGAGCAGATCGGCCCCGATCAGCCGTCCCCACGGCAGGGTCCGAACGATCTTCCGGACGGGCGGTCTGTCGCTGCCGGTTTCCCCGGCGCCGACGAGCTTGGACAGGAACCCGGACAGGAACACCGTCCCCAGCAGGGTCACTCCCGAGGCGCTCAGGTCGGCGGCGAGCGTGACCGGCAGGTTGGCCCGGTCCACGACATCCTTCACGACGATGTCAGCCAGCGCCGTGACGAGGGACACGACGACGGCAACGGCCAGAATCCGCCATCCGTAGCGCCGGCCCGCACGCGCTGCCGCGACGAGCACCGCCCGCACGCCCAGCGGCGGCTTGTGTCGTCCGCCGGCCTCAGGTCGCTTCCCCGGCTCCTGCCCACCGCGAGGCGTCATGGGTCGCCAGGCTACGCGGGCACAATGAAGCAGGTCAGAGGCGGGTAAGCATCGCCAGGGACCAGCGACTGTCGCACTACTACCGCGGTAGGAACGACCTGGGTATGCTGTTTACGTGAAGGTTGACAAGCTGAGCATCTCGCTGGAACCGGAACTCAGCGATGCCGTGCGGTCAGCGGCTGCCCAGGCCGGCAAGCCCGTGTCAGCGTGGCTGGCTGAGGCTGCCGCCAGCAAGCTGCGGGCAGAGGCACTCGCCGCGTTCCTGGCCGGCTGGGAGGCCGGGCACGGAGCGCTCACCGCTGCGGAGATCGCCCGCGCGGAGCGGGAACTCGGCTTTGCCGCGGGCGAGCACGCCGCGTGAGTGCGCTGATCCTCGATGCCGGTGCGCTGGTGGCGGTGGACCGCGATGACCGCGCGGCACTGGCCAGGCTCCGCGTATCCCAGCACCACGGCCTGGAGTTGCGCACCAATGCGATGGTGGTCGCCCAGGTATGGCGTGACCGGCACGGCCGGGATGCGAACCTTGCCCGGCTGCTGCGTGCGGTCGACGTGCGGTCTGTCAGTCCGGACGACGGCCACGCGGCCGGCGTCTTGCAAGCCGGGGCCGGAACAGCGGACGCTATCGACGCGACGGTAGTGCTGCTTGCCGCCCCTGGTGACCGCATCCTGACCAGTGACCCGGATGACCTGCGCTGCCTGGCTGATGCGGCGGGGAACCGGCCGGTCATCATCTCCTGCTGAGACCGAGCGCGGCCGGCGGCATCGCGAGAGTCCCGCCGGCGGCACGCTCGTCGCGACGTTCACAAGGTGAATCCGATCGCGCACACCTGCGCACGGCCGCTTTCGGTGATGTCACCTGGCTGCCAGGGCGGCAGCCAACTGGCGTTCTCGCGGTCGGGTGCGAAGAAATGATCGTGGCCCACCGTGGCGCAGCTGCGGAGGCCGACGTACGCGCCGATCTGGAACGTCGAGCACAACCGCCTGGACGTCGTCGGCCCGCGCACGCATCCGGACGCCGGTAGCGCGCGCGATCCGGAAGGCGGTGTCGCTCCCGCAGTTCGTCCAGCCCGTCGTGCTGGCAGCGGTGACAGCTCTTTGCCCGTCGCCGGGTTTCGGTGCCCGTCAGTCCGGTGAGCAAGCAGTGGTCATGAGCAGTGCGCCGCCCGCGGGTCGTACTGGTCGGGCGGGGATCGGCGGCCATCAGGCCAGACACATCATGGCGGCTGTTCCTCTCTCAGGCCATGGCATCCTGGTGGGCCTTGTCTGCATTGCGGTCGTGGCCGGCCTGCTCTGGGTACCTGTCCTTGGCGACCGGCTCACCGACACCGTGAGCAAGCACGCGCCACGGGTATTCCCGCGGATACTCCTGCTCGGGCTTGGCCTCCTGACACTAGGCCTCGTCGTCCACGTCCGGATACTTGATGTCGTGGGCGGATGCCTGGCCGGGGTTGTCGTCCTGGCTGTGGTCCTGGACAACTACTGAGCGCTCACCTCAGCCCGCGCGGCCTCGGCCTCGGGGACGGGCGGCACGGGCTGCCGTCAGAAAAATGTGGTCAGCTCGCCTGGCACGACGCCCACCGCGAGCTGCCCTACCGGCTCGGCCGCCACCGCAGCCGGCGGCCTGGGCCTGCTCGCCGTCACGCCCTGACGGGCCGGCCCTGCGGCGCGGCTGGCCAGCTCGGCGCTGCTCGTTCGAGTAGTCCTCCGGCGCCAGCTCGATAACGTGGCTGCCCGCAGCTCGCTCCCTGGACGCCAGCACCTTGAGGATCGCGCTCTTCCCCGATCCTCCAGCTAGCAGCGATCGCGGGTATGGCTAGATCTGTAGCCGGGCGTACGCGATGGCTGAATGAACCGCAGGCAGGTGGTGGTGGACCGATGGCTGGCAGCGCAGGACTGATGTCCACGGCGGATCCGCGGCAGGCCTGGCAGGAGGCTCTGCGGGCGGGCCTGGCGGGGCTCAGCCAGGACCCGCTGAACTGCGAGGTGCCGCCCGCGCTCCTCGACGGCGAGGTAACGCCCACGAGCCGGTTCTTCCGCCGCAATCACTTCGCTATCCCGCTGCTCGACGCGAGCACCTGGCGGCTGGAGGTCGGCGGACTGGTGCGGCGCCCGATGATCCTGGGTCTGGACGAGCTCAAGCGCTTCGGCCCAGTGTCGACGGTCGCCGTGCTGGAGTGCGCGGGCAACGGCCGCAGCAGCTACGTCCCGGCCGTGCAGGGCGAGCAGTGGGGACATGGCGCGGTCGGGAACGCTAGCTGGACCGGGGTGCGGATGGCCGACGTCCTGGATGCCGCTGGTGTACAGCGCGGCGCGGCGGAGGTGGTGTTCCGAGGCGCCGACCAGGGACCTGTGAGCGGCTCGACGGAGACGATCGCCTTCGAGCGGAGCCTGAGCGTCGCCGATGCGAGGTATTCCGGTGCGCTCCTCGCGTTCGCCATGAATGACGAGCCGCTGCCAGCCTGCCATGGCTATCCTGTCCGGCTGGTCGTCCCCGGCAAGTATGCGGTGGCATCGGTGAAGTGGCTGACCGACATCACGGTCACGAGCTCGCGGTTCGACGGGTTCTTCCAGGCTGAGCACTACGTGTTCGAATGGCCGCGGGCCGGCGCGGTTGTGCGCCAGCCCGTTGCCGATCCTCGGGTCCGCGCCCTGATTACCGCGCCGGCGACGGGTGACCGGCTGCCGCACGCGGCCTTCCAGATCCGGGGAGTCGCCTGGTCGGGCGCGGCGCCGGTGACGCTCGTCGAGGTGAGCGTGGCTGGCAGTCAGTGGCAGCCGGCCACGCTGGTCGGCAAGCCAGGCCCGCACGGCTGGCAGCACTGGGAATTGCCGGTGCAGCCTGCCAGCCCTGGTGAGGTGATCATCCGGGCCCGGGCCACCGACGGCGCCGGCCGCACCCAGCAGACCCAGCCGGAGTGGAACCGGCTGGGTTACGGCGGGAACTTCATCCACGTGGTCAGCGTCCTGCTGCGGTAACGGGCGGCCCGCCGGCCTGCGATGACGGGCGGCGCCCGGGAGATCCCCGCAAGCTGGTCTGCCCGCCCGTTACTAGTAATCGATTGCTAGAAACGGCCTGGTAGCCTGAGCGGGTGGCGAGCTGGGGTTTCCTGACCAATCACGCCCGGGTACTTCTGTGCATCGCTCACGACCCGGGTGCGCGCTTGCGCGACATCGCGGCCAGGCTGGACATCACCGAGCGCAGCGCTTACGGCATCGTCACCGACCTGACCCAGGCAGGGTACGTGGTCAAGGAGAAGGACGGCCGCCGCAACCGCTACCAGATTCAGGTCCACCTGCCGCTGCCTGACCCCACCGGCCGCGAGCGCACCGTCGGCGAAGTTCTGGCCCTGCTCGCGGGCGGCGACCAGCCCGGCACCGAACTGCCCCTGCCAGGCTGACCGGCAGGCGCTCGCCCTGCAGGTCCAGGGTGACGTTCCCCGCCGTGAAGGCACTTGACGGTGCGCTCGGCGCTATGAGTCACTTGTCATAATGCCTGGTACAACCCTTTGATGACGAAAGACCCGTCTATGACTGACGTCGATATCGATGGCCTGCGCCGCCGGTATGCCCGCGAGCGGGCCAAACGGCTTCGACCGGACGGTAACGATCAGTACGTTGAGCTGAAGGGTCAGTTCGGGCGCTTTCTCCGTGACCCTTACGACTTGGTGCACGATAGGATTT
>Ga0307374_10006197_pt1 | contig 18927 bp, 11 predicted proteins | sample OX3MG_FD_202532 | JGI IMG/M metagenome (GOLD analysis project Ga0307374, IMG submission 202532) | Soil microbial communities from Risofladan, Vaasa, Finland - OX-3 | ecosystem: Environmental > Terrestrial > Soil > Coastal area > Acid sulfate soil | place: Finland: Risofladan, Vaasa | collected...
TGAGCTCGTAGCCCTGCCCGGCGTAGCGCACATCCAGCGAGCGCAGCCCCACCCCCGTCAGCCCCTCCGCCCGCATCTCCCGCTGCCCGCGCGCCTCCAGCCCGCGGAAGTGCCCCTCCAGCCGCGTCCGCACCCCCGCTGGCGTTCCTCCCGCCTCCACCGGCTCCATCACCGTGCGCGAGTAGTCCTTCACCATGTCCGACATCAGGATCCCCAGCGCCGACAGCGCCCCCGGCATCTGCGGCACCAACACCCGCGGAATCGCCAGCCCCTCCGCCAGCGCGCAGGCGTGCAGCGGCCCCGCCCCGCCAAAGCTTACCAGCGTGAACTCGCGCGGATCGAAGCCCCGCTCCACCGAGATCATACGCAGCGCCTTCTCCATGGTCGCCTCCGCCAGCCGCACGATGCCGTCGGCGAACACCTCCACCGTCGCCAGCGGGCCCTTGGCGCGGGCAAACACCCGCCGCGCCCGCTCCTCCTCCAGCCGCAGCCCGCCCCCCAGAAACCCCTCCGGGTCCAGCCGCCCCAGCAGCAGGTTGGCGTCGGTCACGGTCGGCCGCTCCCCCCGCCCGTAGCAGATCGGCCCCGGCTCGGCCCCGGCCGACTCCGGCCCCACCCGCAGCGCCCCGCCGCCGTCGAAGCTCGCCAGCGAGCCCCCGCCCGCCCCCACCGTGTGGATGTCGAGCATCGGCACCCCCACCGGCAGCCCCATCACCTGCGCCTCGTTGGTGGTGCGCAACTGCCCTCCGTTGCTGCCCCCGTCCACCAGCGCCACGTCGGTCGATGTGCCCCCCATGTCGAAGCTCAAAATGCGCTCATAGCCCGCCCGCCGCGCCACCCGGTAGGCCCCCACCACCCCGCCCGCCGGGCCGGAGAGGATGGTCCGCACCGGCTCCCGCGCCGCCACCGGCGCCGACACGATCCCCCCTGAGGACTGCATCACGTGCAGCCGCGCCCCCGGGTGCGCCTGCCCCAGCCGCGCCTGCAGCCGCACCAAATAGCTGCCCATCTTGGGCGCCAGGTAGGCATTGATCAGCACCGTCGCCCCGCGCTCGTACTCGCGGAACTCCGGCAGGATCTGGTGCGAGGCCGACACCGGCACCCCCAGCTCCTCCAGCGCCCGCACCACCGCCCGCTCGTTCTTGGGGTTGGCGAAGCTGAACAGCAGCGACACCGCCACCGCCTCGGGCTCTGCCGCCGCCACCTGCTGGAACAGCCGCCGCAGCCCCGCCCCCGTCGCCGGCCGCAGGATGGCCCCGTCCGCCAGCGTGCGCTCGTCCACCCCGAAACGCATCCCCGCCGGCGCCAGCGGCGCCGCCGCCGGGTTCGACCATTGGTACAGCTTCGGCCGCGCCTGCCGCCCGATGGCGATGGTGTCCTCGAACCCCGCCGTGGTGACAAACGCCACCCGCGCCCCGGTGCGCTCCAGCAGCGCGTTGGTGCCCACCGTGGTGCCGTGCCGGATCTCCGCCCCCGCCCCCGGTCCGATCTCCCCCAGCGCCGCGGTGATCGCCTGCCCGGCGTCCTGCGGGGTCGAGAACAGCTTCAGCACCCGCAGCGCACCGTCCTGCACGTACACGCAGTCGGTGAACGTGCCCCCGGTGTCAATCGCAATCCGCGTCGGCCCGCCCGCCGCCTTTCGCGGGGGTCGCGCCGCTTTGCCTGCCGGCAAAATCGGCGCGGCCCCTGCGAGGCGCAGCGCCGGCTTGGGGCCCTGGGCCCCCAAGCCGGCGTGAGCACCAAGCGGGACGCGCGGCGCAGCCGCGCAGGGGCCCGCGCCAACCTTTGTCCCTTTATCTTTCCGTACGCTCACGCCTTCCCCTTCCTCCGCCCCGCCTTGGCGGTCAGCGCCGGGTCCACCTCGATCTGCTCGCGCGCGGTGTGGAAGCGCGCCGCGTCGCCGTGCTCCCCCGCCAGCCCCTCGCCGCCATAGCCCGCCATCAGGCTGCCGGGCTCGGTGATCAGCTCCCCCAGCCGCGCCTCGGTCGCGGTCATGAACAGCCCGGCGCTGCGCCGGATGGTGTTGGTCACGTGCTCGGCCGCCCGCTGCCGCGCCTGCTCCGGCTGCCGCTCCCGGATCGCCGCCACGATCCCCTCGTGCTCCTTCACCAACTGCGGCCCGTAGGCGTCCATGGCGATGATCAGATAGAAAAACCGCATCAGCCGCGTCTGGATGCTGGTGGCGATCTCCACCAGGTGCTGGTTGTGCGAGGCCTGCGCAATGCCCACGTGCAGGTTGAAGTTGCGCTGCAGGAAGGTCGCATAGCTGGCCTTCACCCCCACCCGGTACTCGTACTCCGCCCACTGCTCCATCGCCTTCAACTGCGGCGGCTGCGCCCGCAGCGCCGCCAGCCCCGCCGCCGCCGGGTCCACGATCAACTGCACCTCGTGCAGGTTGTGGAACTCGGCCAGCGTCAGCGGCGCCACGAAGTAGCCGCGGAAGGGCACGATGGTCACCAGCCCCTCGCGCTGCAGGTGCTGGCAGGCCTCCCGCGCCGGGGTGCGGCTGGCCTTGTAGCGGCGGCAGATCTCGGCCTCGCTGAAGGGCTGGCCGGGGCGCAGGGCGCAGGTGGTGATGTCCTGCTTGAGGCTGCGGTAGAGGCGCTCGGCGGTGGTCATGGCGCTGGCTCCCGGGCGCGCGTGATATGCGCGCGGTATACAGGTTGTCAGCCTACGGTGTCCAGGCCACCCCTGTCAACCGGCTTGTGCCCGGCCCCGCCCGCGAAAAACCCGCTCCCCATCCCCGCTTTCCTGACTCGCCGACCTGTCATGAATAATTTATTTGACTCGCCTTTTGAGACATGGTATACCTTGGCGCGAATCGTGGCCGGGGCCTAGGCCCCCGGCCGCACGGGGAAGAAAAGGATCGAGACAAAAATATGATGCCCACCAGCTTCCGCTCCTTCCGCCTGCTGCTGGCCGCCGGCGCCGCCTTGGCAGCCCTGCTGCTGGCCGCCCCCGCCCTCTCCGCCCAGGACAGCGCCCAGATCCAGGGCGCCGTCACCGACGCCAGCGGCGCCGCCCTCCCCGGCGTCTCCGTCACCGCCACCAATACCCAGACCGGCGCCGCCCGCACCGTCCAGGCCGGCGCCGACGGCCGCTTCCTGCTCCCCGACCTGCCCCTCGGCACCTACTCCCTGCGCTACGCCAAAACCGGCTTCGCCACCACCGACGTCACCGGCCTGGTCTTGCAGATCGGCTCCGTCATCGAACGCCACGACGCCCTCAAGCTCGCCGCCCAGCAGGCCACCGTCGAGGTCAGCGGCCAGGCCCCCGCCATTGATACCAGCAAGAGCAATGTCGCCGGCGTCATCACCTCCGCCCAGATCGACCAGCTCCCCATCGCCAACCGCCAGTATCTCAACCTCTCCCTGCTCATGCCCGGCACCACGCAGGACGCCTCCCGCTCTTTCTACAACAACGTCCAGCTCGGCGGCGGCAGCCACTACTACTCCAACAGCTTCTCCGTGGACGGGGTCAACAACAACTGGGCCGAGATGGGCGAGCCCCGCGAGAACTTCCCCTAGGGCGCGGTCGCCGAGTTCAAGGTCTACAGCTCCCAGTTCAAGGCCGACGAGGGCGGCATGTCCGCCGGCGGCGCGGTCAGCGTGGTCACCAAGAGCGGCACCAACCACCTCCACGGCGACTTCTTCGAGTACTGGCGCAACCAGTCGCTCAACCGCGACAACAGCTTCCAAATCGCCGCCGAAAAGGCGCAGAACACCGGCAAGGCCCCGCTCGACCGCAACCAGCTCGGCGGCGACATCGGCGGCCCCATCCTCAAAAACAAGCTCCACTTCTTCGGCGCCTGGGAGTCCACCCTGACCCAGGGCTCCTACACCGTCTTCACCAATAACCCCGCCATCTTCGGCGCCTGGGAAGGCGTCTACAAGCAGCCCGGCCACGACGACCTGCTCACCCTGCGCGGCGACTACCAGATCAACAACAACCAGACCCTGTTCCTGCGCTGGGGCCAGGAGTGGAACCTGCTCACCTGCCAGGGCTGCGGCGGCGCCAACTCCCCCAACGCCGGCTACGACGGCCTCCTCCCCCGCCGCTCCCTCGTCGTCGGCCACACCTGGGCGCTCAGCTCCACCCTGGTCAACGACTTCCGCTTCCAGTACGCCCGCGCCGCCTACCTGCTCGGCCCCAGCCAGTGCCCCCAGGCCTGCGGCCAAAACATCTGGACCCAGATCGGCCAGTACCCCGCCAACCGCTTCCTCCCCTACGCCACCACGCTCTCGTTCCCCGACTTCAACTTCGGCAGCGACTACGGCGATGACGGCATCGAGAGCCACTGGGAATTCGCCGACACCTTCAGCATCTTCCACGGCGCCCACAACATCAAGTACGGGTTCGACCTCGCCCACATCCCCTTCGCCGACGACGCCCCGGTGGGCATCAAGGGGGGCTTCAGCTTCAACACCGACCCCACCCAGCCACTCAGCCCCCTCAACGCCCCCAACAACGCCAGCTTCACCGCCGCCAACCTCTTCTATCCCGCCAATGGCTCGACCGCCGCCTACGGTCCCACCTCCTTTTTCCAGACCGTGCCGCCGGTGCTGACCTCCATCCCCACCGCCCAGACCAGCTACTTCGTCACCGACGACTGGAACGGCATCCGCAACCTCACCCTCAGCATGGGGCTGCGCTACGACCGCGAATACGGCAGCTTCAACGAGCACATCAACCCCGCCGCCTATCCCCAGACCATCCCCTTCCTCGGCAACCCCGCCCAGCGCGGCGACGCCAACAATATCGCCCCCCGCCTCGGCCTCTCCTGGAACATCCACGGCGACGGCCGCGACGTCGTCCGCGCCGGCTACGGCATCTACTACGGCAACATCCAAACCCTGCAAAACTTCGCCGAGGACCGCAACCTCGCCCAGAGCGTGGTCAGCCTCAACTGCTCCAAGCCCGGCCAGGCCACCTGCCCCTCCTACCCCAACGCCTTCGCCGCCGGCCAGACCGCCGCCACCGTGCTGCCCTCGGTCACCCTGCTCGCCCCCAACTTCCAAAACCCCTATTCCGAGCAGTACAACGGCGGCTACTCCCGGCAAATCTCGCCCAACTTCTCCATCCACCTGGACGGGGTCTACGAGCTCAGCCTGCGCGACTTCCGCGTGGTGGACCTCAACTACCCCAACAGCGCCGGCGTCCGCCCCTTCCCCCAGTTCGCCCGCATCCTGCAGCACTCGCCCATGTCCAAGTCGAAGTACAAGGCGCTCTATATCCGCGCCGACAAGCGCTTCACCAACCGCTACGAATTCCTGCTCTCCTACACCCTGTCGAGCTGCACCGACGACGGAGCCCAGAGTCTCGTCACCAACTACGCCAACTACGGCCAGGACTGGGGCCCCTGCAACATTGACCGGCGCAACGCCCTGGTCGCCAGCGGCTCCTACCAGGCCCCTTGGGGCATCACCCTGGGCTCCATCTTCAACCTCCGCTCCTCGCCCCCCTTCAGCGTCTTCTCCACCTCGCGCAACGCCGACGGCAGCACCCAGTACATCGCCGGCACCACCCGCGACCAAGGCCGCCGCGGCCTCGACTACGCCGCCGTCAACGCCTTCCGCGCCAGCCAGGGCCTCGCCCCGGTGGACGCCTCCATGCTGACCAACGGCCGCGCCAACACCCTCGATCTGCGCGCCGCCCGCACCTTCAACCTGGGCGAAACCCGCCGCCTGGATGTCATCGCCCAGGTCTTCAACCTCATCGGCACTTACAACTACAGCGGCATCAACACCAACCTGCGCTCCACCAGTTGGGGCCAGGCCACCGGCGCCGGGCCGCTGCAGCAGGCGGAATTGGCGGTACACTTCACCTTCTGAGGAACTCCGCTTCCTCCGAAGTGCGTCGGGCGCGCGGGCGGCGTTCCTACCGCCCGCGCCCCCAGGGTCAGAGGGGAGCCAGCATGCGCCGAATTCGCTTGTTTGCCGTGTTGTTCACCATCGTCGGGGCCGGGACGGCGGCGCAAGCCCCGCGCGGCGGCGGCCCCGCCGCTCCCGCCGCCGCCCCCGACGCCTTCAGCCGCGCCTTCGCCCCCGGCTGGATGCTGCAAGACACCAACCACGACGGCCTCGCCGACGCCATCCGGGGCCACATCGTCGTCCCCGCCCGGCCCAGCGCCGCCGAGAACGCCGCCGCCGCCAACCTCGCCGCCCGCCTCGCCTCCGGCTCGCTCGGCCTCACCCCGCCGCTGGTGGTCGTCGCCCCTGCTGCCGCCGCCGAACGCGCCATCTACGTCGGTGTCGGCGCCGTGCCCGCCGCCCAGGCCGCCGCTGCCCGCACCTGGACCTTCCGCCTCGCCCCCGGCGAGGGCCGTGTGGTCGAACTCGCCCCCGGTCGCGACCGCAACCTGCTGCTGCTGGGCGACGACCCTGGCCTTACCGCCGCCGCCAACGCCTTCAGCGCCCGCGCCCCCTACCAGTGGAAGGTGGGCCGCGGCGGCGACCCGCTCGCCGCCATCGCCGCTGCCGTCAACGCCGCCGCCCCCGCCGCCCACGCCGCCCTGGTCGGCCTCGCCTACCAGGCCGGCCAGCCCGGCATCGCCAAGGCCTACCTCTCCGCCTCCGGCCCGCTCACCGCCGCCGAGCTCCAACGCGCCTTCGCCGCCGGCCACCTCGCCGCCGTGCACGAGCTGTTCGTGCTGGGCGGCGCCGCCACCTCCGCCGTCAACCCCAAACCTTTCAAGCCGCAAACCTTCCCCACTCCTCCCGCCGCGAGCGGCGCCAGCAGCAATGAGGGCTCTGGCGCCGCCCCGGCGGGCGGCAACGCCCCCGCCACCCCCGCCGCCGCCGCGGCGAGCGTCGGCCTCGACCTCGCCACTCTCTACTCCAACCACGGCCTCTTCGGTCGCGGCGGCCCCATCCCCCTCCCCGCCTCCCTCGCCTCCCACCTCTACGTCCCCGCCGGCGCCGCCGGCCTGGCCATGGCCAACCTCGCCGCCCGCATGGGGCTCGAGACCACCTCGCTCACCCTGCCGCTGGCCTCGCCCGCCTCCACCGCTAACCTCCGCCAGATCACCCAGCAGCCGGTCGTCGCCGGCGACAGCCCCCTCGCCCTCGCCGTCGAGAAAAAACTCCGCGCCCAAGATACCGCCGCCGCCCAGGCCGCCCCTCCACTCGCCCCCGGCGAGGGCGAGCTGCGCGTCGTGGACCGCAGCTTCGGCGCCCACGCCGCCTTGCTCGTCCGCGGCGACGACCGCGGCGGCGCCGCCGCCCTCGCCCTCGCCGCCGACCGCCTCCCCAATGTCTGGCGCGTGGGCAAGCAGCACACCTCGCTCGAAGACGTCCGCTACGACCTCCACCAGTTCTTCTCCCTCCACTCCGGCGTCGGCCAGGCCGCCGCCGGCCTGTTCTTCCTCCACCGCTGGCTCTCTCAAATCGTCGCCCAGCCCGCCGCAGGCCCGGTCAGCCACGTCCACGCCGAGCTCTACGCCGACCTGATGGACCCGCAAATGCCCGGCTTCATCCGCAACCAGATCCAGAGCGAGTTGCACGTTCCCTCGACCGTCGCCGCCGCCAGCCTGCGCGCCGGCACCCAGTGCTGCGACGCCAACCCCGACCTGCATTATTCCAATCCCGAGTTCCCCTTCCACCAGGGCACGCCCGTCTTCACCGAAGACATCCACATCCCCTGGGAAGGCACCACGCTGCTCGACGACGTGCACGCCGCCGCCCCCAAGCTCGCCCGCGGCCAGCCCGTCACGCTGATCGCCCGCGTCAGCGAGGGCCCGCAGGAGCGCCAACGCCTCGCCGCCCAACTGCGCGACATCCTCGCCCAAGCCGGCGCCGCTCCCGGCCAAACCCGGGTCGAGGTGCTCGATGCCTTCAAGCAGGGCTATAGCTGGCTCCAGGACGAGATCGCCCCCGCCCTCGCCGGCCAGCCCGTCGCCCGCCTCGACATCGAGGCCGCCAAAGATGTGGACGCCACCGGCCTGCGCGACATGTACTCGCCCGCCCGCTGGATGCAAGAGCTCTACCCCGTGGACGAGGTGCTCGCCCGGCAGCTCAAGCTCCCGCTCGCCGCCATCCACCTGCGCCAGATCAACACCGCCCCGCCCGTCGAGACCGCCGCCCAAATCGCCCTCGCCGATCCGCCCAACGATCCCCCCAACCCCACCTACGTCGTCCGCGCCTACGACGCCGCCGGACACCTCCTGCTCGAGCGCCACTTCACCGTCGCTACCGTCATGCAGCCCTACAACGGCGTCATCCGCTCCTACGAAGACGTCCAGGTGGAGACCGGCTGGGTGCATCTCGCCCAGGGCGACCAGGTTGTGCTCGACCAGCGCATCAAGACCGACATCGAGCAGTTCTGGGACCACTACCAGACCGTCACCCTGCCCCGCGTCTACCGCTTCATGATGGCGCAATCGCATGGCAACCTCCACCCCGAGTACGCGCCCCCCTTCGACACCCTCAAGCTCGACATCCACCTCTCCGAGCCCGACTACAACATCGGCGTGGACAAAGAGCGCATCTCCTCCATCGAGGCGCTGCAGGAAGACGTCTTTTACTCCACCGAGACCTTCATTGACACCCTGGGCGACCTCAAGAACGGCCGCCCCGAGAACTACGTCGGCCGCATCATCCCCGTCGTCCATCCCTCTGAGGATGGCAAGGATGGCGAGGTCCACGTCGAGTTCTACGGCAAGCCCGCCGCCAACCCGCTGGTGCGGCTGAGCTGGACCGACGCCCAGGGCCAGCCCCACTCCAAGCTGCGCAACCTGCCGGTGCTGGCCGGCGCCTTCCAGCCCCGCCTTATCGCCGCCCGGGTCAAGGCCGGCGCGCCCGGCATCGAAAACCTCACCTGGCTGCTGCCCGCCGACGCCCAGGCCTACAACATGGCCGCCTGGGAAAAAGTCGAGGGCCGCCAGCAGCTCGAGCGCTCCATGTTCACCGTCGCGCAGGCGCAGGGCGAGTTGCACGCGCTGGACGCCATGCACGCCGCCGGCCTCTACCCCGACGAGCTCGCTTACCCCGACCTGCAGCACATGGCCATCGAGCTGCAGCTCCCCCGTCCGTTGAACGCGCCCTTCCGCCAGCCCGAGCGCCGCGTGCTGGCGAGCTGGAACGTCGCCCCGCCCCAGCACCCGCGGCCGCAGATCGCCGACGTCCAACCCATCGCCGTCAACCCGGAGACCCACTCCTTCGTGCAGTGGAAGGAGCCCATCGGGCCGGGCGAGAGCGCCAGCATTCTCGCCCGCCTCGCCACCTTCCCCGGCGTCAATGTCTACTCCATGGGGCGCAGCTACCTCGGCCAGGTCATCTGGGCCGCCGACATCATGCTCCCCTCGCCTTCCAAGCTCACCTCCTGGGCCAAGCAGACCACGCTCAAGGCCGCCATCATCTACTCCGCCCGCCAGCACGCCAACGAGGTCTCCAGCACCAGCCACGTCGAGAAACTGGCCGAGCTGCTCGAGACCGATCCCGCCGTCCGCGCCTATCTCAAACAGGTCAACGTGGTGCTCCATCCCATTGACAACCCCGATGGCGCCAAGCTCTCGGTGATCGAGGCCAAGATCGTTCCCGACAACCTGCTCCACCTCGGCTACCACGGTGCCCTCGCCGCCGACGTCTCCAGCGGCCAGGCCGACATGGACCCCGTCTATCCGGAATCCCGCACCCGCCGCCTGCTCCTGCAGCAGTGGAACCCGGACGCCTTCCTCAATCCCCACGGCTACCCCTCGCACGAGTGGGTGCAGCCCTTCAGCGAGTACAGCGCCTGGGTGCAGAGCCGCGACGGCGCCAACAGCGGCCGCACCTGGTGGATTCCGCGCGGCTGGTTCACCAGCCTCAGCTACGCCCGCGACACCACCACCAACACCTACTCCGAGGCGGTGACCTTCGCCCTGCGCGACCGCATCGTCAACGCCGAGCGCCAGGTGCCCGGCCTGCTGCCGCTCGAGAACCGCATGAACGCCCGCTACCAACGCTGGGGCCAGGCCTTCCAGCCCGACAACATGCAGCAGCCGCTGGTCCACGGCATCCGCATCTACCTGCCGCTCAAGGGCACCACCGGCCCCGGGCGCGGCGGGATGGCCGGCCCCGGCGCCTCCGCCGCTGTCACCTGGGACCAAGGCTATACCGAGGCCCCCGACGAGACCGCCCACGGCGACTACATGAAGCTGGTCGCCTCCGCCGGCCTCGCCTACGACGAGGTGCACTTGAAATATCTCGCCCAGGGCAAGCTGCGCATCACCCGCAGCGAACGCGAGTCTGCCCAGGGCGTCACCTGGTCGGTCACCCGCGCCCGCCCCATCCTGCCCAGCTCCGAGCCGCCGGTGCCCAAGCCCCCCGATGGCAAGTAACTGCGCCCCCGGCTCGCCCCACGTGCCCGCCACCAGCTCCAATCCGGCGACCGCCAACCCGCCCTTCCGCTGGCAAAACACCAGCGTCGCCCAGCGCCGCACCCTGGTCGCCGCCGGCCTGGGCTGGATGCTCGACGCCTTCGACGTCATGCTCTATTCGCTGGTGCTGACCCATCTCATCGTCGCCTTCGACATGAGCCAGTCCACCGCCGGCCTGCTCAACACCCTCACCCTGATCGCCAGCGCCATCGGCAGCCTCATCTTCGGCCTGCTCGCCGACCGCTACGGCCGCCGGCGCATGCTCAGCCTCAGCATCCTCACCTATTCGCTCTTCACCTTCGCCTGCGGCTTCTCCACCTCCATCACCATGCTGGCCACCCTCCGCTTCCTGCTCGGCCTGGGCATGGGCGGCGAATGGAACGCCGGCGCCACCCTGGTGGCCGAGACCTGGCCCTCCGCCTGGCGCGGCCGCGCCCTCGGCATCGTGCAAAGCAGTTGGGCCGTCGGCTACGCCCTCGCCGCCCTGGTCGCCGGCCTGGTGCTGGCCCACGCCGGCTGGCGCTGGGTGTTTTTTGTGGGCGTCCTGCCGGCCCTCGCCGTCCTTTGGATTCAGCACGACGTCCCCGAGCCCGAGCTGTGGCAGCGCCAACGCCAGCAGGCCGCTCTCGCCCCTCCCGACAAGGCCCGGCTCTGGCGCCGCGCCACCCCGCGCCTGCTCGCCCTGCTCGCCATGAACACCTTCGGCATGTTCGCCTGGTGGGGCCTGTTCACCTGGCTGCCCGCCTACCTGGTCTTGCCCCTCGCCCAAGGCGGCCGCGGCTTCGCCCTGCTCGGCAGCACCAGCTTCCTCATCACCCTCAACCTCGGCGGCATGCTCCCCGGCTATCTCCTCTTCGGCGTCTTTGCCGACCGCTGGGGACGCAAGCGTACCGTGGTCGCCTACCTCGCCCTCGCCTCCCTGCTCGTTCCCTGGTTCGCCAGCGCCCGCTCCCCGCTCACCATCCTGCTCGCCGCCTCCCTCGTCGCCTTCTTCGGCACCGGCTTCTTCACCGGCTCCAGCATCCTGGGCAGCGAGCTGTTTCCCACCCCCATCCGCGCCACCGCCCTCGGCGTCTCCTACAACCTCGCCCGCGGCCTCAGCGCCTTCGCCCCGCTCATCATTGGAACCCTCGGCCAAACCCACGGCTTGGCCTGGGCCTTCGGCCTGTGCGGCATCGCCTTCGCCCTCGCCGCCCTCAGCGCGCTCGCGGTCCCCGAAACCCGCGGATTGGAGTTGGTATGAACCAGCGTCCTGGCCTTCGGTTGTCAACCTTCACGCTCGCCGCCGCTGCCGCTGTGGCGCTGCTCGCCGCCGCCGGCTGCAACTCCCAGCCCGCCGTCTCCAGCGCCTCCACCGCCGCGCTGCCCCCCGCTGCGCCCCTGGCCGCCCCCGCCGTGCATAGCGTGGACGCCTTTCTGCAAACCCTGCCTGCGGCGCAGACCCCGCCCCTCAACCAGATCGAGGCCATGACCCTCGCCTCCTACCCGCTCTCCTGCCTCGACCATCTGCAGGACCAGCCCGGCGCCGCCCCCGCCTCCGCCCCCACCGCCGTCGCCGCCCGCGGCGGCCGCGGCAACAATCCCGCCGCCCCCGCCGCCCGCGGCGCCCGCGGCGCCTACCTCTGGCAGCCCGCCGGCCCCACCCACCTCCTCGCCGGCTACAACCGCCAACGCTCCTTCTACGGCTGCTACGACTGGCACTCCGCCGTCAACTCCACCTGGACGCTCGTCACCCTGCTGCGCCGCTACCCCGACCTGCCCCTGGGCAAACTCATCCGCGAAAAGCTCAACGGCCACCTCGGCAAACCCAACCTCGCGGGCGAGCTGGCCTTCTTCCAGGGTGCCCGCGCCTTCGAGCGCCCCTACGGCCAGGCCTGGGTGCTCAAGCTCTACGGCGAGCTGCTCTCCTGGAACGATCCCGACGCCAAGAAATGGGCCGCCAATCTGGCCCCCTTCGCCAATTTCTTGTCCAAGAACCTCGCCGCCTACCTCACCAAGCTCCCCACCCCCGTCCGCCAGGGCGTGCACCCCAACACCGCCTTCGACATGGACCTCATGCTCCCCTATACCGCCGTCGCCCACGACGAGGCCCTGCACAAGGCCATCGTGGACACCTCCCTGCGCTTCTACCGCAACGATCGCCAGTGCCCCACCGCCTACGAGCCCGAAGGCGTCTCCTTCCTCTCGCCCTGTCTGGTCGAGGGCGCGCTCATGGCCCACGTGCTCAATGGCGGCCAGTTCCTCGCCTGGTTCAACAACTTCATGCCCGCCGTCTATGCCAGCGCCTTCCAGCCCCTGGTCTCTCCCTTCGACCCCAGCAAGATGACCCACGACCAGATGGCGGGCCAGTCCCACCTCATCGGCCTCGCCTTCAGCCGCGCCGCCGCCATGCTTACCATCGCCAACGCCCTGCCCCCCAACGATCCCCGCGTCCCCGTCTTCCGCCGCCTCGCCGCCATCCACGCCGTCCAGGGCTATAAAACGCTCGACGAGGCCGGCTACCTCGAAACCCACTGGATCGCCACCTACGCCCTCATGTACGAACTCGCCGGCGCCCCCCACCCCGCCGTCGGCGCCGCCGTCGCCGCCCGCTAATCGCGGGGGTCGCGCCGCATTCCCTGCCGGCGAAATCGCCGCGAACGGCCCCGGGCCCCCAAGCCGGCGTGAGCAAGCCGCCCCGCGCCGTTACAGCGGGGCGGCTCACAAGCGGGACGCGCCCACCAACGTACGCTTGATTTATCCATATCTATATGGCAATATAGTCTGTATGAAAAAGACGCTGAACATCGAGGCGAAGCTGCTGGCGGAGGCGCGCACGGTCTGCGGCGCCACCACCGACACCGAGACCATTCATCGCGGCTTGCAGGAGCTGGTGCGGCGCGCCGCCATCCAACGGCTGCGGGCGCTGACCGGCTCCGAGCCCCACGCCCAGGACGTGCCGCGCCGGCGCGAGGAGCCGCTGGCGCGCCGGGCGGCGCGATGATCCTGGCCGACACCTCGGTCTGGGTGCGCATGCTGGCCGGAAGGGCGGAATACAGCGCCGAGTTGGACCGCCTCCTGGCCCGCGACCAGGTCGCCGGCCACGAATTGGTGTACGGCGAACTGCTGGTGGGCGATCGCGGTGGCCGCCTGCGCTTGCTGGCCGACTACCACTGGCTGCCGCAGGCGCCGCGCCTCGACCATCACGACGTGGTGGCGTTCGTGCGCGCTCGTGACCTCTGCGGCCGCGGCGTGGGCTGGATAGATATGCACCTGCTGGCCTCGGTGCTGGCCAGCGGCTGGCGCCTGTGGACCGCCGACCAGCGCCTCGCGGCGCTGGCCGACGAACTCCACATGGGTTGGCAACCCCTCGCGGGGGTCGCGCCGCTTTGACTGCCGGCAAAATCGGCGCGAAAAGCTGCGCAATTCCGCAGGGGCAGAAGCGCCAGTGGCGCTTCTGCGCCCCCGGGAAGCGGATTCGGCGCGGCCCCTGCGAGGCGCAGCGCCGGCTTGGGGCCTCGGGCCCCCAAGTCGGCGTGAGCACAAGCGGGACGCGCGGCGCAGCCGCGTAGGGGCCCGCGCCAACCATGGTCCGGCAGCCCCGCTCACTAATCCAGCTCGTAGCGGTCGTGGTGGCGGACCCAGCCCATAATGTGCTCGCCGGCTTCCTGCCGGCCCAGCGGGGTGAGGTCGAGGTAGTTGTAGACGTTCATCAGCGGGTCCAGGCCGCGCTGATACGTCGAGTAGGTGTGGAAGACCTCGTCGCCCTCGCGCAGGAACACGCTCAAGCCCGGCAACTCGCCCTGCTCGATCCAAATCTTGCCCGCCTGCTTGAGCGTGGACGCCTTCTCGTAGTTGTAGGTGTCGCCGTCGGCGGCCACATTCACCGTCACCCCGTAGTCGTGGTTGAAGCTGCCGCCAAACGACGAGTACCAGTCAAACGTCCAGCCCATGCGCTGGCGGAAGGCCTGCAGCTTGGCCAGCGGCGCGCGCGAGACCACCGCAAAGCGGGTGTCGCGGGCGGCGAAGTGGGCCAAGCTCGCGGGAAAGCTGTCGGCCAACAGCGAGCAGCTCTTGCAGCCCTCCTCCCAACTCGGGTCGAACATGAAGTGGTACACCAGCAACTGGCGCCGCTTGCCAAACAGGTCCCGCAGCCGCACCGTCCCGGCCGGCCCCTCGAAGTTGTACTCGCGCTCCACCCGGACCATCGGGAGTTGGCGCCGTTCGGCGCTGAGCGCATCCCGCTGCCGCGTGAGCTCCTTTTCCTGGCGCAGCAGTTCCTTGCGCGCCACCAACCACTCTGCCTGTGAAACGATGCGCGGCAATCCAGCTTTTTTCGGCGACGTGGATGGATTCATTGGGCCCTCTCGGCGCGCGGACGCTCGTTGTGAAGTTTGGCGACGACGGCGCGGCGAGCCCGCCCGTCGAAGTGGCGCCGACCGCGATCAGCGCAAGGGTGGCAACACAAGCTGGACACATGGGGATTCTCCTCTCATTTCCGCCCGGCGAAATCGCCCGGACACTGGTACGACGCACACCGAGACGAAAATCGACAATTCGTTTCGCGGCGACCAAAAAATCGCCTCGGCCGAGGCGAGATCGAGGTCCCCGGGAAGAGAAGCCCGGGGCGCCCGACAGGTCCCGCTCCGTTGCCGGCAAGGAAAGCCTCGCCTCCCGGGTCACCTTGACTGCCTCGGAGCGGCCGACCGCCCCGGCGCGGCTACAGCCGGGGCGAGGAGGGGGCCGCGACCCCCGGGGCCCCCGAGACGCTCGCATCTCGGGGTGGGAGCAACGGGAGCGGGCGGGGGCGCAGCCCCCGATCAAGGGAGGCGCAAGCCTCTCGTTCGATCGGCCACGGCGCTCGGCTGCCCGAACGATTCGGCGCCTGGCGGCTCGCAGGCGCCCTGAGCAGAGCGGGCGCTGCCCGGCCCGTGCGGTTCCAGCGGGGCGGGCCTGCCGGGAATCGAAGCCACGACGCTGAGCGACCAACGGGAGCGACCCGAGTCAGGTGTGGAGTATCCATTCCGGGTTGTTCGCCGCCGGCGGCTGGGCGCAGGCGCTGCCCGGCGGCGGCAACTTGGAGACGCCCTGAGCGCCAGCGGGCGTCCCTTGCCCGCCGCGCGCCGCCATAGCGGGGCGGGCTTGCCGGGAATCGAAGCCCGCACTCCAAGCGAGTGATGCCCACAGTGCGGGCATCACGGGAGCGACCCAAGCAAAAAGTGGCGAGCCACTCATTGCCAGCCGAGCACGATCGAGGTGGTGAGCAGCAGGGCCATGGCCTGGTGGAAGGCGACGATGGCGCCTGGCGACTTCGGCTTGAGGTTGACCGCATGAAACAGGAAGAAGCCGACCGCCGCCTGCGTCAGCGCCAAGGCGAACGCCACCGGATAAACTGGGCTCAGCCAACCCAGCGTGCCGATCACCAGGAGCGCCGCGAAACCATGCGCGACAAACATCCATTGCGCGCCGCGCCCCGGGATCAGGAACGGTTCAATGGGCCTGCCAAAGCCGCGCTGGCCGGTGACCATGCCGCCCAGCAGGATGGCAAAGAGGACCGAGTGCAAGACGAAGGTGTGATCCAGGTAGGCCGCCAAGTGGATGCCGGGCTTGGACAGCCCCACCAGATAATTCAGAAACACGAGATAGGCGAGCACTCCGTGGATGCCATGAACGACAGCCGGCGCCCGCCCGGCGAGCACGTAAAGCGTGCCCATGCCAAACAGCGCGGTGGCCAGGATCAGCCCCAGGCCAACGAAACTCAGGTAGCCGGGATGCAACAGACCCAGCGCCACCGCGGTCAGTCCGACGGCCGTGGCGAGCACGCGATGCGCCGCTTCGGCGTCGCCGCGCAGCAGCAGCGTGATGAGGTTGCGCGTATAGGGCCAGCGCGTGCCCAGCGACAGGCCGTGGCCGAAGCCCTCGACGATGCTGCCGAGCAGAATCAGCGCGGCGGCCAAGACCACCTCCGCAATCATCAGCCCGTCAACGACAGCGCCCTTGCCGGCCAAGGGGCTGGTGGCACCGCGCCACGCCCCCAGCCCGATGGCCAAAAGCACCACGCCGGCGATGCCCAGCCCGAGGATGCGCACCGTGCGGGTCATCGGGCCCTCGACCGTGTGGTGTGGGTCCGGCGGGCTTAGTGCGCCCGGGGGTTTGATGAGCGGCGGTTCGCGCATGTTTCGTCCCTTTGCGGCAGCTCGCAGGCGCCCTCAGCAGAGCGGGCGCCCCTGCCCGCCTCGCGCTGTTTCAGCGGGGCGGGCCTGCCGGGAATCGAAGCCACGGCGCTGAGCGACCAACGGGAGCAACCCGAGTCAGGTGTAAAGTATCCACCGCCTCGAGTTCCACCCGGGATTTCCATTCTACCGCCGCTCGCCGGGGCCAGAGTCCCTGGCCTACAGCTTGATCGCCAGCGGCCGGCCGTCGAACTGGACCCGCCGCTGGGTGGTTTCACCCGCAACCCGAATCTGCAGCGGTCGCGGCTGCGGCGGGCGCATCCGCCCGGCGCCCAGCCGCAGGCGCAACTCCCGTTGCCGGTCGCGCCAAGTGAACTCCAGCCGCATAAACTTGCCCCGCTCGAAGTCGAAGCTGGCCCCGTCATCCTCATAGAGCGCGCCGCCGCCGTCGGCGCCGGGGTAGACGGTCAGCGTCAAGGGCTCGGCCGCGTCGGGACGGTACTCAGGTTCCTCGTCGTAGCCGATCTCGCCCGTGGTCCAGCCCCAGGGCAGGTGCAGTCGCCAGTCGCGCCCATGCGAACGAAACAGCGGGCAGAAGGCGGAGAACTGGAACCAGCGGGCGTAGAGCTCGCCGGTGTACTCGCGCGTCGGAATGAAGCCGCCGGTGTCGGTGCCCCAATAGGGAATGCCGCTCAGTCCGGCGTTGATGCCCACCGCGATGTGCGTCTTCAGCGTCTCCCAGGTCGAGTGGATGTCGCCCGACCAGAGGAACGCCGCGTAGCGCTGCATACCGGCGTAGCCGTTGCGGTGCAGCGCGAACACCCGCCGGTTGGGGCGGTAGAGCTGCTGGCCCTCGAAGTACATGCGGTTCCGCGCCAGGCGCGAGGGCGCGTCCAGGCCGTCGCCCTGGTCGGGCCACCAGCCGTCCACGCCTAGCTCCACCAGCGGCTTGTGGAACGGCCAGTAGCAGGCGACCTCGCGCTCCGGCGGCCAGTGCCCGTCTGCGTTTCGCCCGCTGGGCAGCGGCGCCGCCGCGCAAGCGTCGCTCACCGCGCCGGTCAGCTTACGCCCCTCCAGCACCACGTGCAGCGCCACCTTGAAGTGCTTCTGATGCAGCGCCGCCAGCGCCGCCGGCGGATCGGGAAAGGCCTTCGGGTTCCAGGCGAACTCGCCGTTGTTGGTGTTCCACCCCTCCGGACAAAACCCCGTTCCCAGGTAAATCATCGCGTCGCACGGCAGCTTCTTGTCGCGGAACGTCTGCGCCTCTTCCAGAATCGCCTCCGGCGCGCCCAGCGTGCGGTGCGACTGCTGGTAGCCCAGCGACCACAGCGGCGGCATCGCCGCCAAGCCGGTGAGCGCGGCGTACTCGCCCAGCAGCGCCGCCGGCGGCGCGCCGCCGCCATCCATCACAAATAGATCGAGCGGCAGACCGAGATCCACCTGGCCGGCGCCGGGCAGCGCCTCGCCCGGTTCGTGTCCGCCCCGGTCGGGGCGGGGAAGCAGCCAGCCCGTGGTCGCATCGGTCAAATCAAACGCGCCCAGCGGCCGGTGGGCGAACAAGCCCCAACCCTCGCCGCTCCACAAGACCTGGATCGGCACCTTGGCGCCGTGCGTGGCCAACTGGTAGCCGCCCTGGCCGCTTCCCATGGCGTCCAGGCTGCCGCGCTTGTCGAGCTGCGGGCCGCCCTGCCCCAAGCCAAACAGCGGCGCCGCGCCCAGGCGAAAGCCGTAACGGACTCCGCCCTGCTCGGCACCCGTCGCCTCGGCGCGAATCTCCTGCACCAGCCTTCCGCCCGCTGCCTCGATTCGGATGCGCAGCGGCGGCGTGCTCACCCCCAGCGTGAACCCGCCGCAGCGCACCGTCTTGGTTCCCGCCAGCGTCCGCCACTGCGCCGCCGGTCGCCCCCACGCGCGGCGCACCAGCGCCCCATCCTCGGGCAGCGCGTTTGCCTGGCCGGCCGTCACTGCCCGCAGCGTGATCCGCACCGTCCGCCGGCTGACGGAGGTGAACGCCAACTCGACCGGCCGCCCCGCCAACTCCAACCCGGCCGTCAACGCCGCCGCCCAGCGCGGCGCCAACAGTGCGCCGGCCCCGGCTGCGGCCAGCGCCTTCACCGCTTGGCGGCGATTGGGTCGTGATTGCATCCCGCCAGCATACTACTCGCAGGGGTCGCGCCGCTTTGCCTGCCGACAGAATCGGCGCGAAGGTCTGCGAACCGGGACCCCCAAGCCGGCGCGAGCAGAAGCGGGACGCGCGGCGAACCGGCCCGGCGCAGCTACAGCCGGGCCGGGGAGCCGCGCAGGGGCCCGCGCCAATGAAGCGGAGCGGCGGCTTGGGGCCACGGGGCCCCCAAGCCGGCGCGAGCACAAGCGGGGCGCGCGGCGGAGCCGCGCAGGGGCCCGCGCCAACCATTAGTCAAG
>Ga0307374_10006198_pt1 | contig 18925 bp, 7 predicted proteins | sample OX3MG_FD_202532 | JGI IMG/M metagenome (GOLD analysis project Ga0307374, IMG submission 202532) | Soil microbial communities from Risofladan, Vaasa, Finland - OX-3 | ecosystem: Environmental > Terrestrial > Soil > Coastal area > Acid sulfate soil | place: Finland: Risofladan, Vaasa | collected...
GGTAGCAGTCCAGGATCCAAGGGTGCCGTTAGAGTTTATCGGGGCATAATCGACGGTGGCGGTAGCAGAACCGGTATTACCGCCTATCTCGTAAACATAGCCATTGTAGACTACGGAGGTGGCGAGAAAGATGGCGGTTGGCAGACTGGTGGTGGCGGTCCAATTAAAATACGAACCAGTAATATCGATAAGATCAGAGTAATAACCGATATGAGGAATTGAATTTAGGCCAGCAGCCGAGACCCTACTGCTAAGCGTTGATGATCCATCATAACCTCCAAGTTCATAAAAATATCCGTTATATACAACAGCTGAACCGGATTGATCAATCGCAATTAGACTATTAGTAGCGGTCCAGTTACCCAAAGAACCGTTAGCGTTAATTGGGGCATAGTCGACCGTAGCAACTGTAGTCGTGGCAGTAGCCCCTCCTATTTCGTAAATATAGCCGTTATAGGCGATTGAGGAAGCAACGTTTGTAAAAGTTGGTAGATTGGTAGTGACAGCCCAAGAACCGAGTGAACCGTTAGCGTTAATTGGGGCATAGTCGACGCTATTGACTGCTACTGAGCCACTGTTGCCGCCGATCTCATAAACATAGCCGTTATATACGACGGAGGAGGCAAATTTATTGACACTAGGCAATGACGTTGTTGAACACCAAGTACCGTTATATAGGGTACCACCACTAGGGCAGCTAGTCAGATTACTGACTAGTGCTCCGTTTGAGCTAATTTGGGCAAAGTAAACTTGGGCCGTAGGGCAAGTGGTAGAACAGCCACCGATCTCGTAGACATAACCACCGTATACTACCGAGGTAGCACCAGCAGTGGCATTGGGCAAACTGGTGGTGGCGGTCCATGAGCCAAGGGTGCCGTTAGAGTTTATCGGGGCGTAGTCTGTCGTGGCAACAGTCGACGGTGTACTGCCGCCGATCTCATAGATATAACCGTTATATACGACTGATGCGGCCTGATCCGTTGCAGTTGGTAGGCTGGTGGTGGTGCACCAAGTACCGTTATATAGGGTACCCCCGCTCGGACAACTTGTTAGATTGGTCACCAAAGATCCGCCCGGCTGGATTTGGGCAAAATATACGGCAGCGCTAATAGTTGAGCAATTACTGGCCGTGCAGCCTGCTATTTCGTATAGGTAGTTATTATATACAACAGCCGTGGCAACATAAGTGGCGTTAGGTAAAAAAGAAGCGTCGGTATATGAACCCACTGTCCCTGTGCCGCCGTTATTTATCATAATGTAATCAACTGTAGAGGTTATCGTACCTCTATTAAAGCCGCCTAATTCATAAACAAAACCGTCGTAAACAACTGAGGTGGCCTGATATGTGGCGGCTGGCAGAATGGTCGTAGCCGCCCAGGATCCAAGGGTGCCGTTAGAGTTTATCGGGGCGTAATAGCCAGCGTTAGCAGTACAGCTGCTTTCGCAGCCGCCAATCTCGTAGATATAACCATTGGAGACTACGGAGGTGGCGTAGTTAGTCGCTGTTGGTATGCTAGTGGTGGCTACCCAAGAGCCAAGGGTGCCGTTAGAGTTAATCGGGGCGTAGTCAACAGTAGATCCGACACTACCGCCTAATTCATAAACATAGCCGTTATATACGACTGATGTGGCCTGATCCGTTGCAGTTGGTAGGCTGGTGGTGGCGGTCCAGGAACCTATACTACCATTGGAATTAAGCACCGCGTAATCAACGGTAGCGGTAGCCGCTGTAGTAAAGCCGCCAATCTCGTAGACATAGCCGTTGTAAGCTACGGAGGTGGCAAAATCGGTGGCGGTTGGCAATACATTAGTGCTGGTAGTCCAGGATCCAAGGGTACCGTTAGAGTTTATCGGGGCGTAATAGACAGTGTTAGTCGGAAGCGATGAGTTACTTCCACCTATTTCATAAACATAGCCATTGTAGACTACGGAGGTGGCCTGATATGTGGCGGCTGGCAGAATGGTCGTAGCAGTCCAGGATCCAAGGGTACCGTCAGAGTTTATCGGGGCGTAATCTACAGCACTAACTGCTGTTCCACTAGAGTTCTGCCCGCCCAGTTCATAGACATAACCGTTGTAGGCGACAGATGTAGCTACTGTCCTAGCAGCCAGAAGGCTAGTAGTGCCTTGGCCCAGGCTTAGATAACCGGCAGGTTCTATAGAGTTAAAATTGACCGCTGTACTGGAAACGCTACCTAAAGTATATACAAAGCCGTTGTAGACTACGGAGGTAGATCCATGCGTATCAGTCAATGGATCGGAAGTTTTGGTCCAGGAACCTAGAGTGCCGTTAGAGTTAATAGGGGCATAATAGATTGCGCTTGAAAACCAATAAACATTGCCTTCATAGACTATCGACGGAACTCCTTCATCTGCGCTTGGTAAGCTAGTGGTAGCAGTCCAGGATCCAAGGGTGCCGTTAGAGTTAATAGGGGCGTAATATGTGGCAGCAGTAATTGTGGTGCAATTGCTTGCTGTACACCCTCCTATCTCGTAGACATAGCCGTTATAAACTATGGAAGTGGCTACATAAGTAGCAACCGGTAGACTAGTGGTAGCAGTCCAGGATCCAAGGGTGCCGTTAGAGTTTATCGGGGCGTAATCGACGGTAGCGGTAGCCGCTCCAGTAAAGCCGCCTATCTCGTAGACATAGCCATTGTAGACTACGGAGGTGGCCTGATATGTGGCGGCTGGCAGAATGGTCGTAGCCGCCCAGGATCCAAGGGTGCCGTTAGAGTTTATCGGGGCATAATCGACAGTGGCGGTAGCAGAACCGGTATTACCGCCTATCTCGTAAACATAACCGTTGTAAACAACTGAGGTGGCGTCATCGGTGACGATGGGTAGGCTGGTGGTAGCAGTCCAGGATCCAAGGGTGCCGTTAGAGTTTATCGGGGCATAATCGACGGTGGCGGTAGCAGAACCGGTATTACCGCCTATCTCGTAAACATAACCGTTGTAAACAACTGAGGTGGCGTCATCGGTGACGATGGGTAGGCTGGTGGTGGCGGTCCAGGTAGCACTAAGCATGGCTCCTGTTAAACCAGCCTCACCAGGTCCAGGCGAGAAAGAAATATCCCCTTCATTGTTACCAGCCGACTGAAAATCAGTAGCCGATGTTACCAGAACACTCGGGTCAATAGATAAAGGATAGCCAGCTTTTGCTAAGTGGCTAGCTACTAGAGTTAGAATATCTCCTTTGAGCGACAAACTGACCTTCGATCCAGATGGATCAGTGGCCATAGTACCGCTAGCTTTAACTACCGGAGGCAACAACACAAAAACTAAATGATTCTTTTGGCTACTAAGGCGAGCATTAGCTACTTTGAGCTGGTCCTTGGGACTACCGTAGCTAATTTTACCAAAGAGTGCCGGGTCAGCTGAATAAATACCGACTGCCCCACCCGGCATACTGCGGGCGGATAAGTAATCGGGCAAAGTCAGTTTATAAGAGAGTTTTAGGCTGTCTTGGCGTTTGTTCAAGATAATGTCTTCTTGGAGGCCATTGGCTTTAATCGTATAGACTGCTTGAGCAGAATTACTCAGAGGATAGACCAGATGTGAGGCAACAACCCGGCCACCAGCAGAGCCAAATAGTGGACTTAGCTTAAAAGACAAATTACTTTTATTATCATAGAAGGTAACACCCTTTTTTAAGTCGGCTGGGGCTGCTAACGAATAACTTGTCATACCTGGGCTTGTTCCAACTGTTACAACCCCCTGTGTCGGGGTATTGGCACTAGGCTTACCGATGGCTTGTTTGTTCAGATAGTATGTTTTCTGTTTGGCATCATAACCGAACTTGCCATTTTGCATCACCGCCGTATCGGCCCGACCAATTAGCTTGCTAGCAGACGACGTAAGCACATAATTGGGCTTATTGAACTGGTTATAGAACACAAAACCCAGCCAGCCTACCAAGACCAAAATAATGCCGATAGCTGCATAAAACAATCTAGGGTACTGCTTTAGCCGCCTGACTTGCCTGCCAGACAGTTTTAGCAATCGAGATAAGTGTCTTTTTAGATAACGAACTACCCTAAAGCGCCCTGCTCTTATATATATAGGACGGCTATAGCGATTAATCCTTTGAAACAGACACCCCATGCACCTATTTATCAGCCTGCCCCATACTCTGGCCTTAAAGAGCAGCTTGTCTGTGTTCAAACCAATCATTTTAACATAAGCTTTAATACGCACTATTATAGGATAAAACAATGTTGCCTATTTGGGTATTGCCATTTTGTGGCGCTTGGATATGAAGTCTTAGGGTTATAAAGCCATTGGCCGCATAGGTGCCGCTCACGCTACAGCCAGTTATGGTTGTCCAGGCAGTAGTACCTGGTGTTAAAGCACAGGTATTCCAGTTTTTCTCCGTTGTACCGGAGGTATCTTTCAGGGTACCGACAACTGTGCCGTTAGTTGTGTCACTGGTCTTAATATCTACTGTAATTGGCGTTGAGGAAGCCCATGAGCTGAAGTCCGACGGGACTGGAATCTGAGCCACTATATCATATGTCTGATTAGTGCTCTGAGCAGTTGTCCAGTTGTAATAGCTTTCCCGCTGAGTTGCGTCAAAGCCAGAAGTCATTGTACCGGTATCGTTAGCGGCACCGCCGCTATCTAGAACTGCACCGGCATACTCAGCCGTTAGCTCGACTTTCTTAGTGTGAGTACCACTGCTGCCACAGCTGCCCCATGTCAGTGGCACAACACCACCAGTCACAGTACCAGCCTGCAAACATTGACCGGTGGTTGCGGCCGCTGTTGGCAGTGTTAAGGTGTAGCTAGCACTAGTGATGCCAGATTGGATAGTAATTATATTAGCGTTGGTTGAGTTATAGACTGCTAGAGCACCGTTAATGGTACTGGCCTTACCTATTAACGCCTGATTAGCCGAGGTATCTACGCCAAACACCTGATTGCCAGAGCTATTTTGAACCTGAAAAGCACTGGTTGAATTAGTGGCCGTCTTTACCACTCCAGTACCGTTAATTGTTAGAGCACTGGTGCCGAAGTCGCCGTAAATAAGCGGTGTCGCCGTATTTGAGTTAGAAACGTAAAGCTTATTACTGCCGGTTTCGCTGAAGCCAGCTAGATTACCAATAAAGACATTTCCTGTACCGGTAGCATTAGAGTCGCCTGCCTCGTAACCAAGAGCTACGTTACTAGAGCCCGTCGTATTGCTAATTAGAGCAGACTTACCGACCGCTGTATTTTGGAAACCAGTACTGTTGTTAGAAAGCGATGAGCCACCAATAGCTATATTCTGATACCCAGTAGTATCGTTTAACAGAGCATCGGCCGCAATACCTGTATTAGAGTAACCAGTAGTAACGGTGAAGAGCGCGTCAGTGCCAATTCCAACGTTATAGTCACCGGTGGTGTTGGCCTGCAGGGCGTTTGTGCCAATTGCCGTATTCCAAAAGCCGCTAGTGTTGTTTTGTAGCGCAGCCGTACCAAGAGCATCATTGTAGTAGCCGCTGGTATTAAGGTTCAGGGCGGCTTGGCCAATAGCAACATTAGAGTAGCCGACAGTATTAGATAATAGTGCGCTCTGTCCAAAAGCGGAGTTCCAGTTGCCGGTAGTATTATTGGTTAGTGCATCCCAACCGACAGCGGTATTCTGTTGTCCTATAGTATTGCTTTGGAGAGTATTAAGCCCTAGGGCTGTATTGTTACTAGCCCCAGTTATAGTCAGGACAGTGCTGCCACTTACCTCAAAATTAGCTGTGTGGTTATCTATCGAGGCCCCTGCCCCCAAGCTTCCATCAGCTATGTTGTCTGTATAGGTAGTAGTGGTATTGTCACTGATGGTTGTTACTAGGAAGAAGGGTCCAGCATTAGTAGCTCCAGCTAGGGTTCTATATATCTTTCTATTTATGACTAGAGTATTGCTGCTTGTTGGTATAGCGCTTAGGTTTACTTGTTGAGATACTGGCGCTACGGCAGCAGATACTGGTCCGTAGTTAGTTATACCGTTGGCTGTACCATAGGCTACTACATAGTAGTATATAGAGTTAAGGTTACCAGCTGTAGTGTTAACAGCTACTGTTGGTGCAGTAGTAGGAGCAGTTACCTGGTTTAGGTTAATGTTACCATTAACATTCACTTGGTTAGCTGTAGTGTCAGTAGAGAGGATGGTAGAGCCAGCTGCGTTTTGGATGACAAAGGCTGAGGTGGAGTTGGTGGAGTTTTGAAATAAGGCAGCGCCAGTGTTAGCTAAGGTTAATACTTCCGCTGGAGTTGATCCATTATTTCGTGTGTAGAACCCAAGGTTGAAACTATAATCACCTGCTGTTGAGTTAGTTTTCTCGGCACGGATTACCGCCCCAGTGGTGGTAGTAGTCCCATTGTAGGCACCGCCGAATAGAATACCGCCTCCGTGTCCCACGGATTGTGTTGTTGTGTCTATGATCCCAAGATTCTGCGGCAAGCTACCAGTGGAAATTGCTTGTTGAAGCTCTACATTACCGTAAGTTCCGGGACTACTCGTACCAATGCCTACGTTGCCATTCTGATCCAGTATCATCTTATCATTATTATTGATACGGAACTTAACTGCTTGCCCTGTTGCCGCATTAAGATAAGTCCCCCCAGTGTTATCCTGTAAGAGTGCATAGCTTCCAATTGTGTTAACGACAGCCGTGTGTGCAAATACAGCATAATTAGTAGAGCTGCCGAAAGCATTCCAATCTCCTATTGCTGCTGTTCCTATTCTTGCACCTTTTCCTGTTGTTGTAGGATAAACATCTAAAGCTTGAGTTGGTCCCGTTGTCCCTATCCCCACATTCCCATTAAAGGCTGCTACTCCACCAGTAACACTAGCGTATCCAGCAGTTAGAGTGGCAGCCTCACCATTGCCTGAGATATTAAAGTTAGCACTACTTTGTAGAGCTGTCCCATTCTGGATGTAATTCCCTGATCCAGCTGGTATGTCTCCTGCTTGTATAGCGCTACTGACGAAGTTAGTACCATTACCACGAAGATAATTACCTGATGTGGCAGTACCGGCTATTTGGTAGCCAGTGCTAACCGACAAAACTCCAGCACTTGATACACTACCTACCTGTCCGCCAGCTCCGTTGCCAAAGATTACACCACCGGTGCCGCTATCAAAGCCAAGGTACACCGAACCAGCACTAGTTCCGTTCAGCACCAAATTTCCCGAAGTATCAGTTCTCAACTTTGCGCTTGCCGATCCGGCTACGCCAATAGTTATAACATTCTGTGTTGAAGTAGCGGCGTTATCTAGCCATACCGAAGCACCAGTAGCTGAAGTGTTACCAATATTAGCTGGGCCCACAACATTTAATCTATAGGATGGTGTAGCCGTACCTATGCCGACATTTGTACTGCTAGTAGCTCCATTGACTCCATTAATAGAGCCTAGGACTAGAGAGTTTGAACTATCTACTACTGCTAGGTTACCTATAGCGGTAGCGTTCTGGAGTTGAGTGGTAGTGCCTGGACCTGATTGGTAACCGATGAAGGTGTTGTTTGAGCCTGTTGTGTTAGCGTTGGCACTGTTAGAGGTATAGCCTGCTTCGAAGCCTAGAGAAGTATTGTTATTGCCGGTGGTGTTGGAATAGAGGGCGTTCAGGCCGGAGGCGGTGTTGTAGTTGCCAGTGGTGTTGGCTTGGAGAGCGTTCACACCGGAGGCGGTGTTATTGCTTCCAGAAGTATTAACCAGTAAAGCCTGTAGCCCCGAAGCGACGTTATAATTACCCGTGGTATTATCTTGTAGACCATGCGCACCTAGAGCTGTATTGCTTTGACCGATCGTATTAGAATAGAGTGCTTGTACCCCATTTGCTGTGTTGTTGTTCCCACTGGTGTTGGCGTATAGAGCATATCGCCCAGAACTAGTATTCCAATAACCGGTTGTATTGTTGTATAAAGAGTAACTCCCAATAGCAGTATTTGAGTAACCAGTACTGTTTAATGTAAGAGTATTTAACCCAACCGCTGTATTATAGTTAGTTCCGTCAGCAACTACTAAGGGGTTACTGTTTTGCTCTAATACCCCTCCGGCTAGGTTAAGGTCACTGGCTGCTGCTCCTAGGGAGGCGTCTGCAGTAGTGTCGCTGTAGGTAGTAGTGGTATTGTCGTTTAGGGTTGTTACTAGGTAGAAGGGTCCAGAGGAAGAACCATTGACTGTAGTTCTATATATCTTTCTAGCGGTTACTATGCCTGATGGTCCGGTAGGTATGGCAGTAAGGTTAATAGCTTGATTAGAGGAAGTGGTGGTAGCTACAGCTGAGACTGGTCCATAGTTAGTAGTACCATTAGCTGTTTGGTAGCTTACGACGTAGTAGTAGTTACCTATGCCTAGAGTAGTACCTGCTACTACAGTTAGTGTAGGAGCGGTGGTAGGTGCTGCTGTTTGGGTTAGGTTAGCATTACCTTGGTTGAGGGTGAGGTTACCTGATGCCCCTAGTTCTGTTAGAACCGTGCCTGAGGAGTTCTGGGTTTGGAGGAGGTCGGCGGTTTGGGAGGGGGCACCCTTGATAAGCATTGGGGCTGTTCCTGGTTGCCACTGAGTTAGTGAAAGCTGGGGTGTATTTCCGTATTGGAGAACGGCAAAAGTATTGCCGGTAGAGAGGTCTTGGAAAGTAGTTTCTCCTGCGCCAGCTCCTCCGCCATATGGGCTATAGCCTTCGAAAGTAATAGAATTGTTGCTATATGTATTCCAGTGAATGGGCTGGGTCTGCTGGAATGTTATAGGATTGCTACCGTCTAACTGATTAAAAATTAGGCTGTTAAAAGGATTTATAGCTAGACCACTACCATTCGGTGAAGCACTAATTGATCCATTGAGGTTACTATTGGGTTGAATGAAGTCAACCTGCCCTCCCCAACTACCTGGGCCAATAGTGACACCTCCATCATTGGTATTACTGGTTGTCCCGACGGTCAATACTGGTTGTACCCCAGCCGTAGGTGGTAATCCTGTAGCTGTAGCACTACCAGTGTCTGTAAAGGATAGTGTCGATCCGTTAGTAATGGTTGTTAGTAATAGTGAGCCTGTCGTAAAGCTATTGGTAGTATTTCTATATATCTTGTAGCCTGTAGCACCAGGAACTTGGTTCCAGGATAGAGTGGATGTATCGTTGGCCATACCTAGAGCAGTAGAACCTACTGTTTCTCCTTGGGCATTGGTAGCTGTTATCTCGTAGTAGTAGGCTGTACCAGAGGATGATGTGGTGAAGGCTGGAGTGGCAAGACCACTGAGTGTTAGGTTGGTACCGTTACCAGTATAGTTACCGTTTGCATCGAACTTAGATAGAACATTACCATTGGCATCTTGGAACTGTTGGAGGTCAGCGGTTTGGGAGGGGGCACCAGTAACAGTGAGTCCTACGCCGCCAGCTATCTGAGTCTCTACTTGAACTGTGTTGTTATGCAACCACACCCTTGGCCCACTGCCACCAGGTGAAATGATTGGTCCACCCCCGTAGCCTTCAATTGACCCCTGGTTAGATCCTCCGTTATTCGAAAAATCGATTTGGGGATAGTAGGCACCGGCTGGGGATGACAGCGATAGTCCTGCATCTCCGCTTGCTGGAGTAATCGTCAGATTGCCAATTGCATTAAATTTAGCTATGGTTGTGCCTAATGAATTCCGTAGATCCAGCAAATCCGCTGTTTGGGATACAGCACCTTGTATCACTGCCCCTACACTGCTAGCACTAGCACTCTGTATATTAAAGTTAGCTGTTTGGGTAGTAGTACCATTAACTATATAGCCTCCGTTAGATCCTCCTCCACTACAGTTAGATGAAGATAGACAGATAGTACCTGAAGCATTGGGTAGAGAGATGGTTTGGTTACCAGATAGAGTGGCAGTATTTAGAGTAGTGTTAAACCCGGAGTTAGTCAGATGATAGGCTCCAGAAGTATTAATATCTCCTCCTACGTCTAAGGTGTACTGAGGAGATATAGAGGTGCCTACTGCTACCCGTCCATTTTGTAGATTACCGGATCCGTCAGCTTGTCCGTAAACCGTTAATACGTTTGTTGAGCCTACCCGTAAACTGTAACTCTCCGGAGTTCCGGCAACTGGAGTAGAATCCAGTGGCAAATCAACTAGAGTAACCTGACCGGCATCGGTAGGAAGAACAATACCTCCGTCAACATTTAGGGCCGCACCGACTTGGATTTCGTTCTGGGGGTTGACTCTGAGTACATTGATTGCGCTGGCACCCGTGCTGTCAATCGCACTCAGCCAGGCGCCGTTAGCAAGTGTTATTGCGCCGTAAGAGGTTGTGACGCCAATGTTGAGATTACCAGCTATAGTTGTGTTGACCCCAGTTTTACCAATCGTTATACCGGTGGCGTTCGTGGCACCAATACTTAGCCCGGTTGCTGTGGCGGTATCTAAAGCTGGGGACTGGAGCAAGGTATCAGCTCGCCCAGTACCGCTAATCCAGAAGTTTGACGAGGCCTGTTGGACACTGTTCTGGTTTTCAATGTAGTTACCGTCGGCGCTGTTGGACGCAAAACCACAAGCTGTCGAGCTCTGAATACAGAGGTTGTAGGTACCAGCGGCGCCTTGATCCTGAATCTGGAATATCTGGTTGCCACCTGTAGGCGATGCTATTCCTAGAGTACTAGTAAACCCAGTAGTGGCGTTGAATTGCGCTAGTTGGCCAGCTCTAAAAGCATATGGAACTGACGTCAGAGCTAGGCGAGGACTCATTTCGCCGTCCCAGGTTACCGCACCGGTGGTTGTGCCACCGACATTCATCGTTAGCCAGAGTTGTTGGTCCCAGTTTATGGTCGATGGAAAAGCGGTAATTGAACCTAAGTTAACGGTTATATATCCGTTGGCAACTCCTACTCCTTGACTGGCTGAGTTGAGATAGTCTTCCGTCCATAGGGCGGTACCACCACTTGCAGCGGAGTAGAGTTTAAATTCAAGGTTGTAGTTGCCGTCAGCCTCGATCGCTCCAGTACTGGCTTCCAGACGGGCTTGAAAGTTAATCGTGTTGGCAGTTGCCGCCGAGGATAGAGCTGGTTTTAAGGTGATAGCAAAGCCGGTTAGGAGTAAGCTCAGTACAGCAAGCGCTAGTGGAGCGTTCTTTGTTTTGAAGGCACCGAACTTAGCTGACGGGCGATGACTTTGAACCGTTAGTGACCACTGAAAGTTTGCCGTATTGCTGTCATTGATTCTGGAACTAACAGCTTGACCATCAGTTCGCGCTGACTTGCGCGCGCGCCTACGCGTATAGAAAAAAACAGGGGCAGCTATAATGCTACAGCAAGCAACAAAAAAACCCCTTAGGCATAATTGCCTGCGGCTATGTCTCGTCAATTCTAGATTAGAGCATTTTTGTTTAAACATTTGTTTTTAGATTTTGGTATTGATTTTGCCAGTTTAGGCTGGCTAAGTTTTGGTTGCGAGGAGTACTCTTTGTCCGAGTACTAATCCTATGCTTTCTAGTATCCTCGGCCATTAAGAGGTAATCAAGTACTTTTGAATAAATAATCTGCCCGCTAAAAATCAGTTATTAGGCTCAGCAAACTTAATAATTGTTGTAAATTGGGATACGTTTTATGTCGATTGCCCGAGTACTTTTTGTTTTCAATATATTATTCCAGTTAACCCCCTAATTTAAATACGTTGTGTTTTAGACTTTCATCTATTTTGGAATAAGAACTTATCCACAAGCATTAACCAGGGATCAGACTTATTTAACTAAATCGGGGTGTCTCTTAGTGGCTAAACCCCCAGTGAACCTCTATGTACTTCCGCCCCTATATCATCGTAAGATCTTGGATTGGTATTTGTAGAGGTGTCGAGCTCTGGTGGCAGACATAGAAAATAGCCTACCCAGTTTGGTCATGTTTCGTGCGTCAAGGCTAATCGATAGATAGTGTCGACTATGATAGTTACAGCTATTATATTTCTTGACTTCTTTTTGCTCGGTCTTACCTCCCATAGAGCTAGAAAAAGTCAACAATACAACAGACTCTTATAACTTAATAAACTGCTTTAAACTGCTTGTGTTAGCTTAAAGTTGCGTAAAAAAACAACATGGCATCTCAACAAAGCCGATCGTCCACCCCTATCAAGCAAAAGCCGCTGTTTTAAGTACCGCCCCGTTCATACTCTTTGCGTATAGCCCGCTTTTCATAGCGAACACCAAGCCAAAAGGCAATAAGAAGTAGTGGTAACAATGCTAGTGCCGGCCACCACAGTAAAACAGTCTTAATCTGGATCACTGGTGCGTTCTTAGAAGTAGATGACTGTGTCACCTGCCCGTTAGCCACGCCAACCACCTCAAGATAGGCTGTCCCGCCAGAAGCGTCTGTTGCTCGAATAATAACCTGGTATACACCAGCAGTATCATAGGTATGCTTAATAGTTATATTGCCGGCTTCAGCTACACTCTGTAAAGTAGCTGCCTTGCCATCCCCCCAATCAGTACTTATGGCATAAGGACCACTGCCCCCACTAAGTACCAATGGCCAATCTAGCTCTTGCCCGGGATTAGCCCCTAACCTAGCATAGGCACTGGTCAGTAAGACTTGAGATAAGACCGAGGTTAGTTGAGCATCATTAAAGGTTACACTGACCAGGTTAGAATCCGGCCCACTTTGATCAAGAGCATCATAAACTCTGGTAATTAAATCGTTTCTACCAGCAAATAAATCGCTCTGCAGTGAATAACTGCCATTAGAACAAAGCGTCGAGCCAGTAAAAATATTATTGCTAAAAAGCTTAACTAATAAACCACTGGTGCACAGACCACTAACGGTAATTGGAATAGAGGTAAAAACTTGACCATTAGTTGGTACGGCAATAGTTGATGCTTGAGTCGGAGCAGCCGTTGATATCGTTCCCTCCAAACCAACCGAACCACTACCAGGTCCAGGAGGTGGCAGAGGTGAAAGTGCTATGGCAAGGCCTGAGCCTGTCAACAGACTTAGAGCACATAGACTAACTGCAACTATTCTTAGTTTTCGGCTCATGGTTATTATTATCTTACTAATCAATAACCCGCGTGGCAAGCCATGGGGTAACCCTTGAATATTGGGCTATTAATCAATAACTCAGTCAGCTTTTATTTATGACTCAGGATCAAGACCGTCTCTCAGCCCAGGAAGAAAACTATTGTCGACGATTAGCCCGTTGGATAATTCGTTGGTTATAGGCCCTAAGAAGACGCGGTAAGCCAAAAATGGCAAATAACAGTACTAAGATGACTACTAGTACTAGAATAATATCGAGTAATGGGATTAGGTAAAAAGTTGTCGAAGCACTTAAGAGTTGGCCAGTCGATCCATAGCCGAAATTACCTTCCACGGTGTATTTACCAAATGTGTGGAGTGTTGGTAGGGCGACACTGAAACGACGAATACTGTTTGGCAAAACATTGCCCCTAGGATCACTATTATTTATCTCATAGCTTCCTAATACGGTATTCCCTCGTTTTAAAAGAACTTTGCCAAAAGGCTCTTCTTGCAAGTTACCACTGTTTTGAAAACGAGCTACTGCCTGGAGATTTTTACCACTTAGTAAGAACTTCTGTGGATGATCTCCGTTACGGACATCAAAACTGGCTATTGACAGTCTCTCCTGTATTTTGCCCGGGACAGTTACTAAAATAAGCGACGCTACACTTGGTGCCAGATTAACGTTTTCGCCACTGGTCAAGGATGCGGGAGCAAAACGGACTGCCCCAAAATAGCCACCACCTGCTGTATTAAGCGGAATAGTCACTTTAACGGCTACAGCGCGCTGCTCATTGGGCTGTAGGCTAAATATTGATATTGGTAAGCTAATGTACTGCTTTAGGCCGTGAGAGGCGGTATTTTGGCCGTTCAGCAGCAACTCGGGCCGGCCGCTCTCGTCTTGTGCTGCTTGAAAGTCGTTGATGATAACCTGAACGTTTTCCGGCACAGATGCAACGTTCTGGACATATACAGTAACTGTTTGAGAAGTGCCAGGAGCAATAGTCAGATCACTACGCACAGGCGATACTCGATAGCCACTACCACTTGTATTACTTGTGGCTGCTGCACCAGCCGACATCTGGCTTAAGCCAACCAAAACGCCAACTGATCCGACAAGAAGTATGATCGACAGAAGTTTCTTCATATAAAATCTCTTTTAACTGTACTTACTGTACTTATTAAGTTCAATGTTAGCAAATTGGTCTACGATTGCCAATTAGTTCTGGGGCCTAGGTCATACTAATAACTTGCCCAAGATATGCTTTTGGGTGTAGATGAGACCACACAAAGATCAATGATTCATCGGCCAAAAATAATTTGAAATGCCGTTTTTAATTTAATTGTTGTCAGGATTACAAAAAGTTCGAGCAGAAACTAGCCACTGCTTTTTCTGGGTTAAAGCCTAATCCGGGGACTTTCTCCCATCTGTTTATTCGGATAAGAAACTACAGAAGATTTTAGTTTTGGGGCTGCATGAGCAGCCTCTGTCTATTTTGAGTTTGTTAGCCTCTCACCATAAAGCGGGTGTACCTAAAGTCCTTAAAAAGTTTGAAGCCCTATACCGCGCAGTAACCGTGAGGATTGTCGGTACCAGTCGATACAGGTAATGACTGATGTTGTTTTAATTGCTGAGCGAAAGCTACAACGCTTTGGCACTCAGTGGTTCTTTGATAAGAATAATTATCCTTGTTCTCTATCCGGTTGCAAACTTTGAAGATATCGAAGAAAGAAGAAGAGAATACGGCATCGAGCCGTTTCGTTGGCCAAAGTCACTGGCAATGCCCAAAGAAGAACAGCCGTGGCTCAAGCGTCCCCTTTCAGAGTTAGTTATGAGGGAACCGACGTAAGAAAGAATATAAACTGAACAAGGCGTATTGAATGTAGCTACTTATCAAGAGCAAGCCTATACTGTATAATGATTTCAGATAAAGGCATATATGAATACTTTACTGAAACCATTACCAGTCAGAGAAACGCTTTTGCAGAAGCAAATTCGTACCTTCACGACCCGCGATTTTGAAAATATCTTCAAAACTACCCCTACGCGAGCAAAATACTTTCTAGAAACGCAAACCGATGAAGGCTTGTTGACCCGTTTAAAGAAGGGGGTATACGCCTTAAACACCGATCTGCCGAGTGGAGAAGAAATAGCAAATAGTCTGTATAGGCCCTCCTACATCTCTTTCGATTACGCCTTAGCATATTGGGGTTTCATTCCCGAGATGCCCTACGCTATTACCTCGGCAACCACCAAGCCAACTAGAGAATTCGTGGCTGTCAATAGAGGATTTTCGTATTTCACTATCAAACCTGAGGCTTACACTGGTTACACGTTCATTAAGACGAATCGCCGTATTTCGCAAAAGGGCACTGAAGTGGATTTTAGTGAAATAAATACTTCTTCAGAGGTTGGTGCTTTTTTGATGGCCGAACCAGAAAAAGCTCTGGTGGATTACCTATACTTTGTGTCGTTAGGGAAGAGAGAGCTCAACGATCGACTGCTGGTAGAACCTGGGGCAATTGATGACAAGAAACTGCAATACTACAGCCAACTGTTTAATCGTAAAAGCCTCACTAATCTTGTAGAAAGGACCCTGTATGATAGCCAGCGACACCATTAAAGTTTTAAGCACGAAGTACCAAACAGCTGAGCTAAACGTCTGGCGGGAGTATGTAGAGCATCTGTTCCTGTCTTACTTTTATCAGCAACCGCAAGCGAGGCAGATATTCTTCAAAGGCGGTACTGCACTGCGCATTATCTATAAGAGCCCGCGTTTTTCTGAAGACCTCGATTTTGGTTCCACGTTGCACGATATTAATGAAATTGAGACCGCTGTCCTCCACACTATTGATGCAGTAGAGCTAGAGGGTATTAAAGTGCGAATTATTAGCTCGGATAAAACAAGTGGCGGTTACCTGGCTAACCTAGAATTTGAGTTGGCTCAAATTACGGTACGTCTCCGTCTCGAAGCCTCATTTAGAGAGACAGAACTAGGGGGAGAAACAGAGCAAGTAATCAACGACTTTATGCCACCTTACCTTGTAAATGTATTAGCCAGAGACCAGTTGGTAGGGGGCAAGGTTGCCGCTCTCCTTGATCGCCATAAACCTCGTGATTTCTATGATCTGTATTACCTACTCCAAAATAACTTTGTACCAGTTGAACAAAGAGGAAAGTTACGAGAAGTTTTGCCATTGGTAGAAAGTACCCAAATTAACTTCACTCAGGAACTAAAAACCTTTTTACCCGCCAGTCTATGGCCGATTATCAAGGACTTTCAGTCAGTACTCGACCGTACTATAAAGCGGTTCATCGGGCAGAGCTAATAAAGCCAGAGAAAGTAAAAATCTAAGAAGAGCTTGCTATGGTAACAGAGAAGTCCCACATACCGCGGAAGAATAGGCCGTATAGTTTTCTGAGTATATGAGATACCATCTTACAATAGTACTTAGAGATCGGTTAGTATCTCCTTGTGCCAGTAAGCTTTTTGGCTGGGTTGTGGGCATCTGGAAGAGAGAAAGATAGTCTTAGAAATTACCGCTGCAAACATAGGTCATTGTGCTGTCATAAACCCCCGCCGGCTGGGATAGTGGCACATTGACGATATAGCTTACCGTATACTTGCGGGAACTATCGGCTGTGGGGGAATTAATGATGCTATCGTTACTGACAAACAAATAAGAGTTTGGAACGTTATAGTTAGTCGTTGGTGTGCCGCTGCCGGAACCACTTGGATCAGCGCCAATAGGCGGAAGCTGGTTGCCCCTTAAATTAATACCGAACTGGGCAACACCTGGCCTCGAGATATCATTACTGTCCATAGCATTGATTATATTGTTGCCCGAAGTCATGGTGGTGCCAAAAACCTGAACTGTATAGCCACTTGAAGCATTGGTAGCTACCAGTAATTGACTGCTGGTAGCCCTGGTTTGAGACGAACTCAGCCCACCAAAGTTAAGATAATCGCCACTGGCAGTACTACAATCATTACCACTAATTATGACTCCTGAGCAAAAATCCAGATAAGGGGGTACGGCCGAACTAATTTGTAGACCATTAACAATGGCAAAAGCTATGCCCCCAAAATCAATCGAGCTGCCAGAGCCATCTATCGAAGAATAGGTTGAGATACGGGCATAATATGAGCCGGCACTACTGGGATTAACAATATTGCTAAAAGTTAGGCTGATTGGCAAAGGTGGCGTAACTGCTCCCGGTGTGCGACTGAGAATAAGACTGTTAGCTGTAGCGCTTAGTAAACTAAAATCATTAAGCCCACTTTGAGCCGTAAGTACAGCGCCAGTCATATTCAACCCAGATGGTGGTGTGCAACTGTCGCTTTCTAGAGGCGTATTAGAACATAGTAATATTTGTAACGAACCAACGCTTGAGGAAGAGTTAATAGTAAATGAAGCGACGTAAACAGTGTTCGCACCGGGTGTCGAGTTCTGAATTTGCAAACTTCGGCTCAGTAATTGGGCCGCCGTAGCTGACAGCATAAGCTGGTAACCACTGATCACTGCTAGGACCAGAACAGCAGAAGCTAACTTAGAGAGAGAACCAGCAAGACTTTTCGGTCTGTCCATTGCCATTCCCCTGTCTCTTTAAAATGTTGCCGTTGCTACCATATTAAGTGTTGTGGTGTAAACACCGGCCTCGGTAGTAGCTGCGATGTCAGCCAGAAAGGCAAAGTCGCCCGTATAAGAAGGTACGGCACCAGTTGAAGACAACACCTGACTACCAGCCGCATTGTTTGTACCGCCGACGCTTGCCGAATCATTAAAACCAAACTTCGATGTCCCGGTATAGATACCAGTTACTAAGCTATGACAGTTGTTAATGCTATCGGTATAAACAGCGTTGACTGTTAAGGCACTTGATCCGGTAACATCGGCACACATTCCAAACTGCTCGGTACCGGTTGACTTTGCAGCCGGCGTAGAGCCGATAGCACTAATCGTAAAGGCACTGGCGCCGGTATTACAATTAGCTCCTGTTGAGCGACAAAGAGTTGTTCCGGTCATAGTAACACTTACACCACCTCCGGCATTGGTAGCCAGAGTATATTGAGCATTGGAGTTAATGTAGGCATTGGAGGTGCTCAGGGCACCAGTTGTAGCGTCTCCCAGGGTTAAGACAGGCGCTGTGCCGCAAGATGGCGCCTGAAAGATACAGAAGCTAAGTGTTTCGAAGACTTTGGCTGTAATACTAATACTGCTCGCCGTACTAAGGGCAATACCGCCGTAATCAACGTAAGTTCCGGTAGTTGGTGTGCCACCGGAAGTACTTGCCGGAGTATAGCCAGAGGCGTTGCCAGTAGCATAGGTCAAAACCCGAGCGTAAAAGCTGCCGGCACTGGTTGGGTTGGTAACGCCAGCCGTAAAAATAATAGTGAAAGCCGATCCACCAGTCATAGTTAGGCCAGTTACTTTGATGGTGTGAACCGGGCTGCCGGTACCAATAGCTGTTGCGGTACCTAGATTTGATGAAACGGCTCCTATAGTTGGCACTGTGGCACTAGAAAAGGAGCAAGTATCACTAACCAGTGGATCATTGGAACAAAAGTCAACGATCAACTCCTGGGTGGTAGTAACCGGAGTAAAAGTCAAAGTATAAGTAGCTGTCGCACTGGGAGCCGATGTACTCATTGCCAGACTGCGGCTACTAATCTGGGCAGCCTCAACTACAATCGGCAAAAATTGGAACAATAGCAAACTAGCTAGAAATATGGCCAATAAACGAGGAGCAGTTTTGGTCGATAATCGCCTGAGCTTATCCATATCTCTTTTTCTGTTTAACTAACCCTTGTTTTCCCTCTGATACGATCGATAATATCACGCTTATGTATCAAATTGCAATAAAGTGTATCCGTCCACAACATACTGGACTCCGCTATTGGTAATTGTAAATGCTCTAGTAGAAAACGCATAGGGCTTTTTTGTTTAAGGGTATGATGAGGTC